>Ga0066697_10000165_pt1 | contig 19342 bp, 18 predicted proteins | sample GraSoiAngelo_146_FD_66451 | JGI IMG/M metagenome (GOLD analysis project Ga0066697, IMG submission 66451) | Grasslands soil microbial communities from the Angelo Coastal Reserve, California, USA - 14_1009_05_30cm | ecosystem: Environmental > Terrestrial > Soil > Grasslands | place: USA...
GTGTCCCAGATTCCAAATCTGGGTTTACTTTGGGCTTAGAAACTAGAAAGGACCCGATGAGGGTGCGATTTACCAGTGGTCGTAGTGTGTGAATTTCTCAATTGGCTTCCTCTTGGGACGGCCGAGTCTGACAGCTGGATAGCCTAGATAGACTAGGCATGCGATCTTAACATGTTCTGGAATCCCAAGCAGCTTCTTGACCTCCAGTTCTCCACGAGTCAGGGTTGACCCGTGAACAGTCAGGCAGGTTGCGAGACCTAGGCCATGGGCTGCAAGCATCAGGTTCTGGACTGCTGGATAGATGCTCGCGTACCGGACCTCCTCACTCTTCCCAACACGATCGAGGTCAACGCAACAATAGATTATCACGGGCACCGTCTCGGTATTCCGAAGCATCTCAGTCGCATCATCATAGACATCACGCATACGCTGAGACATTCCTGAACCACCCGCAAGCCTCTCGAGCCATGTTCTCAGCATTGGTTCCTTGAGACGCGCTTTCATCTCCGCATCACGAACCACAACGAACTCCCATGGCTGAGTATTGCTACCGGATGCGGCTTTGGACGCGGACTCGAGGATGATCCTCAACTTGTCCTCAGGAATCGGGTCAGACTTGAACTTCCGGACAGACCGAAGAGAGCTGATTCCCTCTGATACGGTCATCTCTCGCGGCATGTCGAACCGGATCTCGCCTAAGGTTAAAGACTCTCGCACCTCACACAATGAGATCATACATTGCCAGAGTATCGATATGAGCGGTTGAAAATCGCAGTCGATCTCGACGGGGTCCTAGCTGAAACAATGGAAGCATGGTGCAAACACGCCAACGAGTTTCTGGGCACGAATCTCACGCTTGCCGATCTCGATACTTGGGCGTCCTGGCGCAAGCTCGGAATTAGCAGAGAACAGTTCTTCCAGTTCTTGGACGAAGCATGGGACGACTGGGAAAGCATCCCGCCCACGGAGCCTAGGCTGGCAGAAAAAGTCCGTAAGATCGCCCGCCTGGGACAAATCGATGTTGTGACAGGACGCAGCAAAGAAAGCGTCAAATCGGCAAAGAGCTGGCTCGCCGAGCAAAAGATACCGTATCAGCGGTTCGTACGCGTTCCGGGATGGAAAGACAAGATCTTTCTCAACTACGGCGTATACATCGACGACGCTCCAGAACTGATGCCCCTAATCTCACGCAACCCGAAAATGTGGGGAATACTATACAGCCGACCCTGGAACAGAACCGTCCCCGAACTACGCCAAGTATTCAGAGTCGAAAGCTGGACAGAGATCCCAAAACTGGTCAATCGAATACAAGGCTAAGGACTGAGAAGAGCGCTTATCTCAAGATTAGTTCGATCGATTCCGGCGGATGGAGCACTACCGGGAGCCGAAGAGAGTCCTTCTTGGAATCTTTATACCGAATCGTAACGCCCCATAGATCTCTGGAAGATCTGCGATGAAAGGCGAGTTCAAGGTTCCGGAAGATGTCTACTATACGAAAGAGCATGAATGGGTCAGGCTAGAAGGAGACAAATGTAGAGTAGGAGTAACGGACTATGCTCAAAACTCGTTGCACGAAATCGTCTACGTCGACCTTCCAAAAATAGGCGCTAAAGTAACCCATATGCAAAGCCTCGGAACAGTCGAATCAGTAAAGGCCGTCGCTGACGTCTACTCCCCGATCTCAGGCACCATTATCGACGTCAACAACACTCTTTCTGATGCCCCCGAACTGGTCAACAAGAATCCGTACGGAGATGGCTGGATCACAATTATTCAGCCAGAAGATCTGAAGAGAGAACTTCCCGGTCTCATGAAAGCCCCCGACTACAAGGACTTTTTGAAGAAAATAACCGAGAAGAAATAAGAGTCCGGAGGACGACACTTTTGGTCGCCTAGGAAGTTTATCTTCGAGAATCCTCAATCCTCACACCTACTAGTGGAGTCCATGACCCCGGAAACCTTCGCCCTTCTCTCCCCACCACTGAAAGGACTGCTCCAGGCGACAGGAATCTCAAAACCCACCCCACCACAAGTCGAAGCCATCCCACTGATTGCGCAGGGCGACAATGTCCTCATTATCGCCCCCACAGGTTCAGGCAAGACAGAGGCAGCACTACTTCCACTAATCGATAGAATGATCCGGAATCCGGACAGACAGGGCATCTCACTCATCTACATTACACCGCTCAGAGCGCTAAACCGAGACCTCCTCAAGCGACTCCAAACATGGTCCAACAAGCTCGGCTTCTCGGTCGAAGTTCGACACGGAGACACTCCGGCCAAAGATCGAAGACGGATGGCAATCAAACCCCCCGACCTTCTCATCACAACACCGGAAACCCTCCAAGCAGTATTGCCGGGCAAACGGATGAGGGACCATCTTCGTCACGTCAAATTTGTCGTAGTCGATGAGATTCACGAGCTGGCAGGCGACCGTAGAGGAGTCCAACTGACCGTCGGTCTCGAGCGCCTCAGAGAGGTCTGCGCTAACGGTTTCCAGAGAGTGGGACTCTCAGCTACTGTCGGCAACCCCGAGGAGATAGCACTATTCCTCGGAGGCAATCAGCCTGTCAAGACAGTACAGATCCCACTCAACAAGCTGACCAAGTACAAGGTGCAGTATCCTGCACCAGGTGAGGAGGATCGAGACCTCGCCAGACGACTATACACTACGCCCGAGGCTGCGGCGCGGCTTACACTCGTAGACGATCTGGTAGAGGCTCACGATTCTACACTAATCTTCGTTAACAGCCGGGTCAACGCAGAACTGCTCGGATCGAAGTTCAACATGATGGACCGGAAAATAATGGTCCACCACGGCTCGCTCCCTAGAGAGGAAAGAGTTCGAGCCGAAGAAGCATTCAAGGGCGGAGAAATCAAAGGTCTCGTGTGCACATCCACTCTTGAACTGGGAATAGACATCGGGTCCGTTGATCTAGTCGTACAGTACATGTCCCCGAGACAAGTGAACAGTCTCGTTCAACGCGTAGGGCGGTCAGGTCATACTCTCACCAGAACTTCCCAGGGAGTTCTAGTTTCAGTCTCTACAGAAGATATCCTAGAATCTGTCGGAGTAATCGAGCTCGCAACAGAGGGGCGACTAGAGCACACTATTATCCACCTTGGAGCCTTAGACGTGCTCGCCCATCAGATTGCTGGAGTGTTGATGGACTCGGACGGAAGCCTTGAGATCTCACAAGCCAAGAACATCATCAAGAGAGCCCACCCATACCAAGACCTAGAGGATGGCCCGCTTGACAAGGTCATCGAATTCATGCGCAAGTTGGGATACCTCAAGAAGGATGATTCCGCACTATACCGCACTTCCAGGACCCGGTTCTACTATTTCGAAAACCTGAGCATGATCCCAGACGAACGCCGCTACCTGGTTGTAGACCTCACCAGCCAGCAAAACGTCGGCATTCTCGGGGAAGAATTCATTATCACCAAGGCACGGGTAGGACTCAACTTCATAGTCAAGGGGCGGGTCTGGCAGATCAAACAGATCACCGACGATGGAAAGGTCTACGTTCTTCCCATCATCGACCCCACCGCCGCCATCCCAGGCTGGGACGGCCAGATACTTCCCGTGCCTCGCGCCCTTGCCACCAAAGTCGGAACCTACCGAGCCATCGTGGATAAACTACTTGATGAAAACACCACGACATCGGTTGAGACCCTCTCCCAACGTTGGCCTTGCGACTCCTACGGAATAAGACGGCTAATTGAAGAAATGAAAACCCACAAAGCCACTGGAGCACCCGTTCCAACCGATCAACGAGTCCTCATCGAGGGATTTGACCGATACATCATACTTCACACCCATCTCGGAGACATACTCAACTTCACCCTCGGAGAAGTTATCGAGGAACTCTTCCGCCGGCAGGGCCTTGTCCGAATGTGGTGGTCGGACCCTTACCGAATTCTCTTTGAGATGACAGCTGACACCTCTGACTTGGATCTAGAGGATCTATTCCTGAAACAAGTCTTCGGGGTAGAAGAATCTGTACTGGGCGGGGCATGGCACGGAGTGCTTCATCGCCACTTCCCATGGCAACTCCACATGAAACACGTCGCCGAAAGGTTCGGAGCACTAAGCCGTGGACGACTCATGTATGGAGATGCAATGAAGGAACTGATGCTAAGATTTCGACTCACTCCCATCTATGACGAAACGATCCGAGAAGCGCTGATGGAACATTCTGACTTCGACGGCGCGAAAGGAATCTTCAAGCAAATCAAAGAAGGAAAAATGGAACTGAGATTCTTCAGATCCAAAGATAGGCCCACACCACTGGCCTACCACATCCTATACCGACATGTCGACATCCCCGAGCTGATTGCCCCAGAAAATGTTGCAATGGACAACATGACTCGACTGCGAGCTTCGATCGATGGACGAGCCATCGACATGTTGTGCTTCGACTGTGGCGCTCTTACCACAGAAGTCATCATCGCTAGTCTTCCTGAACATCCACTATGCCAAGAATGCGGCTCCAAACTTCTAGCTCCCCTCTTCTGGTCCAGTGGCTACGCTGCGAGCATTCTCCGCAAGAAACGAGACAAGCAGTGGCTGGACGAGAACGAGCAGAAAACTCTGACGAGAACGCGGCGTTCAGCGGACCTTGTCATTGCATACGGAAGGAGGGCTGTGGTCGCCCAGTCTGTCTATGGGATCGGACCGCAGACTGCCGGGAGGGTTCTGTCGAAGATGCAAGAGAGCGATGATGAATTCTATCGAGACCTGCTAGAGGCTAAGCTGCAATTTATCGCAACTAGGCCCTACTGGAACAATTAACAAGAGTTTCACAGCGTACTTCTCATCATACTTTTCTATGCCTGAGTCGTTCGCTGTGAATAAGCGCGGCAAATGCTCACGATCATGCTCACATGTATAGTTCTGATGGCAACCCTGGGGAAACATTGAGCCGGCGCAGGCTACCCCCAGATACTTCCTTATCGTTGAAGGCCCCGCAAACTCCAGAAAGTGTTTTCTAGGACAAAAGCGTGTCGGAAGGAAAGAGCGATGCTACTTCGCCCGATGGCCAATGCGCAGAGGGAAGTGTCAAGTGGCCTAGGGCAACATCCTTCCGGTAATCGCTCACGCCCACAACACTTTTCCCCTATGCGGGAGAATCACCTGTCCCGCTCTCGGGCACCCATTGCCAAAAAGCGGCCAAAACACGTCTGGGCGGCAATTCTTCTTACACTATCGCTCTCCGGGATTACTCTAGTAATCATTAATGGGGCCACCGGCTTGGTTGGTACGGGTGAGGACCGGAGCCAGGTTACAGTTGCTGGAGCCAACTCTTTTGTCTACTCTAGGCAATGGGGCTCGTATGGCGGGCCGATAACTCCTAACGGCGTCGCTGTGGATTCGTCAGGCAACTTGTTCATCGCTGACGCCAAGAACTACGCTGTTTACAAACTAGCAAGTGACGGATCGTTATTGACCGCCTGGGGATCCCAAGGAACTGGGCCCGGACAATTCAAGAACCCCCAAGGAATTGCTCGCGACCCCCAAGGAAACGTGTACGTTTCTGATTCGGTGAATAACAACATTCAGAAGTTTACCTCTGGCGGGAGCTTGATCACTTCTTGGGGCTCAACTGGGTCAGGAGTTGGACAATTCAGAACACCTCTCGGGCTTAGCGTCAACGCTAGCGGGTTCGTGTACGTAGTAGATCAGGGAAACCAGCGTGTTCAAATCTTCAGGAACAACGGAACATACGTAGGTTCATTCGGCGGCCTAGGCACTACTCCCGGGAAATTCCTGAGCCCGTATGGGGTGGCGGTGGATTCGTTAGGATTCGTGTATGTAAGCGACAGTGCCTCCATGTCGGACAATGTTACGAAATTCACGAAAACAGGAGGTTTTGTCTTGACTTGGGGGGGCTTGAATTCAGGGGGCACCTTGGCCGCTCCGACAATGATGGCGGTAGACAACGCGTCCAACATCTATGTGAGCGACAATTTCTGGAATAATATACAAAAGTTCAGCACCAGCAGCGGCAGCTTGATCTCGTCCTGGGGGACCGCTGGGGCATCCCCAGGACAGTTCAACGGCCCAATCGGGGTTGCGATAGATTCTCAACTGAACTTGTATGTTGGTGATTCTAACAATTTTAGGGTGCAGAAATTGTCGGCCAGTACTGGAAGCTACATTTCAAGCATTACATATCCTAGACCGGGACTGTTTTCCAGCCTTTATGACGCAGCTCTCGACGGTTCAGGTCACATCTATGTTGTAGACGAGGGAAACAATCGAGTTCAAATGTTCTCCGTGACGGGATCATTCCTGATGGCTTGGGGAACAACCGGCGATGGAACCGGGCAGTTCAACAGTCCATTCGGAATTGCCGTTGACCGTAGTGGGAACGTCTACGTTACCGATTACGGCAACAGCCGAATCGAAAAATTTCTTCCAAACGGCACTTTTAGCAGAGCATGGGGTTCCTTTGGAACCGGAAACGGACAATTCATCAATCCATACGGGGTCGCGGCTGACGGTTCAAACAACATCTACGTGACAGATTACTCAAACAACCGGATTCAAAAGTTTGACAGCGCTGGAAACTTCATCCTAGGTTGGGGCTCCCCTGGAACAGCCAACGGCCAGTTCACCAATCCAACGGGGATCGTAGTGGACGCCCTCGGCAATGTATATGTCAGCGACTCATCGAACAATCGTATTGAGAAATTTAACAGTTCGGGAGGATTCATGACCTCTTGGGGATCTGCAGGTTCTGGAAATGGGCAGTTCAATGTACCTGGACACATAGCCCTAGATTCAACCGGGAATCTGTACGTGGCTGATATATTCAATAACCGAGTCCAAGAATTTGGCAGCAACGGCACGTTTCTCACGTCCTTCGGGACCACGGGGTCGGGTAATGGCCAACTCGTCTATCCGAACGGTCTGGCTGTGGACAGCTCATGGAATGTCTACGTAGCCGATACAGGGAACCCATCAGGAAACAGCAACAACCGGGTTGAGGTTTTCTCCCCCGTTACTAGCGGGCCGCCCCCAAGCTCGGGCGGTGGCGGGAAAGGTCGCGTGCTTATGATGTGAGACTGACCTCGGAGACAAGAATGTCAACAGCATATTCACGATCAGAAATTAGCTCTTCCAAGCGCCTCTCGGAGTGAGAACCAGTACCGTGTCACGCGAAGAGGAAGAGAACGATGGCATTCTTCGACATGAAGATCAGTCAAACATCAATCCTATTTTACCTGCAAATATCGCAGGACATTTCCAAGAGAAAATGGAAAAGGGAGGGGGTTTGGGAGGATGCTCCTCCCACTTTCAGTCTAGTCTATGCTGCAACTAAGTCGACGATCAGCTGGTCTACGATAGGGGAGCCGATGCCCGATGCGAGATCATATCCTGTACTTGAGGCGAAGCCAACAGACGAGCCGACCAACTGGTCGTTGCCCATTGTAATGTCGTGGAAGTCTGTTGCGTAGCGCGCACTGTGGTAGATCGCGTAGAGGGCTGGGTTCAAGTCGCCGATCGGACCTTTACCGGCATTGGCACGAGCCTGATTCACCAAGGCGGTAATCCCCGCCCATTGTGGAGAACCTGCACTGGTTCCTCCAACAATGAAGAGGACTGGGCTTCCGAAGCCTCCGTACACGACTAGGACTCCGCCGTCGATGGCTGCGTTGTAGTCCACATCCGGACCCCTTGCTGATAGCCCGAGGCCAGCCTGATATGACGGAACTCCAAACAATAAGCTTGGCGCACCGCCAGTCGCGGAACCGAAGCTTGGTTCATTCCAGACCTGTTCACCACCGTACCCATCCGGTACACAATTCGGTGGTATGGTCCGGCCGAGCACACAAGGTCCATGGTACGAGGATAGTCCTGAGGTACACGAGAAAGGTGTGGAAGTGGGGCATGGCATGAGAGTTCCGGTTGCATTGTAGGGTAATCCCTGAGTTCCGGTTACGCCTACGTTGTGCAGGTCGGAAGCGGGAAAGTTGTTCATAGCGACGCCAAAGCCGAAGTCTGCGCCTGTGTCCCCTGCTGACGCGAAGAACGTGTCGCCTACTGCAACTCCGTTCGCATAGTTCTGTTGGGCCTGGCTGACTTGGCCAGGGTTTCCGTTTCCGGTTAGGAAGATTTCTGGGATGCCGAAGCTTTGCGAGAATATGGCGCCTGGGTACGCTGCGATGGCCGCAGCTTCAGCCTCATTGATGGCGTTTCCGGACGAGGTCGACGCTACGACGAGGACGATGTTAGCCCCTGGAGCCATGGCGTGGGCGTATTGAACGTCAAGGCTTGTCTCAATAGTCCAGCCGAATACACCATGTTTCGGATTCGCATTGATATTGACCACAGGGCAGGTGCTCGGGTCGAGCGGGGTCGGAGAATTGCCGCAGAATATTGTGAAGGACGGAGGAGGTGGGATTCCGAAGACAGTATCAAACAATGCGAGGTCACTAGCAACTGTGGGGCTTCCGAAAGCGTCAACGATCACGATTGTCTGGCCGGTACCGTCAAGAGCACCGGTGGACGGGAACTCGTATGCCTTCTTGATGAATTTCGGTGTGTAGCAGACAATGTTACCGAGAGATGCACTCTTGCAGAGAGGTATGCCTTGGGGAAGTATCGTTAGGGGTCCTAGCTGAACATAGCTCAGGCTGGGACTGTAGTTGAAGTCGCTGAAGACAGTCCCGACTCCGAGAGGCGTTGCAAGCATTAGGGTACAAACGACTAGCGCTAATATGGTTAGTATTTTCTTCATAATTACAGATCAAAACCGTCTACTCATTTAAGTTCTTGGCTTCTCGAAGATAGACCCAGATACCCATGAGATGAAATCCTTAGCCGAAGCTATTCTCAAATGCTCGTTCCCGCGAACCGACAAATGGCTTCAACAAATGAGTTCTAGGGCCGAAACAAGAGAACAAGCGCGTTCTAGCGATTCGATCGCCCGCAAGGCCCTCAACTGAGGCACCTGATGTAGCGCCACTCCAAGTTCATATTCTCCCTCTGAGTATGTCGCGACTGACTTTCGAAAATGGCCAAGATACATACACTTGTGGTAGGGAGGCTACAGACAAATTGCTACATCCTGCAATCGGACTCGGCGGCCTTGGTCGTTGACCCAGGCGACGAACCGGAAAGAATTCTTCGCTTCCTCAACGACATTGCTGTCAAGCCTAGTCACATTGTTGCCACTCATACCCACTTCGATCATGTACTCGGCGCAGACACCATTCGCGCGAAGCTCAAGATTCCATTTCTAATCCACCACGACGATCTATCCATGCTCGAGTCTATGCAGAGCCGTGTCCACCAGATCATGGGTTTCGGCGTCCCGCCACCACCGAAGGTTGACCAATTTCTCGAAGACGGAGAATCGTTAACTTTTGGGCAGGATACCGTGAGAGTCCTTCACACCCCGGGACATTCTCCAGGAAGCATCAGCCTAGTTGGCCGAGGATTCGTCCTGACTGGGGACGCATTGTTCAACCAGTCCATTGGACGAACAGACCTTCCAGGAGGAGACTTCGAGACGCTAATACATTCCATAACAAAGCGCTTGTTCAGGCTAGATGACGATACCATAGTCTATCCCGGTCATGGTCCAGAGACAAGCATTGGTGACGAAAAACTGGCCAACCCCTTTGTGGGGCAAGTTGCCAAACGCATTCCCTAGGTCCCGTAGCAACATCTCAAAGGCACCGCAAACTGAAAGAAAGTCTGGTCTTGTCCGTTGAACAAGGTTCTGGATGGGTCAGAGATCGCTCCCAAAAAGCGATTAGGATTATCTACCGCAGTAGCCCTCTAGATAGTATGAAGAAATCCGAAGAAGAATGGAAGAAGCAGCTGGACACGGAAACCTTCCAAGTTTTGAGAAAGAAAGCAACCGAACGACCCTTTACCGGAAAATATCTCCACAACAAAGAAGAGGGAATGTATGTCTGCGCCGGATGCGGAACACCACTATTCTCATCCGATACAAAGTTTGACTCCGGAACAGGCTGGCCCAGCTTCTGGTCCCCGGCAGAAAAGGAGAATGTTGAAGAAAAATCCGACCGCAGCCTCTTCATGAAAAGGGTTGAGATTCTATGCAAGCAATGCGGCGGTCATCTAGGCCACGTTTTCGAAGACGGCCCTCAGCCTACGGGACTACGGTATTGTGTCAACTCCCTTTCCCTAAATTTCAAGAAAACCGACGGGAAAAACGCATCCGCTGAACCCAAAGAATAATCCACATCGTCTTTCAGCGAGCAGCTTGCGGTACACTGAATCTAGTGCAAGCCACCGTTAGAGATATGAACGTGCATTAGCTCGAGAGGACCCAGCGAGCACCTCACAATAATCGGATGGAAGAACGGCTGCCTGGACTAGACGTTGTAATCATCGCATCATTCCTCCTGGCTTTCAAAGCCATCCTAATAGAGGGTAGCGAGGTCGCGATTCTCTCTCTTGCTACAATAAAACAGATCGGTCGGAGAAACGTCTTCCTCGGCGTCGCCCTCGGAGGCCTCGGGTCTGTCGTCACGTTTCTAATCGTCGAACAAGCCTTCCTTGCACTAAAGACGCTCTCCGAAGCGCTCGTCAACTTGATACCTGGAGTTGTCATCCTCTACTTTTCCTATCGTTTTCTGCGAGGATTCGTCAAATATTATTTCCGAGGAAAATCGTTCAGAGCGAAGATGGAAAAATGGAGCGACGAAGTCGTCGAGAAAGACCGGAAGCACAGCGAAGGCCTCAAGACGACAGAAGGCCAAATACCATTCTCGATCCGAAACTCGCTCCCAGTTTTCAGCATCACAATGACAGAAGGATTTGAAGCAAGCCTCATCCTCGCATCAGCGGGAGCCTTCAACATACAATGGACCCTTGTAGGCGCACTAGCGAGCCTTATCCTCCTCATTGTAGTTTGCGCGTTCTCCTATGACTACCTGATGCGAGTTCCAAGATGGCTGCTCGATCTCGTTGCAGGCATCGTCCTCCTCTCCTTCGGTTCGTACTTTTTCATCTCAGGGATACTAATCGCAACAGGCGTTATCTCCTGACGGGAGACGTTTTGCGACCTCCCCCCTGAGTCCATGAGTAAGAAAGGCCGATGAGATTTGCTTTCTGCGAGCCGGCTGAATCTCCTAGCTTCAATCCAAGCACTTCCCAGAGATCTACGGCTCCTCTTTCTGTCACTGTTCCTCTGGACCTTCGGCCTAGGACTTTACAATTACATTTGGCCATTGTATCTGCGAGACCTCCAAGCGTCCCCGAGTGATGTGGGTCTAGTATTCTCTATCGGGTTCCTCGCCCTGGCCGTGAGTATGATTCCCGGAGGAATACTGGCGAACAAGTACGAACTGAAAGCGTTGCTGATTATAGGCTGGGCAATGAGCATCCCACCCCCTCTCATGTACTATTTCGCTAGAACCTGGACAGATGTGATTCCCGGAATAGTCTTGTTTCAAGTATCGGGGTTCAATGTTCCTGCGTTCAACGCCTACATCGCAGGAGCTGCCGAGAGAGCCAAGTCCGCGTCCAACTTTGGCGTAACCTGGGCATCAGCTCCACTGGGAGCAGTCTTCTCACCGTTGGTCGGAAGCGTTGTACTCAATTGGATCCCTGTAAGAAGCATCTTCATTCTTACATTCGTGTTCTTCTCGATCTCAACGATAGTTCTCTTCTTCATGAAGCCCCAGCCTCCACTGGAAAGCGACGCTCGGTCTCCTCGACTTGAATTTCCCAAGTCGCGTCGAGAAGGATCCCTCCTTCTCTATCTAGCCGGAGCCGCGCTTGCCTGGAGCGTAGCCTCACCCTTCATACCGCTCTACTTCCAAGACGCTCTCAGCCTAGGCCCTTCTATCATACTACTTCTTGGCGCCCTGCAATCTCTGGGTGCCGCCGTCTTCGCCATTCTCCTCGGGAGAAGAGCGGATGCGAAGAGTCAGGGCGGGACCATGGCTATGGGTCTTCTTCTGTCTGCAACGGGCCTTATCGGAGTTCTTCTAACGAGAAATCTCTTGTTGGCGTTTCCACTTGTCTTCCTCATTGGAGGAGCTAGAGCGCCGAGCCTCGTTGCCTACTCCATTCTTTCGACCGTGCGGAAGGGAGCTTCGAGAGCCGGTCAGTTCGGGTTCTACCTGACCCTGGAGAGCCTAGGGTTTGTACTTGGATCCTACTTAGGCGGTTTACTCTACACTCTCACCCCGATAAGCATCTTCTACACAACCTCGATGTCGTTCGTAGCGCTTGCAATCCTGGCCTGGCTGAGCTTCCGGCAGAATGCGAATCCTCGCCGTGAAGGCGAATAGTGAAACCAGTAGCTGCCGTTATCTCGCAAGAATCAAGGTTCACTTTAGCTTTTGCATACTATCGTTTCTTCCCATAGATTGCATAGACGATTCCCTGCGTTAGTGGAACAGGCCTTGTGTCGGGCAGCCCCTCCTCGATCATCAGGGTCGCAATCTGAGGTCCTGTTCTAGACTTTAAGATGGAACGGCCGAGGTATGAAAGCGTTCTACCCCAAGCCTTTGAGACGATTCTTCCGAAGATGGGAAAAAGTCCGAGGAGGTAGTCGTAGTAGAATAGTCGGAAGATCCTGTTTGGGGGCCGGGCGAAGTCGAGAGAGATCACGACACCGCCTGATGTTGTTGCTCGAGCCATCTCCCTGAATGTTAGTCGCGCATCAGACACATTTCTAAGCGCAAGGCTGATCGATGCAGACCCGAAACAATTGTCTCTGAACGGCAGGTTCTCAGCACGGGCCAAAACCCAGTCGGTTCTCCCGGTCAGCCCTTTCTGTCTCAACCTTTCCTTTGCGGTTTGCAACATTGAGAGAGTCAGATCGACACCGACTACTAAGCCGTTGTTGGCGATCGCGTTTGCAAAATCCGCAGCCAAGAGTCCCGTACCGGTGGCCACATCGAGTACTACGCTGTCAGGTTGAGGCCGAGCTTGTTCGACCACGAAGGCTCGCCATTTTCTATCTTGGCCGAAACTGAGGACCCCTAAGAGCAGGTCGTATTCTAACGGAACCTTGGAGAAGAGGCTGCGGACGTAGCGGGCCTTGGAATCGTACACAGTCTACGCGACTGTAGGTTGCGCCTTCTTAGCTTCGGCTCGAGTAAGAGCATAACCGACCGCCCCAATGCCTGCCACAACGAGTACGACAAAGAGGACAACAGGTACGAGAGAAAGCGCGATTGTGCCTACAAACCATACGGCTCCGAGGACAGTGACGAATGCGCCCCAAGCGAGGATCATTGATCGAGGCGGGGCGTAACGATCATCAGGACCGGTGAATGTGAATGCAGCTATGACAAGCCAGACCCCGAACGCCAAAAAGACAAGCGGAATGCCAGAGAACGGGTTTAGCCCAGCGACCCCGACAACGGAGAGGAGCATTACGGTTCCGAATATTATGAGGAATGCTCCTCCGTTCAGTGGAGCCCATGGAACCCGCGTCATTCTGATCTTGTCGAACTGGCAGGCGTTCCGGTTTATAGTTCTATTGTAATCATCACGATGAGTGCTGGGTAGATCGCCAGTTGTCAGACGTGATCGTACGCGTTGTTCTGCTCAAAGTTTCCTGAGCGCATGTCCTGCTCGATCTCTCTCAGCATAAGGATCCTCTTGTAGGTGGGCGGATGCGTCATGAAGAGCTCTGTGGCCTTCCGCCAGTTTGACTTGGCTTCCTGCTCCATAGCAGCTTCTAGCTCTCGCTCGTCGAGGACGCCATCCTTGTCAAGATCATATTTCGACTTCTGCTCCATTATACTCGCAACGTCCTGTTTTGCCTGAGCAGGGTCCTCGATAAAGAAGGCTCGGGCTCCGTGAGGCTGGCCGGGGGCGAGAGACAGGCCGTAAGCGATCTTGGTAAGGGCACTTTCCAGCTCTCGCGGCTGCTGGGTAAGAAATGCAGAATAAGCATCTGCATAACTCTCCCGAAGACGAGTGAGTCGGAGTGCTAGGAGGGTGGTGAGAATATAGACTGCGTAGGCGGCGACCGCGACGATAATCAAGAGTCCAGCGCTGTTATTCTTGTTGCTGCGGCCGCTGTAGCCGCTGGCGATGCCTCCCCAGAGAACAGAGCGGGCGATGAGATACGCGACTAGCGGAATTGCGCTAATCATCGTCACTACGATGAAGTCGCGATGCTTTACATGACCGAGCTCATGCCCTATGACTCCTTCTATCTCGCTCTCATCCAGACGCTGAAGTAGGCCCTGATGGACTGCGAGCGTGGCGCCTTTGCTGGTTCGTCCGAACACGAACGCGTTAGGAGTCGGGTCGGGTGAGACAGCGAGCCGGGGCATCGGAATACCTGCCTTCGAGGCGAGCTGGCTTACCTTCGCTTCAAGCCAACTATTCTCCCCAGGGGCCAAGTAGTGCAAACGACTTGTCGCACGGACGATTACAGGACCGATTAGGTACTGAAGCAGTATTATGAAGAAAGCGCCTACTAGGCCGAGAACTAGTCCTGTGAGAGGGTCTAGGAAGAAGGCGGATATGACGAGGAGGAGGCCGAGGAATATGGCGAAGACTAGAATTATCGTGAAACCCATTGTGCGCTTGAGAGCGCCGAGTCCTGCCAATTCAGCTTCCTTGGTCTAGAGAGCTTAATTCGGCCTTCATTAATTCATTCCTAGAACAATCGGGGAGAGACAGTGGCGGACATTGTTTCGGAAATAGAATGCGAGAATTGTGGCGCGCCTCTCAGTATTAACCCTGGAGAGATCGTTTCGACTTGCCGCTACTGCGGCTATACTGCGGTTGTTGGGGCGGATCAACCGTTCCAGCTAGAACACAGTCTCATCATCAACAATAACAACGCTGCGAGTATCGAAAACGCTCTTCGCGACTGGATGAGGGAGGGATTCATGAAGCCTGGAGATCTCGCGAAGAAGAGCAAGATTTTGACGTTGGAGTTGCGGTATCTTCCATTCTGGTTGGTTCCTGTCCAAGCAGCGAGCAGCTACGAAGGAGTGCTAGAGAGGATTTCACCGCCTTCGCCTAGAAAGGGTGTGATCGACCGAGATTATGATTGGCTAGTATTGGGAAGAAAGGGAGCGCAGTTTCCGACACGGGAGTACAGTATCCCGAATATCGGGAAGATTCCTTTCGATTTCAAGAGAATAGATTCGGGAGCGAACTTCCTCAACAGCGAGATGACTATTGAGGAGGCAGTTCAGCGCGCTAGGGATGAGGTCGAGGCGAACCAGAGGTTCTTGGCTAAACAAGAAGTGGACCAAATAACGTCCTTCGATACCGATTTCAAGGTTGATAGGCCGACGTACATTCACGCACCGATCTGGTTCAGCACTTACGAATACAAGGGCCGAAGCTATAACGGGCTACTGGACGGAAGCTCAGGAGCAGTTCTACGAGCCGACATTCCACAAACAGATTTCAAAATGATCTGAGCGTCTACAAGAAAAACGGCTGGTTGGGTATACTGTAGTTTCATGCGTAGAGCATGCGAGCTTGGCTGTAAAGTCAGCTTTCGCTACGAAACGACTTTCGGAGAAGTACACAGTTATGTGTCACGATAATGGTCTATTGGTCATGACCACGAATGCCTGCCTAAACCAATTCTGGGGGGTATCAGCTTCGCCACTCTTGCGTCGCGAGGCGCGATCGCTAAGACCCCCCTCCCCCGTTGAATATCTGGCATCTGCGGGTGATTATGGACGGGTCTCAGGATTCAGGGCGTGGTCTGGGCTTGGATGCCAAGGTGAATCTAGCAGGCGTCAAGAACGATTTGCTAGGAAATCTAGGGAAGAGTTCCTAGAACCGAGATCATCGCCGAAAATGGGCGATTCTGAAAGCTTTCCCTGTCAGCCGAAATTGAGACATTGGTACGAGGCCAGTTATTATCGAACGAAAGGCGGAATCTCAGTTGAGAAATTCGACCGTTGATCCCTGACAAAGCAGTGAAGGTCGAGGCGTACTGTTCCACAGCCAATCTTGGAGCCGGATTCGACGCTTTCGGACTAGCACTCGGCAAATATGCCGACCGAGTTCAGGTCAAAACTGCGAGAACACGAATTGTCAAGATCATGATCCTAGGACCCTACGGCAGGGGGCTGCCGATTTCCCCCGACAAGAATTCTGCTGGTCCCCCAGCCCGAGCATTACTTGATAGGAGCAGACTGGACAACGGTGTTGAGATAACTATCGAGAAGAATATTCCGCCCGGTCTAGGTCTTGGCAGCAGCGGCGCAACGGCCGCAGCATGCACGCACGCAATGAACCACCTCCTAGAGCTCCATCTTCCCCCCGATGAATTGGTCAAGATTGCCAGTCTCGGAGAGGCCGCTTCTTCAGGGTCAGCCCATACAGACAACGTAAGCGCATCCTTGCTCGGGGGATTCGTAATAGCTTACGGGGACCCTTTGAGAACCATCTCCACAAGAGCGCCAGCCAAGCTCTCCGTTGTTGTCGTCTCCCCGAATATTCGGCTTCCAAAAAACAAAACAAGCCTCGCTAGGAAGTTGGTTCCGAAGACGATCGGGGTCAAGGAGGCGGTTCTCAATATCGGACGAGCATCAGCCATCGCCCTAGGCTTTGCAAGAGGAGATATCGAACTGATCGGGAGCGGAATGGAAGATGCAATTGCAGAACCCCGAAGAGAGAAACTTGTCCCGGGCTACAAAATGGTCAAGAAGGCAGCGCTTAGCGCACATGCAAGCGGGGCCGCGATCAGCGGTGCGGGTCCCAGTGTAGTTGCATTCGTCGACAAAACCAAGCAGGACCCCAAGAAGATCGGAAGAGTAATGGTGAAAGAATTCTCGAAGAATAACGTTGAATCCACTTTCTTCGTAACTAGCCCGGCCGGCGGAGCCCGCATCATCAGGGGCAACTAGTCCAATTGTTGCACCACAAGCTCCAGTGCTTCGACTGTCAAAGAGAACCCGCGGCCGGTGAAGCCGGTTTCCGGTGCACGATCTGCGGTGGACTCCTCGAAGTAAAGTTCGATCTCAAGGGAGAGAAGAGACCATATTGGGACCATAGACAACTCTCAGTGTGGAAGTACAGAGAGATTCTCCCGATCGAAAATGAAGAATCTATTGTGAGCCTCGCTGAAGGAGGAACGGGGCTCCATAGGTGCAGGCGCCTTGGACGCCAGCTCGGGCTCCGGAAACTCTATGTCAAGAACGAAGGTGAAAACCCGACTGGCTCTTTCAAAGACCGGGGAATGACAGTTGCAATCTCAAAAGCGAAGGAGCTAGGAAAGAAGAAAGTTCTCTGCGCGTCAACCGGGAACACGGCGGCTTCGCTAGCTGCTTACTCGGCGCGAGCTGGCATGGAATGCATAGTTCTCGTCCCGAAGGGAAAGGTCGCAGGTGGCAAGATGCTCCAAGTTACAATGCATGGAGCCAAGATAATTCAGGTCAAGGGAGACTTTGATCAAGCCTTCGTAACAGCTCTGGAGCTAACGAAACGGAGGAGAGAACTCTACTTGATGAATTCCCTCAACCCATACAGACTCGAAGGACAAAAGACCCTTGCCTTCGAGATCTCTGACCAGCTTGACTCGAAAACACCCGACACTGTAATACTGCCTGTCGGAAATGGAGGCAACATCAGCGCCGCTTGGAAAGGCTTCACCGAGTTCCAACAGCTATCGATCGCAAAGACGAGGCCCCGAATGATTGGGATTCAGGCAGAGAAGGCCTCACCGATCGCGAAAGCTGTGAAAAGAAGAGAGAACAAGATTCGTCCAGTTCACAATCCGCAAACAATCGCGACCGCAATCAGGATAGGATCTCCAGTAAACTGGCCAAAAGTCCTCAAGGCCATAAAAGAATCGAAGGGAACTGCCGAAACTGTAACCGATTCTGAAATCCTCGAGGCTCAAAGACAACTTGCAACCCTCGAGGGAATTTTTGTAGAACCAGCAAGCGCAGCCTCCATCGCGGGACTAAAGAAGCTCAAGACGAACAGGAGGGTCGACCCATCGGAAACCATCGTGTGCGTGACGACAGGCCATGGTCTGAAAGACCCCTCGATTCTGAACCGCTTACCCAAATCCCAGACTGGTTACAGTCTCGAAACTAGCGACCAAACTAGTATAGACAACATCGAGCGGGCCCTTTGAGAATCATACTGGCCGGCTTCGGAACTGTCGGGCAAGCGCTCGCCCAGGTTCTACACCAAGACGCAGACCGAATCACCCAAGCCTACGGCTTCCGGCCCCAAATCACCACCATAGTTGACAGCCAAGGATCCTGCTCCGACGACGCAGGCCTCGACATCTCGCTAGTCCTGAAAACTAAGAAGGAATATGGAACGGTAGCCAGGTATCCCAGAAAGGGCCGCCGGAACAATGATAGCGCTCACATCATCACTAACAGTGAAGCGGAGGTTGTTGTTGAAACAACGCCCACCAACTTCAAAGACGCAGAACCCGGGCTCTCCAATATCAAAGCTGCGCTCGCCAACGGAAAGCACGTTGTCACAGCGAACAAGGGCCCTCTGGCACTAGCGATGCCCGCGCTGCTCGAGCTAGCCAATCACCGCAACCGACAGCTTCGTTTTAGCGGAACAGTAGGTGGGGGAACACCATTCCTGGATTTTGCCGCGAAATGCATGCCTGGAGAACGAATCATACGAGTTAGAGGCATCCTCAACGGAACGACAAATTACATCCTTACTAGAATGGAAACTGCCTCCCTAACATTCGAGAAAGCGCTGGCAGAGGCGCAAAGGAAAGGGTATGCGGAAAAGGATCCTACAAATGATGTCGAAGGATTCGATACCGCCGCGAAGATCGTAATAATCGCAAACTGGGTTCTGAAAAAACGGTACAGTCTTCGAGACCTAGACATTACGGGCATCACTAAAATCACACCGCAGAAACTCAAGCAGGCCAAAGCATCAAACGCCAAAGTCAAACTCATCGGCAGGATCGAAGAGTCTTCAGCCTCAGTAGCTCCCGAACAGATCCCTATGGCTGACCCAACATGTGTCCCAGATACCCTGAACGCGCTCACATTCACGACAGAACACGCTGGCGACATAACTCTCATCGGGCCCGGCGCCGGAGGCGAAAGAACGGCTAGTGCAATAGTTCGAGACCTAGTCAGCATACGCCAAGAATACGCTACATAGAGGGTCAAGATTGAAGCTCGTGATGAAGTTCGGAGGCACATCCCTGGCGAACGCGCCCAGAGTGAAAAACGCGGCGCTAATAATCCAGCAACACTCTCCCAGGAACAAGATTGTTGTAGTCGCCTCCGCGATTGGAGAGACAACAGATCAACTCGTCGAGATCGCCGAACTCGCCAAGAAGGGGAATCTAAAGCAGGCGAGAAAACTCCTCAGCAAGATTCAGGCTTACCATCTCAAGATAGCACGGATAGTTTC
>Ga0066697_10000175_pt1 | contig 19002 bp, 18 predicted proteins | sample GraSoiAngelo_146_FD_66451 | JGI IMG/M metagenome (GOLD analysis project Ga0066697, IMG submission 66451) | Grasslands soil microbial communities from the Angelo Coastal Reserve, California, USA - 14_1009_05_30cm | ecosystem: Environmental > Terrestrial > Soil > Grasslands | place: USA...
GGCCGTATCCCTGTGGTCGTCGACCACCAGAACGATTTGCAGAGGATGCTGCATGCGCCCCCCAGCGCTCTGCCCATCCTATAACCAGTGTCTGGCGGCAGCGAAATGCGTGGCAGTACCGAGGAAAGGAAATGCCCTGTGGAAAGGCCTCGACGGCCCGCGTCTTGACAGCGCGGGCACCCAGGAGCAGCACGGCAGGGGCGCTTGGAAAGGGGATGAGCGCATGGCCCGCTATTTCTGGATCGTGGTGTTCGTGATCGGCGCGAGCTCGATCGCCGTCGCGGACGAGACCTGCAACTCGCCTTACGTCGGCAACCTGATCAAAGGACAAGAGGACTACGTGTACGTCTGGGCCCTGGGGATCGAGGGGCTCGGTGACGGGTCGGACAAGCTCGTCACCGTGGACGTCAATCCGCGGTCGAGCAGCTACGGCAAGGTCATCTCGAGCGCTTCGGTGGCTGCGCGCGGTGAAGCGCATCACATGGGCCTGACCGACGACCGGCGGTTCCTCTGGGCCGGTGGGCTCGATGACAGCAAGATCTACGTGTTCGACATCTCGAAGAATCCGGCGAAGCCGCGACTGGTGAAGACCATCTCCGATCTGCCGGCCAAGACCGGATATGTCGGGCCGCACACCTTCTATGCGCTGCCGGGGCGCATGCTGATCCAGGCGCTCTCCAACTCCAAGGATCAGGGCGGTGTGACGGGGATGGCGCTCTACAACAACAACGGCAAGCTGATCGCCAAGTACCCGATGCCGACCGAGGGAGGTGGGGACGGCTATGGCTACGACATCGCGATCAATCCCAAGAAGAACGTGATGCTCACGTCGAGCTTCACGGGACAGAAGAACTACATGATGGACTTCGGCACGCTGGTGAAAGACCAGGAGGCGATGAAGCACTTTGGAAGCACGATGGCCCTCTGGGACTTCAAGGCGATGAAACCGACGAAGATCCTCGCCGTGCCGGGAGCGCCCCTGGAGATCCGCTGGTCGCTCAATCCCCAGGACAACTGGGCCGTCACCGCCGCCGCGCTCACCTCCAAGCTCTGGCTCATCAAGCAGGATGCGAGCGGCAACTGGCAGGGGCAGGCCGTCGCCGACATCGGTGATCCGGCGAAGATCCCCTTGCCGGTGGACATCAGCATCAGCGCGGACGGAAAGGGGCTCTGGGTCAACACATTCATGGACGGCAAGACCCGGTACTTCGACCTCAGCAATCCGGAGAAGCCGGTCCAGGCCTACGAGAAGGCGACGGGGAAGCAGGTGAACATGATCTCGCAGAGCTGGGACGGCAAGCGCGTCTATATCACCTCGTCGCTGCTCGCGAACTGGGACAAGAAGGGCGCCGACAACGAGCAGTTCCTCCGCGGGTTCAAGTGGGACGGCAAGGAGCTGACCCAGGCGTTCGAAGTCGACTTCCTCCAGCAGAAGCTCGGGCGCGCCCACCACATGAAGCTCGGGTCGAAGGCGTTGAAGACGGCATTCGACTCCCAATGATGAAGACACCAGGCCCCCTGGCTCTGCTGCTTGCCTCGGCGGCGGCGCTGGCGCAGGACTTCGCGCCTCCTGCGCCGGGTACGTACAAGCTGCAGCACATCATCTCCGCGCCTGCGGGGACAGTCCTCGATGCGCAAGGCAAGGCCCGGCCGTTCTCGCAGTTCACCACCGGCAAGGTGACGGTCCTGAGCCTCATCTACACGAAGTGCACCGACGGGATGGGCTGTCCGCTCGCAACGCATCGAATGAAAGAGCTGAAGGAGCGCATCGACGAGCAGCCCGGATTGGTTCCGGAGCTGCGCTTCGTCAGCCTCAGCTTCGATCCGGATCACGACACCCCCGCGGTCATGCGCGCGTACCGCCGCGGATTCGTGTCGGGCGGCGGCGGAGTGCCATGGCACTTCCTCACCACCCGCTCGCGCAGCGAGACCGAGCCGCTCCTGCGCGGCCTCGGTCAGGATGTGTGGATGCCGCGCGCGGGCACCGGCTCGCTCTCGCACGTGCTGAAGGTGTTCCTCATCGATCGGCGCGGCTCGGTGCGGGAGATCTACAGCACGTCGTTTCTGCAGACGCAGGTCTTGCTCAACGACATCAAGACGCTACTGCTCGAAGACCGGGCCCAGGGTTAGTTTCGAGCGAACCAGCGCGCCACCACGGGGGCCGCGAGGCAGCCGCTGCCGATCGCCGCATATGCGACGACCCAGGCCGTGGTGCTCGCGGCGCCACCCGCGACGTCGAGCGCAGCGCCGAAGATCACCGGACCGAGCATCCCGCCGCCGAATCCGGCGAGCGAATAGAGGCCCATCGCCGAGCCGCGCAGCTCCGGCGGAGACGCCGCGACGAGCCCCGCCGTGAGCGTCGCCGACTCCGCCATCACCATCATCGAGTACGCCGCCAGGATCGCCAGCACCACGATCCAGTGCCAGCGGGCCGAAAACCCGAGCACGATTCCGCTTGCGCCCGACGCGGCCATCGCCAGCAGGATCCATTTGCGGCGACCCACCTGCAGCGCGATCTCGTTTCCCGCGATCGACGCCGGCACCGCCATGAGATTGACGACGGCGGCGATCGACTGGGCGCTCCAGGGAAATCCTGGCCCGCCCGCGCGCAAGCCGGCGCAGAAGGTGAGGAAAGCGACCATCCAGCTGCGGGACCCGAACAGCTCCAGGCAATGCACCGCATAGCCGACGATGTACCCGGCCACCTCTCGCTGCCGCAGGATGGGTCCCCACGAGGCAAACGGGATCAACGCCATCGATCGCCCCGGCGCTCCCGCCTGCTGGAGCGGAGTCAGGAGCGCGACCACCAGAGTGCCGGCGATCAGCGGTCCCACGGCGGCGACCAGGAACGCCGCCTTCCAGCCGGCGCGCGATGCGACGGCGCCCGCCAGCGCCAGCGACAGCGCCGTTCCGAGGCCGAAGGACGCCGTGTAGAAGGCGATGGATCGGCTCTGCTTCGATCCGGAGATCCGGTCCGAGAGCAGCCGCAGCCCGGGCATGTACGTGCCGGCGATCCCGACGCCCAGCAGCGCCTGGAAAAGGAGCGCGCTGGCAAATCCTCTCGCGAGCCACCCGAAACCCGCGCTGGCGGCGGCAGCGACGAGACTGCCCACGGCGTAGACCCTCCGCCCATCGCCCCGATCCGTCAGCGCGGTCCAGTACGAGACCGAGGCGATGTACCCGCCAAAGAACACCCCGCCCACGATGCCCGCCTGCGCGTTGCTGAGCGACCACTCGTCGCGAAGCTGCGGGAGCAGCGCCGCGAACGTGGAGAACCCGAGCATCGAGCAGACGTGCGCGGCGATCAGGATCGGAACGGTACGCATCCCCTCGCGCAGGAGATCAGCGGCTGCGTGACGGCTGGACTGTTTCGTTCCAGGTCCGCTCGATGATCTTCTTCGTCAGGCTCACCGCGATGGTGGTCCCCACGGCGGCGACGATCTTCTCCCAGACCGGCGCGTCGCCGCGCGCCACCTTGTGCGGCTCGTCCACCGCGCGCCCGATGGCAATCCGCAGCCGCTTCGCCTTCTGGGGGATCTCCTCCCGCTTGTGCGAGCGGTAGATCGCGAACCCGACTCCTCCCAGCAGCAGCACCACCACCGCGCCGGCACCGATGAAGACCACCGGATGCTTGCGCATCTGCAGCTTCACGTTCATCAGCTCGTGGCGGCGCCGATCCAACTCCGCCAGCGAGCGGTCGAGGCGCGTGCGCAGCTGCTCGATATCGCGCTCGATCTCCCGTGGAGCGCGCTCCTGAGCAGCGGACGCCGCGCCGTTCCCCTCTTTCACGCCAGACGTTCCTTCGCCCACAGTGCGTCCTCCTTGAGGCTGCGCCGCGTCGCCTCCAGCGGCTTCTTGACCCGCTTTCCCCACCCGACCAGGCCGGCCACCGTCCCTACCGCGAGCACCACGCCGGCGACGATCAGCGCCGCCGCCCACTCCGGAATGACGTTCCCGAGAGCGAGCGCGATGGCGACGAGCATCAGGCTCACCGCCCAGATCGCGCAGAGGCCGGCCACGCCGAGCCCCTTCACCATCGCCACTTCCTTCTTCACGTCGGCGCGCAGCTCGGACTTGGCCAGCTCGATCTCTTTCTTGGCGAGCTGGGTCGCGTTTTCGATCACGTGCCCGATCAGCTCGCGGTTCGACATCCCCTCGACCGACATGGGAACCGTTGTCTGCAACCCCTGTCGTCGTGCGGGGAGCTTCTCGATGTTGCGCGGCGCAGGCAGCGCCTTCTCGTCCGCCATGTCCCTCTCCTCCACTCGTTGTGCGTGCTCGAGCAGCGGCTCGTCGCCGTGCACGGCGCGGTCCACCTGCAGGAGCAGGCGGTAGATGATCTGCCACTCGTCCCAGGGCAGGTTGAGGCGCGACAGCTGCGCCGAGAGCTCCGTCACGCGATGCTCGAGCACGTCGGATCGCTCGTGCGCGTCCGGCTGCTCGAGGTAGATGGCCCATACCCGCTTCGCGTGCCACTCCAGCTCGCGCGCGCCCGCGTCGAAGGTCTGGATGATCGGCCGCGGTCCGTACACCTCCGTGCAGAGGGCCCGCGCCTGGCCGACCAACACGGGGACGCCGCGCAGGATGGTCTCGTTGGGCAGGACCGTCAGCTCGAGCTGCGGATTGCGCCGGTATTCGACGTGCTCGCTGGCCATCGCCGCGAACGGGCGCCCGCCGATCTTGAGCAGGATCTTCGCCGGTGCCGTCTGGTACCAGGGCGCCTTCGCCGAGCGCAGCGCGATGCCGTGACGCTCCAGCGTGTCGGCCAAGGCCGCCATCGTCAGCGCCGTGATCCCTTTGTCCATCACTGCCGGAATGCGCACGATCTCGCGGCGGCGGATCACCGTGGCAATGCGCAGGATCGGCGCGACCACCAGCATGAGCAGGAAGGCGCAGGCGAGCGCGAGCGTGACCGGAAAGCCGCGCAGGAACTTCTTCCAGCCCGGCTCCGGCATCGTCTCCTGCGAGCCGCGCTTCGCCACCACGCTGCCGACGACGATGGGCACCAGGACGGCGAGCGCGATCCAGATCAGTCGCAGCCAGAAGCTCGGCACCGACTTGCCCATCGGAACGAATGCGACGATGAGCAGCGCGATCTTGGGAACGATCACGCCGAGCAGCAGGATGGGCCATGCCGCGGCAGCCGCGACCACCGCCGAAAGCAGCGTTTGTTCCTTCGCGGAGGTGGTGCCGAACAATGCCAGGACGGCCCAGCCGAAGATGGCGTTCAGAGCCTTGCCCGCCGACTTGCCCAGATAGCTGATCAGCGCCTGCAGGATGGCCACGCTGAAAAACTAGGGCGTGTCAACGCGGTTAGGCAGGCTGCCCGGCCGCTCCCCGCGTCTCAGAACAGACCGGTGTTGTACCCCATCGAGGCGTGCAGGACGACGTCCAGCACCAGGTCCGTCCGGCCGTCCGTCGTCCCGCTGATCAGGAGGTAGAACTTGCCGCCATCGTGCAGGCGCTCGAGGAGGAAGGCGTCGAGCGCCGGGTTGCCGCTGATGCGGCGGTGCTCGTTCTTCACGGCCTGAAAGGCCTGCAGATCGCCGATCTTCACTTCAGTCGAGGCATCGTCGAGGACCTTACGGAGCGAGACTGTGCCGGAAAGCATCGTGGCCAGGTTGTTGGCCGTATTGACCGACGTGACGGTGACGTCCACGGATTCCATATCGAGGCTTTGGATATCGCTCTGGTGCGCGCGGACGTCGCTATTGCTGCCGAGGTCGACCAGCGTCCACTGCGAGACGGGCCCGGCACCCCCGGTCTGGAGCGCCAGCCCGGGCTGGTCCATGTCGAAGCTCAGGTTCACTACGCACGCGACGAGCGCGGCCAGGCACACTGCGGCGAGCGCAAGTCGTGGAACGACGCGGCGGCCCATGCTTCTCCCCTCGGACTCGCGACAGCTTGCCACAGGGGAGCGCGGCGACCAAAGTCCAGGGACCATGCCCATTTGGAGGTCAACGTCGCTGCCGGACTCCAGACCGCTCCAGGGAACGCAGTCGGGCACACCCCGACCCCCACCGCTTGCCCGGCGGCTCGACTCCGCGGCTGATTGCCGCACCGCCGGACACCAGCCGTTCCCACTCGACTGGAGCGGCCAGCACGCTTGACTTGGACCCCTTCGGCCGTAGACTCTGCCCCTCGAAATTCGCGGGTTTTTCGAGGAGCGGATGCCCTTCCATTTCGCCAACGTTCTGCTTTTCTCCGCCACGGCGGTCCTGTTCGTCCTCGGCTCGCTGGTCGCTGGGCGCTTCCTGCGCCCGCATGCGCCCACGCGAGAGAAGTCGATGATCTATGAGTGCGGCGAAAAGCCCATCGGCCACGCCTGGTTCAATTTCAATCCGCGCTTCTACCTGATCGCGCTGGTGTTCGTGATCTTCGAGGTGGAGATCGCGTTCATGTTCCCCGTGGCGTCGGTCTACAAGGCGTTCATCGAGAAGGGCCAGGGGCTGCTCGCCTTCATCGAGATCTTCGTCTTCGTCGCCATCCTGGCCGTGGGCCTCGCCTACGTGTGGGCCATGGGCGATCTGGAGTGGGTGAAGGGGCTGAAGCAGGACGTGCTGCAGTCGATCCGGGACCAGAAGCAGAAGCCCCTCCAGGGCAAAGACGAAAAGAAGGCGGCGTAGAGATGGCCAGGGATTACCAGCAGGACTTCGGTTCCATCATCACCAGCAAGACCTCGTTCATCGACGAGATCATCAACCTGGCGCGCAAGAGCAGCATCTTCTACCTGCTCTTCGGGCTCGCCTGCTGCGGGATCGAGCTGATGCAGACCGGCGGTCCGCGGGCGGACATCGACCGATTCGGATCCGTCCCCCGGGCGACGCCGCGCCAGAGCGACCTGATGATCGTCGCCGGAACCCTGACCTACAAGATGGCCGAGCGCTGCCGCCTGCTCTACGAGCAGATGGCCGAGCCGAAGTACGTCATCTCCATGGGCTCCTGCGCCTCCTGCGGCGGCCTCTTCCAGTACGCCTACTCGGTCTGCAAGGGCGTCGACAAGCTCGTGCCGGTGGACATCTACGTACCCGGCTGCCCGCCCCGTCCCGAGGCGCTGACCGAAGGCCTGATGCGGGTGCAGGACAAGATCGTCCGCGAGCGGTGGTTCAGCGCGCGCCAGAAGGTCGGCCAGGGTCAGCCCTCCCTGGGCGTCGACTACAAGGTGACCGCCTAGATGACGTTCGAAGAGATTCAGCAGCGCCTCGCCGGCAAGTTCGGTGAGCGCATTGGCGCACTTTCCCCCGCGAACAAGGACCCGTTCCTCGTGGTGCAGGCGGCGGACATCGTGGAGATCTGCCGGTACGCGAAGGAGGACGAGGCCCTGGCCTTCGACTGCCTGATGAACCTCTCCACCATCGACTGGCCGAAGAGGAACCAGATCGAGGTCGTCTACCACCTCTGGAGCTACCGGAGGAGGCACGCCTTCGTCCTCAAGGTGCAGCTCGATCGGGCAAAGCCGGAGATCGCCAGCATCGAATCGCTCTGGAAGTCCGCCGACTGGCTCGAGCGCGAGCAGTACGACCTGATGGGGGTCCAGTTCACCGGACATCCCGACCTGCGCCGGATCATGATGCCGGACGACTGGGTGGGAAACCCGCTGCGGAAGGACTACGCGGAGCAGGCGCAGTGGCACAACATCACCACCACGCGCGACAACTCGCTGGAAGGCTACGTCCGCCTCGACGAGCTGAAGAAGAAGGCCGCTGAAGCCGCCGCGGCCTCGAAGAAGGAGCTGCCGCAGTGAGCAAGCCCCTCGAAGTCCCCACGATGGACATGGAGAACAAGGAGGTTCTCCGCCGCATCGAGATCAGCGGGGACATGCTGCTCAACATGGGGCCGCAGCATCCGAGCACCCACGGCGTGATCAACTTCCTCGTCCAGACCGATGGCGAGGTGATGAAGCGCGCCATCCCCGAGGTCGGGTACCTGCACCGCAGCCTGGAGAAGATCGGCGAGCGCTGCACGTACAACGGATACATGCCCTACACCGACCGCGTCGACTACATCGCCGCCATGTTCGCCAATCAGGGCTGGGCCATGGCGGTGGAACGCCTGCTCGGCATGCAGATCCCCAGGCGCGCCGAGTATTGCCGGGTGATCGCCTGCGAGCTGAACCGCATCTCCAGCCACCTGATCTCCGTCGGCACCATGGCGATGGACATCGGCGCGGTGACGCCCTTCCCGTACGCGCTGCGCGAGCGCGAGTTCATCAACGATCTGCTCGAGGAGCTTTGTGGCGCGCGGCTGACCTACAACTACCTGCGCATCGGGGGGGTCGCCTTCGACCTGCCCAGCGGGTACGAGGACAAGGTCTCGACCTTCCTCGACCACTTCGAGAAGATCCTCGACGAGTTCAACCGGCTGATCACCTACAACGAGATCTTCATCAAGCGGCTGGCGCATCTCGCGCCCATCCCCGCTCAGATGGCCATCGACTACTGCCTGGTGGGTCCCAACCTGCGCGCGTGCGGTCTGAGCTTCGACGTGCGCAAGGCCCTGCCCTACTCGGTCTATCCGGACTTCCAGTTCGACGTGCCGGTGGGCAAGGGCGAAGTCGGAACGATGGGCGATGCCTGGGACCGCTTCTGGTGCCGCGTGGAGGAGATGCGCCAGAGCTGCCGCATCCTCCGCCAGGCGCTGGCCCAGCTCCCCAAGGACAGCCAGATCATGGGGAAGGTGCCGCGCAAGATCAAAATCCCGGAGGGCACCGAGGCGTACAGCCGCATCGAGAGCGCGCGCGGCGACATGCAGTACTACGTGGTCGCCGGCCCGGGCGAGAACGCGCACCGGGTGAAGATCCGGACCGGCAGCTTCACCGCCATGGGCATCATCGACGCGCTCTCCCGCGGCCTGATGATCGCCGACCTGGTGGCGCTGATCGCTTCCCTCGACGTCGTCGCACCGGAGATCGATCGCTAGATGCAGGGGTTCATCGACAACCTGATCCGCGGGTGGGGATACGACCCCGCGACCTGGCCCTGGACGCAGTTCGTCTACGTCGGCTTCATGGGGCTGTTCTCGTTCATCGTGATCAACTTCGCCGCCATCACCGGCGGGATCTTCTCCTGGGCCGAGCGGCGCATCGCCGCTCGGATGCAGAGCCGCGTAGGACCGAACCGCGTCGGCCCGGCCGGGTTCCTGCAGTGGATCGCGGACGCGGTGAAGTTGCTCTTCAAGGAAGACCTGATCCCGGCCGAAGCGGACAACGTGCTCTTCCGGGCGGCGCCCTACTTCATGATGGTCGGGTTCGCCTGCGTGTTCGTGGCGCTGCCCTTCAGCCACCGGCTGGTCATCGCCGACATGAACATCGGGATCTTCTACATCCTCGCCGTCACCGCGCTGATCGTGGTGGGGATCATCATGTCGGGCTGGAGCTCCAACTCGAAGTGGAGCCTCTTCGGCGCCATCCGCAGCGCCGCGCAGATCATCTCCTACGAGATCCCCGCCGGGATGGCGCTGATGATCCCGGTGCTGCTCGCGGGCACCATGTCCACGCAGGGCATCATCCGCGCCCAGGGGCCTTGGCCCTGGCAGTGGTTCATCTTCGACAACCCGGCCGCGACCGCCGGCTTTTTCATCTTCTTCATCAGCGCGCTGGCGGAGGGCAACCGGACGCCGTTCGACCTGCCGGAGGCCGAATCGGAGCTGGTCTCCGGCTACAACACCGAGTACTCGGGGATGCGGTTCTCCTACTTCTTCCTCGTGGAGTGGGGAAACCTCTGGGTGATGTCGGCGCTGGCCGTCACCATGTTCATGGGCGGCTGGCAGGTGCCGTTCTTCCCCGCCGAGCGGCTCGACGCGCTCACCGGCTGGACGGCCTTCTTCGCCGAGGTGGCCTCGGTCCTGGTGTTTGCCGGCAAGACGCTGTTCTTCGTCTTCGTGGTGATGTGGCTGCGCTGGACGTTGCCGCGCATCCGCGTCGATCAGATGATGAACATGTGCTGGAAGTACCTGGTGCCGGCCAGCTTCGTCGGGGTGCTCTTCGTGGCCGGGTGGATGCTGATCGTCCGGGCCGCGCCGGCCGTCGGAATGGCCATGCACTTCCTGCTCGCGGGAGCGGCGGCGGTGGCCGTGATCATGTTCGTCCAGCGCGTGGCCCACAACCTTCGCGACACCGGCGACAAGTTCGACTTCACCTCCAACTGGTGACCCGAGATGGCTGAGACCCTGCTCCCTCCCCCACAGACTCCCGGCGCCCTCGGCGCGTACGTGAAGAACGTCCGCGACACGGCGAAGAGCTTCTGGGAGGGCATGAGCGTCACGCTCAGCTACATGTTCCGGAAGCCGATCACCTCGCAGTACCCGGACCGGATGTCGGTGCCCGTGCACCATACGATCCCGGCGCGCTACCGCGGTTTCCTGGAAGTGGACATGGACATCTGCACGGCGTGCCAGGCCTGCGAGCGCGCGTGCCCGATTCAGGTCATCAACATCGACATCCTCAAGGGCGACGGAAAGATTACGCCCAAGCTCCGGATGGAGCGGTTCGACATCGACATCGGCAAGTGCATGTACTGCGGGCTCTGCGTCGAGCCCTGTCCGACCGGCGCCATCCAGCACACGCGCGAGTTCGAAGGCGCGGTGATGCACTTCAACAACCTCACGCTGCGCTTCGTGCCCGATCCGCTGGTGCCGGCGGTTCCCTACAAGCCGCCGAAAGGCGCGGAGGCCTTTCCGCGCCAGCAGCTCGGGGAGATCACCCGCAAGCTGATCAAGGCCTGGGATGCTCCGCCGCCCCCGTTTCCCTCGAAGGAGGAGACGGCGAAGGCCGATCACGGCAAGCCCAAGGCTGCGGGGCTGGATGTGGCCGCGATGGGCCGCCAGCTCGCCGCGCGCGCCCTGCAGGTAAAGGAAGACAAGCCGAAGCTGCAGAAAGTGCTCGAAGAGGCGATGGCCGGCACCGACTGCGGCGATTGCGGCTATCCGGACTGCTTCGGGTATTCCAACGCGATCGCGCAGGGCAAGGACACCAGCACCGAGAAGTGCGCGCCGGGCGGGGCCGACTCCAAAGCGATGCTGGAGACCATTCTCGTCTCGCTGAAGACAGGGGTCGTTCCGGGCGCCGCCGAGCCAAAGCACGAGGCGCCGGCGCCTGCGCCCGGCAGTGCAAAGGAGCCCGAGAAGCCTAAAGGGCCGCCGCTGGCGCAGACCTTGCCGAAGGACGAGCTTTACAAAGTGGTGCTCGACGCGATGGCCGGCACGGACTGCGGCGACTGCGAATATCCGGACTGCGACGGCTACACGAAGGGCATCGTCTACGAGGGCCAGACCGACCTGGGCCGCTGCGCTCCCGGCGGCGAGGATACCCGCGCCAAGCTGTACGAAATCATGCTAGGCACCAAGCCGCCGCCAAAGTAGAGTGCACCGCGCTCTCGGGCGGAGGATCATCTTGCCGGAAGTTCCCTCGCATTTACGCGCAGTTCTCGTGCGTCTCGGCGTGCTTGCGGCGGGGCTTGCAGGGATCGTCGGCGTAGCCGTACTGAACCGATTCGCGCACCTCGGCCTCGCACCCACCCTGCTGCTCGAGTACGTCGCCGTCACCTGCGTGATCTGGGGGCTGAACGGGTTCCTCTTCCGCACCGTTCCGCTTTCCGGGCTCTCGCTGCTGGTGTTCTCCGCCGCGGCGTTCGGCGTCCTGTTCCTCGTCGCGTACTTCGTCGGCGCCATCGTCGCGCCGCTGCTCTTCGACGCCGCCGGGCAGTTCATCGGGCTGGTGCACCTGACGGATTTTCTCTTCTACGCCTTCGCCTTGATGACCATCGCCGGCGCGGCGGGATGCGCATTCTCGCGCAACATCATCTACTCCGCCTGGGCGCTGCTCTTCGCCTTCCTCGGCGTCGCCGGCCTCTACGTCTTCCTCGGGGCCGACTTTCCCGCGGTGGCGCAGGTCCTGATCTACGTCGGCGGGATCCTGGTGCTGATCCTCTTCGCCATCATGCTCACCAAGCAGATCGGCGGCGACCCGAGTCTGACCAACGCGCACCTCGGGCTGCCGATCGGCGCTGCGCTGGCGGCCGCGACCGTCGGCACCCTCGCGTACATGGCGGTGATGACCCCCTGGAAGGAGGCGCCCTCGCGGTCCTACGAGCCGGTGAGCGCGGCGCTGGGCACGGCCTTCCTCACCGACTTCCTTTTGCCGTTCGAGGTCGCCTCGGTGGTGCTGCTCGCGGCGCTGGTCGGCGCGGTGATCATCGCGCGCAAGGAAATCAAGGAACAATCCGACGCGGTCCTCGAATGACGAGCATCGGTCTACCTCACTTTCTCATCGTCGGCGCCGTCCTCTTCGCCCTGGGGATGGTGACCGTGGTCACGCGCCGCAACGCCGTCGGCATCCTGATGGGCGTCGAGCTGATCCTCAACGCCGCCAACGTGAACTTCATCGCCTTCAACCACTACGTGGAAGGGCCCGGCAAGATCACAGGGCAGGTGTTCTCCATCTTCGTGATCGTGCTGGCGGCGGCGGAAGCGGCCATCGGCCTCGCCATCGTTTTGGCCATCTACCAGACCTTCCGCACCATCGACGTGCAGGAAACCGATCTGCTCCGCGAGTAGCCCAAGCGACCATGGAACACAAGGAAGCGATCGCGAACGCGGTTCAGGTCGGCTGGCTCTGGCTGATCCCGGCCTTTCCGCTGCTCGGGACCGCGCTCAACGCCTTCCTCGGGGCGCGGCTGCAGAAAAAGTTTGGCAAGGGCGCCGTCCACGCCATCGCGGTCGGGGCCATGGTGCTCTCCTGCGTGGTCGCGGAAGTGGCGTTCTGGAAGATGGTCTTCGCTCACCCACACGAGCGCTTCTTCGAGGACCACCTCTGGACGATGTGGCAGTCGGGGGCGCTGAAGGCCGACCTCAGCTTCGGCCTCGATCCTCTCGGCATGTTGATGACGATGATCGTCACCCACGTGGCGACGCTCATCCACGTCTACTCCGTCGGCTACATGGCGGACGAACCGGCCTACTGGCGGTTCTTCATGTGGCTGAACTTGTTCGTCTTCTCGATGCTGCTCCTGGTGATGGGTTCTAATTTTCTGGTGATGTTCTTCGGCTGGGAAGGCGTAGGCCTTTGTAGTTGGGGCCTGATCGCCTTCTGGTACGAGGACATCGAGAAGGCGAAGGCAGGCATGAAGGCCTTCGTGGTGAACCGGTTCGGCGATTTCGGCTTCATCATCGGTCTCTTCATCCTCTTCTGGTCGCTCTCGGGCACATGGGCCCATGGGACCAACAAGTACGTGCCCGAGAAGGGCCTGAGCGGAGCCGTGCGCGGAGTCGCTCCCGTCCTGCCCAGGACGGCGCCGAGCGGCGTGAAGCTCGGGCCGACGGTCGAGTTCCGCGAGCTGCGCAACCAGATCGCCGACGAGTCCAGCGGGATGGCCGAGCGCCTCAAGAAGATGACCTTCTGGGGCTTCCCGGTCCTGGCCGTGGTCTGCATCCTGTTCTTCGTCGGGGCGGCGGGAAAGAGCGCCCAGATCCCCCTGTACGTCTGGCTCCCCGACGCGATGGCCGGGCCGACTCCGGTCTCCGCCCTCATCCACGCGGCGACGATGGTGACGGCGGGCGTCTACATGGTGGCGCGGCTCAACTTCCTCTTCGCCCTCAGCCCGCCGGCGATGACGGTGGTGGCGACGGTCGGCTGCCTGACGGCGCTCTTCGCCGCGTCGATCGGCTTCTTCCAGTACGACATCAAGAAGGTGCTCGCCTACAGCACCGTCTCGCAGCTCGGGTTCATGTTCATCGGCGTGGGAGTCGGAGCGTACTGGGCCGGCGTCTTCCACCTGATGACGCACGCGTTCTTCAAGGCCTGCCTCTTCCTCGCATCCGGTTCGGTCATCCTCGCCTGCCACCACGAGCAGGACATGCGCAAGATGGGCGGGCTGCGCGAGTACACGCCGATTACGCGCTGGACCTACCTCGCCGCCTGCCTTGCCATCGCCGGTTTCCCGGTGGCGAGCGGCTTCTACTCGAAGGACGAGATCCTCTGGAAAGCCTTCACCGCCCGCGGCCTGATGGCCGAATGGCTCGGGCCGGCGATCTGGCTGGTGGGAACGGTCGCCGCGCTGGGGACCAGCTTCTACATGTTCCGCTCGTACTTCATGACCTTCACCGGTTCGTACCGGGGCGGCGAAGGACACGAGGACAAGGAGCGGCTCGAGGACCCGCACGCGATGTCCGCGCATCTCCACGCCGGCGCTGCCGACGCCGCGCCGAGCCACGGCGCCGCGGTCGCGCAGGTGCAGGCGACCGACGCGCCGCACCAGCACGATGCGAGCCACGGCGCCGCGGCGGTGCACGACGATCACGGCCACCACGGCGGAGGTCTCCCTCAGGAATCGCCGAAGACGATGACGTACGTGCTCATCGCCCTGGCGGCGGGGGCGGTGCTGGCGGGCTTCATCTTCGGCTGGCCATCGGCCTGGGGCGGCCATGAGCCGCTGCTCGAGCAGTGGCTCTCGCCCAGCCTGCCCGCGGCCGAGCTGGTGCCATTTGCGCACGCGTCGCATTCGACCGAGCTGCTCTTCCAGCTCATCGGCGGGGTCGTGGTGGCAGGCGGCGGTTTCGTCTTCGCGTACCTGCTCTACAACGACAACAAGAGCAGCATCCCGGCGCGCCTGAAGGCGACGTTCCCGCGCGCCTGGGGGCTCGTCTACAACAAGTACTACGTCGACGAGCTGTACCAGGTGACGATCGTGCGCGGCGCCCTGCTCTTCTCCCGCGCCATGTACTGGGTGGACCAGAACCTGATCGACGGGCTCGTCAATCTGATGGGCCTCCTCGGCCGTTCCGTCGCCTACGTCGACGCGGGAATCGACAAGTACATCGTCGACGGCGCCGTGAACGGCCTCGCCTCGCTCACCTGGAACAGCGGCCGCGCGCTGCGGCGCATCCAGACCGGCCACATCCAGGCCTACCTCTACGGCGCTCTCGGCGGCGCCATCGCGTTCGTCATCATCCAGTACGTCATTCGGTAACCCGACATGAACCTTCCGACTACCTCCGCGCTGCTCACCTCGATCACCTTCATGCCGCTCCTCGGAGCGGCTCTGATCCTCCCGGTGCTCGGGCTGCGCGCGAGCGGGGCGCTGTCAAAGGGGGCCTCGGACCAGGCCTGCCGCGTGATCACCTTCGTCGCCTCCGGGCTGACGCTTCTGCTCGCGCTCCTGCTCTGGAAGCTGTACGACCCCTCGAATCCGGGGCTGCAGTTCGTCCAGCACGTGCGCTGGATCCCCGCCTACAACATCGAATACTTCGTCGGCGTCGACGGCATCTCCATCACGCTGGTGATCCTCTCGGCGCTGATCAGCTTCATCGCCACCATCGCGTCCATGCCGTGGTGGCCGGGCAACGCGCACCTCGACGAGCACCACTTTACGCAGCACGGAGTGCCCGGCTACATGGCGCTGCTGCTCATCCTGCAGACCGGGATGATCGGCGTGTTCGTCGCCATGGACATGTTCCTCTTCTACGTCTTCTGGGAAGTGATGCTGCTGCCGATGTACTTCCTGATCGGCATCTGGGGCGGCTCCAACAAGGAGTACGCGGCGATCAAGTTCTTCCTCTATACCCTCGCCGGCTCGGTGCTGATCCTCCTCGCCGTCATCGGCCTCTACTACAACGGGCCCACCGAATTGCTCGACGGCCGCACCGTCCACACGTTCAACATGGTGAAGATGGCCCAGTGGGGCCGGGCCGGCGGATACCTCTCCGCGCCGCTCGTGCTGGGGATGTCCTTCATCAAGGTCACGTGGGTGGCGCTGTTCATCGGGTTCGCGGTGAAGATCCCGATGTTCCCCTTCCATACCTGGCTCCCCGACGCGCACGTGGAAGCGCCGACGCCCATCTCGGTGATCCTCGCCGGGGTGCTCCTCAAGATGGGCATCTACGGCATCCTCCGCTTCAACTTCGCCATCCTGCCGCAGGCGACGAAATGGGCCTCGTACGCGATGGCCGTGTTCGGCACCATCAACATCGTCTACGCCGCGTTCGTCTGCCTGGCGCAGAAGGACCTGAAGCGGATGATCGCCTACTCCTCCGTCTCGCACATGGGCTTCTGCCTGTTGGGGATGAGCGCCTTCACCCAGCAGGGAATCGACGGAGCGGTGCTCAACCTGTGGACGCACGGGCTGATCAGCCCGATGCTGTTCCTCATCGTCGGCGTGATCTACGACCGCGCCCACCACCGCAACATCGAAGGGTTCGGCGGTCTGGCCAAGCAGGTGCCCGAGTACGCCGGCCTGCTCGGCCTGGCGTTCTTTGCCTCGCTCGGGCTACCGGGACTATGCGGCTTCGTCAGCGAGTTCACCGTCTTCCTCGGATCGCTGTCCACCTGGCAGACGCTGACCATCATCTCGGCGCTCTCGGTGATCATCACCGCGGCGTACTACCTCTGGGCGATCCAGCGAATGATGCTGGGCCAGCTCAACCCGGCCTACACCTCGCTGCCCGACGTGAACTGGCGCGAGCGGCTCACCCTCTATCCGCTGGGCGCCCTGATCATCCTCTTCGGCTTCTACCCCGCTGCGATCATCAACCTGATCCAGGGGTCGCTCCGCACCCTGCTGGTTCCGCTGCAATAGGTCATGGACAACCTCCACTCGCTGCGTTTCTTCTGGCCCGAGAGCGTCCTCACCGTCGCGGTGCTGGCGATGCTCGTGCAGGACCTGATCGTCCGGCGCAGCAAGTGGCGGGTTCCGTCGCTGGTCGTGGGTGCCCTGTTCTGGCTGGCGCTCACCGGGGTCGCGACGGCGGTCACTCCGCGAGGAGATGTGCCGCTCTTCGGCGGCCTGCTCCAGCACGATCCGCTGCGGATGTTCTTCGCCTGGCTCTTTCTCGGAGCGGCAGTGCTGACGGTGATCATCGTTCCCAAGAGCGCGCAGATCTCGGTGGCGCGGATGGGGGAGTTCATTGCCCTGCTCTTCGCGCTGTTGCTCGGCATGTTCCTGATGGCGAGCTCTACCGATCTGCTGATGATCTACCTGTCGGTCGAAACGGTCTCACTGGTCAGCTACGTCCTCACCAGCTTCCGGCGCGCCGACCGCAAGGCCAACGAGGCCGCACTCAAGTACGTCATCTACGGCGGCGTCGCCTCGGGCGTCATGCTCTACGGGATGAGCATCCTCTACGGGCTCTTCGCGACCACGCGCGTGACCGGAGCGGGCGGAATCGGCTCGCAGCTCGCCGACGTCACCAGCCGCCTCTTCATGGCGCAGACGTTCGGCGGACAGCCGGCAGCGCAGCTCGCTCTGGTCGTGGCGGTGGTCTTCGTCCTCGCCGGCGTGGGGTACAAGATCGCGAGCGTCCCGTTCCACATGTGGTGCCCGGACGTGTACGAGGGAGCACCCACGCCCTTCACGGCGTTCCTCTCCGTGGGACCGAAGGCCGCTGGCTTCGCGGTGGCCATCCGCTTCTTCTTCGCCGCCTTCGAGCGCCAGATGCCGGGCGGAGGATACGCGCCGATCACCGATCTTCCCTGGCCCGCGATCATCGGGATCATCTCCGCCATCACGATGACGCTGGGGAACCTCACCGCCATCGTGCAGAACAACCTGAAGCGGATGCTGGCCTACAGCTCCATCGCCCACGCCGGCTATCTGCTGATGGGCCTCGCCGCCGCGAGCACGGCCGGCGTGCAGAGCATCCTCGTCTACCTGATGGTCTACGTGCTGATGAATGTTGGCGCGTTCCTGGTGATCATCGTGGTGGCGCGCGTGACCGGCGGCGAGGACATCGGCGATTTCCGCGGCCTGGGGAGCAAGGCCCCCATCGCGGCGCTCGCGCTGACCGTCTTCCTCTTCAGCCTCACCGGCATTCCGCCGTTCGCGGGCTTCGCCGGCAAGTACCTCATCTTCGCCGCCCTCGTGCAGCGCGGTGGGTTCTGGAACGTGCTGCTGGCGGTGATCGGCGTGGTGAACAGCGCGGTCTCGCTCTTCTATTACGCGCGCATCATCAAGGCGATGTACCTCGAAGAAGCCGTGGACGAGCGGCCGCTCGCGGTGCCTGCGGTGTACACTGGCCTGCTCGTCGCCCTGGCAGTGCCCGTCCTCGTCCTCGGGATTTACTGGGCGCCATTGGTCCGGTGGGCGGCCGGTGCCTTTGGCAGCGGAAATTTGTCGTAATTATATACTTTTGGAAAGATTTACCGCCGGAATCGCGACGGCAGGTGAAAATCGGCACCTTTTCCGGTGAACCAGACCGCTGGGCTGCACTTTTTTCGGTCTTATCCGGCGGCGAACGGATCGGAATTGCCGTCCGCTGAGAGGAGAACGGGCTGGTGGCGGCCTTCTTGCACAACGAGCCCTCGTTGTGCGAGCGACTGTCTGGAGCGACTGGCTGACGGACTCCTTCTTCCGGGTACGGGCATCGCCCGCCGCCTCAGAGAAGCTGAGCCAGCTATCGCGTGAAATGCAGCAGCGATTGCGCCAGATGATCGAAGAGATCACCGAACTGGCAGATCTGACGCCCGCGAATACGGGCACGACGTGGGTGGCGGCGGGAGCGCCGCAGCTGCTCACGCTGCAGCTCGGGCGCGTGTGCGTGCGCTACTCGATTTCCGAGGACACGCGAACGCTCTCCATCGAGCACGTCATCGTGCTCGAGGAGGACGACGACCTTCTGGTGCGTAGCGCCTAGCCCGATCTTCCAGCGCGGCAAACCTTTCTGGCGACAGCGTTCGATCCCCGAGATGTCGATCCGGCTGAACGCCGGGGCCGTGATAGTCGCTGCCGGCGGTGACCACCAGGCCGAGCTCTTCCGCCCACCGCACGAACGCCTCCGCCTGGTTCGGCGGATGCTCGGGGTGCCACGCCTCCACGCCGTCGAGGCCTTCGCCGACGAGCGCCCGCAGCTCCTGCCGCGAGATTCCGTTCGCGCCGGGATGCGCGATGGTCGCGGTGCCCGCGGCGTCGTGGACGAGGCGGATCGCCTCGGGGACCGGTAGGCGGCGGCGATCGACCCAGAGAGAACCGTTGGTGTGCAGAAAGCGGTCGAACGCATCCTTGATGCTCTCTGCAT
>Ga0066697_10000177_pt1 | contig 18919 bp, 17 predicted proteins | sample GraSoiAngelo_146_FD_66451 | JGI IMG/M metagenome (GOLD analysis project Ga0066697, IMG submission 66451) | Grasslands soil microbial communities from the Angelo Coastal Reserve, California, USA - 14_1009_05_30cm | ecosystem: Environmental > Terrestrial > Soil > Grasslands | place: USA...
GGCCGCGAGTAGTAGCCGATCTGGGTCATGCCCGCGATGACGATCGCGTCCTCCGGCGTGCCCGCACGGAGCGACTTGAGGATCGGCGCGTTGGGCTCGGTCGTGTCGAGCGCCGCCATCTCGGCGCGCAGCGCTTCGCGCTCGGCTTTGCGCGAGGCCCGTGGCGCCGAGGCGCGCAGCCGCTCCAGCAGCCGCTCGAGCGTCAGTCGCGCGTCGCCGACTAGACCGAACGTCAGCCCGTGGCTCCGTCCGATCTCGTCGGGATCCACGTCGATCTGGATCACCTGCTGCGTGGATGAAAACCCCGCCAGCTGCAGCCGCGAGCCCACGACCAGGATGAGATCGGCCGCGTCGAGCCAGCGGCGCAGCGGATTCTTGGGCCAGAGCCCCGCGCCGAGCGAGAGATCGTTGGCGTCGCTCACGACGCCCTTGCCCTCGGCGGTCGTGGCGATGCCGGCCTGCAGGTGTTCGGCCATGGCGACGAGCGCCTCGTGCGCGTCGCCGGTGACCGCGCCGCCGCCCGCGTAGATCACCGGACGTTGCGCGGCGAGGAGCATCTGCGCCGCGCGCGCGATCAGCGGCTCGGGTGCGGCGGCGCGCTCGACCTCGGCCGGCGGCAGCAGCGTCGCCTCGCCTTCTTCCTCGAGAACGTCGGGCGGAAATTCGAGGTGCACGGGGCGCGGACGTCCGGTCTTCAGCTGGCGCACCGCCGCGCGCACGGCGCCCGGCACGTCGGCAACCTCGAGCACGCGGCGGCGCCACTTCGTGACCGGCGCGATCGCGTCCATCTGATCGTTCACCTCGTGCAGCACGCCGACATCGCGGCCGATGTTGCGCCGCGGGACCTGGCCGCACAGCATCAGCACGGGCGACGAGGCCGCGTACGCGGTGGAGAGGCCGGCCGCCGCGTTGAGCAGGCCAGGGCCGGGGACGACCAGCGCGACGCCGAAAGAGCCGCCGGCGCGCGCGTACCCGTCGGCCATGTAGGTGGTGGCCTGCTCGTGGCGCGTCGTGATGAATCGCACGCGCTCGTCGCGCAGTCCCGCGAGTGCGCCGTAGAGCTGGACGCCGGGAAGACCGAACACGAGCTTGACGCCTTCACGAACGAGCTGTCGGGCGAGCGCTTCGCCGCCGGTCATGCGTGGCATGGTCTCGTTGCTCCTTTCGACTCGCACTATCTCGTTACTTGTTGTCGCGCCACAGCGGGTCGAGGTAACGCTTCACGAACGTGTTGCGCGGATTCTGCTCGAGCGCGCGCTCGGCGTAGTAGCGCGCGATGTCGCGCCGGTCCAGCTCCGCGTAGGCCTTGGCCAGATAGGACAACGCCTGATCCACGGCGAGGCGTTCCCACATGAAGCCGCCCGCGAGGGCGCGGCTGATCTCGAACGCCGCGCGCTCCCACTCCGCGCGGTCGATATGCAGCGTGCCGACCTTCCAGTAGGCGTCGACGAACCAGAGGTCGATCGTCACGGCGTTGGCGGAATCGCTCGACCACTCGGTGTCGAGCAGGTCGACGAGCGTGCGGTAGACGGCGAAGGCTTGTCCGCGCTCGCGCAGCCGATAGAGCGCGCGGCCGTATGCCTCGAGCACGAACGGGTTGCGCGGCTCGTCACGGAAGGCGGGCTCCAGCACGGCGAGGGCGGCGGCGTAGTTCTGGCTGGCGTAGTGGCGCTCCGCCTCCACGAGTTCCGCCTGATGACGATCCGAGAACACCGACGGCAGCGGTTGAACGTCGCCGATCGGTCGGCCTGCACCGACCACCGTGCGCGCCGCGGTGGGGCTGGTGGTGTGGCCGACGTGGGCCAGCCGCACGTCGCGGTCGAGGATCGCGTAGAGGATGAGCGCGTGCGGCGACTTGGTCGCGCGCGGGATCGGCGTCGGCGTGCGGGGCGCCGCGGAGCAGCCGAGAGCGACGAGGGCCACAAGCGCGACCGCGACGCGCGGCGCCTGGCTCACCATCGCGCGCTCAGGAGTGCTTGCGCAGCTCGAGACGGCCGATCTGGCGACGGTGCACCTCGTCCGGCCCGTCGGCGAAGCGCAGCGTCCGCGAGTGCGCCCACATGAAGGCCAGCGGAAATTCCTGGCTCACGCCGCCGCCGCCGTGCACCTGCATGGCCCAGTCGAGCACCTGCAACGTCATGTTCGGGACGGCCACCTTGATCTCGGCGATGGCCTGCTTGGCGGCCTTGTTGCCGACGGTGTCCATCATGAATGCGGCGTGCAGCACGAGCAGCCGCGCCTGGTCGATCTTGATGCGCGCCTCGGCGATGCGCTCGAGCGTGACGTCGTGGTCGGCGATGCGCTTGCCGAAGGCGACGCGGCTCATCGAGCGCTTGCACATCAGCTCGAGCGCGCGCTCGGCCACGCCGATCTGGCGCATGCAGTGATGGATGCGTCCCGGACCCAGGCGGCCCTGCGCGATCTCGAAGCCGCGGCCCTCGCCGAGCAGCAGGTTGGAGGCGGGCACGCGCACGTTCTCGAACAGCACCTCGCCGTGGCCGTGCGGCGCGTCGTCGTAGCCGAAGACCTTCAGCATGCGGATCACCTTGATGCCCGGCCTCTCGCGCGGCACCACGATCATCGACTGCTGCTTGTACTTGTCCGGGTTCTTGGGATCCGTCTTGCCCATGAAGATGAGGACTTTACAGCGCGGATCGCCGATTCCCGAGGTCCACCACTTGTGGCCGTTGATCACGTAGTGGTCACCGTCGCGCACGATCGACGATTCGATGTTCGTCGCATCCGACGACGCGACCTTGGGCTCGGTCATGGCAAAGGCCGAGCGGATCTTGCCCTCGAGCAGCGGCTGCAGCCACTGCTTCTTGAGGTCCTCGTTGGCATACCGCTCGAAGACCTCCATGTTGCCGGTGTCGGGGGCGGAGCAGTTGAAGACTTCCGGCGCGAGGTGCGAGCGGCCCATCAGCTCGCAGAGCGGCGCGTACTCGAGGTTGGTGAGGCCGGCGCCGCGCTGGCTCTCGGGCAGGAAGAGGTTCCAGAGGGCGCGCTCGCGCGCCTTGTCTTTCAGCTCCTCCATGATCGGCGGGATCTGCCAGCGCGTGGGGCCGGAGTCGAGCTGCTCGTGGAAGACGGGCTCGCTGGGATAGATGTACTTGTTCATGAAGTCGGTGATCTGCTCCAAGTACATCTTCGTCTTCTTCGAGTACTCGAAATCCATGACGGCCCCCTCTGGCGTTGTCGGGTGCCCGATTGTATCCTCCGCGGCGAGCAAAGTCATGGCAGGCAGGATGCGTGGCAAGGTGGCGCTGATCACCGGCGCCGGCTCGGGCATCGGCGCCGAGACGGCGAAGCGATTGGCCGCGGAGGGCGCGCGCATCGCGTGTGTGGATCGCATCGGCGAGCGCGCGAAGGAGACGGCGCGCCTGATCGGCGCCGCCGGCGGCGAGGCGTTCGCGCTGGAGACCGACGTCACCGACGCCGCCGCCTGCGAGCGGATGGTGGACCAGGTCGTCGCGCGCTTCGGTGCGCTGACCACGCTCGTCAATTCCGCCGGCGTGCGCCCCGAGAAGCGCGACCGCGCGCCGGCGCCGGCCGAATGGGAGCGCGTGGTCGACACCAACCTGACCGGCACGTATTACCCGTCGCGCGCGGCGCTGCCCGCGCTGAGCGGGGCCGGACAGGGCGCCATCGTGAACCTGTCGTCGGTCTACGGCGTGGTGGGCGGCTCGCTCTCGCCGGCGTATGCGGCCTCCAAGGGCGCGGTGGTGAACCTCACACGGCAGATGGCGATGCAGTGGGCGCCGGGCGTGCGCGTGAACTGCGTCTGTCCGGGGATGATCGAGACGCCGATGACCCGCGCCCTGCTCGACGACCCGGCCTTTCGCGAGGCGATTCTGCTGAAGTATCCACTGCAGCGTTTCGGCCAGCCCGACGAGGTCGCCTCGGCCATCCTCTACCTGGCCAGCGACGAGGCGGCGTTCGTGACCGGCGTCTCGCTGCCGGTGGACGGCGGCTACACCGCGGGTTGACGTTTCTGCGGGAACGCCGCGAGATATTTCTCGCGCTCGCCGCGTGTCTCATCGTGCTGGCGACGAGCGTCCCCACCGAGGCCGAGGGACTACGCTACGTCTTCGTCGACCACCTCTCGACCCCGGCGCCGCCCGCCGCGCCGATGACGGCGGCCGCAACCGCCATCCACGAGGCGCTCGTCACCGCGACCCTCGAGCGCGACGTCCGGACGCTCGCGGCACCCGACATGCGCGGGCGCTTGCGTGGCACCGACGACAACGCGCGCGCCCGCGCCTACATCGTCTCGCGCCTGCGCGCGGCGGGACTCGCGCCGCTGTTCGGCGGCTCCTTCGAGCAGCCGACGTACGTCGAGCCCGGCGACAACGCCGCGCCCGTGCGGCACGGCACGAACCTGGGCGCGGTGTTCGCGGCCGAGGAGCGCGACGCCGAGTGGATCGTGCTCGTCGCGCACTACGATCATCTCGGCGTGGTCGGCGGTGCCGTCCATCCGGGTGCCGACGACAACGCGAGCTCGGTCGCCCTGCTGCTCGCCCTCGGCGACTCGCTCGGCCGCGCGCGGCCGCGCCTCAAGCGCCACGTCGTGCTGCTGTTTCCCGACGCCGAAGAGCCGCCCGACATCCGCACGGAGCGCATGGGATCGTCGTGGTTCTGGCGGCACCCGCCGCTCCCGGCCGAGCGGCTGCATCTCGCGATCGTGCTCGATCTCATGGGCGGCCGCGCGTCGCCGGAGATGCAGGCCGCCGGGCTCGCCAGCGCGCTCTTCGTGCTGGGCGCCGAGGCCAGCCGGAGCCTCGCGGACTTCACACGCACGCTGCCGTCGATCGACGGCGTGGAGCCCGTGTTTCTCAGCCTGCCGATGATCGAGGCGATGCCGTACGTGCCCAATCGTCGCTTCGCGCGCAGCGATTACCACGGGCTACGCGAGCATCTCGGACGGCCGTTCGTCTTTCTGTCCACCGGGCGCGCCGAGACGTACCACACCGAGCGCGACACGCCCGACACGGTGGACGGGGCGAAGCTCGCCCGGGTCACGCGCTGGGTCGGCGTGCTGGCGATGCAGGCCGCCGACGCGAACGCTCCGCTCGAGTGGCGCGACTTCACCGCCGATGCCCGCGCCGACGCGCGCGCGCTGCTGCGGATGTCGGCGGGACTCGAGACGAGTGGGCGCTTTCCGTGGCCGCTGCGGCGTGCGCTCGCCGCCGACCGACGGATGGTCGAAGGGCTGCTGCGCCGCTGGGATGCGGGCGCCGCACCGACGTCCGAGAGCTATCGCGCGCTGCAGCTGGCGTCGACGCGTTTTCAGGCGGCGCAGTGGCGACCCGGCGGCTGGTATTTCGTGCTGTGGTGAGGCCTGTCAGCGCTGGAGCGTCAGCTCGAACAGCAGCGTTGCCACGCGGCCCTTGTAGATGTCGGAGTGATCGAAGATCACCTGGTTGGCGTTGACGTTCCAGGCCGCCGCGCGGCCGGGCGCCAGCTCCGCGGGGTTCGGCGGCGCCGCGAGATGGCCGGTCGGCGTCACGTTGATCGTCTCGTACTCCTCGACCGCGCAGGCGCCGATGCCGCAACGCGCTTCGTCGTCGGTCACCACCGACGCGAGCGGGAACAGCCAGCGGTTCGCCATATCGTGTCCCGAATACACGTTGAACGTGTAGCCCGCATAGATCCTCGTCGTCGTCGCCGCCGGGACCTTGCCCGGCGACCTCTGGACGGTCGAGAGCAGCTCGCCGCGCTCCCGAGCATCAGCCGGCGCGCGCAGCGCCACCGCCTCGACCGGTTTGAAATCCTCGGGACCGACGGCGGCGTTGAGCAGCACCATGTTGAGTCGATCCACGCGGCGCAAGAGGTCGTGCGCCGGCGTGCCGAGCCGGATGAAATTGCGCATCCCGTTGACGATGATGCGACCGCCGAAGCTGTGGCCGACGAGGTGCAGCTTGGGCGCCGCCTTGTCGCGCCGCTCGCCGAGGACGACCGTGAGCGCCTGCATGAGCTCCGTGAAACCGGTCCGCGCCATGACGTCCGCGCGCAGCCGGATCGGAAAATATGTGATCCACTTCGCGAGCATCGGGTCGGGCCCGTTGGCCCCGAGGGTGGAGCGCCAGAACATGCCGATGATCAGCAGCCGGTCCGGCTCGATGGCGGCGGCCCCCTCGGCCTCGCGCAGCCGCGCGTGGAAGCGGCAGAGGAAATCCTGGTACTCGCGCTCGGCGACGTACGCGGTCTTGTTCCAGCCGTGGATGAAGACGACGATGTCGCGTGGCTGCTGCTCGCGCACGCGCCGCTCCACGGCCGCTTGCTGGTCCGCGAAGAGCGGCGTGCCGTCGACGTTGAACTCATAGGGCTGAAAGAAGCGCGGCACATCGGTCTCGCAGGGCAGGATCGCCAGGTCCTGGCTGGTATAGGTCGGCACGCCCGCGCAGCCGGCGAGCAGGAACGAGCAGAACAGCATTGCGATGAGCCCGAGGATCGCGGGACGGATGCTACGGCGATGAGGCCTCAATCGATCGGTCGGGCGTAGTGGTCGATGATGAAGCGCGAGATCGAGTGACGCGTGGGCAGGCCGGGCAGCGCGTCGCACGGAAACCAGCGCGCGTCCTCGAGCTCGTCGGTGTCGATGACCAGGTCGCCGCCGGCGTAGGTCGCGACGAAGCCGATCATCATCTGACTCGGGAACGGCCAGTTCTGGCTGCCGACGTAGCGGATGTCGGTCACGTCGACGCCGACCTCTTCCTTGATCTCGCGCGCGACGCAGGCCTCGAGCGACTCACCGTTGTCGACGAATCCCGCGACGAGCGCGTACCGGTTGGGCGCCCAGCCGGTCTTGCGCGTGAGCAGCACGCGATTGCCGTCGCGCACGAGCACGATCGTCGCCGGGTGCAGGTGCGGATAGTGCTCGTAGCGGCAGCGCGGACACTTCTTGCCCCACTCGCCCTCGATCCGCTCGGTGGCCTCGCCGCAGCGCGGACAGTGGCCGCTGGTCGATTCCCACCAGAGCGCCTGCATGGCCATGCCGCCGAGCGAGAGCAGCTCGTCCGGCAACCGCGTGTTCCGCATCGGCACGACCGTCTCGGCCGCCAGGCCGTCGGGAATCGAGGCGCCCGCCGGAACCGGCACCACCCAGCACGGCGTCTCGCGGTACGTCCCCAGCCAGAAGGGCGCGGTATCGATCGGCAGCGGGCAATCACCGTGCGGCAATCGAACGCCGCCGCCCTCGGAGAGGACGAGCAGGTTTTGATCCTGTACGAGCAGCCAGTGACCGCGCTCGATCGGCGGCTTGGCGCCGCGCTTGGCGGGCGTGAACGCGGGGCCGAGGATGTCGCGATTGAAGGGCAGGTGGACGGTGAGCGGCGTGGTCATGCCTCGGCGTCCGTCCACCACGGATAGAACGGCGGCATGTCCTTGCTCGGACGCCCTGTGAAGCGCGGCGCTCGCTTCTCGAGGAACGAGGCGATGCCTTCGCGCGCGTCGGCGGAGCGGCCCGTGTACCACATGCCGAGCGAGTCGAGGCGATGCGCCGCCCGGGGATGGTCGGCGCCGAGCATCCGCCAGAGCATGTGTCGCACGAGAGCGACCGACACGGCCGAGGTCTGATCGGCGATCTCGCGCGCCAGCGCGCGGGCCGCGGGCAGGAGCGCGTCGGGCTCGAGCACGCGGCTGACGAGGCCGCCCGCGCGCGCCTCCTCGGCGGAGAATACGCGACCGGTGTACGTCCACTCGGCGGCCTGCGCGATCCCGACCACTCTCGGCAGGAACCACGTGCTGCACGCCTCGGGCACCACGCCGCGCCGGGCGAACACGAAGCCGATCTTCGCCTCGGTCGAGGCCAGCCGCACGTCCATCGGCAGCGTGAGCGTGATGCCGAACCCGACGGCCGCGCCATTGATGGCCGCGATGACCGGCTTCTTCATGTCGAAAATCCGCAGCGTGACGACACCGCCGCCGTCGCGGTGAGCCTCGGGACCGTCGCCGGGGCGGTCGAACGTCGTGCCGCCGCCGGAGAGATCGGCGCCCGCGCAGAAGGCGCGCCCGGCGCCGGTGACGATCACCGCGCGCACGCCATCGTCGGCATCGGCACGCCCGAAGGCGTCGACCAGCTCGCGGATCACGGTGCCGTTGACCGCGTTCAAACGGTCGGGACGGTTCAGCGTGACGGTGGCGATGCCGTCCGCAACGTCGTAGAGCAGCGTCTGCCAGCTCAAAAGCCGAGCGCCCGGACGTCGGTGCCTGCGCCGGCGACGGCGGCCTCCGGCGCGGCAGGCGCGTTGATCGCGAGCGTCTTGAGCTCGGGCATGACGTCCTTCGCGAAGAGCCGCATGTTGCGCTCGGCTTCGTCGTACGGCATGCCCGCGTACGAGAAGACGCCGACGAAGTGGCTGTTGCCGGTCCGACGGTGGATGTCCAAAATCTTTTCGTAGCACTGCTCCGGTGTGCCGGAGACTTGCAGATTGACGAAATAGTCGATGACGGTGTCGGTGCCGTATTCCGCGATCTTCTCGCTCATCTTGCCGTAGTACTCGTAGCCCTTCGTCTTGGCGAGGTGATCGGCTTCGAAGTGATAGTGATCCAGCACCGTCTGGTAGTAGCCGCCGATGTAGCGGCGCGCCATCTCGCGCGCTCGCTCCGCGCTCGGATCACAGAACGTCCACCCTGCCGAGATCGGCGGCGGGGCATCGACGCCGTTGACCTGCCGATAGACGCCGCGATAGGTGTCGAGCTCCTTCGCGACCTCGTGCCAGGGCTTCTGCGGAATGATGAGGATGCCGATGCCGAGACGCGCCATGATCGGCAGCGAGTCCGGCGACACGGCCGCCGCATAGGTGCGGCCGCGGAACGACTTGAACGGTGCGGGCCGGATGGCGGCGCGCGGCTGCTTGATGAACGTGCCGTCGTACTCGCACCAGCCCGTCTCGAGTCCCTGCAGCAGCATCTCGGCGGACTCCACGAAGCGCTGGCGCGACTCGTCCATCGAGAGGCGAAAGCCCTCGAACTCGACCTTGCCCGCCCCGCGTCCGAGCCCGAGGATCAGTCGACCGTCGGAGATGGTGTCGAGCATGGCGACTTCCTCGGCGACGCGCATGGGGTCGTGCCACGGCAGCACGACCACCATCGAGCCGAGCTGTGCGCGCTGCGTGCGGCCGGCGACGTAGGTGAGGAACTGCAGCACGTCGGGGCACATCGTGTAGTCGGTGAAGTGGTGCTCGACGCCCCACACCGACTCGAACCCGAGCGGCTCGGCAAGGTCGACCAGGCGCAGCTCGTTGCGGTAGATCTCGCGATCCGCGCGGCTCTGCTTTGGATTCTGGAAGACGGACGCCATTCCGACGTGCATGCGGCTCTCCTCTGTATCGGAGCGTGGCGTCCACCTCGGCCGTGGGTGGCCTGAGAAAGAAGGGCGCGGCTCCGAAGGGCGCGGCTCCGAATGGCGCCGAGCGTAGCGCCCGGCCACGCGCGCGTCAATGCGCGGGCGGCGAGTACAATGACGCGTGAACGACGTCGCGTTCCTCTCGATGATCCTGGGAACGTCGACAGTGGCCGGCGTCCTCGGCGCCATCCTCGGCCTGGGTGGCGGAATTTTGTTGGTGCCGCTGCTGACGCTCTTCTTCGGCGTGAGCCTGCCGTACGCGATGGGCGCCAGCGTGCTGTCGGTCATCGCCACGTCGTGCGGCGCGGCCGCCGGTCACCTCAGCTCGGGGCTGGCCAACATCCGTCTGGGACTCTTTCTGGCGCTCTTCACGGTGACGGGCGCGCTCGCCGGTGCGAGCCTCGTCGGTGTGATGCCGGCGCGCGCGCTGCAGACGCTGTTCGGGTTGGCGCTCGCCTACTCGGCCTTCACGACGATCCGCCAGCTGCACGTCGAGGTGGTGGACTCGCTCGTGGCCGATCCTCTTGCGCAGCGCTTCGGCCTCGACGGCGTCTACGGCGACCGGGTGCTCGGCCGCGACGTCGCCTATCATGCGGTACACGTGCGGGCCGGCGCCGCCGTGATGTTCGGCGCCGGCCTGCTGTCGGGTCTGCTCGGCATCGGCAGCGGCGCCTTCAAGGTGCTCGCGATGGACACGGTGATGCGTCTGCCCATGAAAGTCTCGACGGCGACGAGCAACTTCATGATCGGCCTCACGGCGGCGGCGAGCGCGGGCGTGTACTTCGGGCGGGGCGACATCCATCCCGTCATCGCGACGCCGGTGGCTCTCGGCGTGCTGGTCGGTTCCTTCATCGGCACGCGGGTGATCGGCCGTTTGAGCAACACGACGGTGCGCAAGCTGTTCCTGCCGATCGTGCTCTATCTCGCGCTCTCCATGCTGCTGCATGGCCTCGGGGTGCTCCGGTGACGCCCGAGCGCGCCGTCTCGCGCGTGCTCTTCCTCGGCGGGTTCCTGGCGGTCGCCCTCATGATCGGGGGCCTCGCAGCGCTCGAGCTTCGCGCGTTGCGCACCGCACATCCGCTCGACATCGCGCACGTCGTCGAGAACCGCGAGGCCGGCCGCTCGGTCGACGTCTTCGTGTCGGTGCCCCAGCTCGCGCGCGCGCTCGCGCGGTGGCCGCCGAGTCCACTCGCCGTCATCGTCGTCGGCATCGTCGTGCTGCTCGCCACGCCCGCCGTCGGCGTCGTCGCCGCGCTCATCGCCTTCGCGCGTGAGCACGACCGCCGCTACGTCGTGATCTGCGTCGCGCTGCTCGTCGGCCTCGTCACAGGCTTCTTCCTGAACGTCGGCGGCTGAGTGATTCTCAGGAGCGACGCGTTCGCCTCGATGTGCGTGATGAGTCGGCCTGGCGCTGTTCGAGCGCCGGCTTTGCCGGCGCAATCGAAGTTCTGGGGAATGGGGACGACGCCCCTCTCCGAGTTGCTCAGCGCCTGACGACGAGCTCGGCGTCGCCGTCGCGGGCGAGCAGCTCGACCGCCGCGCCGTCCGAGCCCTGCAAGACGCGCATGCCCAGCCGCGACTTGCTCACGCGCAGGCCTCGGATCTCGATCCACGTCAGCCAGCCCGGCAGCGTCGGCCGCGCGAGCGTGATCTGATTGTCGGCGGCTTCCGGACGTAATCCGAGCATCGCGCCGATGAGCTGGAACACCACGCCGCTGGCCCACGCCTGCGGCGAGCACGCGACGGGATAGCGCGTCGGCGCGTAGCCCGCGACGCGCGGGAAGCCGCAGAACAGCTCGGGCATCCGCATGTCGTCGAACTGCAGCACGGCCTCGAAGAGCCCGGTGGCGAGCGTGAGAAACTGCGCGTTCATGCCGTACTCGCGCATGCCGACCGCGGCCAGCGCGGTGTCGTGCGGCCAGACGGAGCCGTTGTGATAGCTCATCGGGTTGTACGCTCGCTCGCGGCTCGACAGCGTGCGTAGCCCCCAGCCGGTGAACATGTCGTCCTGCAACAGCCGCCGCGCGACGATCTGCGCGCGCGAGTCGCTCACGATCCGCGTCCACAGCAGGTGGCCGGCGTTGGACGAGATCACGCGGCACGGCGCGCCGTCGCGATCCAGCGCGAGCGCGTAGAAGGCCTCGTCGGGAAGCCAGAAGTCGGCCTCGAAGCGCTCCTGCAGCCGCCGCGCGCGGGCGCGCAGCGCCGGCACCTCCGCGTCGCGGCCGAGCGCTTCCGCCATGGCCGCCGCGCCGAGCAGCGCGGCGTACTGGTAGCCCTGCACCTCCGCGAGCGCGATCGGCGGCTCGGCGAGGCGGCCGTCCGCGTACATCACCGAGTCGTGCGAGTCCTTCCAGCCCTGATTCGGCAGTCCGACGGGCGAGCGGCGCGCGTAGGCCAGGAAGCCGCGGCCCTGCGCCTCGCCCATCGCCCACATCCACGCCAGCGCGCGCTCGACGGCCGGCCACATCTCGCGCGCGAAATCCACGTCGTCGGTCCATTTCAGGTAGGCGGACGCGAGCATGACGAACAGCGGCGTGGCGTCCACGCTGCCGTAGTACGGGATGAACGGAATCTCGCGGCACGTCGCCATCTCGCCGCGACGGTACTCGTGCAGGATCTTGCCGGGCTCCTGGTCGGTGAACGCGTCGTCGACGGTGCCCTGCAGGCGCGCGAGGTAGCGCAGCGTGCCGCGCGCGATCTCCGGCTCGAACGGCAGTAGCTGCAAGGCGGTGATGAGCGCGTCGCGACCGAACGGCGCGACGTACCATGGAATGCCCGCGTACGGCACGAAGCCGTCGGCCGTCTCGGTCAGCAACAGATGGAGATCGTGTCGCGAGCGCTGCAGCCAGTGATCGAAGAGGTCGTGGTTCGTGCGGACCCGCGTGGCTTCCTGGGTCAGACGCTCGACGGGCGCGCGTCGCCGCTGAGCGGCATCGAAGAACGTGAGGGTGCGCGGCGCCGCGTCCGGCTCCAGGTTGGCGGTGACGACCAGCGAGAGCTCGAAGCGATCGCCGGGCCCCAGCGGCAGATGATAATCGGCGCCGGTGGCATCGAGACGGTCGGGCGGCGGATCGAACACGAGCGTCGACGTGCGGCGCAGGCCGTCGAGGCCGCGGTAGCCCAGGCGCACCACACGCGCGTCGCCCTCGCGCGGCAGCATCTCGCCGCGCTGCGGACGCGGATGACCGCGGACCTCGAAGACGTCGACGAAGTCGGCGGCGAACGACAGCGTCAGCGCGAGGTCGTGACGCTCCTGGACGAACGACTCGACGGCCAGCCAATGATAGAGCTGCGGACCGAAGATCGTCAGCCGGCGCGCCAGCCGCATCGAGCGTCCCGGCAGCACGAGGTGCGGCTGCAACGGCATATCGGGGTTGGTGAGGTCGATCGCGGCCTCCAGCGCGTCGTCGGACACGCCGGCGTTCAGCGCGATGCCGCGCAGGCCGTGCAACCGCAGCTCGAGCAACGAGAGGAAGCGCGTGTCACCGACGTAGAAGCCGAATTCGCCCGGCACGTTCGGGAAGTCGCCGCGCCGATCCGCCACCAGGAACGCGTCGTCGTGCTTGAGCACGAGCTTGGGCAGGTCGGCGGCGACGCTGGAGGCGAGGATGTAGTAGTGCTCGCCGATGAGGACGTCGTCTCGGGGTAGCCGGTCCTTCATGCCGCCTGCCGCGCGGACGTCGCACGGCGGTAGAGGGCTTCGTAGTCGTCCACCATCCGCGGGACGCTGAATTGTCGCTCGACGTAGCGACGGCACTCGGCGCGATCGATCGTGTCGATGCGCTTCACAGCCTCCACCAGCTCGTCCACCGTATCGGCGATGAACCCGGTGCGCCCGTCCTGGACGACCTCCGGCACGGATCCGCACGGGCGCGCAATGACCGGGGTGCCGCAGGCCATCGCCTCGATCATCACGAGGCCGAACGGCTCGGGCCAGTCGATGGGGAACAGCAGCGCGCGCGCCCCGCCGAGGAACGCGGCTTTGCGGTCGTCGTCGAGCTCACCGATGAACTCGATGAGCGGGTCGTCGAGCAGCGGCCTGATCACGCGGTCGACGTAGTCGCGGTCGTTGGCGTCGATCTTGGCCGCGATGCGCAGCGGCATCCCGGCGCGCTTGGCCACCTCGATCGCGACATCCGGTTGCTTCTCGGGTGAGAGTCGGCCGAGGAAGGCCAGGTACTCGCCCGGCTGCGCGACGAACGGAAAACCGTCGAGCGGCATGCCGTGATAGACGGTGCCCGCCCAGTTGAGGTTGAACGCGGCCAGCGGCGCGCGCTGCCCGTTGCTGATGGAGACGAGCGGCACGTCGGGAAAATCGCGGAACAGAGGGACGAGATACGGCAGGTCCAGCCGCCCGTGCAGCGTGTGCAACGTGGGCGTGCGCACGAGGCCGCAGAACGGGTACGCCAGATAGTCGACGTGGCAATGGATGACGTCGAACCGGTCCGCGTTGCAGAACACGCGGCCGAGCTGCCGACTGATGTCGGCCGCGAGCACCTCGCGGCTCTTCGCGTCCAGTCGCACCGCGCGCTCCGTCACCGCGATCAGCCGCGCGGCCGTGCGCGAGTCGCCGCTCGCGAACAGCGTAACGTCGTGGCCGCGCCGCACCAGCTCTTCGGTAACGTAGGAGACGATTCGTTCGGTCCCTCCATAGAGACGCGGCGGCACAGGCTCATACAGCGGCGCGACCTGAGCGATTCGCATGATCGCTTCGCCATGAATGCAAACCGAGCGCCATCGAGTCGCGCCGGCGATCGATACCGTCGCTCAGGCCGCAAAATCACGCAGCACGCGGCCGGGGCGCCCGCAATCCGCGATGATCCCGCGCTCGTCGACGGTGCGGACACCGTTGACCCATACGCCGTGCACGCCCACCGCCGGCGTGTGGAGTCGCGCGGCGCCCGTCGGTAGATCGCTCACGCGCCGCTTGTCGCCTCGTGCGACCGTCGCCGGATCGAACAGCAGGAGGTCGGCCCACGCGCCGGGGACGACGCGGCCACGATCCGCGATGCGGTACGCCGCCGCGACGTCACTGGTGACGCGCTTCACCGCATCGGGCAGCGTGAGGTCGCCGCGCTCGCGCACCCAGTGACCGAACAGGTGCAGGCCGAAGCCCGCATCGCAGAGAAACGACAGGTGCGCGCCGGCGTCCGACAGCGCGACGGCGGCGTAGGGATGGCGCAGCAGCCGACGGACCTCGTCTTCGTCGGTGTTGAAGAGCCGGCAATCGAACATCGCGTCCAGCTCGCCGTCGAGCCCGAAGTCGAGGAAGACGTCGAACGGATCGCGGCCGGACTCCGCCGCGAGGGCGCCGATGGTCTGGCCGACCCACGCGTGGTGCTCGGGCCGCTCGACGGACATGATCGTGAGGCTTGGCCACGTCTTGTTGGAAAAGCGGTTCGGCACGCCAGGAATCGCCGCCTCTTCTTTGAGCCGCTTGCGGAACGAGGGATCGGCGAGCACGTGCCGGTACGCGGCCTCGTCGGCCGCCTCGATGGCCGGGCGCCAGGCGAGAAACGCCTCGAGCGGATAGGGATGGCGCAGCGTGAACTCCATGCCCAGCGGGAAGCAGCCGACCTGCGCCCAGAGCTCGCGCCCGCGGCGGCGCGCCGCCTCGATCTCCGCCACCTCGCGGAAGACACGCGTGGGATCACCCGGATCGACGAACATCGCCGCGATCATCACGGGCCGACCGCTCGCGGCGGCGACCTCTTCCAGCCACGGCACGGTCGTCGTGCTGCCCTTGGTGAGCATGAACACACCGCGCCCGGCCTCGCCGAGCGCGCCGGTGAGGGCCAGCAGCTCGCGCGCATCCGCGAGTCGTGACGGCATCGGGATGCCGTTCTCGCCGTTGTGCTGCTCGAGCGTGGAGGTCGCGAAGCCGATGGCGCCCGCGCGCACCGCCTCCGCCACGATGCGGCGCATCTCGGCGATCTCGGCGTCGGTGGCCGCGCGCTTCGTCGCGTCGGCGCCGAGGACGAACGTTCGCACCGACGAGTGACCGACGAACGACCCGACGTTCGGGACCACGCCGCGCCGCTCCATCGCGTCGAGGTAGTCGGGATAGGTTTCGAAGTCCCACCGCACGCCCGCGCGCAGCGCCTCCAGCGACATGCCTTCGACATGCGTGAGCGCGCGCAGCGTGAGGTCGCGGTCGGCCGGCCGGCAGGGCGCGATGGTGAAGCCGCAATTGCCGATGACGACGGTGGTCACGCCGAGCGCAGTCGAGGGCGTCGCGAACGGATCCCAGGTGAGCTGCGCGTCGTAGTGCGTGTGCAGATCGACGATGCCGGGCGCCAGCGTCAACCCGCGGGCGTCGACGCGCTGGCGCGCGGCGCCGAGCTCGGTGCCCACGGCCACGATGCGGCCATCCGCCACCGCGACGCCGCCCGCCCGCGGCGGCCCGCCGAGGCCGTCGATCACCGATGCGTTGTCGATCAGCAGATCGTGCACGCGCGCTTCCTCCAGGTCAGCCGCGGTAGTCCGCGTTGGGACGCTTCATCTCGAAGATGTCGTGGACGTGCGTGTAGAAGTTGCCCGCCAGGCGACCGACGGGACGCAGGCGATGCATGTCGAGCCGGCCGGTGGCCGCGTCGTAGAGGCCGTCGCGCACGTGCACGTAGACGATGCGGCCGAGCACGAGTGTGGCGCGGCCGACGGACACGAGGCGATCGAGCCGGCACTCGAGCGTGATCGGCGCGCTCGCCACGCGCGGGACGCCGACGCGCGTGCCCGGCGCGACGGCCAGCGCCGCCACCTCGAACTCGTCCACCTCCGGCGGGTACTCGCCGGAGGTGACGTTCATCTGCGCGGCGAGGTCGTCGTCGACGACGTTGACGACGAACTCGCCGGTGTCCTCGATGTTGCGCAGCGTGTCCTTCTTGCCGTCGGGGCCGGCGCCGCGGAACGACGACGAGAACGCGATCGTCGGCGGGTCGTCGGTGATCGCCATGAAATAGGAGAACGGCGCGAGGTTGCGCACGCCGGCGCGATCCACGCTGGACACCCAGGCGATGGGTCGCGGCACCACGGAGCTGATGAGCAGCTTGTACATCGCGTTCGGCGGCAGTGCCGCGGGGTCGAACTCCACGCGCGGCCTCAGCCGTGCATGACGAGGCCGCCGTCCACGCTGAGGGCCTGACCGGTCATGTAGCCCGCGCGATCCGAGGCGAGAAAGCCGATGACGGCGGCGACGTCTTCCGGTCGCTCCATCCGGCCGAGCGGCACCGCCTTCTCGCGCTGCCGCGTGAACTCCTCGGCCGACATGCCGAGCAGCGCGCCCTGCTCGCGCGCGACCTTCGTCCACATGTCGGTCTCGACGAAGCCGGGGCAGACGCAGTTGACGCGTACCCCGTCCGCGGCATGCGCGAGCGCGAGGCTCTTGGTCATGCTGACGACGGCGGCCTTGCTGGCGTTGTAGGGCAGGTTCGTCTTGCTGCCGATCTTGCCGGCCATGGAGGCGAGGTTCACGATGCTGCCGCGCCGCTGCGCGATCATCACGGGCAGCACGGCCTGGCTCGCGAAGAACACCGCCTTCGCGTTGATCGTCATGATCGCGTCCCAGTGCTCCTCGGTCACGTCGAGCGTCGCGGCCGCACGGTAAATGCCCGCGTTGTTCACGAGGATATCGATGCGGCCGAGCTCCCGGCGCGTGCGCTCGACCATCGCCGCCAGGTCGCTGTGGCGAGTGACGTCCGTCGGCAGCGTCAGCGCCTTGCGACCCAGACCGCGCACCTCCTTGGCCGTGCGCTCGGCGCCGTCGGCGTCGAGCTCGGCGACGACGACATCGGCGCCGAGACGGGCCAGCTCCAGTGCGGTGGCGCGGCCGATGCCTCGGCCGCCGCCGGTGACGATGGCGACGCGCCCTCCGAGCTCGCTGTCTGTCGCACTCATGGTCGGGGAGTATACCTCGGCGCGGCACTCTGCCCGTCCCGCGATGGTATGCTCGACGCCCGATGATCGAGGGCACCGCCGAGGTCCGCGACGTCCACCGGTTCGACGTCGACGCGCTCGAGCGGCACCTGGCTCGGCACATCGAGGGATTTCGCGGGCCGTTGAGCGTGCGGCAGTTCCGCGGCGGTCAGTCGAACCCGACGTACTATCTGACCGCGGGTGGTCGCGAGTACGTCCTGCGCCGCAAGCCGCCGGGCAAGCTGCTGCCGTCCGCGCACGCGGTCGACCGCGAGTATCGCGTGCTGGCCGCGCTGGCCGCGCACACGACGGTGCCCGTTCCCAAGCCGTACCTGCTGTGCGAGGACGACAGCGTGATCGGCACGATCTTCTACGTGATGGACTGCGTACACGGTCGCATCTTCCGCGACGCGAATCTGCCGGGTGCCACGCCGGCTGAGCGCCGCGCCATCTACGAGTCGATGAACGACGTGCTGGCGCGGCTGCACCTCGTTGACTGGAAGGCGATCGGTCTGGCGGACTTCGGCCGGCCGGGCGACTACTACGCGCGGCAGATCCATCGCTGGAGCCAGCAGTACCGCGCCTCGGAGACCGAGAAGATCGAGGCGATGGAGCGGCTCATGGAGTGGCTGCCGAAGAACATTCCTGCGAGCACCGAGACGACGCTCGTGCACGGCGACTACCGCCCGGGCAACATGATCGTGCATCCGACGGAGCCGCGCGTGGTCGCCGTCCTCGACTGGGAGCTCTCCACGCTCGGCCATCCGATGGCCGACCTCGCCTACAATTGCATGCCGTATCACCTCGGCAACGAGTGGGAGGGCCTGCGCGACGCGCCGTTGGCGGAGCTCGGTATTCCGACCGAGGCCGAATACCTCGCGGCGTACTGCCACCGCACCAACCGCCCCGGCATCGAGCACTGGGACTTCTACATCGCCTTCGCCGAGTTCCGGCTGGCCGCGATCGCGCAGGGGATCATGGGCCGCGTCATCGCGGGCACCGCCAGCGATCCCAACGCGCGCGAGCGTGGCGAGCGCGCGCGGCCGCTGGCGGAGGCCGGCTGGCGCCTCGTGGAGTCGCGCGCGCGCTGACGGCACTCACGTTGCCAGCCTCCGTCGCCGGAGGCCTCGTGCTGTCGACGGTCGCCGCCTTGCCGCTCGCCGCCGCGGCCCAGGCGCCGGCGCCGCCACGCCCGCTGCCGGTCTGGCGCGAGCTCGGCTTGAACGAGGTGCGTCACGTGCTCGGCATGCGGATTCGCAACGAGCAGCGCCGCGAGATCGGCGACATCGACAACTTGCTGATCGACACGCAGAGCGGCCGGATCAGTCACGTCGTGATCGGCGTCGGCGGCTTCATGGGCGTGGGCGAAAGGAAGATCGTCGTCGGCCAGGCCTACGACGACCCGCTAAGCGCTCACGCCACCTCGAAGAGGCCGGCGGCGCCCATGCCGCCGCCGATGCACATGGTGCAGACGACGTAGCGCGCGCCGCGACGCTTGCCTTCGATCAGCGCGTGGCCGGCCATGCGCGCGCCGCTCATGCCATATGGATGGCCGATGGCGACGGCGCCGCCGTCGACGTTGAGCTTCTCCATGGGAATGCCGAGCTTGTCGCGGCAGTAGATCACCTGGACGGCGAAGGCCTCGTTCAGCTCCCAGAG
>Ga0066697_10000185_pt1 | contig 18724 bp, 16 predicted proteins | sample GraSoiAngelo_146_FD_66451 | JGI IMG/M metagenome (GOLD analysis project Ga0066697, IMG submission 66451) | Grasslands soil microbial communities from the Angelo Coastal Reserve, California, USA - 14_1009_05_30cm | ecosystem: Environmental > Terrestrial > Soil > Grasslands | place: USA...
CATACATAGCCACGTCTGCCTTGTGTAGGAGGGCTTCGATTCTTTCACCGTCATGGGGATAAACTGCAATGCCTATGCTGACGGAAAGCAGGGGTCCCATCCCATCATTGGCAATGTTGTCGCAGATGCTTTGCGCCACTTGGTTGGCCGCCTCTGCGCCTGTTTCCGACAAGACAACTGCAAACTCGTCGCCGCCGCAGCGCGCCGCCGTATCGATGTCCCGGCAGAAACTCAAAACATCGGCCACCCGGCAGATCGCATGGCTTCCCGTCAGATGCCCGTAGCGGTCATTGATTTGCTTCAATCCATCCAGATCAAATAACAACAGGGCAAACTCCCGCCCGGTGCGCTCGGAACGCTTGATTTCCATGTCCAGCACTTCCGCGAGATGGCGGTAGTTGGCCAGTCCTGTCAGTGGGTCGCGAGCCGCCTGTTGACGCAGATGGTCCTCCAACTGGCGCTGTTTGGTGACATCCTCAGTGATGACCTCATAGGCGTCCAGCTGGCCCTGCTCACCCAGGATTTCTTGTCCGCTGAGCCGGACTTTCAGTGCTGTGTGGTCCTTCCGCTTCCATTCTATTTCGAGGGGGTCGACTGATCCTTGCTGGTCTGGTTGCCCTAACAATTGGGCGCGTTTGCCAGGATCTTGAATCAGGCCACTCGCAAGGTTTACAGCCATGAGCTCCTCTCTTGATGCGTAGCCGAGCATTTTCACCATGGCCTCGCTCACTTCGAGAAATTTGCCGTGGCGGTCGCAGCGACAAATTCCGTAGCTCAAATTACCTGCCAAGGCGCGGTAACGTGCTTCCGAATGCCCCAAGCCGTTTTTGGCTCGGTCGCGTTCCTCGCGCAGTGTTTTCTCTTGCAGCGACCGATGAACGGCTACGGGAAGGTGGCCAATGTGCTCCATTTCAATACAATCGTAGGCGCCTCTTGTAATGAACTCTGCCACCGTCTCACGTTGCAGAATGCGACCGACGAAGATAAGCGGGATCTGCCTCTTCAATAGGTGCAGGAGTTCCAATGCCTGCGTTTCCCGCCAATCGGGGCCGGGGTACTCGGCAACAACAAGATCATAGGGGTGCGAGCCCAGCCGCTCGCTAAACTCTTCGGGAGTTCCGACGATCTCCGCGGTGACCGTGAAATGCACCTTGTTGAGCTCTTGTAGGCAGCGCTCTACTTCCGCTACTTGACTATGAACAAAGAGGATGTACAAAGGCAGATGTCTGCTTTCCGATCCGCTCAGGGCGTCTCGCTTGAGGCGGGCTTGTGGCGTCGAAGCCATCGGAAGGTAGGAATAATTCACGGGAGCCAGCCCTTCCCCTTGCAATCCTGGCCCCCGGGAATCTATGGATTCTAAGCACGTCAAAGATAAGTTGGTAGGGTATTGGGGTCTGTCCACTATTATACAAAATCGATTTTTTTGTTAACTCTTGCGACAAATTGAAATCAAAGGGGGATGGAGTTTTGGCGAACGACAAGTTTCGGTCTAGTTGGCGGGTTCCGGCTGGCGATGGTCAGCCGATTCTGGCCCTCGTCTAAACCTGTCTCTGGCGAAATAACAATTCGCCAGAGACAGGTCTGGGAGAAAAAATACGATGAGATACGCAGGCGGCCGCTGACCATCTCAGCAGAAGTAAAAAAGTTCTTCCGTTTGTCCTCTCGTGGTTGCGTCGCGTAGGTTTGGTCACCCCTCAGCAACTCCGCACCAGGGGGCGTTATGTTTCGCCGCACTCTCGGAGTGCGATGCCCAGTGCATGCTGTGAGGACACAGGGGTCAGCCTGTGCCGGGCATCCAATCCACAGTGGCCGTGTTTTTAGCGGTACACCTCCTTCCAGTTCCAGGGAAGCTGGGTTCAGGCTGATTAGGTCATCGATGGCCGGTCCTCGCCCGCAGGTCGGGCCATCGGCGGGCCAGCAATGCGCCCACGAGGATCGAACTAACCAGACGGCTGGTCGGGTTGCACCCAGTCCTCGATGACGACCTGCTGAAACCATTGCACGAATCGGGAGGGTGCATTCTGGGAGCGCGCGGTCGCGTGGCTCCAGTAGGCTTGCGTCAGGAAGCAGGCGAACGACCTCATCGCCAGCAGGGCGACGATGGCGGCAACGGAATGATGATAGTTGTGGGTGAGGGAGTAATCGCGCGTCAACACATTGAAGGTTCCATTCTCGATTCTCCAGCGCGACCGTCCCACCTCCCATCCTTGGCCGGCCGGAAGGATGGTGACGGGGACCGACGTCATCACCCGCAGTTGCTTACGTTCGTGCTTCCAGGAGGGCGCCGCATAGCGGCGTTCACAGTGAATGACGCGGAGCTTCCGCTTTAAGTCCCGGCTCCAGGCCTCGCTTTCCATCTCCCACACGGCGACGTCGATCCCCAGGACTACCCGTGGGGCATCGGTCTTCCTCAATAAGTCGATCTCCTCATCCATCTCGGTCTGTCCGGAGCTGATCGCCAGGCCGTCCAGGCCCGCTCCGCAGACGGTCTTGAAAAATGGCCGGCAGCAATAGAGCCCATCGCCCAGGACCAGATCGAGACTCTTCCCCAAGCGGGGCAGAAGTCTTTCCAGAAGCCGCAGCGCGGCCGTCAACTCTCCTTCCCCGGGAGCCAGCACCTCCCATCCGATGACCAACGAGATCGGCCCGCTCACCCAGGTCAGTGCCACCACCTGGTGGTAATACTCCTGGACGATGCGCTTTTCCCCCTTCTCATCCTGGACGGTTTTCTCCCGGACCTGGCACTGCGGGCAGTGGATCGTTTCGCTGTTAAACAGCTCGTTCAGATCCACGACGGCGCAGCGCTTTCCATACAGGCCATCGTCGGTCAGGAGGCCCGCTCGGCGGGCCAGGAAGAAGTCCTCCAGCATCATCTGCTGCCATTCCTCCGTCGACAAGCCATCGAGAATCTGGGCCGCGCGGTCCGGGCTCCCGCCCTGCTCCGGCTGCAGACCCAGCCGCGCCCGCCAACGCCGGTCCTTCAGCAGATCGCCGATCTGTTCGGTCGAGGGCGTCTGGCGCAACAATCCCCACTGCCAGGTCGAGAGCACCGCCGACAGCGGGAGGGTCGGGTTGCTCCGCGCATCGGTCAGCTGCGCCAGTCGGGCATCCTTTGCAAACACCTTTTGCGCATAGCTGCGCATCTGACGCATGCTCCCGTAGGCCAGGGGGTACGCTCCTTGTGCCCAAGATTTATCTGACCATCTTATAAGTGTCAGATATACATCAAACCAATCTGCTCCACGCTTCTCCCCTCGGCCTATCTCGGCCTACGAGGCTCCGCGTCGATTTTCCGGCCTGGCCAGCCCCCCGATCCGCAGACGCAGCAGACGGCGGTTCACCGCCGCGACCTTCTCTAAGGCCGTCCACCAGCGTTTATAGTTGTTCAGGAATTGCCGGGCCACCGGCAGCATTTCCTCCGACAGAAGGATCTGCTCGGTCTTGCCCGCCTTAAGCGTGACCACCAGATAATGCGCCGGACCATGTCCCGGGCCTCGCACGCAATGGCAGGTTGCTTTACCGCACCGCCGGTATCGAGTTACCAGGCTGCCTCGCACGATTTCCGCAAAGGGAGGAAGTTCCGAGGCCAGGATCTGGCGCTGCTCTAACAACTTCTTGGCCTGAGCGCTCCGCTTCGTCACCCTGACATCTTAATACTGGTCAGATCAGCAGTCAATGCAATTTATCCCCGCCGTCTTCGTTATTCAAATCCCGCATTATCACCAGTTAGGAGAGTCGTGCGGAGTTGCTGGGTGCCGGCGAGGTGAAATCAGCGGCCCGTCTTTCCCCCTCCGAAAACCCCAAGGACAGCGTCAACGGGATCCGCGACGATCACCGGAGGCCGCGAAGAAACGCAGCAGCAGTGAGATCCCACCGGTCAGCGGCACCCACAGAACATTCTTGAGCAGCGTGGAGCGCCGTTCCAAACGATCGTCAATGGCGTCAGTTGCAGTTTGTTTTTCCGCGACCACTGCGGTGACATACTTCAGGAAATCGATTCCGCAATTTTCGCAAATACCGCCCTGGCGCTGTTCGTGGCGGCAGGAAGGGCATTGATAACGCAGGGTTGCGTGACACCGCCGGCAGAACCGTGCGATATCGCGCGCTTCACTCCCACATTTCGGGCATTTCATAGCTAAATTCTAACCACCAGGACACGCTCTCGAACTCTTGCGTGCGCTCTCGTTGCTAACACTGGCCGTCGGCAAGGGAGGCAGCGCGTTGACAAAAACAAAGCACATAACACCTGTATCGTTTCGAGCTGGAATTTGGCTTCTTTCCATTAAGAGCACCGGCATCGTCCCATTTGCTACTGGGTCGGAAGAATGGTTTGCGTAAAGCCAATGGTGTTAATGGCGCGGAGCATGGGCGTCAACGGCGGTAGCAAGCTAGGCGTCAGGAAGTCCGCGTCGAACTTGTAGTTGCGTTGCGGCGGGTTGTATACCGCACCACCGGTGCCGGCGGCGCCGCAGCACTTCCAAATGCCCACCGCCTGATGGTCGTAATACATGCTGACCATCGAGCCAAGATAATAGGACGGAACAGTAGTGTTCCAGTTCTCGAGGTAGCGCATCAAATTGTGCACACCGCCGTCCGTGCCCTGGGCAGGGTCCGCGAGGCTCGATCCAGCAGGCTGTAAAAAGGGCACGCCCTGCCCACCGACCATGGCGAAACGGTAGGTCGTAGCGGTGGCCATGCGGCCGGCATAGTTATACGGCGAGATAAACGAGTTGACGTCATTCCAGTTGTTGGAAAGCGCGGTAACGGCGTCGGCGATGATCGAAGCGCCCACGTGCGCATCGGTCGAGGGTGTGCTTAGGGTGGCGTCGGTGGTGGGGTCATTATTCAAGTCGCCTTGCACATACACCGGGTTTTCCGAAGCGATGGTCAGGCCGCAGCTAATGGCGTTGCACGTTCCGATGTTGACGTTGATCTTAGCGCCATCGAGAACTTTCAGCGCCCGCCGGAAAAAGATCGGGGGGTTCTCCCGCAGCTCCTGGGCCCCCTTGACAGCCTTGGCGATGGCGAACGGCCATTTGACGCCTGGACCTGCGCAGTTCGGATTGCTAGCGAGAACGGCGGTTTCCAGAGTCGTGACGGCGGCCAGAGAGACGCCTCCGAGTTGGGTGCCACTCACGCTTCCATTTATGGAGATGGGCCATAAGTTCGCGAGCGTAGCAGAAGCCAGGATGTTTCCGTAGGTGCGCAGAAGCGGATTCGTATCCACTCCACTGGCGTTATAATCCCCTTCCATGTCTTCCCCTTGATTCAAGGAACCGTTAGGACATCCAAAGGAATCGCTGGGGTTCGTGAAATCGTCATAGCCATAGCCACCGGTCAGAACATTCGTCCCACCCACGGAGGCTGGCGGGTTCGGGTCCGGCTGCTCGCCGCGCCGGTCGGAAAAATAAACGGAGTAACCCGTCGTATTGTTAGCGTTGGTGCCACTGGAACCGATCGTGCCTTTGAACCACTTCGCCAGGTTAACCGCATCGAGCTCGACATAGTACATGGCACCGGCCAGTGTGGGCGTGCCCGTCGTGGGGGATATATCCCGCAGCAAGCCTTCGCGAGCGTCAAACAGCACGTTGGGCCAGTAGTCCGTCCCATGCGTCGAACTAGGGGGGGTGGTGGTAATGATCGCACCGCTTGGATTGTTTCCGCACCAGTTGTTCCCGCTTGCGGCCGTCGAGGGATTGTCGCGAAGGCGTGCCAATCGAATGACCGCGTTAGGGCTCGGGTCCGTACATCCGACTGTGGCCACAGCTAAGTTTAAGGTCGGGCCGGAACTCTTTATCTGCGTCGCCGACGCCGGCAACGCGGAAAGCGTCGGGGGGGCAACCCAAGAAGGTGCACCAGATAGGCCGGTCTGTGGAAATATGTTACGGCCGGTATACCCGAGGTTCAGGAATTCCCACGTCACGTCCGTCCATGACCCTCCCGCCTGGGATTGGTAGTCGATCTTCAGGCAGCCCGTGACCGTGGGGAAGTATTGGGTGACCCAATAGCCGTTGGCGGTGCTGTAGAGGACGCCCGCCGCCGCGCCGGAAACAGGTAATGGGAAGACGCTCACGCCCACGTTTGCTGGCGTAATCCCGCCCGGAGCGGCCGTGTAGGGAGGCCCGCTCGCGCCCGCCGTAGCGGCGAGATCCCAGGCTAGCCTCGCCAAGTCGACAGGCGTGAGCGTTGTTCCCGAACCGTTAGGAGAAAGGCCCGGAAGGTTTTTGATGTCGGTCGTGTTGCAAGTTCCATCCGAGCCGTAGTCGGAGAGAAGAATTCGCAAGCTGACTTGGCTGTAATACCGTTCCGAAAGCTTGGCGGGATTCGAGGTGTTCTCAGCCGGCACCGGCCGGCGAATCAGGTCGATCGTCTGGCCTCCAATGTTGGGAGTGGCAATCGAAAGATTGAGTGGCTTCACACCTGTTTCCTTGACGCCCACATTGCCGTTGTAGACGCCACTTGCCACCGCCGCAAAAGCAGGATTATAGGCGCCTATGCTGGTAATGGAGTTAGAGGTACCCGACACGCTTTGCGAGGGAGACTGACTAAACAAGTTCGCGTAACTAGCCGAACCCGGGTTGGTGGTGATTTGTAGAGGCCCGTTCATGCCGGAACCCGTCGCTACGCCATTCTCGAGGTTCGAAGTAATGATTTCGCCCGCCGCCGTCACTTTACTGGAAATCGTCAGCGTGTTGGGCGCGAATTCAGCCAGCCACAGGTTGCCGTTGGTGTGCACGCGGCCACCGAAGTTGAACGGTGGTTCGGCAAAAAAGTCGAGGTCCCCTTGGGAAAAAATTCCGAACTGGAAAAGGGGAATGGCCACGGTTTGAACCTGGCGCTGGAGCTTGGTCTCCGAGCCGTAGGCCGACTTGGCGGTCACGGCAATGTTGTACTTCGTGGAAAGCGCCACCAGCCCGGCATACGGCCCGGTAGTAAGCGTGCTGAAACTGGACGCCGGGTTTCCCTGCGCATTGGGCGTGAAGTTGATCAGGTAGCCGGAGCCGTTCGATCCGCCCGGAGCTACGTATTGAACACCTGGAATGTTGGAGGGTGGCGTCTGTGCGAGCGCATTGATATCACTGGCGGTCAAAGCATATTTGGCGTTGAACGCGTTTTCCAAGCTGGCGGTCAACGATTCCAGGCCCGCTTCCGAGCCGTAGAAAGCCCGTTGCCGGTCAGCGTTGTTGCCGCCCAGTTTCTGGTCGGTCATCATCAGCCAGCCCAGCCCAGCAATCATAATGGACATCAGCAAGAGCACAATAAGCGCGATGGCCAGCGCCATTCCCTTTTCCCGACGATTCCTCACGTGCGTTCTCCTCCTAGGGGAACATGCCAAATCATTCTCAGCGATACTCATTGAAGAAGTTCAGACTACGAATGCTCACCGCGGTCACCAGATTGTTGCGAAAATAGGCTCCGTTCTGACTGAACGCGTTCTCCGAGCGGGCGAACAGCGACACATATACGTCGCGGAGGTACGGCAACTGAGCGATGGTTGGACTGGTGATATTGGTGGTCACCGACGGGGGCGTTGTACCCGGCACGACCGCCTCATACAAAAGATTGAAGTTCTCGATGACATCGCCGACGGCCTGCGGCGGATTCATATTCACCTGGCGCATCAGCTGCGGCCTTAGGGGATCCGCATTGCTGATGTAATAGCTGATCATCCAGATGCGCGTCGCCGTAATCGTCGCGTACGGCTGAAGTTGCGTGATGGTGCCGGATGTTTTGCCCGAGGCATTCAGATTGAACGCATCACCAGCGCTAAAGGTGATGGAATTGCCGGCCACGCTGGAAATTGTCAGCAAGGCCGTGGCACCTGAGTTGCTCTGCAGCATAATGAGGTCGCCGGCACGAAGAGCGGTATTGCCAACTCCAATGATGATGCAAGTGGAATCGAAGGTCACCGTCGTAGTGCTGCCAGCCGTTACGATGCTCCCGGCCGGCAACGGATTGGGATTACTGACCGCGCATCCCGGGGTGCCCGCGCCGGGAGTGAGGTAGATTGGAAATTCGTTCAGCCAGTGGCCGTTCGCGTCGACTAGCGTGGTGTCAGCATAAATCACATTGATGACATCCGAACGGGTATCACTTACGGTCGCTCCTCGTGTGACCGGATCTGGGGTAAGAACAGGCAACCCCAGCTGGTAGCCCGGCGAGATGGCCGGGAGCACCGTCCAGGAGGTCGGGAATGTCGACGGAGTTGAGCCCGCAGGCAGTGGACGGTTCAGCGCGGAAACCGGGCCGGCGGAATTCGGAATGGGGATCCCGCCCTGAGGGATTCCTTCTCCAGCCTGGACGATATCCCGCACCACATAGTTCATCCCCGCGCGTAGGTTTTCTTGTGTATCGGCAAGGAGCGCGACGCCCTCGGTGGTACGAATGGCATTAGTGAGGGCCGCATACACTGACCCCGCTATGATCATCATTATGGCCGTGGCCACCAGCACTTCGATCAAGGTGAATCCCGCTTGGCGCTTCATTTGGTCTCCATTGGGCTGGCTACGAGAAATTCGAGATATTCGTTGTCAAAGTGTAGGTGCGCCCTGTCCAGCGTCCGCTCGAATAAGTGACCACCACCTGGATCTGAGCCAAGCTCGCGTTGATCGATGTAATGGTGATGGTGCGTGTGAAATTCGATAGCGGCACGCGCACGGCATCGCTAAATTTTCCGTCGGGACCCGGCAGGAGGATGGCGTCGGGTAAGCCGGCGCAATTGTCATCCGCGGTGCCCACAATCCCGTCCGGTCCGGGATCACACAACTGCTTCGCGCCAGTCAAGAAAATGCACCCCGTACCGCTACCCACATTGCAGATGGAAGCCCAAGTCGCTTCGCCCATGTCGCGAGCCGAGAATATGGATTCAACCGCCTCACTCGCTTTTTGCTGTGCGATGTAGTCATACTTGGACATATCCATGTAAGCTAAGCCGTCGGCCAGCGTGGCTGCCAAACCCAAGACGCCGATCGACAACACCACGGTGGCAATCATCATCTCGATCAGCGTGAACCCCGCTTGGGAAGGCCGGCGCATCCCTATACTCTTCCGTTCTCTCATTTGTACCATCCCGTCCGGTTGTAGTAGTAGTGGCGCACCTTCCCTGTGTTGCCAAGGACAGTCACCGCACCAGCTGTCGAGTTGGCATTGGGGGAAGCAAGAAATACTGTCCCATTGATAGGGTTGCCACTACCGTCGGTGAACGTCCCGTCACTCTGGAACTGCATTCCTGTTGTGGGGCCGCCAACTATTCCGCCGAATTCGACCCCTCCCGTGGCGGGGAAACCGAAGCCATCCGGGGTGTCCGTCTCTCCCGAAAAGGTCATAAACTGCACACCACTTCCGATGGGTACTGTCAGGAAAGGGGTTAGAGCCATGGTGTTGGTCGGCTCTAGCACTTGAAACAATTGTATGGTGTTGTTTCCCGCAAACTGAACAACAATGCTGCGACGCTGGGATATGGCCAGCTCGCGCGCCTGCCGCAACGTGCCTTGCACTTGCCCGGTGACTGCCCTGGCGCGAAACAGTCGCATGGTCGGCTGCAATTGGAAGATCGAGATGGCCATGATGGTCATACTCATGGAGATCACGATCAGCGATTCGAGCAACGTGAACCCCCGCTCCCGATTGTCTGCATGGGATGTAATGGTCGATTTCCTGCCCGGATATTCCATGTTCAAGTCCCTCATCGCCCGTCCAAATCTGCAACCAGTGTCGGCTCCTTCTCCCCAGCCCACAATGAGAAGGAAGTCCTGAAGAGAGTTACAGTAGTACTAGTATTATGATCGGAAAAGGGTCCGTTCTAGCAGGGAACGCCGTACTTCTAGCCAGCTAGACCGGTACCATCGTTCTATGGAGACCTGCGAAGCGCCCCCCTAACCTTGGCTCTACAAGAATGCGAGACCCAAGGCGAGATGCAAATTCCTATTCCTATCGATGACGTGAGGACAGCCAGCACTACATCGGCCCGCACCGAGGACCGTAGACGGAATCGTAGGGTTCCCGTCTCCCGCGACGTGCGTGTACGCCCCGCCGATTCGCGTGACGGGGATTTCGAGGAATTCCGAACCACACAGAACGTCTCCCGCGGGGCCCTCTATTTCCTCACCTCGCTCCACCGCTACTACAAAGGGATGCGCCTGTGGGTTGCGCCTGCCCACGGGCCCAGTACGGGCTCAGACAACTGGAAAGACCTTGGCCAGGTCGCTCGTGTTGATTGTCGACCCGATGGTCAGTATGGCGTAGCAGTCGCTCTCTCAGCGGCGAGCCATTTGGCGACGTCCGGCGCTCACGCTGGTCCCCAGCCTTCCGGGAAGAAGAATAGGGAACAGCGTAACGAACCCCGCTATCCCTTCGTGGCTCAGGTAGTGGTGGTTGACGAGCGGGGCGGGGCGCGGATTTCGGCGCGGATTTCGGATCTGAGTCTCGGGGGATGCTACGTCGACACGTTGAATCCCTTTCCTCTTGGCACAACCGTGCGGTTGAGAATCCATAAGAACGATCAGATCTTCGACGCGCGAGCGAGCACCGCCTCATCGCATACAGGGTCGGGGATGGGCTTGCTCTTTCGGGAAATGACACCCGAGCAACGCTCCACGCTAGCGGGCTGGTTGGACGAATGTGCTGCTCCGCCCAAGTCTTCACCTATGGCACCGCTTCCAGCGGAGGAAACTGAGCACCGTGACGGACGGGACCGTCGTTTGGCCGTTAAGCTCATCCGCTCTCTGGTTCAGAAAGGTATCCTGAGTCAGTCCGAGGCTGCCGCACTGATTGAAGATTCACAAGCCTGATCCTCCTCGTCGCACGTCGGGGGGCCACCAAGAAAACCAGACGAGCTGCCGGAAGTTGCCAAGAGCCGTCGATTCAACGACTCTGGTCGGAGGAAGGCGTGCTCACGAGAAATTACCTCGGCGTCAAGCCAGGGCGGAAGACGTTCTGCCCGGGCGAATCACAGTTCCTGCGAAGCGCTCCATTTCCTCGAGCTGCGGGCTGAATTGCAACAGCACGAGGTCAACACCGGCGGCTTCGAATTGCGCCAGACGCTCGGCCACCTGTTCCGGCGTGCCAATCAACCCGGACCGCAGGCCGCGATTCGAAACCGAATAATCTTCCAGCGAAACGCGCTGCTCCAATTGCGTTCCGGCAAGCCACTGCTGGTAGTTCGCGTAGCCCGCGGCGGATTGTTGAACATCCGTCACTCGCCGCAACTCGTCCTGCGCTTGGCGTTCCGTTTCGCGAACAATGGCATATCCAGCAACGCCAAACTTGAGCGGCGGCAAATTGTGTCGCGCCCGGCGTTCTCCGAGATCCGCGATTTTCTCGCCGACGCGCTCCGGCGGATCGCCGTGCATCAGATAGGCGTCGCATTTCTCGGCGATCAGCTCTTTGGCCGCCGCCGATTCGCCGCCCGCGTAAAGCGTTGGCCGTGGCTTGGCCACCGGTTTGGGCTCCAGAACGTTGTCTTCCACCCGGTAGTACTTCCCGGAATATGAAAAATGGTCCTGCTTCCACACGCCATCGAGAACGTCCAGCCATTCGCCGGTGCGCGCATAGCGGTCGTCATGCTGTTCGAACGCCACGCCGTACTTGCGCGCTTCGTCCGCCCACCACGAGGAAACCACGTTCAGCGTAAGCCGCCCATTGCTAATCCGATCGATGTTGGCCGCCTGCTTGGCGAGCAACGCCGGAAGATGGAACGTCGGTCGCACCGCCACCATCAATTCGATCCGTTCGGTCACCGCGGCCAGCGCCGCCGCGGTGGACCACGCGTCCAGCGAAGGCGCCTCGACTCCCTTGATGTCGTTGAGATTGAGTTCCGCGATCAGCGTCAGGTCGAAGCCTATCTGCTCGCTCCGCTGGGCGAGCCGCTTCACATACGCCCAGCTTACTTCCATATTTTCATGTTCGACGTTGCGCAGCCAGCCGCCAAAAACGGGAAGCCAGTAGCCGTATCTCATCGCGGGCCTCCGCCTGCTACCACGCGCTCGCCGCGACTCGCCTGGTGACCTCGCGCCTCCGCGATGAGGAAGTCCGCGAGTCGCGCGTAGGGATTGAAGCCAATGACGCGCACGGGATCGGCAACGAAATTCGATAGCGCGTTCACATCGTAATAAAGCTGCCGTCCGGTGCGATCGTCGATCACGTACTCGATCCCGCCAACCTCCACGCCGGCGAGTTCCACGATCCGTTCAACGTCCTGGATCACCTGGCGCGGCGGCTCGTAGCCCTCCACTTTCATCCCGCTCTTCGGCGCGTCCACCGGACACGCCGTGCGCGTCAGCTCTTCGCCCCTGGTGTTCTGGCAGATGTCGGCTGGACACAAGTTGTAACTCTCGCCAGTGATATGAATCTGGATGGCATAGAGAAATTTCCCACCGAGAACCTCGACTCGCGTGATGATTCCGTCGCGTGCCGTAAACGCTTCCTGCACCAGTGCTGTCGAATCAATCCCCAAGTAGAGGCGCTTGGCCTCCACCGCGGCGCTCAGGTCGTTCCGCGAATCGAAGCGCTCAATCCCCGCGCCACTCCCGCCAATGTTCGGCTTGATGACCACAGGATATCCGATGGCCTCCGCCGCGGCCAGCGTCTCCCTGGGATGATTGATGACCCGCGCCTGCGGATAAGGCAGTCCCAGCTTCTCTAGATTGGTAAGCTGCAGCGCCTTGGAAATCTCGTGATGGAACGACCGGTAACCGTTGACGACACGCACGCCTTGGCCTTCGAGGTGCGCTAGGTAGTTCAGCGTGTAGAAAATTCCGTGGCCCAATCCCCGCTGCCACGCCGAAGGACTCATGCGATTGAAGAGCAGAGAATATTCTTGTTCCGGCGACCGAACATCGTAACTGTGGTGCCGCGCATCGATCTTTTGCCACGGCACACCGCGTTCATCGAGCTGCTCGAACAGCGGCCGGAACCAGTCCGGATGCTCGTAGTAAATGGCCATGGGCTTTTCGCTTCCGTAGCCGATTCCATTGGTCTTGTGGCTCATGAATCCTCGCGCTTAGTGGTCATCCTGGAAGTCTGCTCCCGCTCGGAGCAGCATGGTCCTGCAGCTGTTGAATAACTTGTCTGCAGTTGAATGAGAACCTCAGGAAGTTCCATTTTATTCCTCGGGCAGCAGATCGGGGCGATTGCGGAGGGTTTTTTCGATCGCGGCGCCGCGCCTCCATTTGGCCACTTCCGCGTGGTTTCCCCCGATGAGAACCTCCGGCACGGCCCAACCTCGATACTCCGCCGGCCGCGTGTAGTGCGGAAAATCCAAAAGACCGGCACGCCTGACTCGTGGCGGGGAACTCGCGCGGCCCCCGGGATGAAGCGCCTTCGATTCTGGATGAGCCATCCCGCTGAAGGATTCATTCTGCGAAGAAGCTTCGTTCCCCAAGGCCCCCGGCAGGAGTCGCGTCACTGCATCAATAACAAGCACGGCGGGAAGCTCCCCACCGCTCAGCACGAAGTCACCAATGGAGAGCTCCTCGGTGGCCAGATGCTCGGCCACCCTTTCGTCCACTCCTTCGTAACGCCCGCAAATAAGAATGATTCGCTCGAGCTGCGCGTACCGCCGGGCCGTTTCCTGACCGAAAAGTTTTCCTGCGGCCGACATGAGCACAATGGCTGTCTTCGGATCAGCCGCACTAGGCCTCGAGGCTTCGCCCGCCCTGCATCCGAGAAGAGATTCTACCGCTTCAAACACCGGCTCCGGCTTTAGCACCATGCCCTCGCCACCCCCGAACGGCCGGTCGTCCACCGTGCGGTGACGATCCTTGGTGAACACCCGCAGATCCTTGACATTTACCTCCACCAGGCCCGTTTCACGCGCCCGCCGAAGGATTCCATGATCCAGCGGCCCGGTGAAAAACTCCGGAAAAATGGTGATGAGATCGAAACGCATGCTCCGCCAGTCTAACCAATTGATCGTCGGGCCGCCATTCCTGCCTCTTTTTTTGCCACGCTGCCGGAAGCTGATCTTCGTCCCGATGAACCTTGCCGCTGGTCCCTTTTCTGTCCTTTTGGACAGCTTGCGGAGCCCTCTATAGTCCCGCTAACCTCTTGCTACACAAGCCGTTGTCTCCAGCCCGAAATGCCCGCACTGGCATTTGCCCCGGAGAGGTCCATCTTATGAAGCTTGCCGCTCGCCTAACCCGCTTTTCATTGCTCTTGTCCTCGACCGTCCTCCTTCCATGGCTAGCGGGCTGTGGCGGCTATGTGAGCTCGAGCCGAAGCGGGTCCGCTCCTCTGGCACCCACAGGTCTCGCGGCGGCGGCGGCCAATGCGCAGGTGAATTTGACCTGGAACACGAGTTCCGGCGCGACGGGCTACTACGTCAAGCGCTCTGCCAGCAGCGGAAGCGAGACCCAAATCGCGGCGCCGTCGACGACGGCCTACACGGACAACGCGGTAAGCAATGGAACGAAATATTATTACCTCGTTTCGGCCGTAAACTCCGCAGGCGAAAGCGCAAACTCCGCGGAAGTAAGTGCCACTCCCACCGCTCCGATAACGCCACCGGCAGTACCAACGGGCCTACAAGCCACGGCCGGCAATGCGCAGGTGAATTTGACTTGGAACGCCAGTGCCGGCGCAACGAACTATCACCTCAAGCGCTCCACCACCGCTGGCAGCGGGTACACGCAAATCGGCGCTCCCGCAACCGCGAATTTCGCCGACTCCGGCCTGGCAAACGGAACAACCTGCTACTACGTTGTAACCGCCGTGAACACCGCCGGCGAGAGCGGCAATTCCAATCAGGCCAGCGCCACCCCCATTAACGCGGCCGTGGACGTCACCATTACCATCGATCCCGCCAAAACCAAGCCCATTTCTCCCTACATCTATGGGATCAATTTTTATTCCGGCAATCCCGGTGTCTCGCCGTTGCTTACCTTCGATCGCGCCGGAGGCAACCGCTGGACCGCGTACAACTGGGAGACCAATGCCTCCAACGCCGGCAGCGACTATATCTACAACAATGACAGCTACCTGAGCGGCAGCAATGTCCCAGCCGAAGCGGTACGCAGCTTCATTGCGGCGGACCAAGGCCAAGGTCTGGCAAGTCTGGTGACCGTACAACTCCAGGGCCTGGTGTCCGCCGACGAGAACGGCCCGGTCAGCGTGACCAGTCCACCGGACTTGACGCGCTTCAAGACCGTAGTGGACAAAAAGGGTTCTACCTTCACGGCCATGCCTCCCACGACCGACGCCAATGTCTACATGGATGAGTTCGTCTGGGCGCTGGACCAGAAGCTGCCGGGCATCTTCGGTGCCCATCCCACACACCCCACTTTCCTGAGCCTGGACAATGAGCCTGAACTCTGGAATTCCACCCACTTGGAAGTGCAGGGACGCAACCCGATCACATCGGACGACTACATCACCAAAACCATCAATCTTTCAAAAGCCCTGAAGGACCAATTTCCAAATGTGGTGATCTTCGGCCCGGTGCACTACGGATTTCAAGGCCTCTACAATTGGCAAGGGGAGCTGAGCGCCACCCCCGGCGGAACGAATTGGTTCCCGGACAAATACCTGCCAGCCCTCGAAACCGCTTCCACCGCCTACGGGAAACCCCTCGTGGATGTCTACGACTTCCATTGGTACGCGGAGGTCTATGACGCCAGCGGAACGAGGATCCTCAACCTCAATGGTACGACCCTGACCGACGCCCAGGTCCAGCTCATCGTGCAAAGTCCCCGGAACCTCTCTGATCCCACGTTCCGGGATGACGGCAACAGCAACCCGTGGATCTTTAACGAACTCGGCCAAACTCCCATCAACATCCTGGGTCGCCTCCAAGCCAAGATCAACGCCGAATTCTCCGGCATGAAGGTGGCCATCACGGAGTACGAGAACGGCGGCTGGAATCACATTTCGGGAACCATCGCCGAGGCCGATACCCTCGGCATCTTCGGCAGCCAGGGAGTCTTCGCGGCTAACTTCTGGCCTCCGAACGGCACCTATTCCTACGCCCTCGCTGGTTTCCGCGCCTTTCGCGGTTTCGATGGGGCCAACGCCAGCTTCGGCGACACTTCGCTCCAGGCTACCTCCAGCGCCGTCCAAAACGTGATGGTTTACGCCAGTCTCGACAGCAGCATGCCCGGCCGTGTCGTTTTCGTAGCCATCAATCGCTCGAGCGCCGCCAAAGTGACCGCCATCAACGGCCAGGTACTCTCTGGCACGGCCCATCTCTACCAGATGACGGCGGCCTCTGCTCAGGGGCAGAATCCCGTTCAGCCTGTCGCGGTGGGAACCATGCCGGTCAGTGGCTCGTCGCTAACCATCACCCTGCCAACCTATAGCGTCACCACGATCGACGTTCGATGACACTCGGGGATGGTGAAAATCAGGGTTCGAAAGACCGGGGACATTTGAAGAAAAGTACACGCTATTCACGGTTGAGGTCACGAAGGCCATCGGGGAGGATCACATCAATGCGCCGCGCATTTGTGTCGATGTTCGTGCAGATATCCACGGCCAACGGTATCAAGATTTCTCCGAGCGAAGTTTCCACTTCGAGGAGCGGTGTCCCGGAGACTCCTTCGCCGGGAAACTGCACATCGCGCACGGTCCCCAGCAAAGACGGAGCTTCAGAGAGAAAACACGGGGAGGAAGCAAAAACCGGCGGCGACGCCGGATTTTCAAACACGGAACACCCCATGAGGTCGGAGACGAAATACTGTCCCGCAGGCAGAGTCACGCGCTGTTCGAACGGAAGCAGCACTTCGAAGCCCCGAAGTTTTTCGGCTGCGGAGATAGAATCGACACCTTCAAAATGAAAAACTGCCTGTCCGCGATGATTCTGGCTCAGCCAGCAGGATTTCAACGCTATGCGGCGCGGCTCATTCTTGCCGTCGGCAGGTCCGGCAAAAACTTCCCGCAATCCTGTGAGGCGCTCCGGAAAATCAGTGAGGATTTCAGCAGCGACTTCGCCCTTATTACCGCGCGCCCGAAGGATGCGGGCAACCAGGACCCAGCGTGGAGTTTGGCGGCTCACTGGTAGGATTGACCGGCGGGCGGTCAACTTTCAAGAATTTCCAGCGTGAACCGCCGGCGCAGCTTCATCCCCGACGCGCCGAGCAGTGTTCGAATGGCTTTCGCCGTTCGCCCCTGCCGCCCGATCACTTTCCCCAGATCCTCGGGATGCACTCGCAGTTCCAGCACGGTGACTTGCGACCCTTCGACGGACTTCACCTGCACGTCCTCGGGATGGTCCACGAGGGCCTTGGCAATCGCTTCCACCAGTTCCTTCATAGCGTACCTGGGAATGGCACCCGCGGCGAAACCGGAGACTCGCACATTTAGGAAGGCGCTCTAGATTAAGCGATCTTCTGCTGACGCAGGAAGCTGCGCACGGTATCGCTGGGCTGTGCGCCCAGTCCCATCCAATACTTGATGCGTTCGGCGTCGAGCTTGATCTCCGCCGGCTTTTTTAGCGGATCGTAGGTGCCCACCGCTTCCTTCACGCGGCCGTCTCGGGGCCGGGTCCTCTCAATGACCACCACGCGGTAAAAGGGCTTCTTTTTCTTCCCAATCCTTGACAGACGAATCATTAACACTAAGTCAGTCCTCCTGAACCTTCTATTCTAGCCTGCTTGGGTGCCGCGCGGCAATCGAAGTCTACCTTTGGTAGTGGTTCAGTTTGAAGCCGCGCCCAGAAACATGAACAATCCGCCCAGCATCATGACCAATCTCAGAGCCAAATGCACTTTCTACCGCGTCTGGATACACGCGATGGCCGTCTGTGGTCAGTTGTTACGCGATTCGCCAGACCCCCAGCCAAATCGTGCATGAACTGATAGGCGGCGGCCGCTCCGCGTGTCCCAACGCGCCAACTAGGAATCAATTTCGTTTCCGCATCGAGCGCAACCCAGGTCCACACATTCCCATAGCCAAACTGGCCTTGTTTATCGTCGGGCACGTTCTTGTCTTTGGCATAGCAGAATTGCCAAATCTCATCACACTGAATCCGCTTACACGTGAGGTTTCGCAGGGCCTTATCGTGATACGTGGCGCAGGCTGCCCCGAGCGATTCCAGCAGTCGAAGAATCGTTACCTTTGACGCGCCAGTCATGCGCGCAGTGGCGCGTAGAGAATTTCCCTCAACCAGGACTGCGATGATTTGCGCCTGCTTTGCCCTTCTTAGTCGGTTCATTGGTCGATTCCTCTCAGTGAAAATAGTATATTGACATGGGACTGAGAGTCAATTATTATTTATACTGACGTTCACTGATTATAGGATAAGGAACATGATCTTTAAGAGCGTGGAGCTTAGGAAAGAAGAATTAGAAGTTATTGCTGCCATTGCGAAGATGCATAAGTCGCTTAAATACAGCTTGTCTACACCCTCACGATGGGAGGGTGTTTTGCGGCGAAACGCCTTTGCTCGCGCGATTCGGGGATCAAATAGCATTGAAGGTTACCTAGTAACCGCCGAGGATGCTATCGCCGCCGCCGAAGGAGACGAACCACTTGAGGCAGGGGAAGAGACGTGGCAGGCGGTAACAGGCTATCGCAATGCTATGACCTACGTTCTCGAACTCTCCAAAGATTCTAGCTTTGCTTTCAATGATGGCTTCCTTAGAAGCCTCCACTTCATGATGCTGTCCTACGATCTTACAAAACATCCGGGGAACTGGCGGCCAGGGCCGATCTATGTCCGAGATGAATCGAAGGGAGAGAATGTTTACGAAGGCCCACCCGCCGATATTGTTGCGAAACTCGTAGCGGAACT
>Ga0066697_10000197_pt1 | contig 18285 bp, 16 predicted proteins | sample GraSoiAngelo_146_FD_66451 | JGI IMG/M metagenome (GOLD analysis project Ga0066697, IMG submission 66451) | Grasslands soil microbial communities from the Angelo Coastal Reserve, California, USA - 14_1009_05_30cm | ecosystem: Environmental > Terrestrial > Soil > Grasslands | place: USA...
CGCCGTCCGGTACAGATCGTCCATCACCGGCTGCGCGACCGCTGCGATCTCCGACTCCGCCTGCGCCCACGTCACGCCCGGTTCGAGCCGCCCGATGATCTCGTAGTGCCGATGCAGAACGCGAGCGTGAGGATCGCGCTGACCGCGAACACCGGCCTCCTCAGCATCAGCCGGATGGCGTAGCGGGTGTCTCGCAGCATGGATGTTCAGACGGTCTTGACGGCTCGCGCGTCCACGGCGAGCTCGCGCAAGCGGAACCGCTGAATCTTCCCGGTCGCCGTCTTCGGCAGCTCCGGCAGAAACGCCACCCACCGCGGCCGCTTGTACTCGGCGAGCCGTTGCCGCACGAACTGCTGTAGTTCCTCCGCCAGCTCGGGCGTCGCTCGGGCCGCGTCGCGGAGGACGACGAACGCCATCGGTTTCACGAGCGCATCGCGATCCTCACGACCGACGACGCCGCATTCGAGCACGGCCTGATGAGCCATCAGCGCGTTCTCGACTTCCACCGGGCTGACCCACAGTCCGCCGACCTTCATCATGTCGTCGGAGCGGCCGGCGTACCAGAAATAGCCGTCGGCATCCTGCGTGTACTTGTCGCCGGTACGGATCCAATGCCCTTCGATGGTGTTCTTCGTTTTCTCGTGCTGATTCCAGTATCCGGCGCAGATCGAATCGCCGTGGACCCACAGGTTGCCGATCTCGCCCTCGGCGATCGGCCGGCGATCATCGTCGAGCAGCCGCGCCTCGTAGCCGTCGACGATCCGGCCGCTGGATCCCAGACGGATTGCGCCGGGACGATTCGAGATGAACATGTGCAGCGTTTCGGTCGACCCGATGCCGTCGATGACGTCGACGCCGAAGCGCTGTTTGAATCGTTCGTAGATCGCCGGCGGCAGCGCCTCGCCGGCCGACACAGCCAGCCGGATGCTCGAAAGATCGAAGTCGGGGCCGACCTGCGTGCCGCCCCCGCGCGCCTGTCCCGAGCCTGTCGAAGGATGCGCGAGCATCATCGCGTATCCCGTCGGCACCGAGTAGAAGAGCGTCGGACGATGCTTCTCGATGACGGCGTAAACATTCTGCGGCGTGGGCGGGCCTGGAAACAGAATGGTGGTGGCGCCGACCGAGAACGGAAAGTAGAGAGCGTTGCCGAGACCGTACGCGAAGAACAGCTTCGCGACGCTGAAGGTGCGATCGGCGCTGCGGATGCCGAGGACGCCCCCGCCGAAGAGCGTCGCGCAGATCACCATGTCGTGATGCAGGTGGACGCACCCCTTCGGCATCCCGGTGCTGCCCGATGAATAGAGCCAGAAGGCCGGCGCGTCGCGGCTGGTCGGCTCCGCCTCGACCTCGTCGGCGCCCTGCGCCAGCAATACGCCGAGCGGCGTGTGCGTGTGCGTCGACTCGGCGTTGCCGGCGACGATGATGTGGCGCAGCGAGCGGCGCGATGCCAGCGGGATCGATTCGATGTGCGGCAGAAGCGGCGCGCTGACGACGAGGACGCCGGCGCGCGAGTCGCGGATGACGAACTCGTAGTCGGCGGGCCTCCACAGCGTGTTGAGCGGCACCGGGATCGCGCCGATTTTCATCGCGCCGAAGAAGCCGGAGACGAAGTCGGGACCGTCGTGCAGCAGGAGCAGCACGCGCTCTTCCGGCCGCACGCCGAGACGCAGCAGCGCCGATCCGAATCGATTCACCTTGCGGAGCACTTCGTCGTACGTGACGATTTCGTCGCCGCACTCGATGGCGACGCGGCTTCCCCGTCCGTCGCTGACGTTGCGATCGACGAAATATGTCGCCGCGTTGAACGTCTCCGGGATGCCGACCGACTCGGCGGTGGCGATCATGGCCGGCCCGCGCCAGGCGCCTCCGATCGAAGGGTGAGCGCAGGCGCCAGAAGCGACGAGATTTCGGTCGGAAACGATCGCGCCGCAAACGTGCGTGCGTCGACGCACGCCACGCGGTACGACGCGTCGCAGATGAGACGATCGGTGCCGCGCTCGCGGACGTCGAACGCGTATTCGATGCGCCGATCGGTCATCGACGACACGCCGACGCCGATCGACATCTCGTCTCCGAGCTTGGCCGGCGATCGAAACCGCGATTGCAGCGAGGTTCGTGGCATGAAGACCTCGAGCTCGCGCAGCAGCACGGTGCGGTCGTGTCCGAGGCGCCGGAACAGCTCCTCTTCGGCGTTCTCGAAGTACCGAAAGAAGACACCGAACCACACGATCCCGGCGGCGTCGGTATCGGCCCACATGACGCGGGCGTCGACGTGATGGAAGAGCGGCACGGGTCGATATAATAGACGACCGTGGCTCGCGTCATTTCGCTCACGCCCGGACAACCGCATCAGCCGCGGCAGCCCAAGCCGGAATGGCTGAAGGTGCGCGCGCCGGGATCGCCGAGCTACCTCCGGCTGAAGGCGCTGATGCGCGACCTCGGGCTCCATACCGTGTGCGAAGAGGCGCAGTGCCCGAATATCGGCGAGTGCTGGAACCACGGCACGGCGACGTTCATGATTCTCGGCGACGTGTGCACGCGCGCCTGTTCGTACTGCGCCGTGTCGCACGGCCGTCCCGACGCGGTCGATGTCGCCGAGCCGGCCCGCGTCGCCGAGGCGATCAAGACCCTCGACCTCAGTTACGTCGTCATCACGTCGGTCGATCGCGACGATCTCGACGACGGCGGCGCGTCGATGTTCGCCGCCACGATTCGCGAGACGCGCCGACGCCTGCCCGAATGCCGAATTGAAGTGCTCATCCCGGATTTTCAGGGCAACGAGGCGGCGCTCCGGGACGTGCTCGATGCGCGGCCCGACATCCTGAACCACAACACCGAAACGGTTCCGCGGCTCTATCGGATGGCGCGATCCGGCGGCCGCTATCAGCGCACGCTCGAACTGCTCGACCGATCGCGCCGCTACGCGCCGGACGTGCCGACGAAGACGGGTCTCATGGTGGGCCTGGGTGAAGAGCACGACGAGCTCGTCTCCACCTTCAGGGATCTGCGCGAGGTCGGCTGCGGCATTCTGACCATCGGCCAGTATCTGCGTCCGTCGCCCGCGCACGCGCCGATGATCCGCTACTACCACCCTGATGAATTCGGCGCGTTGAAGCAGATCGCGCTCGATCTCGGCTTCGTTCACGTCGAATCCGGTCCGCTCGTCCGCAGCTCGTACCACGCGCACGAAACCGCCGACGCGTACGAACGCGCCGCGAGGTAGCCTCTGCGCCGCGAAGCGGTCAACGCGCTCTTCATCGCGGCGGGCATCCTCTCGGCGGCGATGGGCCTGAAGGGGTTCCTGCTCTCGAGCAACTTCATCGATGGCGGCGTCACCGGCGTCTCCATGCTCTTGTCCAAAACGACGGCAATGCCGCTGTCGGTCTGGCTGCCGCTCATCAACGCGCCGTTCATCGCGATCGGCTACCGGCAGATGGGCGCGGCGTTCGCGATCCGCAGCGCGGCCGGCATCGCCGGACTGTCCGGCGCCCTGGCGGGCATCCAGTTTCCCGACGTCACGCCCGATCGCGTGCTCACCGCCGTATTCGGCGGCTTCTTCATCGGCGCCGGCATCGGCCTCGCCGTGAGGGGCGGCGCGGTGCTCGACGGCACCGAAATCGCCGCGCTCGTCGTCAGCAAACGCAGTCACCTGTTCAGGGTCGGCGACGTCATCCTCGTCTTCAACATCGTTCTGTTCCTCGCCGCGATGTCGGCGCTCGGCGTCGAGCCGGCGCTGTATTCCATCCTGACGTATGTCACCGCGGCGAGGACGCTCGACTTCGTCATCTACGGCCTCGAGGAATTCACGGCGATCACGATCGTGTCGGCGCAGAATCCGGCGATCCGCGATCGCATCATGCGCGAGCTGGGACGCGGCGTCACCGTGTACAAAGGATACGGGGGCTTGAGCGGCGCCGAGCAGGACATCCTCTACTGCGTCGTCACGCGTCTCGAGATCGGGAAGGTGAAAACGATCGTCGCCGCGCTCGACGCGAGCGCGTTCGTCGTCTCGCATCCGCTGGCGGATGTGTCGGGAGGGACCGTCAAGCGGGCTGCGCTGCATTGATTGTTCGGGTAGCGCGAGGCGTTCAGCGAAGCGTCGCGCGTCGCTCGCCTGAAGGCCGGCATACGTCGACGCTCGCCTGAAAGGCTCGCGCTACGTAGTCGCCGACATCTCTTTCGACAACTGATTGAAAAAATCGCCGGCGAGCTTGCGCGCCGTCGCCTCGATCAGGCGCGAGCCGACCGCGGCAATCAGCCCGCCGACCTGGACGTCCGCCTCGCATCCGACGCGCGTCGCCGCCTCGCCGGGCGACAGAACGATCGCCGCCGATCCGCGGACGAATCCAGGACCGCCTTTGCCTTCGAAGCTGAGCGTGAGCGACTCCGGCGGGTGTTTGTCGCTGATGGCGGCGATGCCGGCGTAGACGCCTTTGATACCAGGGACGCCGATCTTCAGCGTCGCCTCGTAGGCGTCGGGCGCGGTTGCGGTCAGCGATTCGCAACCGGGAATGCAGCGCCGCAGAATCGCCGGATCGCCGAGCGCGTCGAACACCCGCTGGCGATCCGCGGGAACGGAGTGGGAGACGGTGAGCTTCACTTTTCTGACGCGCGGGGGCCACACCTTCTTTTCTCGCGGCGGGGACCCACCCCCGCCGCTGTTGCTCGGCGCCTTACCGCGCCTCGCAACGGCTCAAGGCTGCCGCGTGCGAAAGACCCCGGCCTCGAGCGTAGACTCTCGGCCGCGGGTGTTACCGTGACAGAGCCCGCTCTAACGCTCTGCGCGTGTTCACCCGCGCCAGATGCGCGCGGAACTGCGCCGACGCATGAATATCGCCGAGCGGCTCGACACCATCGGCCGCGTGTGCGGCAGCGAGCTCGATCGCATGAGCGGTCCTCTGATTGCCGATCGTCTGCTCGACCGCAGTCGCCCTGTACGCCTTCGGCGCGACGCCGGTGACACCGACGCGCACGCCGGACGGCGACGCGACGACGGCGACGCCGGCGAGCGCGAAGCCGCTCGCCTTCTGCTCGGTCTTGATGTATGCGACGGACGGCGATGTAACCGGCACGCGGACCTCGGTCAGGATTTCGTCCGCGGCAATCGCCGTCTGCAGCAGATCGACGAAGAACTGATCCGCCCGGACGGTCCGTTTGCCTCGCGGTCCGACGAGATCGATTTCCGCCTCGAGCGCCAGAATCGGCGCAGGATAATCGGATGCGGGATCGGCGTGAACGAGGCTGCCGCCGATCGTTCCTTTGTTGCGCACCTGGAGGTCGCCGATGTGAGAGGCGGTCTCGGACAACAGCGGACACTTTTCCCGCAGCAGCTTCGAGGTCTCCACCTCGGAGTGCGTGGTCGTCGCGCCGATGGCGATGGTGCCGCCGGCTTCGCGAATGTAGCTGAGCGTCGCGATGCGTCCAATGTCGATGACGACGTGGGGCTGCGCAAGCCGCAGCTTCATCGCCGGAATCAGGCTGTGTCCGCCGGCCAGTACCTTCGCGTCGTCTCCGTGTTTCTGCAGCAGCGCGACAGCTTCGTCGACGGATGAGGGGCGCACATAATCGAAATTTGCGGGGTACATTCTCTCCTCTTTCCTCACGCGCGGATTCTCGAACCCAGAACCAGAACCAAGAACTCCGAACGCCGGAACCCCGAATCCCTAGACCGTCGCCACGGTTCGCGTCTGCATGGCGCGCCAGATCCGCTCGGGCGTCATCGGCAGATCGAGATGAACGACGCCGAGCGGCGCGAGCGCGTCGATTACGGCGTTGGCGATGGCCGGCGTCGCGCCGATAGTGCCCGCCTCGCCGACACCTTTCACGCCGAGCGGATTCACCGGAGACGGCGTCACCGTGCTGCCGAGCGTGTACTCGGGGATGTCGGTCGCGCGCGGGATGGCGTAGTCCATGAACTCGCCGGTGAGCAGCTGGCCGTTCTCGTCGTAGATCGTCTGCTCGAACAGCGCCTGGCCGATCGCATGCGCGATGCCGCCCTGCACCTGTCCTTCGACGAGCAGCGGATTGATTTGATTGCCGCAGTCGTCTACCGCGACGTACTTCGTGATCGCCACTTCGCCGGTGTCGCGATCGACTTCGACGGCGCAGATGTGCGTGCCGAACGGGAACGTGAAGTTCTCCGGCTCGAAAAAGCTCGAGGCCTCGAGCCCCGGCTCGAAGCCGGCAGGCAGATTCTTCGCGAGATACGCTTCGGCGGCGAGCTCGCTCCACGCGATCTCACGAGCCGTGATGCCAGGCGCCTTGAATTTTCCGTTCTCGAAGACGACGTAATCGTCGAGCGTCTCGAACAGGTGCGCCGCGAGCGTCTTCGCTTTCTTGATCACCTTGTCGACCGACATCACGATCGCGGTGCCGCCGACGGCAGTGCCGCGGCTGCCGTACGTATCGCGGCCGTAGTGCGCCACGTTGGTGTCGCCCTTGAGGACCGCCACGTCCTCGATCGGCACGCCAAGCCGATCGGCGACGATTTGCGCGAAGCTCGTTTCCTGCCCCTGCCCGTGCGGCGTGACGCCGGTGATGACCGTCACCTTGGCCGAGATTTCCATCCGCACGCAGCCCCACTCCCAGCCGCCGGCCGGCATCGCCTTGGACGGTCCCATCGCACAGATCTCGACGTAGGTCGAGACGCCGACGCCGAACAGCTTGCCTGCGGCGCGCGCCGCCTTGCGGTCGGCCATGAGCGCATCCCAGTCCGCCAGCTGCTTCGCCTTCGCCAGCGTGCCCTGATAGTTGCCGCTGTCGTACGTGACGCCGCACGAGGTCGCGAACGGAAAATCGCCCGGCGCGGGAAAATGTTTCAGCCGGAGGTCGAGGCGATCGATCTTCAGCTCGTTCGCCACGACGTCCATCAGCCGTTCGATCAAGTACGTCGCTTCGGGTCGGCCGGCGCCGCGGTACGCGTCGGTCGCCATCTTGTTCGTGTAGACGCCGACGACCTCGAACCTGATCGCCGGAATCTTGTAGCAGCCCGTGAGCACGAGGCCCGTGAGCGTCGGCACGGCAGGCGTGAGCAGCTGCAGGTACGCGCCAAGATCGGCAACCGACGTCGCCTTCAAGCCGAGGATTCTGCCGTCGTTCTTCACCGCCACTTCGTAGTCGCCGATCTGATCGCGGCCATGAATCGTGGACGCGGCGTTCTCGCGGCGCGACTCGACCCACTTCACTGGCGCGCTCAAGCGCATCGCGAGATGCGCGCACAGCGCCTCTTCGGCGTACACGTTCAGCTTCGCGCCGAACCCGCCGCCGACTTCAGGCGCCACGATGCGCAGCTTCGTTTCGGGGATGCCGAGCATGTTCGGCAGCAGCGTCCGCAGCAGATGCGGGATCTGCGTCGACGTCCAGAGCGTCAGCGTCCCTTCGCCACGGTGGTAGGACGCGACGACGGCGCGCGGCTCGATCGGCATCGGCGTCAGCCGCTGATGATAGAGACGGTGCTTGATGATCCGGTCGGCGTTCCGGAACGCCGCGTCGATGTCGCTGCCGCCGTTCACGACATGCGTGAACGCGACGTTGGCGCCCATGTCCGGATGCGTCAACGCCGATCCGCTCTTCAGCGCTTCCATGGCGTTGACGACGGCCGGCAGCGGGTCGTAGTCGACCTCGATTTCGTCGATCGCGTCGCGGGCGATGTACGGGTCGGTCGCGACCGCGACGGCGACGGCGTGACCGACGAAGTAGACGCGATCGCCGGCGAGCACGGTGTGGCGCGGCGCTTTCAGATCGGGGATGGCTGCCGCGCACGGCACCGCGCCGCACGAATCGTTGACGTCGGCGCCGGTGAAGACCGCGACGACGCCCGGGATGGCTTTCGCGGCCGACGTCTCGATGCGGCGGATGCGCGCGTGCGCGTGCGGACTGCGCAGGATGCACGCGTGCAGCAAACCGGCGAGCCTGAGATCGTCGGTGTAGGTGCCGAGCCCCTGGATGAGGCGCGGATCCTCGACGCGCTTCATCGCACGGCCGATGTACGGAGTCGCGTCAGACATGGGCGGCCTCCGTCGCGTGCGACGCGGCGTAGCTGACTGCGTCGATGATGTGCGTGTAGCCGGTGCAGCGGCACAAGTTGCCGCGCAGGCCGCTGGCAATCTGGCCGCGCGTCGGCGCCTTCTGCTTGGTCAGCAGGTGCACGGCGGCCATGATCATGCCGGGCGTGCAGTAGCCGCACTGCAGCCCGTGGCACTCCCAGAAGCCCTGCTGCACGGGATGCATGACGCCGTTGGCGGCGAGGCCTTCGATCGTCGTGATTTCGGAACCGTCGGCCTGCACGGCGAACACCGTGCACGACTTGACGGCCTTGCCGTCGACGAGCACGGTGCATGCGCCGCAGATGCCGGTCTCGCAGCCGACGTGCGTACCCGTGAGGCCGCAGACGTCGCGCAGATAGTGCACGAGCAGCACGCGCGGCTCGATGTCGTGTTGGCGTGGCGCATTGTTGACGCGGAGCCGAACTGGAATGGTCAAGCAGACCTCCCGCGTGATTTGGGGCGCCAATGCTCGATTAAAACGGGAGTCGTGTCAAGGGAGAACGCGGCGACAATGAGGCAGCTGTTCCCGGTTCAGCGGAACCTACGATCGGAACCGTCTCGCGTCGATGCCGTAGGTTCGCACTTTGTAATTGACGATGCGCTCGGTGGTGTCCAGCAGGCGCGCCGCCTTCGCCCGATTCCCTCTCGTCGTCTTCAGCGCATCCTGAATCAGATCTTTTTCGTACGACGACACGGCGTCCTTGAGCGCCATGCGCGTCACCGTGCCCGAGGCCTCGGCCGTCTGCAGCGACGGCGGCAGATGATGACCGTGGATGACTTCGCCGTCGCACATCAACACGGCGCGCTCGAGCGTGTTTTCCAGCTCGCGCACATTTCCCGGCCAGTGATAGCTGGCCAGCATGTCGATCGCGGGAGTCGAAATGCGCTTGATGCTGCGGTGGTGCTCGCGCGCGAACTTTTCGAGGAAATGATCGACGAGCAGCAGCATGTCCGGCTTCCGCTCGCGCAGCGGCGGGACGAACATGGTGAAGACGTTCAGCCGGTAGTAGAGGTCCTCGCGGAACGTGCCGGCGGCAATCGCCTTCTCGAGATCCTTGTTCGTGGCGGCGATGAGCCGCACGTTCGCTTTCACGGTCTCGGTGCCGCCCACGCGCTCGAACTCGCGCTGCTGCAGGACGCGGAGCAGCTTCACCTGCGTCGCCAGGTTGATGTCGCCGATCTCGTCGAGGAACAGCGTGCCCCCCTCGGCGAGCTCGAAGCGGCCCTTCTTGCGCGCTTCGGCGCCGGTGAACGCGCCCTTTTCGTAGCCGAACAGCTCCGATTCGATGAGGCTCTCTGGCAGCGCGGCGCAGCTCACCTTCACGAACGGCTTGTTCGCGCGCAGCGAGTTGTAGTGGATCGCGTGCGCGATCAGCTCTTTGCCGGTGCCCGACTCGCCGCGAATCAGCACCGTCGTGTTCGTCCCGGCGACCTGCGCCACCTGCTCGTAGATCTGCCGCATCGGTCCGCTGCTGCCGACCAGATGCGAGAAGTCGTACCGCTCGCGAAGCTCCTGCCGCAGATGCGTGTTCTCGTCGACGAGCCGCCGCTTGTCCTCGTCGATCAGCCGGTGGATTTTGATCGCCTGCGCGATCATCGACGCGACCACGCCGAGGAACTTCACGCTGCGGTTGAACGTGCGCTCCGGATCGAATTTGAGGTCGATTGCCAGCGCCCCCACTGCGCGCCGGTTGAGGACGATGGGGACGCAGATGAAGCTCAGTTCCTCGTGCGCGAGCTCGGGACGCCGCGCCGCGCGGTGCAGGAAGGCCGGCTCGCGGCTGACGCGCGGCACGACGATCGGCTTGCCGCTCTGCACGACGCGCCCCGTGATCCCCTCGCCGACCTCGTGGCTGACCGCGCGCGACGAGTCGCTCATGCCGTCGGAGGCTTCGACATGCAGCGCGCCGCCGGCATCGAGCAGCGCCACGAGGCCGCGGACGGCGCCGTACTGATCCGTAAGTACCTCGAGCACCCGGTGCAGCGAGGCCTTGAGGTTGAGCGTGCCCGAAAGCGCCTGCGAGACGTCGAGGAGGGTCGACAGGCGTTGCGCCTCGCGTTGGCGCGGATCGGCACGAGCGACATTTTTGTTGATCGGCATATCGAAGGAGACGTTTCTGTTGGCCTCAACGGGCGGCCGGCACGGCCGCCACGGCCTGAATCCTACAGCGCTGTCTGACACATCGTCCAGCCTGACAAAAATGTCTGAAACCTGAAACCGTATCGATGAAATCAGGCCGAAAAACGCACATCCATGCGGTGGTGTGCATCTTGCTCTCCACACGGCAGCGAGGACACGATGGATTTCGAAGGAGTCGTACGGCGAGTTCGCCAGGAATTTCTCGAGATGCCGGGGCTGCGGCTCACTCCCGCGCAGGCCGGCCGGCTCTGGGGCCTCGACGGGGATATCTGCCTCGCGGTCATTGAAACGCTCGTGGCGGCGGCCTTCCTCCGACGCACACCGGCGGGCGCCGTCATGCGGCTCGAGGCGTGACGGTCACGAGCGGACGACGACGGCCACCCGCGCGGTCGCCCGGCGGCTGAGGATCAACGACTGCCGCCAACGATCAGCAGCCACGAACGACCAACGACCAACGACCAACTACCCATGTGTCCCGTCTCAGCAGTGGTGTGCCTGCTGCTCGCCTGCACACCAGCCATCGCCGAAGACACGCTGCACGCGCACGTCCGCTCCGACGCCGGCGACATCCGCGCGCTCATTCAGGATGCCGCGGACCGATCGCCGACGGTGCGCGCGCTCCTCGAGGAGATCGACCAGTCGAACGTCATCGTGTACGTTCACGTGCGGATGTTTCCGTCGCAGCTGCTCGAAGGACGCATCGGCTTCGTCGCGAGCACGCGCCTCACGCGGTTTCTCGCCATCGAGCTCGCGTGCCCGCGCACTCGCGACGCGCAGATGGCGACGCTCGCCCACGAACTGCATCACGCCGTGGAAATCGCGCGCGCGCCGTGGGTCGTCGGCGCCGACACGCTGGCCCGCTATTACGAAACGATCGGCGTCGTCACCGATCCCGGTCGCGATCGGTTGACGTTCGAGACGGAGGCGGCGCGCGAAACGGCGGCGCGCGTGCGGCGAGAGCTCATGGCGTCTCCGCCGGCGATTACAAATCCGTACGACCGCCGCCGTTAACTGCTGCCATGTCAGTCGCGCTAAAGTGGCGGTATGCGAACCATTGAGGCATTGGCTGCATGCGTGATTGTGGCGACCGCGGCAGCTGCGTCGGCGCAGGAGAGCGCCGCAACGGTGAGCGCGTCAGTTGCCGCGACGAATATGGAGTCGCGGACCGAGCTCACCTTCGCCGGAACGTTCGGCTACCGCTTCACGCGCACGCTTGGTCTCGAAATCGAGGCGACGTACGTGCCGTCGCTGAAGTCGTCGTTCCCGGGCGTGACGGTCCAGAATTTTTCGACGGCTGCCGGAACCGCGCTCGCCGATTCCATCGGAGCGATCGGGCTGGTGTTTCCCGGGCCGACGTACGCCAATCCTTCGGGACGCGTCGTCGTGCTCTCGAACGACATCCGCATCGAGCTGCCGACGACAGCGCCGAGGCTCACACCATATTTCGTGGCGGGCGGCGGCGTCGCGCACGTGCGGCGTCGAGCGGATCTGACGTTCCCCGTGCCGCTCCCGTTGGCAGGCACGATCGCGCTGCCGATCCGTCCGGTCGTCGAACCGGTCTCGTTTGCCGAGACCGACCTCGCCCTGACGCTCGGCGGAGGACTCAACGTCCGCATTGTCTCGGGCGTCAGCGTCGACGCGGACCTGCGGTTCTTTCGACTGCTTGGCGATGAGGATCGCAACGTCGGCCGCTTCGGCACGTCCGTGCGGTATCGATTCTGAGGCGGCCTGACCGACCTGATCTACCTGATCTATCTGATCTACCTGACCTACCCGAGCCCGACCTACTGTTCCTGCGCCACTCTTTTCGGGCGGTACACGTGCGTCGCCTGACCGAAGAACACTTCAGCCGACTCCATCAGCGTTTCGGTGAGCGTCGGATGGGGATGAATCGAGAGCTTGAGATCGGTCGCGGTAGCGCCCATCTCGATGGCGAGGACTCCTTCGGCAATCAACTCGCCGGCGCCGGGTCCGACGAGTCCGACGCCGAGAATCCGTTCGCTCTCCGCGTCGAGGACGAGCTTCGTCAGGCCGTCGGTGCGATCGAGCGTGATCGCGCGGCCCGACGCGGCCCACGGAAACTTCGCGATCGTGACGTCGCGGTTCTCCTTTGCGGCTTGCGTCTCGGTGAGCCCCGCCCACGCCAGTTCGGGATCGGTGAACACGACCGCGGGAATCGCGCGCGGCGCAAAGGCGACGTTTTCTCCCGCCATCACCTCGACGGCCACGCGCGCCTCGTGCGACGCCTTGTGCGCGAGCATCGGCTCGCCGACGACGTCGCCGATGGCGAAGATCGACGGCTCGTGCGTGCGCCGCTGCTCGTCGACCATGATGAAGCCGCGCTGATCGACCTGAACCTGCGTGCGCTCGAGTCCGGGAATGTTTGAGTTGGGCTGGCGGCCGACCGACACCAGCACGCGGTCGTACATCTGTTCACCGGGGTTGGCCTTTCCTTCGAACGACACGCGCACGCCGGCGCCGTCCGGCGTCATCTTCACCACGCGCGTCTCCAGCATCACGCTCTTCATCGTCTTCGCCACGCGCTTGGCGAGGACGTCGACGAGATCGCGGTCGGCGCCGGGCAGCAGACCGGGCGTCATCTCGACGACGGTAACCGCGCTGCCGAGCGTGGCATAAACGGTGCCGAGCTCGAGGCCGATATAGCCGCCGCCGACCACGAGCAGCGTTTTCGGAATGTCCGGCAGATCGAGCGCACCGGTTGAATCCATCACGCGCGCGTCGTCAACCTTGAGCATCGGCGGAATCGCCGGCACCGATCCAGTCGCGAGGAGCGCGTGCTCGAACTGCACCTGCTCCTGCCCGCCGCTCGCGAGCTTCACGCGCAGCGTATGCGCGTCGACGAGCTCGGCGAATCCCTGGAGATACTGAATCTTTCTCGCCTTGACGAGCTGCCCGGTACCGCCGGTCAGTCGCTTGACGACGCTGTCCTTGAAGTCACGGAGCTTGGCGAGGTCGATCTTCGGTTCGGCGAACTCGACGCCCCACGCCTTCGCGTGACGCGATTCGTCGACGACCTTGGCGACGTGCAGCAGCGCCTTGGACGGAATGCATCCGCGGTACACGCACACGCCGCCAGGGTTCGGTTCGGTGTCGACGAGGACGACGTGGAGACCGAGATCGGCGGCGAGAAACGCGCCCGCGTATCCGCCCGGACCACCGCCGACGACGACGAGCTGTGTTGAGATCATGACTGGGCAGGCCGGGCGGGAGGGGCAGGACGGGCGGGATTTGCACGAAAGCGCTGATCAGCACCGAACACCGCGTCCTGCCCCTCCCGCCGTTCCTGCCCGTCCCGCCCGACGATCATCCCTGTAGAGCGAGAACGAACGGCTCCTCAATCGCTTGGACGACCCAGCGCAGGAACCGGATCCCGTCGGCGCCGTCGATGGCGCGGTGATCGTACGACAGCGAGAGCGGCAGCATGACCCGCGGGACGAACTGATTGCCGTCGAATTTCGGCTGCGTCGAGGCGCGCGAGATGCCGAGGATGGCGACTTCCGGCGCGTTGACGATCGGCGTGAAGTAGGTGCCGCCGATGCCTCCGAGATTCGAGATGCTGAACGTGCCGCCCTGCATCTCCTCGAGCGCGATCTTGCGGCTGCGCGCCTTCTCGGAGAGCTGAACGAGCTCCACCGCGATCTGGATGATGTTCTTCTGATCGGCGTTGCGAATCACCGGCACCAGCAGCCCGCGATCGGTGTCGACGGCGACGCCGATGTTGACGTACTTCTTCACGATGATCTCGTCGTTCTCGAGATCGATCGACGTGTTGAACTGCGGGAACACCCGGAGCGCCGATGCCACCACCTTGACGGCGACGGCCGTGACGGTCAGATTGCCTCCGGCCGCCTCGGTCTGCTTCGCGTACTTCTTGCGCAGCTCCTCGAGTGCGGTGGTATCGGCCACGTCGAATTGCGTGACGTGCGGAATCGCCGCCCATGCCGCCGCGAGATGCTCGGCGGTCCGGCGCCGCACGGCGCGCATCGGCTGACGCTCGACGGCACCCCACCGCGAGAAATCGGGCAACGCTTCCGACGCGACGCCGCCGCTGCGAGCGGCGCCGGCGACGAGCCGCTTCGCGTGGTTCTTCACGTCCTCGACCGAAATCCGTCCGGCGTCGCCGCTGCCCGCGACCTGGTTGATGTCGACGCCGAGCTCGCGCGCCATGCGGCGCACCGACGGCGCCGCCGGCGCGGTCGGCGTCTCCGGCGTAGCGGGCGGCTGTTCGGCCGGCGGCCGCGCGCCGCGCGAGATATCGACGACCTTCGCGCCGCTCTTGTCGCCGGCCGTCTCGCGCTTCGTCGGTTCGCGCTGCTCCTCGCCGCCCGCTTCAGGAACGTTCTCGGATTTGGCGGCGACGGTCTTCGTGGCCTGCGTCTCGCGCGGTGGCTGCGACTCGCGCGGCGGCTGCGGTTCGCGCGCTGGCTGCGACTCTCGCGGCGGCTGCGGTTCGCGCGCTGGCTGCGACTCTCGCGGCGGCTGCGGTTCCCGCGGCGGCTGCGACTCTCGCGGCGGCTGCGACTCGCGCGCCGGCTGCGGTTCCCGCGGCGGCTGCGCCTGGCGGCGCGGCTCCGGCTCGGGGGGCTGCGACTCGCGGGCCTGCTGCGGCTCGGCAGCGGGCTCCGCCTTGTTCGACGCCTCACCCTCGTCAACTGTCAGAATCGCCTGTCCGACTTTCACCTTGTCGCCGGCCTTGACCTTGATGTCTTTGACTTGTCCGGCGACGGACGAGGGCACCTCGATCGTGGCCTTGTCGGTTTCGAGCTCGAGAACCGGCTGTTCCTTCGCGAGGGTGTCGCCCTGCTTCACCAGCACTCGAAGGACGTCGCCGGCCTGAATGTTCTCGCCCAGCTCAGGGAGCGTGAAATCAGTAGGCACGAGTTGATCGTTTCATCAGGAAGTGGCCGGGTTGGTCTTCTCAGAATTGATGTTGTGCGCCTTGATCGCCTGCTGGACGACCGAAACGTCAACCTTGCCTTCGCGGGCGAGCGCCCCGAGCGTCGCGACGATGACGTAGCGGTAATCGACCTCGAAGAAATCGCGCAGGCTCGCGCGGCTCTCGCTGCGGCCGAAGCCGTCGGTGCCGAGCGCGTTCAACGGACGCGGCAGCCAGCGATCGATCGAGTCGGGCAGCGCCTTGACGTAGTCCGAAGCGGCCACGAGCACGCCGGGCGCGGCATCATTGAGACACCGCGTGACGTACGGGACGCGCGGCGGCTCGCCGGGGTGCAGCACGTTCCATCGCTCACACGCGTGCCCTTCGCGATAGAGCTCGGCGTAGCTCGTGACGCTCCATACGTCGGCGCCGACGTTGTACCGTGACTCGAGGATCTCCTGCGCCTTGATCACTTCGGGCAGAATGGCGCCGCTGCCGAACAGCTGCGCGCGCAGCGGCGCGTTGGGCATCGAGGACGCGCGGAACCGATACATCCCTTTCAGAATGCCGTCGCGCGATCCCTCTGGCATGACCGGCATCGCGTACTGCTCGTTCATCACCGTCAAGTAATAGAAGATGCTTTCCTGATCGATGTACATCCGGCGGATGCCGTCCTGGATGATGACCGCGATCTCGTAGGCGAATGCCGGGTCGTACGCCACGCAGTTCGGATAGGCCATCGCGAACAGATGGCTGTTGCCGTCCTGGTGCTGCAGTCCCTCGCCGGCGAGCGTCGTGCGGCCCGAGGTGCCGCCGAGCATGAAGCCGCGCGTGCGCGAATCGGCAGCGGACCAGATCAAATCGCCAATCCGCTGGAAGCCGAACATCGAGTAGTAGATGAAGAACGGAATCGTGTTGACGCCGTGCGTCGCATACGCCGTGCCCGCGGCGATGAACGACGACATCGATCCCGCTTCGGTGATTCCTTCCTCGAGAATCTGGCCGTCCGACGCTTCCTTGTAATAGAGGAGCGTGTCCATGTCGACCGGCTCGTACACCTGACCGGCGTGCGAATAGATGCCGACCTGCCGGAACAGCGCCTCCATGCCGAAGGTTCTCGCCTCGTCGGGAACGATCGGCACCACGAGCGGACCGAGCGTCTCGTCGCGCAGCAGCTTCGACAGCATCCGGACGAACACCATCGTCGTCGACGCCTTGCGTCCCTCGGTGCCCTTGTAGAACTCCTCGAAGAGCTCCGGCGGCACACGCTTGAGCGGCGTGCTCCGGTTCCTGCGGCTCGGGACGTACCCGCCGAGCGCTTCGCGTCGCTGCCGCATGTACTTGATTTCGATGCTGTCGTCGGGCGGCCGGTAGAACGGGGTCTTGCCGATCTCCGTGTCGGAGACGGGGATGCCGAAGCGCGTGCGGAACGCCCGCAGCTCCTCTTCGTTCATCTTCTTCTGCTGATGCGTGATGTTCTTGCCTTCGCCGGCTTCGCCGAGCCCGTATCCCTTGATCGTTCGGGCGAGGATGACGGTCGGCGCGCCCTTGTGCTCGACCGCGACTTTGTACGCGTTGTAGACCTTGATCGGATCGTGGCCGCCGAGCGTCATCTTCTTCAACTGGTCGTCCGACAGGTGCTTCACCATGTCGAGCAGCCGCGGATCGGCGCCCCAGAAGTGCTCGCGCACGTACGCGCCCGATTCGACCGCGTACTTCTGATATTGGCCGTCGACGACCTCGCCCATGCGTTTGACGAGCAGCCCGTCGCGATCCTTGGCGAGCAGCGGATCCCACTCGCGGCCCCACAGCACCTTGATGACGTTCCATCCGGCGCCGCGGAACGCCGCCTCGAGCTCCTGAACGATCTGACCGTTGCCGCGGACCGGACCGTCGAGCCGCTGCAGATTGCAGTTGATGACGAAGATCAGGTTATCGAGCTTCTCGCGCGCGGGGAGCGTGATCGCGCCGAGCGCTTCGGGTTCGTCGGTCTCGCCGTCGCCGAGGAACGCCCAGACCTTCGAGTCCGTCTTGGGCTTCAACCCGCGATCTTCGAGGTAGCGCATGAAGCGCGCCTGGTAGATCGCCGTAATCGGGCCGAGACCCATCGAGACGGTCGGGTATTCCCAGAAGTCGGCCATCAGCCACGGATGCGGATACGACGACAGTCCTCCGCCCGGCCTCAGCTCGCGGCGGAAGTTCTCGAGATGCGTTTCGTCGATGCGTCCTTCGAGATACGCGCGCGCGTAGATGCCCGGCGCCGCGTGCCCCTGGAAGAAAATGACGTCGCCGTTGGCGCGTGCGTCGTGGCCGCGGAAGAAATGATTGAAGCCGACTTCGTACAGCGTCGCCGCCGATGCGTAGGTCGAGATGTGTCCGCCGATTCCTTCCTCGGCCTTGTTCGCGCGCACGACCATCGCGGCGGCGTTCCAGCGAACGAGGCTTTTGATGCGCCGCTCGACGTCCGGGCTGCCGGGCATCAGCGCCTGTTCGTCGGCGGAGATCGTGTTGATGTAGGGAGTATTGGCGCTAAAGGGAAGCTTGACGCCGTTCTGCCGGGCATGAATGGTGAGCTCGCGAAGCAGGCGCGCGACCTTTGCGGGGCCGCCGCTCTGCAGCACATAATCGAGCGACTCGAGCCATTCGCGGGTTTCGACCGCGTCGAGCTCCGCCTGGTCTTTCGGCGCGATGTGTCTCACGAAACGGATCCTTTCACGTCGCCGGAACTGTCCAGTCGAACCGTCGGCTGACCAACGCGTTCGCTACAGCATAACCACTAATTGTACCGCGTCGGAGCGAAACTCGTATAGGGTGAGATGATGAAACGACTGCTGTGTGTGTTCGTCTTCGTCTCGTGTCCGCTCGCCGCGGTGATCACGTACGCGCAGACGCGCACCGCCGCGACGGCCGGCGTGACGAGCGGCCCGTCGCAATCAGGGCTGCAGCTCGACGCGCTGGATCGGAGCGCCGATCCGTGCACCGACTTCTTCCAGTTCGCCTGCGGCAGCTGGGTCGCGAACAACCCGATTCCCGCCGATCGTTCGAGCTGGGGGCGGTTCGACGAGCTGCAGGATCGCAACAACGAGACGCTCAAAACCATTCTGGAGAGCGCCGCCGGCGGAGGCGATCCCCAGTCGCAGAAGATCGGCGACTACTACGCGTCGTGCATGGACGAGAAGGCGATCGACGCGAAAGGGATCGCG
>Ga0066697_10000251_pt1 | contig 17119 bp, 13 predicted proteins | sample GraSoiAngelo_146_FD_66451 | JGI IMG/M metagenome (GOLD analysis project Ga0066697, IMG submission 66451) | Grasslands soil microbial communities from the Angelo Coastal Reserve, California, USA - 14_1009_05_30cm | ecosystem: Environmental > Terrestrial > Soil > Grasslands | place: USA...
TGCGAACTAAAATCGAAGTGCACGTTGCAAGGAGACTTGAAAGCGGCGCGTCTGATCATTGAAGAGGGAGCGACTTTTATCGGCAAATCGGAAGTCACCAGCGGAACGATCCCTGCAAAGTCGACGTCGAGCCGTCCGGAAGTTGTGCGACATGACGAGCCAATCAAGGCAACCTTTGGAGGGCGCGGATAAGGAAGGGTCTCGGTTTACCATCCAGTGGCCAATACGTCGCCTGCTAAGGTCAGTGTGGAATGCCCGCACTGTGGGTTCAAGCAGATGGAATATGCGGCGGCCAAAAGCTCGATCTGTCGCCAATGCGGTCGTTATTTTTCTCCATTTGCGCCGAAACCTGAACTGAAGCTGGATGCAAAAGAAGAAGCGCCCGCGTCAGAGAATCCCTCGATCCTTCACAGATTTAAGGATTTTTGGAAGCGGCAACGCAGCTCGATTATCGAGTGTTTCGAATGTAATCGAAAACAGCAGGTCTGCGGCGCGGCGACGTCGACGATCTGCCCGGCATGCAGCGCGCATATCGATCTTCGCGATTACAAAATCACCGGCGGATTCAGTCGGACGATTCGAACGCGTGGCGACGTGCACCTCACGGCCAAAGGCGATCTGAGCAGTAGTGGCGTGATTTGCCGATCTGCTTTAATAGAAGGTCGGCTCCGCGGTAATCTGCATTGTGACGACACGGCGACGATCAGTTTTTCGGGAAGAATTCCCGGAAGTCTTAGCGCTCGCCACGTAATCGTCGAACGTAAAGCCGATATTCATTGCTTTCGGCGGGTCCGGGTTGGAACCATCGAAATCAAGGGAAAGATGTCGGGTGAGATTATTGCTCAAACAATGGTTGCCGTTCGCAAAAAGGGCTCACTTGAAGGCGATGTCACCGCGAAGGCAATCACAGTCGAAAAGGGCGGGATGTTTTCCGGCCTGCTGGTCATCGGCCAAGCCGATCTTACACAGGGGGAATTATTGCCGGAAAAAGGAGCGGCCGCGAGCGTGCCGGAGGCTGATGTTTCGGGAGCCGCGCGTCGCGCTTTACCGGCGACTTAGAACGGTCATCTCAATGGAAAGACTGCATCCGCGCAGTCCGTACGAAAAACTTGGCGGCTACGTGCATCTGCCGCGTTTGATCGATAAGGCCAGACTTCATCGCAAAGGGCTGCTCAATGGCTATAATTATAAAACTGTTGGTTTCGATAAGCATTTGCTGGCGTTTCTAAAAATCGACGGCGATATGTTTGAAGAAATCGCCAACAAACTCGATGACGATCTCGCAATTCTAAACTGGGTGCAGGAAAACGGAGAGAGACATTCCCCGGAAGCAATCGAACGGTGGAACCAGGCGATGATATCTCGTCATCCCGACACCGCCGCGAAAAGGGCGCGTTTTCTCCATTTTCTGAAAGAAGCGGGAGGCGAAGGACGCAAAGATATCGGGACTTATTTCGATCTGATCGAATTCGATGAAGGGCGAATAAAATGACGAAGCACGAATGGCGAATGACAAAGGCGCTGGCGTGCTTGTTTTCGGCATTCGGATTTCATCATTCCTTCGTCATTAGACATTCGCCATTTGGCATTCGAACTCCACACCAATTCGGCAATCACGTTTTGGTCTTTCCGAGAATTTTGTTCGCTTTCTCCAGCGTCTCGTTGCTTCCGATGTCGAGCCATTTGCCTTTGATCTGGAACGTCTTCACGGGTTTGCGCGTGTAGAGCCATTGCACAAAACATCCCGGCTGATCCGGATTATTGCCGGCAGCGAGATATGCCGTTAAAAGGGAAAGCATTTCGGGCGAGTAATAATAAAGCGCGATCGCGGCCAGCGTTCCCCTAGGTTTCTCCGGCTTTTCCTCGAAGTGGGTGATGATCCCGTCAGCGTCAACCGCGATATTCCCGTACTTCTTAATCGCTTCAGCGTCGCCGACGTCGTAAACGGCAACTGTCGCTTCGGTTTCTTTCGCGCGGGCGACAAAGCCAGTTAGCGATTCAGTAAACAAGTTGTCGCCCGCAATAATTAGCAAGTCGCTCCTGGTCAGGTTCTCCCGGGTAACGGCGAAATTCATATCTCCAATCGCGCCCAGCTTATCTTCGTCGCTTTTGGAGCCGTCGTTGATGATTTTGAATTTGAATTTTGGCTGTCGATCACGGTAGCGTTCGCTCCACGCTTGGAAATCCGATGCGAACCTGTCGTTCGTCACGACGTAAATCGTCTCCAGATCTGGAACATCCACGAGGTTACTCACGACCCATTCAATAATCGGTTTGCCTCCGACGACGAGCAGCGGCTTTGCCCTGTCGAGCGTCAGCGGATAAAGGCGTGTTGCGTAGCCTGCCGCGAGAATTAGCACGTTCATAAAATCAAAAACGATGAGCGGCAGAAGCGATGGGCGCTCGCCCTTGCTTATTTACTTTGATTTAGCAGCGCCTCCACCAAGAATTGCATACTGAAGATGTTCCTGGATCGCCGTGATGCGGTGCGATTGGGCAATCTTAGCGTGCGTGGAGCGATCCACGACGTACAAAGTATCAATGGCTGCGCCATCCTGCGTGTTAATACGAGAAAGCGCGATCGAAACATCTTCCTGATCAAGGCATGTCAGAATATCGTAAAGTAAGCCGAGCCGGTCCGGAGCCTGGATCTCAATTAGCGTGTAAGTCGGATGTGTTTTGTTATCCAGAGCAATGCGCGTTGGAAAGTCAATTCCCGGCGTAAGATAGTGACGGCTCTGACGCTTCGCTTTTTCGATTAGCGGCAGAAAGTCGAAATTCTCATCTTGGAGCGCACGGCGCAAGGTTTGTTCGACCAGCTCAAAGTGTTGCGGGTCGGTGACAGCGCGTGCTTTAGTATCGCACACGCGAAAAATGCCGAGTACAACGTTGTCTGCCCGGGGAAAAACATCGGCGCTCAAGATATTAATCGGCACAACCGAAAATGATCCGGCAATTCTGGCCAGCAACCGCTCACGCTCCCACGTGCAGAAGCTGACAACAGTGTGCCCTTTTTCGGGGAGTGCCTTCCATTTAAACGCTGGAGCCAGCGGATGTTCCCCTTGTCTGGAGAGGTTCTCAAGGAGCACGCGGAACAGTTTCAGGTGCTCAATAATTTCGGGTAGATCGCTGCCGCGAAAATAATTGTCTGGCATGAACTCGAAGTGCGCATCAATTTCATCGGCGTAATCTGGTGAAAGATTTTCGGCCACCAAAACCTGCAGGCTTTGGCGCTCGATTCTCGTTTGTTCATAATAAGACTTTTGGTCCGCCAGATAGCGGGAGGTCTCGTAAAACGATTCCCAGACAAGAGATTCTTTCCAATCCGACCATGCCTCTGCGCTTGTCCCCTGACCGTCAGCCAGAGTAAGCAGCATCAATGCGTTCAGGTTTTTCTGATTCTTCACGATGCCGGCTAATTCCGCCACCGTGGCGGGGTCATCAAGATTTCTCTGTTGCGCAATTCTGGAGAGTGTGAGGTGATGGTCCACCAACAGGATGAGCGACTTGCGCTGCTCGGGTGATAACTGCAGGCGCGTGGCAACGCGTTGGGCGAACAGCGCGCTCGCTTCAGAGTGTGGCCGCGCGCCAACAATGGCTTTGCCACTGTCGTGCAAAAGCAGCGCGAGGTAGAGAACGAACGGATCTTCGAGTCTTTCAAAAATCTTGCGATAAGCGGTCAACTTTGGATCATCCGTTCTCGCCAGCGCATCGAGTTTGTCGATACATACCAGCGTATGCTCGTCTGCCGTATAACGATGCAGAAACTCATGTTGCACGAGGCAGGTGAGCTGGCCGAATTCGGGAATGTATCGTCCCAGGAAATCGACCCGATGCATCATTCGGAGGACGCGACCCACTTCCCCTTTCCGCGACAGAATCGCTTTAAAGATGTCGCGCGGGCCGCGTCCATACTGATACGTGCGGGTAACCTGGCCGAGACTTCGGCTCATTAAATCCGCCAATTCCGGACTAAGCTCCAAGACACGCTCTTGCGTGAGCTCAAATGCTCGCATCATCTGCTCAGGGTCTTTGCGGAAAAGATCGCGCCGCGCCGGGTGCAGTTGCTTGTTACGAACAAAAAAGGAGTCGCCGATCGGAGTTTTATCCGATCGCATCAACGGAAGAAAACTGAAAAGAGATCGGGTCCTGCTCGTGACATGGCCGCTTACAAACTGCTCGGTAATACGCTCTGTCACGCGGAAGATGTCTCGCGTGTGCTCGTAATAGTCTCGCATGAGCGCTTCACTGCGAAGTTGGCCATTTCGAGGAGAGTAATTGAGCCGTTTTGCGATTTGTTCCTGTAAGTTGAGGTGCAGAATGTCAGTCGCGCGCCCAGTCGCGTAGTGCAAATCGGTGCGCAAGCGCAGGAGAAAATCGTACGCCGTCTCGATCCGTCGCTGGTCGCTTTCGCTTAGCCAATCTTTTCCCACGAGCTGGTTCGTACTTAGTGAACCCTCTTTGAAATACGTCATCCAAAGCAGATTTTGATAATCGCGAAGCCCGCCACATCCGCTCTTCACGTGGGGCTCCTGCAGATAGACGCTGTCGCCGAATTTCTTGTGCCGCGCCACCTGATCTTGCATCCGCATTTCGACGTATTCGCGTTCGTATCCGTCGACACACTTTGAGCGAAATTGCTCTCGAAATTCTTGCGCCAGCTTTGCATCGCCGGCGAGGAACCGCGACTCGAGCATGGCAGTTTTCGTGAGCATATCGTGATTGGCCTGCACAATCGCTTCCTTAATCGAACGCGTGGAATGTCCGACCTTGAAGCCACTGTCCCAGAGGAGGTAGAGAACCTGCTGCACCATTTCCTCGAGATGCGGTGAAATTGTTCTCCTCCCTTGATGGTGCAAAAGCATGACATCGATATCGCTAAACGGATTGAGCTCGCCACGGCCATATCCACCAAGAGCAATCAGCGTGAGCGGCGTCCAAGACGTCCCGTTTCCGCGAGTAGCAGTTGCGGCAGCTCCGAAAACGTATTGCAACAAAACATCAACAAGCTCAGCCCGCCGCGCGCAAATTTCTCGGCCACCTCCCCCCGCCTGGTGCTTCAGGCGCAAGCGGTGTTCTTCAACCTTGAGGAATCTTTTATAAAGTGGAAGGACTTCCGTCGGGCGTCTTGCATCCGTGGCGGCGAGCTGATTCGCCGCGTGCGCTAGGACTTGCTCCAGATGCCGGGATGTCGCCATTTCCGATTTACATTGCGTTTTGCAGACTGCTGTCTCGCTGAATGTTAAGTCGAAAATTCAAAATCCAAAATGTGTCCTTTGCGATGCAGCGCGACCAACTCGCGACGACTTATTACATTTTGACCGACAAGCGTTCTCCATCTCGCAGCGCTGAATTGTGGTCACACGACTTCGTTTTCTTCGTTTGCTTCTGCTCAGAATCTCTTTGCACCTCAACAGAAGGAAACGCAGGGAGCTGGGTGGATCGGCCGCTCCGTCCGGCGATGCTAAAACAAGTCTTGGCCCACATTATTTTAATATCGACCAAGAGACTGCTCGATCTAGCGCGCAAATGAATCGAGATCGAAGCTTTTTTCGCGTCAATTCTTGTGATCGCGGGGCACTTTCTTAGATCTCGATCGCGTAGCGCTTCATTTTGTTGTAGAGGGTGGGACGCTGGATACCAAGAAGCTCCGCCGCCTTCTTTTTGTTGCCATGGCATTGCGCGAGCGCCTGAAGAATCGTCTTGCGCTCGACATCATCAAGGCTCTGCACGCCCGTTCGGGGCGGAGCGCCGCGTTCTATCTGTTGCAGCACTGTCGGCAATTGAACTTCGGTGGGCAGCTCCTTCGCGCCGATCAAACCCTGCCGCGTCAGCACCACGGCGTATTCGATTGCGTTCTGCAATTCCCGGACATTTCCCGGCCAGGAATAATCGAGCAACTTTTGAAACGCATCTGGCGCAATGTCCGGCTCAGGTTTCCCGAGTTGTTGAGCAAACTGTTTTAGAAAAAGAGCGATCAAGGGCGGGATGTCTTGCCTGCGCTCCCGGAGCGGGGGCACCTCAATTTGAAAAGTGTTTAGCCGATAGTACAAATCGGAGCGCAACCGGTTCTCCGAGAGTGCCTGGGCGATCGACCGATTAGTCGAAGCGATCAGGCGAAAATCGGCGTTCATGGTGCGCGTGCTTCCGAGCGGCCGGTACTCACGCTCCTGCAGCACGCGCAAAAAACGCGTCTGTAGATCCGGCGGCATGTCCGAAATTTCATCGAGAAAAAGCGTGCCGCCACCGGCCGCGCCAATCATTCCTGGGAAGTCATTCATCGCGCCGGTAAATGCCCCCTTCACGTAACCAAAAAGCTCTCCTTCAATCATCGTTTGCGGAAATGCGGCACAATTTAGCTTCACCATTGCTTTTCCCGCGCGTCGGCTCCGCGCGTGAATCACGTTCGCGATGACTTCCTTGCCCACACCACTTTCCCCTACGATGAGCACGTTTGCGTCCGACGGCGCCATCGCATTTATCAATTCTTCGATCTCTTGCATCACCTTGCTTTTGAAAATCGGGGTGAGCCGTATCTCAGCGATTTCCAGGCGCTTCTCGAGTTGCTGGGTTTTTTCCCGAAGTTCTTCCGCCTCCTGTACGAGCGACTGTTTTTCCAAGGCTTTCTCGACCAAACTAAGCAATTCTTCAGACGCGTATGGTTTGCTGATGAAATGGTAGGCACCACGCTTGATCGACTCGATTGCATTGTGCAATGAGTCGTGCGCTGTCAAAATAATAACCTGCATGTCCGGTAGCTCGGTTTTGATCCGATCGAGCATTTCCAATCCGTCTGCGTCGGGTAGTTGGAGATCGAGCAAAACGAGCGATGGAGATTTTGATTTCAGCAATTTCAATCCCTGGGAAGCGGTGGGAGCAGTGTCGATCTGATAACCATGCCGCTTGAGAAGCGCCTCGAGCGTCATGATAACCGGCCGCTCGTCATCAATGATCAGGATGCGACTGTTCTCTGTTTTCATTTCAGGGATTCGCGTTGCTCATACTACACATCACCCGCCGGCCCAGTTGACCAAAAAGCGAAAGAACGCGACGCTTTAACTTTCCTCACGCGGTAGTGGTAAAATGAGTGTAGTAACGAGCTCCGAACCTGTTGCATCATATTGAGCGCGCATGTCGCCGCCGTGAGCTTCCATGATAGCGCGCACGCGGTAAAGGCCAAGCCCGTAATGGCCATGCGTAATGTGGCGCAGCGGCTCGCGTCCCCAATTGTGAGTAGATGATTTGAATCGGATTTTCGGCTCGCGAATCGTAAAAACTAGCCGATTTCTGTCGATCTTGCAGGCAATCAGCAATGCACCTTTGCCGCGATCGTGCTGAAAAGCATTGGAGAACACTTCAATGAACGCCTCCTGCAAAAGTTCTGGATCGATTTGCAACATTGCCGGGCCTGTATCCATGGCCCAGTTAATCTCTCCGTTTTTGTCCTGGAATTCGCGTGCAATCGTCTTGCGCAAGTCTTCGACAAAATCAGAAGCCCGATAAGTGATTAGATTGGTTCCTAGCTCGCTTAGTCCCTCCGAAATTTTCTGTAGCGCCGATCTTAATCCGGATAGCATTTTACGAAGGCGATCGATCTCAGCCTTTGTTTCTGCAGTCACCTCGAACTCGCTGATGTAAGCGCTCTGCAGCTCGATCGCATTCAAATGATTGCGAAGATCGTGGCTGAGTTGCCGAATGAAACGGAGCGCATCCGTCCACGGTACGGCCAAGGCATCGGTTCGATTTAGAGGAGCGGCGGTTGCCATAAAGTTGCTATCTGTCGATTGAAAATCTCTCGTCGACGATTTTTCCGCCGGTTGTAATCCGGACGTGCGGATCATTGCTCGCCAGGTGCCGCAGCACATGAAACACGTCTTCGGGGTCCGCATCGATCGACCGCGCAATTTCTTCGGCGGACTTGCCGGCACCAGTCGTGAGTTTCTCGCGCACTTGCTTTTGAAGTTGCAACAATTTGGTCGCCGCTGTTTTCCCAGCCTCAACGCCAGGTTGATCATAGGCGTTGACATTGACCAGGGATGCATAGAAGCCCACCGCACGCTCATAGAGTGCGATTAACGCGCCAACGTTAAACGCATTCACCTCGGGGATGCTCATGGTGATTGATTCACGCCCGCTCTCATAAAGCGCACTTCGCGTCCCGCGCAAAAAGCCCTGAAGGTAATCGCCGCTTGTGACTCCATCTTCGACTTCGAACCGCGCATCATGTCGATCCTTCTGCACTTCAATGAAGGTCACGAAAAAATTCAAGACGCCGTCGCGCAACTGTTGCACGTACGCATGTTGATCGGTCGAGCCCTTGTTGCCGTAAACCGCAATGCCTTGGTGCACAATCTTTCCATCAAGGTCCCTTTCTTTTCCCAACGATTCCATCACCAGTTGTTGCAGATATTTGCTGAACAGCGTCAGCCGGTCCTTGTAGGGTAGGATCACCATATCCTTTTCGCCTTTGCCATTGCCGGTGTAATACCACATTAGCGCCAGAAGCATCGCGGCGTTTTGCGCCACATCAGGGATGCGCGTCCGTACATCCATCGCCGCTGCGCCGGCGAGAAAATTGTCGATGTCAAAACCTTCCAACGCCATCGGGAGAAGTCCGACCGCGCTCATCACCGAAGTGCGCCCGCCAACCCAATCATGCATCGGAAATCGGACGAGCCATTTATTTTCTTTCGCATATTTGTCTAATTCGCTCCCAACGCCGGTCACAGCGACAGCGTGCCTGTTGAATTGAAGTCCCTTTGCTTTGAATTTTGCGTTCGTCTCCAGCATTCCATTTCGTGTTTCCTTGGTCCCACCAGATTTGGAAACGACCACGACGAGCGTTTGCGAAAGATGCTTGTCGATCTTGTCGAAGACGCGATCAAAGCCGTCCGGATCGCTGTTATCGAAGAAATCAATGTCCATCGGATCGTTCCATGATCCCAGCGCGCCTGCGACGAATTGTGGCCCGAGCGCCGAGCCGCCGATCCCGATGAGGAGGATGTGTTCGAAGCGTTTTGCATTTTCGGCCCCGATCTTTCCGGCGTGAACATCCGTCGCAAACTCTTTGATGCGTTTGTTCGTTTGTTCGATATCTGCGCGAAGTTCCGCGCTCGACGCCAGCGCGGGATTACGGAGCCAATAATGACCGACCATTCGTCTTTCGTCGGGATTGGCGATTGTTCCCGACTCCAGCTCCCGCATCGCTGCGAACGCTTTGTCGACCTTCGGCTGCATTTTCTCGAAGAAATCGTCCGGAAATTTCATCCGGCTGATGTCGAGAGAAAAACCGAGATCCCGATAGTATAAGAAATATTGCTGGAATCGCTGCCAGAGTGAGGAGGAAGGCACGATTGGAGCTAATCGCAATCAGCGGCAGAGGTCAATGATGCCGAGCCGAATGACGAAGCATGAAGCATGAATGACGAACGTGGAGAGGTTAAGTCCTCAGCTTTACGTTTTAAGCAGTCGGCGGCCGCGCTTCGACGTTCGTCATTCGAGCTTCGTTATCAACGTTTCGCTCTCACTTCAGCGGCCAGGCCGTTTGTAGCCCCTGTTCTTTGCAGGATGCCCCTGTGCGTTCTTTGTGTAGGGTCATCTCCTACATGACCTTCATACTTTGATTCACATTGCGAGGCTTTAATCGAGGGCATAATCTGCAGACATGATGGGCCCCACTCGGACCGGTACACCGCATTTGTTTTCAGGCGCCGTCGTTGTTGCCGTTGCTGCGGCCGCCTTGTTCGCTGGTCGAATGGTCGCCATTCATCTTGAACACAAGAGGCTGCATGCAGTTGCTCCGAAGACATTTCAGCTCAAGGACCAGGGACTCGTCTTTCAACGCGCCGCCGTTCGAGCACCGGAAGTGTTGCCGCTTTACGGTAGTTCTGAGCTGCTGAGCCCTCTTGCGGAGAAAGCGGGGGTTTTCTTTCGTAATGCGCCAACAGGTTTCCAAGTCGAACCCGTGGGAAAAGTGGGCACGACACCGCTGATCATGTTGCAAGAACTGGCAGCCCTGGGACCTGACTTGCGTGGGAGAAAGATTGGGATTTCGCTTTCAGCGGTTTGGTTTGTGGCGCCGGATATCACCTCGTACTCTTACGAAGGCAATTTCTCGCTGTTCGCTGCCAGTGAGCTTGCGTTTGGCAATGCCCTCGATTTCGACCTGAAGCGGGATATCGCTTCGAGAATGTTACAGTTTCCAAGGACAATGAAGAAAAGTCCGCTGCTCGAATTCGCGCTGAGACGATTAGTCTCTGGCGGGCCGCTCGACCGCATCATTTTTTACGCGCTCCGGCCGCTCGGAAAAGTGCAGAATGCCATCCTCGACTTACAGGATCACTTTGAGGCGCTAATTTACATTCTGCATGAGCCCAAATCTCGTGCGTCCCTGCATCCGCAAATGATCGATTGGCCGAGCCTCATAGCAAAAGCCAGCGAAACAGCGAACGCCAGCGAGAAACAAAATGTGGCTCCTGGTACGGACCAGCATGTGGCCCCTCGCCGTGGTGACGCGTGGTTTCTCGAGCAGCTCGGTAAGGCAAGGCAATGGACAGATTTAGAGTTGCTATTGCGCGTACTGACGAAGATTCAGGCTCGGCCGCTTTTGCTCAGCATGCCGATGGATGGTGAGTTTTACGATCAGATGGGCATTTCGCGGTCGGTCCGAGAATCTTACTACACCAAGATGCGCGCCTTGGCGCAGCGGTACAATTTTGAGCTGGTCGAATTTGAGGACCACGATGAGGACGTACCATTTCTTGACCATCGAGACCCACAGATCAAGCATGTCGCTGCTCCTCACCTTACGGCTAAAGGCTGGATGTTTTACGATCGTGTTCTCGATGATTTCTTTCATGGGCGTGTGCCGCGCGGTTGATTGGGTGTCGATGTTTTGTTCAAGCAATTCACAGCGTGGCGCTGCCGCGTGTTATTGGCCATGAGTACGTCCTTCTCTGAGAAAGTGTTGCAACTGGTAGCCTCGGTCGCAGAAACTGACGAGGTTCGCACAAACCTCGACCTGCCTCTTTATGATAATCAGCTCTTCGACTCGATCAGGACGGTCGAGTTGATGATAAGGATCGAGGAGGAATTCGGTCTCAAAATTTCCCCGGCGGAGTTCGAGCGCGAAAATTGGTTAACACCGCGCAAGATCATCGCTGACCTTGAGCGCCGGTTGCAGGTGAAGGTGTGAGCTGGATCAGGACACATCCGGCACTCTGGCGAGCGCTGCTGGTTCTGTATTACCTCGCCGTTATTGCGGGCTTGATCGTGATGTACGGTCGTGGCGACTTTTCAACGCCGCCTTTTGTTTACCAGGGTTTTTGAGTGAATTTCCTCGAGCAAATCGATAGGTGGGCCGTGGCAGCGCCTAATGCCATCGCACACGTCAGCGGTGATCAGACGCTGAGCCATGGCGAGCTCCGCTGGCGTTCGGATGCCCTGGCTGCCCACCTGACAAAACGCTTCGGCGATGATCATGCTCCAATCGCAGTGCTAGGACATCGGGAGCCTGAGATGCTCATCGCATTCCTAGGAGCAGTAAAATCCCGCAGGCCGTATGTTCCGCTTGACACAGCATTGCCACAACAGCGCACCGACAAAATCCTCGCGATCTCGCGCCCTGCGTTACTTCTCACGCCGGAAGACATCGCAAAACTTTCCAGCTCTGCCGCGCCTGCTCCTGCCACCCGCATACAGCGCGACGACCCATTTTACATTTTGTTTACCAGCGGCAGCACTGGCGAGCCGAAAGGCGTTATCATTACGCTCGGGTGCCTGGAGCATTTCGTCGCATGGATGCTTGAGGAACAGAAATTCATCCCTCTCGGCGAGACTTTCTTGAACACGGCGCCATTCTCATTCGATCTCTCGGTGATGGATCTGTTTTGCAGCCTTGCTACGGGGGGCACTCTCTTCAGTATCAGCCGCGATCTGGTGGCAAATCCGAAAATGCTTTATCGCGCGCTTGCAAATTCCGGCGCTACCACGTGGGTCTCTACGCCATCGTTTGCACAAATGTGTCTGGTCGAAGAGAAATTTGCAGAAGCAATGCTTCCACGAATTCGGCGTTTTCTTTTTTGCGGCGAAACACTCGCCGCGCAGACTGCGGCTCGTCTGCTGGACCGCTTTCCACAAGCGCAGGTCTGGAACACATACGGCCCGACCGAGACGACGGTGGCTACCACTTCCGTACGGATAGACCATTCAATTTTGGAAAAATCTTCGGCGTTGCCAGTGGGACGCGCGATGCCCGGGACCGACGTTTTCGTTGTGAACGGAACTGGCGAAACTTTGCCAGCAAACGAGCGAGGCGAAATTGTCATCGCGGGGCCAAATGTTAGCCCTGGCTACCTTGGACGCCCCGATCTCACGGAAGCCGTTTTTTTCGAGCATTGCGGCCGGCGCGCTTATCGAACTGGCGACCAGGGCCGATTTCGTGATGGCCTGCTTTTTTTTGAGGGCCGCATGGATTCGCAAGTCAAGCTCAGCGGTTACCGCATCGAACTTGGCGACGTCGAAGCAAACCTTCTGGCCTTGGCGTGTGTAAGAGACGCGGTAGTAATCCCGGTGATCAAAAACAGCGCGCCCCAATCGCTCGCCGCTTTCGTCGTGCTCAGCGGCCGAACTGAGGCATCGCATTTCGAACTAACGCAGGCGCTGCGACGACAACTGGGGGAGCGGCTGCCAGTGTACATGTTGCCTCGCAAATTCGTTTTTCGCGATGCTTTTCCGCTGACGGCGAATGGCAAAGTCGACCGAGCCCGGCTGGCCGAGTCGCTGTGATTCCCTACGCCGATTTCACCTATTTTGGGCTGCTACTCTACGCGGCGGTTCCAACGCTGATTCTGGGGCTGTTTGGCAAAGCCGGCTGGCGCTGGGCGACCCTCGTGACTGCTGGGATGCTCATCGTGCAGTATCACGGGTTATTAAACATTCGGCCCGATTTTCCAGTGCGCGAAATCTGGATCGTCGTTGGTTTCGCTGTCTGGCAATGGGCAACAGTGTGCGTATTTGCGAAAAGCGGGACACGAGTAGGCTGGCCGTTTTATGCTGCGATCGCGGCAAGTCTGCTTCCGCTTGCGGCGTCCAAGTTTTTTCCGGTCATGTCGCCAAGAAGCCAGTTTGGTTTTCTCGGAATTTCCTACATTACGTTTCGGGCATTGGATGTTGTAATTTGCTTGCGCGATAACGTCATCGCTCTGCCCGGGACGCTCGATTTCTTGATGTTTCTTTTTTTCTTCCCGACCATTTCAGCCGGACCAATTGACCGCTATCAACGCTTTGCAGGTGAATGGAAAAAAAGGCGAACCGGCGCTGAATTCCTTGCCGATCTCGACGGTGCGGTGCATCGCATTTTTCGAGGGTTCTTTTACAAATTCATCCTCGCCGCGCTAATCAAGCAATATTGGCTCGAGCGCGCGGCGAGCAGTGGAAGCTTGCGTGCATTGGTCAATTACATGTATGCGTACAGCTTCTATTTGTTTTTTGATTTTGCTGGCTACAGCGCTTTTGCCATTGCTCTGAGTTATCTTTTCGGCGTCCATACTCCGGAAAACTTCAATCGACCGTTTCTCGCCCGCAATATCCGCGATTTCTGGAATCGCTGGCACATCACTCTTTCATTTTGGTTTCGCGACCATGTTTACATGCGCTTCCTCTATGCGGCGATGCGCGGCAAATGGTTTGCGCATAAGGAAGCCGCTCCAATCCTAGGCTATTTTCTGGCCTTCGGATTAATGGGCCTCTGGCACGGGCTTGAGCCTCACTACATCGTTTACGGATTTTATCAGGCGGCGTTGCTTTCTGTGTTTCACATTTTTTCCCGATGGAACAAGGGGCACCGCTATTGGCGCGACGGTCTGGTTTCGCGGGCACTGGCTGTGGTTATTACCTTCCAGTTTGTTTGCTTCGGCTTGCTAATTTTTTCCGGGCGGATCGGAGCCGCACCGCTCCCGCATCATGCCAGCGACATCGAGGGGGCGTACTGCTATGAGATTTATGGGTGGATTTGGGACAAACACCGACCAGACGTCCCAGTTGATGTCGAACTTTTGGATGACGATAAGTATCTGATGAAGTTCCCCGCCAACCAATTTCGGCAAGATCTAGCGGATGCAGGTTATGGAAACGGCCGGCATGGCTTTCACATTGTGACACCGCTGCAACTCAGAGATCACCGCTCACACGTGATCCATCTTCGCATTGCCGGCACAAAGCAGGAGTTAACCCATTCGCCCAGAGTAATTCGATGTCCCTGAGCAGAACTCGTCGCTACTTCTTAGCTGCGATTGTGCGAACGAATTGGGTCTACGATTTGAAACCAAAATGACGAAGCTCGAATGACGAATGACGAACGAAGCACAAATGCTCAAATGACAAGAACGGCGCGTGGCTTGTCTGGTCGTTCGAGTTTCGTCATTCGCCATTTTCGGTGGCTCCATTGCCTTTCTTGATTGGCGCTTCTTCTTGCGGCGCGACCTCGTATTCCGGCTTGGGCACGCCCATGAGCCAGTGGTCGAACCAGCCCACGATATTTCGCAAACGCTCAATGCGGTGCCATGGCTGGCCAGAGCGCGAAAGTTCGTGAGATTCGTTGGGGAACCGCACCATCACCGCCGGTATCTTGCGGAATTTAAGCGCGCGAAACATCTGCTCACCCCCCGCGCCGGGGGGCGTTCGGTAATCCGCTTCGCCGAGGATGAACATCATCGGCGTTTTCACATTCTTGATGTACGTGAGTGGTGAGCGCGCTTTGAAGTCCTGGTCGTCATCGAACGGCGGCGCCTTGAACCAGTTCGGTTGAAATAACGTAAAGTCAGATGAGTACCACCAAGCTTCCCAAGTCGCGATGTCGCGCTGCGAGACAGCGGCTGCAAACCGGTTCGTTTGTCCCACAACCCAGTTCGTGAGCAATCCGCCGCCGCTCCCACCGGTCACACCAAGCCTTTTATCATCGATGTATCTGCGGCGAACCATGTCATCCACGCCGGCCATCAAATCCTTATAATCGTCGCCCGGATAATGATACTGAATGGTGTTGCCAAAGTCCTGGCCGTACGTGGTGCTTCCGCGCGGATTCGGGTAAAGCACTACGTAACCCTTGGCTGCCATCCACTGAAACTCGTGCTCGAAAATATAACCATAAGCCGCGTGCGGCCCGCCATGGATGTTCAAAATTAAGGCGTATTTTTTTCCCGGATCGAAGTCGGGTGGTTTCTGCACCCACGCCTGGATGGTTTTGCCGTCGAAAGTCTTGTAAGAAATTTCCTCCGGATCGGTGAGATTGAGCTGTGAGAAAAGCGCATCGTTGACGTGCGTTAGCTGGCGTGGTTCGCCACCGATGCGATCTGTGATAAAGAGATCGTTTATTCGCGTCGGGCTCGAGAGCGTGTAACCGATTTTCGATCGATCTGCTGGCGCGCAAAAACGGAGCACTGCCTGGTTTCCGTGCGTGAGATCGGTTTCTCCGCTGCTCTCGACATCAAACGATGCGAGAATTGTTTTGCCTTCTTTTCCGCAAATCTCGATCAAGCTGCGCCCGTCCGGCGTCCACAGTGGAATATTTACGCCTCCAGCGCGCGGGGCTGCGTTGTCGCCGAAAACACCATCGCCTACATCGAAATCGAAATTCGCGGTCAGGTTCCGCGGCTTTGCGTTCGGGGTAAGATCGACAATCCACAAGTCCGGTTGGGTGTAGGAGTTGATCGGCTGCGTTGTCGATGCGATAAAGGCGATCTGTTTCCCGTCCGGCCTGAGCGACAAATTATTCATTTCCATATCGATCGAATTGAGCTTTGTCGGTTGTCCGCCACTGGCGGGGATCGAATAGAGCTCCGTCCGCGGCAGTTGGTAATACGGCTCGTCAACGCGCAGTGAGGTGAAATAGACCTGCGCGGCGTCATTCGACCAAACGATGCTGCCTTCATCAAATCGGCCGGAAGTCAGTTGTTTTGGCTGCATTTTCTCGTCCGCACTGCGTGGCGCCGCCACAATCCAGATGTGCTGCGGATGCTTCGGGTCGGCATAACCTTCATTATCTTCGCGATAGATCGCGCGCGTGATCACGCGGATGTCGCTCTCGTGTTCCCCTTCGGGCTCCGCTTTTTTTGCGGTCGCATCACTTGCGCTCTTCGGTGTTGGCGCTGTCTTATTCGCACTTCTCCCGGCCGTACGCGGTGACGGGGAGTTTTCGTTGATCGCTTTCTTTAATTCCTCTTCTTTGCGCTTTTTCTTTTCCTGTTTGGCGAGATCGTCTGCGTTTGTCTCGCTCGTGAACGCGATCGTTTTGCCATCCGATGCCCACACCGGGTTTCCGGCCCCTTTCGGCAGATCGGTAAAAGAAAATGAATCGCCGCCCGCCATCGACAAGATCGACAGTTGAGGCGGCTCCGGCTTGCCGTCCTTTTCTGCGGCGCGCAAGAAGAGCAAAAATCTTCCGTCGGGCGACCAGCGCGGCGCTGTGTCGTGATCACCTTTTGTCAATTGATGAGGCTCGTCGCCGCCAATGACGGACACAGACCAGACCGAGGTGTTATAGCCTTCCTTTTTTTCATTGACTGTGACGCGCACAAACGCAATGCGTATTCCATCCGGCGAAATTTGCGGATCGCCGATCCAAACAAAATCGAACAGATCTTTTTCGGTGATGTTGCGGTTCTCTGCTGAGGCGACGGTCGTCGCAGCAACTAAAACAGAAAAATAAATTGCAAATCGATTCATAAGCGTTGTCGAAGATTAGGATGCGGCCGACAAGGATTCGGATTCAGAATTAGACGTCGATCTTAGCGTTCCCCGGAACTCACATGCGTTCGATCACGTCGTCACCGAACTGCGAACATTTGATTTCGGTCGCACCCTCCATCAAGCGCGCGAAGTCGTAAGTGACGCGCTTGCTTGCGATCGCGCCGTTTAATCCTTTCAAAATCAGATCGGCGGCTTCCGTCCAGCCCATGTAGCGGAACATCATTTCGCCCGAGAGAATCACCGAGCCAGGATTTACCTTGTCCTTGTTTGCGTACTTCGGCGCGGTGCCATGGGTCGCCTCGAAAACCGCGTGGCCGGTGATGTAATTGATGTTTCCACCGGGCGCGATGCCGATGCCGCCCACCTGCGCGGC
>Ga0066697_10000253_pt1 | contig 17066 bp, 16 predicted proteins | sample GraSoiAngelo_146_FD_66451 | JGI IMG/M metagenome (GOLD analysis project Ga0066697, IMG submission 66451) | Grasslands soil microbial communities from the Angelo Coastal Reserve, California, USA - 14_1009_05_30cm | ecosystem: Environmental > Terrestrial > Soil > Grasslands | place: USA...
GTTGGGAACGCCTGCGTTCAGAACGTAGACGCGGCCCCCGCGCGCGGTCACGCTGGTTGGAGTGGCGCCGCCGCTCGCAGCGACGTCGACGATGTCCAGGCCGTCCGATCGGACGCGAAACGACGACACGGTGTTGCTGCCGGCGTTCACGGCGAAGAGCAGGCGGCCGTCGTCGCTGACGGTGATGGCGCCCTGCGACCCGAGCCCGGCGCCGCTGCCGGCACCGCCGGTCGCGTAGATGCCGGCCGCGGAGAGCGAGCCGTCGCCGCCGCGGTCGTAGACGAGCACGGCGTTCCCGGCGGGCGCGTTGGTGAGCACATAGACTGCGCCCTCTGACGCATACAAGTTCCTCCTCGAGCGCCCTGGGCAACCAGGTCGCGTGGTTACCGGGTCAGTACGCTCGAGTGGCAGATGCGTTACGCAGCCTGCTTACGCGATGCCCCAGTTGGCGCCTTCGGCACCGGAGAAGAGGGCGCCGCAGCGGGCAGCGGCTTCGAGGAGCCGCAACTGCTCCGCGCGCTGGGCGAGGTCGCGCTGGAAGGACACCTCCATCAATCGCGCTACGGCCTTCGCCGACTCGATGGGATTCATCGTGTGCCAGACCTCGTCCCGCTTGCGTGCCATGATCGACCTCCGCTACGAGGCCTGTTCACATCTCGTGCCAAGCGCAAACCCGACACGGCGGCCGTCGTACAGAGATCCGAGCCGTCCGCGCCTGCCGGGATTGCGAGCAGTGTCGAAAACATCGACACCAGCTCCGGGGCGGTTGCGTCGCCTGATTAGTTGGCGCCTTGAAGAGCCGACAGATCCACTGCCTGCCCGATCCGGAGATATCCAAACGGGTTCGGATGGATGTGATCGCCGAACTCGAGGATCGGGCTCATGATGTCCGGGTTCGTCGCGTCCTTCATCACGTCGATGATGTTCTGCATGCCGGCAATGAGCTGATCGGCGTTCACCAGGCCGCTGGCGAGATCATGGCGACAGTCGCTTCTCCATCTTCACGACGCGGATCACGCGCTTGAACGCTGGCTTGGCCGAGGGCTCGATGCCAGTCAGCCGGTAGCCCATCTTTTCGTAATAGGGGATCAGCTCCACCCGCTCTTCGCCAGTGCTCATGGTCATGACGGTGCAGCCGGCGCGGCGACAGTGATCCTCGGCGGCCTCCACCAGCGCCCGGCCCACGCCTGCGTGGCGCGACGACGCGTCGACGGCCAGCATCCCAAAGTATCCGGTGGGTCCGGCGACACGGACTTCGACGGCACCGATCAGCGCCCCATCGCGCTCGGCCACCAGGAGCGACTCGCGTTCGATCAGCTCGCGAATCCCGGAGACCGACGTGCGCTCGCCTTGCCTGAACTCGCGCTCGATCTCGAACGCGGCATTGATGATGCCGGCGATCTGCTCCGCCTCCCCTTCTTTGGCCCACCGGATCATCTGGCTGCTCAACTTGGCATGAGTTGCGTATCGTGTCCCCGGATCTACGAAGTATCCTGTGCTGTGCTCGTCCAACCGCCCCATGCCGTCCCTCGAGCGGCGATCTCGCTCAGCATCGCCGCCGTGGTGGCGCTTGCCCTGAGTGCCGGCCTGCACGCGTCGGGCACACTCACGGCGCTGGCGGCGTGGGATGCCGGAGGCTTCACTCTCCTGGCCCTGTCGTGGTTCACGATCGTCTCGTGCTCTGCCGCTGCGACGCGAATTCGAGCAGCGGCCGACGATCCCGGCCGGACGGCGGTGTACTTGATCGTGGTTCTCAGCTCTAGCGCCAGCCTGCTGGCCACGACCGCTCTCGTCAGCCGTGCGAAGTCGATCGCCGGAAGCGAAGGAGATGCTCTGGTTGCTCTGTGCCTGGCGAACATCGCGCTCTGCTGGGCCCTGACGCACACAGCGTTCACACTTCGTTACGCCCACCTCTACTATCGGGAAGACGTGGAGGGCGTCGGAGGTGTCGAGTTCGCCGGCGGAGCGGCGCCGACCTACTTCGACTTTGCGTACTTCGCGTTCACTCTTGGGATGACCTTCCAGGTCTCCGACACCACGGTCTCGAGTCCGCAGATTCGCCGAGCCGTGTTGCTGCACGCGGTGCTCTCGTTCATCTACAACACGGCCATCCTGGCGTTCGTCCTCAACCTGGTATTCGGGTTCGCGGCGTAGCGGCCTCGGCTGTGATCGTCACCGCGCGCTGACGAAATTCGTGCGGCTGGACTGCACCTGCGTCGCGCGAAGTGGAAGGTAGCTGGCCTGGTCGAGCACCACCTGCTGGCCTTCGCGGCTGAGGATGAAACGGAGGAACTCGTCCAGTGCGGGCGGCAGCGGCTTGCCCGGCGCCTTGTTGACGTTGAAATAGATCAGCCTGCTGAGCGGATAAGTCGCGAGCGCGACGTTCTCGTAGGTCGGAGACTGCGGAGTATCTCCGGCATTGGCGACGAGCGGCAGGACGCGCACCGCTTGGTCGAGGTAGGCGATTCCCGAATAGGCGATACCATACCTGTCGTCGGCCACGTGCTTCGCCATCGGGAAGACCAATTTCTCGGAAACCATGTCGTCTCGCCACTCGCCGCGTTTTCCGTCCTTGCTCAGGACCCGCTGGCGGACGAACTCCTCGAAGCCATTCCATGGCTTGATCCCGTAGGCATGGATCGGCTTGTCGGCCCACTCGCCGCCAAGGCCGAGATCCCCCCAGTTGCGGATCGGCTTCGCGCCGCGGTGGCGCGTCGTCGAATAGATCGCGTCGATCTGCTCGAACGTGAGCTTCTCGATGGGGTTGTCCTTGTTGACGAAGAATGCCACCGCATCCAGCGCGCCGAAGTGACGATACGAGCCGCCGCAGACGGGGACGCTCAGCGGGTCGTAGCCGAACTTCGCCTTGAAATCGCGAATGTCGTCGGGCCTCAGCTCGCGGGACACGAAGACGAAGTCGAGGCGCTGGTTGACGAGCTCTGTCGCTCCCAGGCTACCGGCATACGGCGGCGAGACGGAGAGATTGACCTCGGGATGGTAAGCGCGGAACTTCTCGAACCACTTCTGCACCAGCACGGCCAGCACGTCGGAGGCCGCTCCCTTGAAGGTGCCCGCCAGCTTCTGCTGGACCGGAACGTAGGCGGGCAATGCGGGATCGAGCGTCGGCTGCAGCACCTCGGGCGGCGGCAGCTTGCGTCCCGACTTGCGGCCCTCCTCGGCCTCCTCAGGCGTCTGCGGCCTGTTGGTCGGCAGGGCGGGCACCACCCATTCCACCATCGGGTGCTCAACCGCTAGCGCGTGGACTGGGGACGAAACGGCAGAGTGCAACCCGATGACTGCGAGCGCGTACAGCATCAGTAATCCATCTTCATGGTCATCTTGATCGTGCGATCCATGCCGATGCCGTACGTTCCCGTCTGCACCGAGTTCCAGTAGCGGAGATTGGTCAGGTTATCGACGTTGAGCAGGAAGGTCAGGCGACGCAGGTTGAGCGCCCGGTCGCTGATCACCCAGCTCGCGCCCGCGGAATAGAGAACGTAACCGGGGATCGACCCCTGCTGCTGGAAGTTGACGTAGCGGCTGGTCACGCCGGAGGCGCCCGCGTTCAACGTCAGGCCGGACACCCAGGGCACGCGGAAGCCCAAGCGGACGTTCCCGATCGACCTGGGCGTGTTCTCGGGCGCCAGGCCGTTGAACTTCGGATCAGGGCTGTTCTGGATCGCGCGCAGCCATTGCCAGCCAATGTCGAGGGTGAAGAGTCGTGTCAGCTCGGCGTTCACCGTCGCTTCCACACCCTTGTAGTTGATCTGGCCGCTGTTGACGTAGCACATGGGATTGCCGCCGCAGTACGCATTGGGGTTCGGATCGGTGACCGCGTTGGCCTTGTCGATTTCGAAGAGCGAGATGCTGGCAGTCAAGCCTCTGAAGTACGAGGTGCGAACGCCCACTTCCTTCTGCGTCGACACCTGCGCCGGCAGGATCTCGTTGGCGTTGTAAGCGTTGGCCGGCGCGGTACCGCCCGCCTCGAGGCCTTCCATATAGCTGCCGAAGATGGTGAGACCGGGGATGACGTCCCACAGCGCGCCGAAGGAAGGCAGCGCGATCCAGCTGGTGTTGGGCCCGCACTTGATGCAGCTCACCGGATCGTAGGCCTTGCCGTTGTTCTCGTAGTCCTCTGTGTAGCGCATGCCGAGCAGCAGCCTGGGTGCGCGGGGATTGAAAGAGATGGTGTCGTAGACGTAGACGCCGCCGTCCCGGCTGATCTGCAGCGGCAGCGGCGTGGGCGAGCCCTTGAAAACGGGCGGGGCGAGCGCGATCGGGTCGAAGATGTTCTGCGTCTGCGGGAGGATGAATTCCTTGCGGTTCTGTGGCGTCTCCGCACGCCGGTCGGTCACCGATCCGCCCAAGGTCAGCTCGTGCTTGAGCATCCAGGTGGCGAAGGCGGACTGCGTCTCGAGCATGCCGAAGGTGTTGCGGTAGTTCTGCGAGACGGTCGAGACGCGGACCGCGCCCCCCGCGCCGGTATTGATGTCGTAGCCGCCGATGCGGGTGGTGAAGCGCGAACGATCCGAGTAGGAGCGGCCTCCCTCCGCCACCACCTTGAAGTTGTCGGCGACGAGGTAGTCCGCGCGCAGCTGCGCGTTGGTGGTCTCGGGCGTGTAGATGGCCCACGGCCCCGAAAGGAGATTGCGTGGATCGGGTACGGGCGTGATGGGAACCCTGCCGTTGACGGGATCGAGCAGGCTGATTCCTGCCTGCTCGGGCACGTGCTTGCGGTAGTATTCGAAGTCGCCCTGTAGCGTGAGGCGGTCGACGCGGTAGTCGAGGCCGGCGCTGGCGAACTCACCGTCGCCGCCGAGCCCGCGCACGCCATTCTCGAGCGCCGTCGCCGACCCGTTGATGCGCATGCCGAACTGGCCTTCGTCGCCGTAGCGGCGGCCGACGTCGAACGTTCCGCCGAACTGGCCGAAGCTGCTGGCGGCCCCGCTCACGCTCGTGACGTCATTCTCGCCGGCGCGCTTGGTGATCATGTTGATGATGCCCGCCGGGCTCGCCACGCCGAACTGGAGCGCGTTGGCGCCCTTCAGCGTCTCGAGGCGCGTCTTGTCCTCGTTAGGCATGGTGATGACTCCGGCAACCGGCAGGCCCCCGTTGATACGGTAATTGGAGAAGAGGTTGAGCTTGATGCCGCGGATGTAGATGGAGTCGTTGGCGCTGCCCTTCGAGTTGGCCGGCGCGACGCCCGCCACGTGCTTGACGGCCTCGGCGTAGCCCTCCTGCTCGTTCTCCGCCAGCGCCTTACCGGAGACGATCTCCTTGGTGGTGGGGAGCGACTGGGTACCGCCGATGTCGAGTCCTTCAGTCGGCCGCACCGGCTGGACGAGCTTCGCCACCGTGGGAATCTGCCGCTGCATCTCACCCCGCAGCGCCTCCGCCTGGGTGAGAAAGCGCGCTTCATCTTCGCCCTTGGCGTACGCATAGACGGCCTGCATGGCGCCGATGATGTTCCCCGACTTGTCCTGCAGCGGGACGTCGACTTCGATGCGCTGCCCGGTCTGCCCGTCGACGGCCACCGCCGGCTTGCTGGTCTTGACCACCTCCAGCGCGCGCACGTCGCTTTCACGGCCCACACGATCGCGATCCAGGGAGGCGATGACCACCGAGCGCGGCGCGTTGGGCGGCGTGGCATGGAGATCGAGGCCGATCAGCTCCGGATGGCGCGTCCGCGTCCGCTCGACGAGGTATTGTCCGTAGCTCCTGGCTACGGGCGGCTGGCCGGTGTCGGAGCCTTTCTCCGGCTCGCGGGCGATTGCGGGCCGCATCGTGATACAGAGGGCGGCAAGTCCGGCGGCGGCGATCGCGATTCTCATCCAGGGGCCGTGCGGCATGGGCAGCACTCCTGCGAAAGTGTGCCCCGAGAATGCAACCCGAGTCTGAATCCACCCTGACGCATCCCTGAATTCCCTTTCAGGACACATCGCGTCACGCCGTAGCTGGCGGGGTGGGAATTTCCGTGGTCACCCGCAGCCCGCGGCCTTGGGAACCCGGCGCAGCCGAGATGTGCCCGCCGTGCAGGGTAACGATGCTGCGGCAGATGGCGAGGCCCAGGCCACTGCCGTCATAATCGTTCCGCGGCGTGGTCAGGCGGACGAAGCGCTCGAACATCCGTTCGCGCTGCTCGGCGGTCAGGCCCGGCCCCTGGTCCTCCATGCTCACACGCCAGCGCTCCGCGGTGAGCTCCGAGTGCATCGAGATCAATCCGTCGGCGGGCGAAACGTGGATGGCGTTGGTCAGCAAGTTGAGCAGCACCTGGCGCATCCACTTCGAATCGAGGGCGACGTTCCCTTCGCCCTGGTGCTCGAAGCTGAAGCGGCGGCCGTGGTGCTCGGCGAGCACCGAGGCGTCCTGGGCGAAAGCCTGCACCAGAGGCGCCGGGCTCTGCGGCCGCAGATCGAGCTTGACCGCGCGCGCGTCGGCTTTGGAGAGGAAGAGCAGCTCGTCGATGATCCGGTTGAGGCGCGCGATCTCCTCCAACTGCACCTGCACCGCCTCGCGCTGCGCAGGCGGGAGGTTGCCGTCCACCAGCATCTTCTCCGCGTGCAGGCTGATGAGCGAGAGCGGGATCTTCAGCTCGTGCGAAGCGTCGGCGGTAAAGCGGCGCACCTGGTGGAAGGAGACCTCCAGACGATCGAACATCTCGTTCAGCAGCCGCGCCAGGTCCGAGATCTCGTCGTGGACGTCGGGGACCGGGATCCGCTCGCTCAGATTGTCGTGACCGAGGCGCTTGGCGGTGTCCCGGATCAACCGCACCGGCCAGAGAACGAAGCGGGACAGCGCACGCCCGATGACGAGGCTGGCGATCACCATTGCCGCGAGCAGCAGCACGCAGACCTTGATGTAGCTGTCCATCACGTCGCGCACCGGCCGCATCGGCGTGGCGATGGTGGCCTCGAAGGGCATCTTGTGGAATTCCTCGGCGCGCACCTCGCCGATGTCGGGCACCTCGATCGTGTACCTGCGCGCGCCGGGAACGTCGGGAATGTCGTGACCGATCAGGTTGGTGGAGCGGAAGATCACCCCTTTCCCCGGGATGTGCATGTCGATGTAGAACAGCGTCGAGGCGTAGTCGGTAATCTCGCGGATGCGCGTCTCGATCGCCTGCGGGCTGAGGGTGCGGTAGTCCGGTCCCAGACGCGTCTCGATCTGACGGAATTCCGTCTCGATCAGCAGATCGAGGCCGTGAACCAGCTGCTTCTCCAGCAGCAGGTAACCGACGACGAAGAGGCAGGCGAGAGTAGCGGTGGCAGCGGTCGCGTACCAGGCCGCGATCCGCGTTCCAATCGACTTCATAGCAGCTGATATCCGACCCCGCGCACCGTCTTGAAGAGAGGCTTGCCCGAGGTCGACTCCAGCTTGGCGCGCAACCGGCTCATGTAGACGTCCAGCAGGTTGGTGTCCACGTCGTAGCTCGAGGCCCAGATCTTGTCGGTGATCAGGGTACGGGGAAGGATGCGCCCGTGGTTTTGCATGAAGATCTCCAGCAGCGCATATTCGCGGCTGGTGAGATCGACGGGCTTGCCGTTGACCTGCACGGTATGTCCGAGCAGGTCGAGGCGGATGCCCGCGTGCTCGAGCACCGTCTGCTTGACGGTGGACTGCCGCCGGACCAGCGAGCGGATGCGCGCGAGCAACTCCTCACGGCTGAAAGGCTTGGGCATGTAGTCGTCGGCGCCGTGATCGAGTCCTTTGACCCGATCCTCGACCGAGTCGCGCGCACTGAGAATCAAGACCGGCTCGTTGAAGCCGCTCTTGCGCCACTCCTTGAGCAGTTCCATGCCGTCGCCATCGGGCAGCCCGAGGTCGAGAACCACCAGATCGAAGGGCGTATCGGCGAGCGCGTCGGAGGCGTCCTTGCAGGTGCGGACCCAGCGCGCCGTGTAACGGCATTCGGTGAGCGCTGCCTGCAGGAACTCGCCGAGACGAAATTGATCTTCGATGATCAAGACCTTCACGGTCCATCCCCCGGACGGGAGCCCTGTGGTCTTTAACGTGTACAGCCTAGAGCGTAGCCGCAAAGCCGCACCTTCGGTGCGGCAGCGGGTACTGGGGATTCCCTATACCTGTGTCGGAGTCGTTCCAAGGGCACGATCGGGCGTCTGTCCACCGGGCGGGAGAGCCCTGCCGGTCATGACCTGAAACGGATTTCAGAATCGCGTCAGGTTGTCTTTAGTCGGCCGCGTCAATCTCGCGCGCGTCGCCGAAGCGACTCTGGAGATTCCGATGAAGGTCATCCGGTCCCTGCTCGCCGCCGCCCTTTGCCTCGCCTACGCCTCGGTCCTTTGGGCCGCCGAGGGCCCCAAGAAGAAGAACTGGACCGCGCCGGCGGAAAAGATCCGCGCGCAGGCGTTGGCCGACGAAATCATGTCGCAGCATCCCGAGCTGATCAGCGTGACGTTCCACGGCGTCCCGCCGGGACTCGACAAGGTCTACACCATGTTCGCCGGCTCGTTCCCCGAGCGCATCGGCAACCCCGACGATCCCGACGACGTCGACGTCATCACGAAGGGCATCACCATCGTCGACCCGCGCTGGCACAGAGCGAACGACGCGGTGAAGAAGTTCGTGATGATGATGCCGCTGCGCGACTCGTCGGGCGAGAACGTGGGGCTACTGGTGCTCGCCTACAAGACTCCCTCGCCGGTGGCGAAAAGCGAGACCGAGTTCTTCGTCGCCGCCACCGCGCTGCGCGACGACCTGAAACAGCGGATCGCTTCGTACCCCGACCTCTTCAAGCCGGCGAGATGATCATGCGCGCGCTTCGCATCGCAACGATTCTCGCCGCCCTCGCCGCCGCGCCCGCCTTCGCGCTCAAGTATGCGGCGCCCGAGCACCGGCTCGCCGTCGATCCGGCCATCGCCTCCTGGAAACCAGCCGAGCTCACCGTCGCGCCCGAGGAGGAACTGCACCTGGTCGGCGCCGACGTGATGGACGAGATCACGCTCGGCTGGGTGCGGCTCTTCCGCAAGGCGTATCCGCGCCTCAGCGTCACGATGGAGGCGCGCGCCTCCGGCACCGGCGGCCCGGCGCTCACTGACGGACGCGCCGAGCTGGCTCCCGTGGGCCGCGAGCTGTTGCCGGCCGAGGAGAAGGCATTCGTCGACAAGTTCGGCTACAAGCCGCTCGCCATCAAGGTGGCGACCGGCAGCGTGGGTTCTTTGGGGAAGACGGCCACCTCGGTCATCTTCGTCGACAAGGACAATCCCCTCCAGGGCCTGACCATGGCCCAGCTCGATGCCATCTATTCGAAGACCCGGCTGCGCGGACACGCGGACATCCGGACCTGGGGCGACGTCGGACTGAAGGGCGACTGGGCAGCGCGGCCCATCCACCTCTACGGGCTCAAGCCCGTCAATGGCATCGAGCAGTTCCTCAAGCAGCGGCTGTTGCTCGGCGGCGACTACAGGGACGGGATCGAGTTCGTCAAGGGCAAGGGCTTCACTCACGCGTTCACCGTCGCTGCAGAGGACATGGCGCACAAGCCCGGCGGACTCACCTATGCGCTGCTCTCCAACGTCACGAGCAACGTCAAGGTGCTGCCGATCGCGGAAAAGGAGGGCACACCGTTCCTCGCGCCCACCGTCGAGAACGTCTACTCGCACGCTTACCCCCTCAGCCGCTTCGTCTACATCTTCGTCAACCGCCCGCCTGGCAAGGCGCTCGAGCCGAAGGTGAAGGAATTCCTCCAGCTCGTCCTCAGCCGCGAGGGGCAGGACGTGGTCGCGCGGGAAGGCGTCTACATCCCGCTCACACCCGAAACGGTCCGCGAAGAGCGGGCCAAGCTGGAGTGACGCATGCGGACCGCTCTCCTCGCCCTCGCCGCCTTCGCTCTTGCCCAGCCGCTGCGCGCTCAGCAGCTACCCGTGAAGGGGTACGGCCAGGAGCTGGTCGATCAGGTGACGGCGAAGGAGCGCGGCCTGCTCGTCGTAGTCATGCACGTCTCGCCGCCCGGCGTGGCGACCTACCCGATCATCGCGTCCAACATCGGCCGGATCGGCAAGGTAGCAGACGACGACGATATGCGCGTCATCACCACCGGCAACACCAACCTGGAAGTGGCCCACGGCGGCAGCCGCTTCGAAGTGGAGATGCCGATGCACGACCTCGCCGGTAACACCATCGGCGCGCTCGGCATCGTCTTTCCTTATCGAGGGGGTGCGAGCAAGGCCGCTCTGGAGAAGCGAGCGGTGTCCATCCGCGACTGGCTGGCGCGGCGAATTCGCGACGCGGGCTCCCTGGTGGAACCGTACCCCTTCGAGTCGCTCGCCACCACCAGGACTTACGCGCAGAAGCTGATCGACGCGACGCTCACCCGCCATGCCGAGATCGATCTGTTGGCGTTGCACGCGCGGCCGCCGAAGGGTCGCGACTACGTGATCGTCGCCTCCAGCTTCGGCCGCATCGGGATGAAGGCCGACGAGCTCGTCCCGGGGCAACCGCGCGCCGGCGCGCAGTCGGGCGGCAAGCGGTACGAGGTGGAGCTCCCGCTGCTCGACGCCAACGGCGGCGCCGTCGGTGCGCTCACCGTCGGGTGGCCGCTGCGCAAGGGCGACGACGGGAAGGCCTTCGTGTCCCAGGCAGAAAAGATTCGCGACGAGCTCCGCGCACGCATTCCCTCATTGGAGAAGCTGGTCGAGCTGGATCCCTGAAAAAGAGGCATGAAGATGAGAGCCACCGTTGCAGTCTTGTTCGCATCCCTCAGCGCCGTGATTCCCGCCCGCGCCGCCACCGACGCCTTGCGCCTCGCAGGCCGCACCGAGATGCCCGGCTACACCGGCGACTTCGACCATTTCGCATATGACCTGCCAAGCCGCCGGCTGTGGCTCGCAGCCGAGGACCACGGCTCGCTCGACGTCTTCGACCTGAAGACCGGTGCGCTGCGCAAGAGTTTGCGGGGCGTCGTGGATACGCCGCACGGGGTCTTCTACCTGCCGGAGAAGAAACGCCTGATCGTCACCGACAGCGGCGGCGAGGCGATGGCTACGCGGATCATCGACGGGAGCGCGGAGCAGACGCTTCGGCTGGCGGCGCCCGCCGCTGACGCGATGGCGTACGACGCCTCCACTGGTCGTCTCTACATCGTCAACGGCGGCCGCGACGCGAAGATGCACAAGACATATCTGTCGGCCGTCGATCCCCTGACCCTGAAGCGCCTCGGCGACCTCGAATTCGATACCGACAAGGTCGAAGCCGTGGCCGTGGAGGAGAAGGGGAGCCGCCTCTACGTCAACGTCACCGGCAGGAACGAGATGGCGGTGGTGGACAAGCGCGACCTCAAGGTGATCACGACCTGGCCGATCAAGGAAGCGGAACAGAACGCGCCCCTCGCGTTCGACGAGGAGCACCGTCGCCTGTTCGTGATCACGCGCAAACCCGGGAAGCTGATCGTCCTCGACGCCAATGGCGGCGCGACGGTGGCCAGCTTCAAGGCGCCCGAGCGGTGCGATCAGGTCATCTGGGACGCCGCCAACCGGCGTATCTATGCGCTCGGCGGCGAAGGGTACATCGGCGTGTTCCAGCAGGACGACGCGGACCATTACCGGGAGCTGGCGCGCGTACCGACAGCGCCGGGCGCGAAAACCGGTATCCTGGTACCGGAGATGAAGCGGCTCTTCGTCGCCGTCTCGCCCGGCGAGGGCAGGACCGGAGCGGCCATCCTCCGCTTCGAGGTCGCGCCGGCGCAGCAGTTCTACCGGCTGGAAGCGTCGGCGGTCCTCAAGAGCCCTTCGCCGGAATGGGACTACGTGACGCTCGATGAGCGCCGCGGCTATCTGTTCATCGGTCGCCGCGCCGACGGCGTGACCGTCTACGACGTGAAAGCCGGACGCGTGGTGCGCACCATCGCCAACTCGGACGACGCCAACGCCGTCACGTTGGTGCCGGAATTCGACCGCGGCTACACCACCAACGGTGACGGCTCGACCACCGCGTTCCGCCTCTCCACGCTGGAGACCATCGAGCGCATCAAGCTGGGGGAGGACGCCGATGCCGGCATCTACGATCCGGTGACGAAGCAGATCGCTTTCACCATGGGCGACAGTCAGAAGATCGCGTTTCTCGAGGCGAAGACCGGCAAGCCGCTCGGGGCGCTGCCGATGGAGAGCAAGAAGCTGGATGGCGCCGTTCCCGACGGCGAGGGCCATCTCTTCATGGCGCTGCGCGACCGCAACCTGGTGGCGAAGATCGACATGGCCGCCCACCGGCTCGACGCGCAGTGGAAGACCGACGGCTGCGAGCAGCCCACCGGCGTGGCGTACGACCGCGCTGGCCAGCGCGTTTTCGTCGGTTGCCGCGGCGCCAAGCCGGTGCTGGCGGTGATGGACGCGCAGTCGGGGCGAGTGATCTCGACGCACGAGATCGGGCGGGGCAATGACGGCGTGGTCTACGACGCCGCGGCGCACAAGGTCTACACGTCCAACGGCGTCGACGCGAACCTGGTGATCTACGATCAGCTCGACGCCGACACGTACCGGCTGTCCGAAGCCACCACCACGCGGCCTTACGCGCGCACGATGGCGCTCGATTCGAAGACGAAGAAGGTCTACCTGGTGACCGCCGAAGGCACGGCCGATCCCGAGAAGAGGATCAACCGCGCGGTCGCGCCCTTCTATCCGAACCGCTACTACCCCGACACATTCACCATCCTCACCTTCGCTCCCCACGAGTGACCGCGATGATCCGGCTGCTCGTTGCCGTGTCGCTGCTCTCACTGCCCGCCGCGGCGCTCGACCCGTTCGAAATCCAGGTCTACGACGGGACCGCGAACAGCGCCGGCGAGCCTGGATTGGAGCTGCACTTGAACTACGTGGCCCGCGGCCTGCGGTCCTCGGTCAGTCCGGAGCTGCCGCCCGACCACCAGGCGCACGCGACCCTGGAGCCGTCGTACGGCGTAACGTCGTTCTGGGAGCTGGGCGGATATCTGCAGGGCTCGCTGCGGCCGGATGGCACCTTTGACTATGCGGGCGCCAAGCTCCGCTCCAAGTTCGTCACCCCGCCCGGGTGGCACGAGCATCTGCGGCTGGGGATCAACCTCGAGCTGTCGCTGCTGCCGGCGTCCTATGATCGTTCGCGCTGGGGCGCCGAGGTGCGGCCCATCGTCGCCTGGGAAGACGACCGCTGGCTCTTCGCCATCAATCCCAACCTCGGAATGTCGCTGGCGGCGCCGGACGGCCACGAGGGTCCGAGTCTCGAGCCGGGCGCGATGGCGAAGGTCAAGCTCGCCGGGCTCGCGCTCGGCGTCGAATACTTCGCCTCGCTGGGGCCGGTGCGCTCCTTCCTCCCCGTCGCGCAGCAGGAGCACTACCTGTTCGAGGCGATCGACGTGCTCTCCTGGCGAGGAGTGGAGCTCAACGTCGCCGTGGGAGAGGGGTTGACGGGCGCATCCAACCGCCTGGTCGTCAAGACGATCATCGGGTACGCCTTCGGCCGCTGACGGAACCTGAAAGGGATTTCAGGAGCCGTTCACGATGGCTTCACCATAATCGGTGAGGGTGAGCGGCAATGACGGTCGCGCTCGTCCTCGCCGCCCTGCTCGCCTCTCCGGCCGTCGCCGCGGAGGACGCGGCATCGGTGATCATCGCCTGTCAGGCCGCACCCGGGAATCGCGCCGCGTTCCGCCGGGAGCTGGAAGGCTCCGGCGCGCGGCAGCTGCAGCGCTGGAAGGACGAAGGCGCACTGCAGGCGTACCAGCTGCTCTTCTCGCGTCACGTCGACTCGCGCGGCTGGGACGCGATGGCGATCCTCACGCTGAAGGACGCTGCGCGCTGGAAGAGGATCGAGCGCGACTTTCCCGCAGGGCTTCCCGCAAACGTGCTGGCGCTGACTACGGCGATCGACACCGTACCGGCGACCCTCGTGCGCCACCGCGGACAGGTGAAGGAAAGCGAGCCCGTCTTCCTCGTCATCCCTTACGAGGTCATGGTTCCGACAGCGGAGTACATCGCCTATCTGGACGACTACGTCCTTCCCCAACTCGCCGGGTGGTCCGAGGAAGGTATTCTCGCCAGCCACGCCGTCTATCTGGCGCGCTACCCGGCGGGGCGGCCGTGGCAGTCGCTGCTGGTGCTCGAGTATCGCAACGATCAGGCGCTCGCCGCACGCGACGCCGTGGTGTCCAAGGTGCGCGCCCGGCTGACCGCGAACGCGAAGTGGAAGGCCGTGAGCGAGAACAAGAAGAACGTGCGCGCGGAGAAGACGCCGGTGCTCGCCGATCCAGCGCCTGCGAGGCAAATCCCATGAGACACATTGCTGCGATGTTCGCCCTGCTCTGCTCCGCCGCTCCCGCAACGCCGCCTGCGCAGCAGCGGATCGTCCTGTTGGTCGACGAGATCAAGGCCATCCGCAACTTCCCGGTGGTTCTCGCGGAGCGGCTCGGATACCTCGAGGGCGTCACGGTGATGAACATCCGCGACGACGCTCCCACCGCCGAGATGCTGATGAACGGCCGTGTGGACGCGGTGATGGCTTACTACCATCACACCGTCGTCAACCGGGCCGCGGGCCGAAATTTCGAGGCCGTGGTCACGCTCGGCGTGACGCCCGGCACCAAGGTGCTCGTGGCCAACCACGCGCGAGACAAGTACAGGACGCCCAAGGACCTCGCGGGCAGCCGCATCATCGCCGGCGGCGCAGGTTCGTCGAAGACCACGGTCGCCAACGCGCTGCTGCTGGCAGGCGGCCACGCCATTTCCGACTACACGCGCATCGCCAACGAGAGCAAGGACAAGATCGCCGCCATGCTGCGCAGCGGCGGCGCGGACCTGGTCGTCGCGCCCACGCCGGACGGCGCGTACTACGAAGCGCAAGGCGTTGCCACCGTCTTCGCCGATCTCACCACCGCGGAGACCACGCGCAAGTTCCTTGGCGCGCTCTTTCCTTCCTCGACCATCTACATGACCAGCGAGCGGGTGAAGGCGCATCCCGAGATCGCCCAGCGGCTGGCGGATGGATTCGTGCGGACGCTGAGGTTCATCCACTCGCACAGCCCTGAGGAAATCCTCGCCGTGATTCCGCCGGAGATCAGCGGGCCGGATCGCGTCGCGTACTTGCGGACGCTGAAAGAGGAGATCCCCATGTTCGCCGGCGACGGCCGCATGCCGAGGGGCGCGGCGGAGCAAGAGCGGCGCGTGCTCGCCGAGTTGAATCCCAGGTACAAGCAGGTGAGGGTCGAAGAGACCTACACCAACACCTTCGTCGACGCGGCGCTGCGAGGCGGCGATGCTCGCTAGGCCGCTCGGTGCAGTCCCGGAAGCAGTCGCTCAGCCGCCTCCGGCGGCTGCGACGATCCCCGTGCGCACGAAGTGCATGCGCGCGGTGATGCACCGGCTCGTGCTCTCCTGGCATCGCTGGACGGGCCTCTCCATCGGCCTGGTGCTGGTCTTCATGGCCGCGACGGGAATCCTTCTCTCCTATCGATCGCGGATGGAGCCGGCGGTCTACCGCAGTCTGCTCACTGTGCCCGCCTGCGACGCGCGCGTGCCGCTCGACGCGCTCGTCAGCAATGCGCGTGCAGCGCACCGCGAGGGCGAATTCGATTACATCCGGATCAAGGGAGCGCCGGCCGGATCGGCGCGCTTGCCCGCTACTCAAGTGCGGCTGAGAGGCCCCGGGTTCCAGGACGATGTCTTCTTCGATCCGTGCACCGGCGTCGTGCTTGGGCAGCGCGGCCGCTACGGCGGCTTCTTCGGCACCATGGAGGCCTTCCACAAGTTCAAGTTCGTCAAGAACGGAAACGTCATCAGCGGCACTGCCGCCTTGCTGCTCGTCTTCATGCTCGCGGGTGCGGGCATCTACCTGTGGTGGCCGCGGCGCCTGAAGTCGTTGAAGCCGGCGCTCAAGCCCAATCCGCGTCTGCGCGGGCGCGAGCGCACAATCAATCTCCACAAAGTGCTGGGCGTCTACGCGAGCTTGATCCTCGTTCCGACCGCGCTCACCGGGCTGCCCCAGGCGTTCGACTGGTTCCAGGACGGCATCTACTGGATCACCGCCTCGCCCAAGCCCGCGAAGCCGGAGTCGACGCCGCTCCCGGGCAAGACGAGACTGGAGATGGAGACCTACTGGCAAAAAGTGCAGTCGCTCGTGCCGGACCCGGTCGAGGCGCTCATTCATTTCCCGGCCAAGGCGCGCGATCCCGTCGAGATCTTCGCCATCGAGCGCGGCGCTCCGCACGCCAACGCGCGCACGATGCTGTTCCTCGACGCCTACGACGGTGGGGTGCTTCGTTTCACCCCTTATGCACGGAGCAGCCTGGGACATCAGGCCTACTTCTGGACGCTGTCCTGGCATACCGGGATGGTGGGCGGAGTCGTCGGCCCCGCGATCCTCGTGTCGGGCGCTCTGGCGCTCCTTTTCCTCGCTTACACGGGCGTGAGCAGCTTCCTTCGCCGCGCGCTGCGGGTCGCGCGTTGAAGATGAACGGGATTTCAGAATCGCGTCAGCGTCCGTTCAGCCTGGCTCTCTAGCGTGCGACGCATGCGAAGACTCAACCTTGCTCTGGCCATGCTGTCGGCGGGGATCGGGCTCGCGAGTCCGGCGTTCGCCTACCGGCCCTTCGACGGAACCGACGGCGACGTCGCCGACGTCGGCGAGTTCGAGCTGGAAATGGGCCCGGCACATTTCCTCTCCAGCCCCGAGGGTCGCTACATCGTCGCGCCCGCCACCGTTCTCAATCTCGGTGTCGCGCGCGGACTCGAGCTGGTGGTCGACTTCAAGGACTTCGTCGGCCTGCAAAGCGTAGCGGGCCAGCCGCGCATGCGGCTGCTCGACACCGACATCTTCCTGAAGGGCATCCTCCGCCGCGGCACGCTGCAGGGCGAGAGTGGCGTCAGCATCGCGCTCGAGGCGGGTCCGCTGCTTCCTGAGCTCGGCGGCACCCGCGGCCTCGGAGCGCAAGCGAACCTGATCACCTCCTACCGGTGGGAAGCGCTCAGCCTGCACCTCAACACCTCGGCGGCGCTGACGCGCGACCATCAGCTGGACGGGTTCGTCAGCCTGATCCTGGAAGGCCCGCACGACTGGGCCGTCCGGCCAGTGGGCGAGATTTACGCCGA
>Ga0066697_10000276_pt1 | contig 16481 bp, 5 predicted proteins | sample GraSoiAngelo_146_FD_66451 | JGI IMG/M metagenome (GOLD analysis project Ga0066697, IMG submission 66451) | Grasslands soil microbial communities from the Angelo Coastal Reserve, California, USA - 14_1009_05_30cm | ecosystem: Environmental > Terrestrial > Soil > Grasslands | place: USA...
CGGCGACGACAAGATCTTCACCGTGCCCTATCCGATCGCCAACGGCGGCTGGCACCAGTTGGTCCTGACTTACGACGGAACGACCGCAACGATGTACCTGGACGGGCAGAGCCTCGGCGGACAAACCTTTGGCGGCGCCTTGAACACCGCGGTCGACGGCAACGGGCTGATCGTCGCGAACGATTTCTGGAACTACGGCGGCGGCGTCAGTTATCAGTTCGACGGGTCGCTCGATGACGTCGCGCTCTATCCATCCGCGCTCAGCGCAGCCCAGGTCAGCGCCCACTTCGCGGCGAGCGGCAACGCCGCGCCGGCCGCCCCGACCGTCACGGCAACGACGGGGAGCAACCAGGCAATCGTGAGCTGGACGGCGCCGGCGACCAGTCCCGGCGCGCCGGTGCTGGCCTACACCGTGACGGCCTATAACGGGAGCCAGGCACAGAACGCCATTGCCGTCAACGGCGCCACCACCAGTGCTGTCGTGTCGGGCCTGCGGCAGGGCGTGACTTATACGTTCCGGGTCGCCGCCTACAACAATTTCGGGTACGGGCCGGCCGGGGTCTCGAGCGCGACCCAGATAGCAGGGGGCGCCCCCAGCACCTATGCCTCGACCGTCCTCGCCGACGCGCCTGGCCTTTATTACCGGCTCAGCGATCCATCGGGCGTGGTCGCCGCGGACTCATCAGGCAATGCACGGCCGGGTGAGTACCTGGTCAGCCCGACGCTGGGTGCCACCGGAGCACTCGTCAACGACACCGATCCCGGCATCGGCGTTACCGTCCAGGGCGGACCGATCCCGCACAGCAACGGCATGGTGCGCTACCGGACGGGCGCCGGGCTGCCGAGTGGCAATAGCGCGCGCACGATGGAGACCTGGATCAACACCACGACGTCGGGATCTCAGACCGCACCCGCCTGGCAGGGCGTGATGGGATACGGCAGCGACGCCTTGCGCCAGGGATTCGAGCTGGTGCTGGTGGGCGACAACCAGATCCTGCTGCTGGCGGGGGGCGGCGGAGACGATCGCCTCTTCAAGGCGCCGTTCGTGATCACCAATGGCGGCTGGCATCACATCGCCGCGACCTACGACGGGACGACGGTCACCGTCTACGTCGACGGGCGCAACCTCGGCAGCCAGACCTACGGTGGTGCGCTCAACACCGTGCCGGACGCCAACGGACTGATCGTCGGCAATGACGTGTGGACGACCTTCCATGGCTGGAACCATTTCATCGGCAACCTGGACGACGTCGCCATCTACCCGACGGCGCTCAGCGCGGCCCAGGTGCAGGCGCACTTCGCTGCCAGCGGCAACGCGCGGCCCGGCGTGCCGACCAGCCTGACCGCCACCGCGGGTGCGAACCAGGTGAGCGTCAGCTGGGCGGCACCGGCCACCGGCACTCCGGTGACCCAGTACCTGGTGCAGGCGTTCAACGGGAGCCAGCCGCAGTACGCGCGGACCCTGTCGGGCTCCGCCAGCAGCACGACCTTGACTGGCCTCCCGAGCGGGGTGGCCTTCACCGTGCAGGTGACGGCGATCAACAACTTCGGCTCCGGCCCGGCGGCCGTATCGGGCGCCGTCACCGTCACCAACGACGCGAGCACGTACGCCTCGACGGTCGTGGGCGACGGCCCGTCCTACTTCTACCGCCTCGGTGACCCGAGCGGCTCGGTGGCGGCGGACTCGTCCGGCAACAACCGGCACGGTGAGTATCTGGTCGCGCCCGGACTGGGCCAGCCGAGCGCCCTCCCCGTGGATAGCGATCCCTCGGCCAGCTTTAGCCTCCAGGGTGGACCGATCCCGCACAGCAATGGGATGCTGCGCTATCGCTGGGACACCCAGGGTCTGCCCCTCGGCAACGCATCGCGCACGCTGGAGGCCTGGGCCAAGACCACGTATGGGACCGCCGAAAGCGGCCAGCCGGTGTTCCAGGGCGTGGTCGGCTACGGCACCAACAGCCTGCGCCAGGGCTTTGACGTGCACCTCTACGGCGACAACCGGGTTGTCCTGCGCGTCAATGGTGACGACCGCACGTACGTCGCGCCCTACGTCGTCACCAATGGCGGCTGGCACCACATCGTCGTGACCTACGACGGCACGACGGCGACCGCCTATCTCGACGGCCAGAGTCTGGGCGGTCAGACCTTCGGTGGCGCCCTCAACACGGTGGTCGATGTCCACGGCCTGATCGTCGCGAACAACGTGTGGACCGTGGACGACGGCTGGCAGTCGTTCGTCGGCAATCTCGACGAGGTCGCCGTCTACCCGGCGGCGCTCTCAGCCGGCCAGGTGCTGGCGCATTTCAATGCCGGCGGCAATCAGCGCCCGGGGGCGCCCGTGATCACGTCGGTGACGGGTGGCGCCGGCTCAGCCACGGTCAACTGGTTGGCGGCCCAAACGAGTTCGGGCGCCCCCGTGACAAGCTACCTGCTGACCGCCTCCAGCGCCGGCTCCACTCGGAATGCGATGGGCGTGTCGGGCGGCACGACCAGTACCACCATGACCGGCCTGGCGGGCAGTACCGCCTACACCTTCCAGGTCCGGGCGAGCAACAACTTCGGTGCCGGGGCGGCATCGACGGCCTCCGGCTCCGTGACTCCGTCCGGTCCGACCTCGACCTATGCCTCGACCGTCATCGGCACCGGGCCGGCGCTCTATTACCGGCTGGGCGACCCATCCGGAGGCGTGGCCGCCGATTCCTCCAGCCACGGCCGCGACGGCGTTTACCAGACTGGCCCGACGCTGAATGCCCCGGGCGCCATTCAGGGTGACACCGATTCCGGGATCACGGTCGCGACGCCATGCTGCTACTACTTCCCACCGCCGGGCGGACAGGTCCGCTACCGATCGGGGCAGGGGTTGCCGACAGGCAACACCGCTCGCAGCCTCGAGGCCTGGGTGAAGACGACCGCCAACCAGACACAGGCCGTCGCCGGCTACGGCACCTTTGCGACCGACCAGGCATTCCAGCTCCGCGTCGTCGGCACTAATCAGCTGCAGGTCGTGGGCGGCAACGACGACCACGCGATCACGGCGCCCGCTGGCGTTGTGCTGAACGATGGCGCCTGGCACCAGGTGGTTCTTACGTATGACGGGACCACGCTGACCGCGTACGTGGACGGCCAGAGCATCGGGACCGCCGTCTTCTCGGCCGCGCTCAACACGGTTATCGACACCAACGGCTACTTTGTTGGCGGGGATTTCTGGAGCCAGGGCAGCCAGTTCAACGGCTCGCTCGACGAGGTATCGGCTTACGGCAGCGCGCTGACGCTGGCGCAGGTACAGGCCCATTACCTCGCCGCCGGCTACAGCTTTGGAACGCCGGGGGCCCCAACCAGCGTCAGCGCCATCGGTGGCACCAACCAGGCCACGGTCACCTGGACCGCGCCGACAAACACCGGGACCAGCACAATCAGCGGTTACATGATCACGCCGCATGTAGGCAGCACCGTACGGACGCCGGTCCGGGTGGCCGGGATGCAGACGTCGGTCGTGATCGCGAACCTGAGCGGGGGGACCACCTACAGCTTCAGCGTGGTGGCGACCAACGACAGTGGGAACGGCCCGGCATCCGCCGCCTCGAACGCGGTCACCGTCACCGGCGCCAGCTATCCCTACAGCCCTGCAGTGCTGGGCGATGCGCCGGGCGCCTACTGGCGGCTGGGCGAGAGTCCCGGCGTGCCTGCGGCTGATGCGACAGGTAACGGCAACAGCGGTACCTACGCCGGGGGCTTCACCGAAGGCCAGGCCGGGCCCGTCGTGGGCGATCCGAACACCGCGACCAGCTTCGATGGATCGACCGGTCATGTGGTGGTGCCGAGCTCGGCCTCCCTCGACGTGATCGGCGCGCTGAGCGTCGAGGCCTGGGTGAAATTCTCAAGCGCAGGCACCACCCAGCTCTTCGTCAATAAGGGCGACGGAGCCAGCGCGGCAGCCTCGGCCTATGAGCTCGGCTTTGTTCCGGGCACCGGCTTCGTCTTCGACACCTTTAATGGTGGATCCATGGCGCGGGCCGCCTCCGCAAGCGGCCCCGTAGTGGGCCAGTGGTACCACCTGGTCGGGACCCGCACCGTCAACGGCACGCTCCTCTTGTACGTCAACGCGCAGGTCGTCGGGTCGGCCAATGACGGCGGTGCGCCGTTGAATAACATCAACGCTCCGCTCGGCCTGGCTGGTTCCGGTCTCGGGACTGGCGCATACCTGCAGCCGTTCAGCGGCATCCTGGGCGAGGTCGCCGTCTACGCGACTACCCTCAGCGGGGTCCAGGTCTCGAATCACTGGCAGCTCGGCGGATACCGCGCCGGCACACCGACGGGGGTGGCGGCCACCGGCGGAGTGAACCAGGCGACGGTCAGCTGGACGGCGCCGACCGGCGGACCGGCGATCACCGGTTACCTCGTCACGCCGCGGGTCGGGACAACCCTGCGGACGCCGACCTACGCGGGAGCGGGCGCGACGAGCACGGCGATCACCAATTTGAGCGCTGCGTCGTACACCTTCACCGTGGCGGCCATGAATGCCTACGGGCTTGGCGCCGCATCGATGCCATCGACGGCCGTGACGGTCAGCGGCACGACCTATCCGTACGCGGGCACCGTTGTCGACAACAGTCCGGCCGGCTACTGGCGAATGGGCGAAGGGTCAGGCACCCTAGCCGTTGATGCGAGCGGGCACAGCAATGCCGGCGCCTACTCCGGCGGAGCCACGCTCGGGCAGACCGGTGCGATCCAGGGCGATCCCGATAACGGGCCGAGCCTCGACGGCGCGAGCGGGCGCATCATCGTGCCGAGCTCGACCAACCTCTCCATCACCGGCGCCCTAAGTGTTGAGACATGGTTGAAGCTCAACAGCGTGGCCACCTCGCAGTTACTGGTCAACAAGGGCGACGGCGCGACGGCATTCCAGAGCGCTTACCAATTGGCGTATGTAGCAGGGCAAGGCTTTGCTTTCTCGACCTTCATCGGCAACGTGACCAGCGTCGCCGGACAGTCGGCCACCCCGGCGACTGCGGGCACCTGGTACCACGTGGTCGGTACTCGCACCGCGGCCGGTGCCTTGACGTTGTATGTTAACGGCAATTCGGTCGCAACGGCGACTGATATTGGATCCGCGCTCAACGTGGTCGATTCGCCGGTCGGCATCGGTGCGGCCGGTTCCGGCACCGGATCCAGCCAGCAGCCGCTCAATGGATCGATCGACGAGGCGGCGGTATATCCATCTGCCCTACCTTGGGCGCAAGTAGCGACGAATTGGGATAGCGGCGGCTACGTGCCGAGTGCTCCGACCAACGTCGTCGCATCATCGGTCGCGAACTATCAGGCCACTGTCTCCTGGTCTGTCCCAGCACCGTCGGGGACGTCAGCGATTACCGGATACAGCATCACGGCACAAACTGGATCACTACAGGACTCACCGATCTCTGTGGACGGCGCGTCGACCAGCGTGAACATTTCTAACCTTAGTGGCGGGTCATCGTATACCTTCGCGGTTGCGGCCACAAACGCTAGCGGAACGGGTGGTGTGGGCACCTCAAACGCTGTAATGATCCTAGCGCCCCCGAATCCTGGCCTTGGCCAGCACCTCCAAATCCTGTGCCAGAACACGTCTCTTCCCTTCGGTGGCTTCTCCCTCTCCAGCGGCCCGATGACCCTGGGCTCGCAGTGGACGATCGAGGGCTGGATGTGGGGGTTTAACTCCAACGCCGACACGGGCGGAAACGCCGCATGGGGTCTGTTAGGCGAGGGCCGCGCACAGATTGCTGGTGGAAGGACGGTCATTGCACCCTCGGTCGGCTTTCCCAATGCCGGAATCGAGATGCGGACCGGAAGTAGTCCTCTTGGAAGTCTGTTTGTTTGGCCCGGGGGATCGTACACGATACCAAGCAGCGGGTACGGTTTCCCGGACGCGCCAACGCCGACGCATTATGCCCTGGATTACGACGGGACCACGGTTCGTGGTTTCATCAATGGAAGTCTCTGGTTCTCGCAGCCTAGCTCGACAGCGGGCGGGATCTACGGATGGCCAGGCATTGCGGACCAGCAAGAGATGGGGACCGCGAGCTTCGACGAATTTCGGATCTCGAGCGTGGCACGCTACACGACCAGCTTCACGCCCCAGACGACCAACTTCGCGGATGGCCAAGCCGATACGACGATTCTGTGGCATTTCGATGATCATCCAATTGGCCAGACGTATTCTGACGTCGTGTATGTCACAACGAACTTCGACTGGTCGCACGCCGACCATTTGATGAATATTCCCGCGACTTTGTTCCGGGACTCGAGCGGAAACGGCAACACCGCCGTCCTCTACACCTGGGGGTCTGGCCAGATCACTGGCGGTTTCCCGATGGTCTACTACGTCTTCACGCTGGCTCAGGGTCAGAGCGTCGACTTGTCGGAGGTCCGCAGTCCGAGCGAGCCCCAGCAGACCGCTTGCGAGTCTGGAAGTTACCCGGTCAACTGCTCCACCGGCGAGTTCTGGCATACCTTTGCGGATCTGAGCATTCCCGGCCGAGGGGTACCGCTTTCATTGAGCCGTACGTATTCATCGCTGCACGCCTCATCCAACGGGCCGATGGGCTACGGCTGGACGGATAACTACAACATGTTCGTGAGCTTCGACGGCTCCGGGAATGCGACGGTTCACGAGGAGAACTGGGCGGCCGTAGCGTTTCCATCGAATGGATCAGGTGGCTATCAGCCGTCGAGTCATGTCTTCGCCACGCTGGTTAGGAATGGCGACGGCACGTACACCTTTTCCCGGAAGGACCACGTCCACTATGTCTTCGACAGCGGAGGTCGGCTGATTCGGGAAATCGATCGAAACGGATATGCGACCGTGCTTGCCTATAACGGGAGCGGTCAGTTGAGCACCGTAACTGACCCGGAAAATCGAGCACTGACGTTCTCCTATAACCCAAACGGCTCGCTTGCGCTCGTAGTGGATTCGGCAAGCCGCACGGTCTCATTCCTTTACGACGCAAATGGAAATCTCAGCCAGGCGACGGACGTGGGCAATGGGCTTTCGAAATTCACCTATGACTCCAACCACTTCATGTTGACCTTTAAGGACCCCAATTGCTCGGCCGCCTCCACCTGTAATGGGGTAATCAACGTTTTCGATGGCGGCGGGCGCGTGACCAGTCAGACGGACCCAATGGGCCACCAGAGCACCTATTCGTACCTGGGAACAACGACGGTTATCCATGACCCCAAAGGTCATGAGACTGACGAACGGTACATCAATGGCCTGCTGATGACGCGTTCCCTGGGCGTCGGCTCCAGCCAACAGGCGACCTGGATTTATGCCTATGACCCCACATCGCTGGCTCCAATCGCCATCAGAGATCCTAAAGGCCATTCCATGGCGATGAAGTACGACGGCAGCGGAAACATGACCGCGACGATCGATCCACTAGGTCGAACTACGCGATTCACCTACAACAGTTTCAATGATCCGCTGACGGTTACCGACGCCCTCAATGTCACAGCGACCTACAGCTACGATGCCAACGGTAACCTCAGAGGAACCTCCCGGCCGCTCGTCGGGCCTGGGCAGAACTCGACGACAAGCTTGATCTACGATCCAGCGAACCCCGGGGACATCAGTACGATGACCGATGCCAACGCCAAGGTCTGGCATTTCACGCATGACCAGTACGGTGACACTGCAAGCTCAACCGATCCGCTCGGCAACACCCGAACCTTTGCCTATGACGGCATCGGCCGGCTGACGTCAGTCGTGAGCCCTAAGGGTAATGCGCCGGGTGGTAACCCGGCGACGTACCTAACGGCCTTCGGATATGACCCCTTTGGCGATCTGACGTCCGTTCTAGACCCGTTAAACCATACGCTGAACTACACCTTCGACAGAAATCGCAACGTGACCCGTGTCGTCGACTCCAATGCCAACCCAACGAACTACGCATACGACAGCACGAACCGGCTCACCCAGGTCACACGCGCCGACAACAGCACAATCACGAACATCTACGACGGCGACGGGAATCTCACGCAAGTTCAGGACGGTCTGAACAATCCGACCACCTACGGCTACGATGCCCTAGACCGGCTGACCTCGGTCACCGACACCCTGAATCGAACGACGTCGTATGCGTATGACGCCTTGGGGAATAGAACCTCCCTGCTCGATCCGATGAACCGTACAACGACGTACACCTACGACGTAGCCAATGAGGTCACCGGCATCAAATACAGCGACGGCACGACTCCCAACGTAGCGCTCTCGTACGACGGCGGCGGGCATCGGCAAACGATGTCGGACGGAACCGGCACAACCCGATACTCATACGACTCGCTGGACCGGCTCGTTCAGTCCATCAACGGCCGAAATCAGACGCTCTCCTACGGATACGATCTCAAGAGCCAGCTCACGTCGATTACGTATCCCGGCGGGGCCAACGTAGTCACCCGCGCCTACGACGACGCTGGCCGCCTACACTCGGTCAGCGATTGGCTAAGTCACATGACGACATACGCGTACGATCCGAACTCCAACTTCACCACCCAAACCTATCCGAACGGCACTGTGGCTACCAGTAGCTATGATGCAGCCGACCGGCTGACAGGTACCAGTGACAGCCTTGGCACAAACCAGCCATTCCTGAGTTTGGCCTACGCGCGCGACGCAGCCGGACAGCTTAGCTCCGAAAATGGCCAGTCGTACGGCCACGACATATTGAATCGCCTGACCAGCGCCGCGACGATCGGCTACACCTACGACGCAGCCGACCGATTGACCCAGATTGCCGTCACAGAGGGAAATACGACCAACTTTGTCTACGACGTCGCCAACCAGGTTCAGAGCGCCACGACGCGCAACAGCGGCGGTAGCCAAGTCCAGAAATACACATACGGGTTCGACCCAGATGGCAATCGGACGAGCAGCACCGACCAAGCGAACACAACGACGACGTATGCCTACGACCAGGCGGATCGCCTCAAGGCTTTTGGGACGAGCTACACATACGCTTATGACGGCGCGGGCATCAGGCAGACCAAAATCTCGAATGGCGTGCCGGAGATATTTACCTGGGACGTCGGAGATCCGTTGCCCCTCGTCATCCAGGACGGAGGCACGAGCTACGTCACGGGTAGAGGTGGCCTACCGCTAGAACAAATTTCGCCGTCAGGAGCAGTCCTCTTTTACCATGAGGACCAACTCGGGAGCACCCGAGCTCTTACCGATAGTGGTGGGAACGTCGTCGCCACCTACACTTACGACCCTTACGGCAACCTTACAAGCCCGCCACCGCCGACAATCAACAACCCGTTCCAATTCGCAGGCGAGTACGCGGACCAAGAGTCCGGTCTTGTTTACCTCCGAAGTCGGTTCTACGACTCCTCGACAGCTTCCTTCCTGTCGCGAGATCCCAAGGGAATGATTCAAACCTACGCCTACGCTGCCGACTCACCACTTAATGCGATTGATCCAGGGGGAGCCGACCCCGGCGACACCTTGATGCAAGCGGGCGCGCACTCGAAGCAATGGCTGATGGACTACCCCTTGCTCAATTTCGTTCCAGTTGTTGGCACCACTCTCAACGCTTTCGCCGCATACCGCGATGCCCAATGTGGGAATTATTTTGATGCTGCAACTGAGGGCATCATGGTCATTCCGCTATTTGGCTTGCTTGGTGATGCAGGAAAAGTAGGCAGGTTAGGTGCTGCCGCGGAGGAAACGGGTGCCGCGCGCGGCTTTGGGCCAGGCGCGATGAACATCAATCAGCCGTTCGACAAGGCAATCGAGCGCATCTACCAAGGTAGTCCTAAACACGGTGCTGAGAGCTACGTGGATAGCTTGGGACGCGTCGTGAGCAGAGGCCCGCGAGGCGACGCCCAGGCTATCCTTGATGAGTCATTGCCAAAATCAGCCACTAGTCCCCACCGCATAGGCGTCGAGCCAGGGACCGGATTACCGGTCGAGTTGCGGCTTACTCTCAGACAGGAGTTCGAAGATAGGATCGTTGAGATCTACCACGGATTTGTCCCCGGTGGGTGACGGCTTGCTGAGTTATCGGTGGCAGCCTCCGTGGAGAACACCGCAACCGCATTGGGGCCACATCGTGCTCGCTCAACTTCCTGGGCAACTCTCCTTATTGGTCGAGCTGTCTGCGCCTGTTACGCCGTGGGTAGTTGGATTTCTGGAGGCTTGGAAGGAGCAGATACTGTCCAAGGGGATAGGGTACACGGCGAGTTTCCTCTATGTGGTGCTTGAAACTGATCCATCGGGCACCGCTCCTGTAATGCCGAGCGGAGGCGCTGTAGCCGAGACGGGTTTCGGGACACACCCAGCAGCTCCCGAGGATTGGCCGGACCGAGACCTTTTGGCGCTCATAGAAGATGCGATCCGCCTCCTCGCAACTCAGCAGCAGTGACTACCGATGAGGCCACCAGTACGGCGCGATGCCCGATGTGATTTGTCTGCACCTTTTGATTGCTGACCGAGTCGCCGACGCGAATCGTTAGTAAAACATTCGAGTCGGACGCCCATGCGCCAGCCTGGGCTAACGCGAGTTGAACGGCTTGCATCGTTAGGCGCATTGAATGGCCATGGTCGAATCATCGCTGGCGTACGCGCGACTTTTCTATTGCTTTTACCTGGAATTTGGGCGTGCCGTCTTTGGGGGTCGCCCGTCACCAAGGCTGAAGCAGGGAAGCGCCACTTGCTCAGGTCGACCAGGTCCACGGTGCGATCTGGAGGCAGGTAATCGGCCAAGACGGGAAGCCAGCGCCGTCCGGTTTGGCAAGTGATCCAGAAGCGCACATTCCCCTCTCGGACTGGCTGGGCTGGTCCCAGTGGATCGAGCCGTGAGTGCGCCTCGAACGGTCGAGTACTCAGACCTCAGACGGAGCCTGGTAGAGGCTGCTGGGGCCCTATCGGATGGGGATTTTCAGTCCGCCGGTGTGGGCAATTCCCAATACCATTCCCCCGGAGGGCAAGTGTCCATTTGATGAGGCGATCGCCTTTGTTGTCGATGATATGAGCCCCGAGGACACGTCGGCGCTCATCGGCAAAGTTCTGAGTCGACGAGCGGGAGCTAATGCAGTTCCAGGAACTGTCCAAGAGCCTGAGGGTGCTGCTTGATCTGTCCGATGGGTACGTTCGCCGAGGCTGCGCGTACCGCCGAATGGGAGCATGTACGCTCGGTGGCACGAAGTCTTCATGACACATTGGTCGCATCGGCTGAATCTTGACTGTGCCAAATCCTCGCTTGCCCGCGTGGGTGAAGAGATCGTGCTCGTAGAAGGAACAAGGTCATCCGACGCGCCCGGGTCACCGCAATTGCCTGAGGCCATCTGCCCTGGTCTCGGTAGGCGCCTGGATGCTCAGGAGTTGCTGCCCGCGCAGAACCCACAGTAGCTTAAGTCCGCCGGTTATGTTGGCGTCCCGCAGACCGCGGTCGTATGCGTCAAGCCTTGGCTGGACATTCCGAACGTTCCAGTCATCCCAGTTCACACCGAAATCTCTCCCAAAACTCGGCACAACGACCGCCTCTAAGAGTGAACGCGCATTCTGGCCGGCGCGGGCGTCATGGCTTTGCGCAGGGATGGCGAGTTTCTCCGTGCCGTCGATGTCCTGCTGGCCTTGACGATAAGCAGTTCCTACGGGCCGGAGCGTTTTCCAAAGAACTTCTCGATGAGCAACCTTTGTTGAATTTCGTGCCAGGCGTGGGCCGTTGCTAAACGGCTTTGCCGCATATCGAGATGCGCAGTACGGCTACTGGGGAGATGTCTTGCACGAGGCATTTTTGCCGGACCCGGTTTGCACTCTTGAAGTTCCTAGCTCGGCTCCTTACGATCCGGCGAGAATGAATAGACGGTACGATGGTGCCCTCGAGGTGGCTGAACGGTGGCTTGGCCCGGGCTCCCGCGAGATTGCCCTGGAGTCTTTCGTAACGGTGAGCGACAATTTACGAAATGACGGATGCCGATATCGTCGCCAAGAAACCGCACGTACACTTTGAACTTGTCCGCCCGGACGACAAACCTATCGTCAACGTACGTTTCTATCTGAGCGGAAATTGACCGAACGGGTTCGATTGTTTGCACGCGTACGTGGGGAGCCCAGGCAAGCGCGGCATTTCGCTGGCCCCACCGAGCCTGCGGGTCTGCCCATTGAATTGCCCTGGCCCGACATCGTGTTGATAGAGGAGCGACCAGACGGCGTGTTTCTATTTCGATTTAGCGCGGACGGAGAGGACGCAGGCGATACGTGGCACCGAACCGTCGATGCCGCCAAGGATTAGTCAGGCTTCAACGAGCGCGTGAACGTCGCGGCCACCGGCCACGTCTGCTCTGCAAGTTGTCGGTGGTTGAGGACGTTAGCAGCAGTGAAGACAAATGGGTCGCATCATCGCTGGGGTGCTGGCTATTGCGGTGCTTCTGCTGGCCGGTGTCTGGGCCTACCGGCTCGGAGCACCGCATCTCACGCAAGCTGAGGTGCAGAGCAAGGCCCTTGACGAAGCCGAATACCTTTCGGGACCGCGCGGCACGGTCGTAGTCTCAGCGAAGTATTACCCGGAAGCTAGCAAACTTGTGAACCGCGACGGCTTGCCAATTGACATTCAACTGTCGGGCTGCCCGAGCTGGTTTCCAGTACCATATGCGCTTTGCCCGCCAATCTCGGTGTGGGCGGTCCGGGTCCACATTCCCGGACAGACCGACAGCACGTATCTGATAGACGGAACTACAGGCGCGGCTCAGGTGCTGATTCCCGGGCAGAGCCCACGATAGTCAAAACCCGCCCATCGTGTGGGCCTCACGCAGACCGTGGTCATACGCGTCAAGCATTGGCTGGAGATTCCGAACGTTCCAGTTATCCCACTTCACCGCGAAATCCGCTCCGTAGGTCGACGAATTCTTGACGACTCCCTCGAGCATCGACCGGGCATTCTGCCCCGCCAGCGGGTCGTGGTTTTGGGCGGCGACCATCAACTTCTCCGTGCCGTCGATGGTCAGTCTGAACAAGGCGACGAATGAGCGCGCGGCTTCGGGCATATCGGGATTGCGCGCCAGTGACTCGGCGGCAATAACCTGGCGATCCGCGTCGGGGTACAGCTGCTCGACCTTCGCGTAATCCTTCGCGTTGGCGGCCGTGAGCATCTGGGTTTCAATCGCCGATGTCTTGTCGAGGGCCTGAATGAGGCCGGCCTGGTCGACCGCAGCCTGCAAGGCGCCCTCTCCTTGGATCAGGGCCTTAAGGACTGTTTGATTGAGGCCTCGGATCCGGGCAATCTCGGCCTGCTTGCTAACGGCAACCCGACCCATCCAGTCCAACCGATGGTCGGCATCCTCAATCCGTTGCTTGTCGGATCGGACGGCGGCGAGTGCAGCCTTGAAGGTGTCCAACTGTCTAAAACTTTCGTAGATGCCACCCTGCTTCGTTTGCGCGTTGCGGGGCGTCAGAAAGGTCTTGATGGCAGCGTCGACCGTGACCTGATGGCCAGCGGCGTCGGTGAGAGCCTGCTGATCCTTCGCCAGTTCGCTGGACGCCATTGCCGGAACGACGACCAGACCCGCGACAGCGATTGCGACAAGGAAGCCGCCGACCGCGATGAGCAAAGCCTTACCCGGAGCCTTCTTGGCAATCGGCGCTCTGAGCGAGCGCTGACAGTCCTGGCAGAACCGTGCATCTGGTGGATTCCAGGTGGCCCCGCAATAGGGGCAGGGAACCGACTCGTAAACTTGCATCCCAAGGTAAGACGGGTCTAGCCAAACAAGCCTTCCCCCTTTGGCCCTATCCGCGTTTTGCGTACCGAACTCAGACTGATGGGCGCACGACTGTGGCGTCGCAGCTCCAGAAGAGAGCTGGCGTCAGGCGATCGCCCCGCGACGCGGGGCAGCGAATTGGACGGCAACGGAGGCGAACTGTGCCGAAGTTAGGCGCCAGTTGGCGGACGACGGACGGCTAACCGGTACACAGCACGAACCTCCGGGAAGGACAACGAACGTTGCCTGGTTTCCTTAGAGCGCCGCTATATCAAACGTATTTGAGAAGGACCGGTGGTATTTGCGCCCGCGAGTCCGTTCGGGGTCGTTGAACCCTCGTTTTTGTATTCGATTTGACAGGTGGTGGCTAGTTGACTGATCGGGTCAACATGTACACGTTTTCTTCGAGCTGGCTGGCTGCCCCGTCGGCGGTTGCCTGGGCTTTGACCGGCACAGACCATATCTACTTGGTATCGCGAGTCAGAAATGCTGCGTCGTGGATCAGCTAATCTCCGTAAGTCGGCAATTAATGCAGTCGCGAGCAACCCTGACGTTCATCACGTTCATCGGCTTGCTCCAAGCCCTCGGGAGCACGGGTTGATCCTCCCGAAAGAACGCGACCCTCGTTTCGTGACGATCCGCCGCGGTGGGAGCCTCACTGATTCGGATCACCATCTCCTCGCCTTGTGGGCGGCATCGTGCGCGGAACACGTGCTGGACCTCTTCGAGTCGGCTCGGCCTGAGGACCCGCGACCGCGTCGCGCGATCGAACTCGGGCGGGCCTGGGCGCGCGGCGAGATCTCCATGACGGAGGCACGCTCGGCAGGAGGCCATGCAATGGCCGCGGCCAGAGATCTGAGCGGGGCGCCACGCCATGCCGCGTATGCTGCCGGCCAGGCGGCGGTCGTCGCACACGTGGCGGCGCACGAGCTGGGTGCCGCCGCCTATGCGATCAAGGCCGCACGCGCAGCCGCGCTGGAAGGAGAGGGCGAGAGCGCAGGGCGACTCGAGTGCCGGTGGCAGCGCGACCAGCTCCCCGAGGCGATCCGCGAGCTCGTCCTCGATGACCAGCGGTTGCGGAACGACATCTGCTGGTCGGTCTTCCACTGCTAAGAGCGCGTCGGGGGAGCAGGCACTGCCCAACAAGCGCATCAGTCTGCCTTTCTCGCGCAACCGGATGTCGTGCTGAGCCACGGACGCCTACTTGCGAGCCGAATCGAGAGTCGGCAAGATGAGAACGTGAAGAAGCAAGTGCTGTTCATTCAAGGCGGAGGTACAGGGGCTCATGATGAATGGGACAACAAGCTCGTCGACAGCTTGAGGCACGAACTTGGGCCCAACTACGATGTCCGGTACCCGCGCATGCCGAATGAGGCGGATCCCAGCTATACCGAGTGGAAGGCGGCGCTCGCGGAAGAGATCGCCGGCCTCGATGATGGCGCGATACTGATAGGCCACTCGCTTGGCGGAACGATTCTGATCAACACCCTCGCGGAAACGCCGCCGAACCCAAGGCTTGCCGGCATATTTCTTATCGCGGCGCCGTTTCTTGGTCCTGGCGGCTGGCCGAGTGAAGACATCAAACCAACGGCAAACCTCGGCGCGCGACTGCCGCAAAAGACGCCGATCTATCTCTATCACGGCAGCGAGGACGACACTGCGCCGTTTGCGCATGTCGATCTTTATGAGAGAGCGATACCCGGCGCGATCGTTCATCGGCTCCGCGGCCGCAATCACCAGCTCAACGATGATTTGGCCGAGGTTGCCGCTGGTGTCCGCGTTTTGACATGAGGCGGGCCTGCCCAGCGGAAGCTTGAGCGCGGTCCTGGCAACCTGACTGGCAAGCCCCATCCTGCGCCGTCCAGGAGGTGGAAACGATGGGCAAGCGCGGACGCGGTTACGGGACGGGATTGCCAGTCAGTGCAGAAACGCCGCTGGAAACCCTAAGCGGGCTCCGCTGTGTTTACCCGATGTAGCAACGTCATTAGCTCCCGGCGTTCATTCGGACCGAGCGGCGCCATGGCATCCTCTGCGAGCTGGCGTTGAAAGGCGCCCATTCCTCGATGTGGCGACGGCCCGCCGGGGTGAGACTGACCAGAGTCGCCCGACGATCTCCGGGCGCGGGAAGACGTTCGAGCAGGCGCTCCACAGTGGCCGAAAAGCGTCCTACGGTACAGAAGTGCGCCGCCTGGCTGATTTCCTCCGAGCGTCCGAGCTTGATTCCGCCATGCGCTTGATGGTGTCGAGGCGCGCATCCCATCGAGCCGCGACCTTAGCCATCGCGCGCGCGGCACGGTCCAAGTGTTCCGGCCGAACCGAATAACGCACCTCTCGACCGTACCGCGAACTCTCGACAAGCCCGGCACGGTCGAGCACGGTGAGATGTTTGGTCACCGCTTGCCTAGTAAACGGGAGTTCGGCCGCCAGAGCGGTTGGCGTGACTTCGCCGTGGGCGAGGATCAGGTCGAGGACACGGCGCCGCGATGTGTCGGCGACCGCTTCCAGAAGGGCCTCCTCGGTGATGCTCGGCGGATTCATCCGCGAGCGGCCGTGTTCGACCGCCGAGCGTAATCGCGCAGGCGTCGGAGGTAATACAGCCAGCCGCTTGAGTTTTCCTCGATGTACTTCACCTTCGCCTCGTCCGTCCAATCAACCTTGTCGAAGCCGCTCTCGACAACGCGGAGTCGGGTGTTCCCCGCCTCGGCCTGGAGCGTGAACTCGACCAGCGTCGAGTTCTCGGGCCGAGG
>Ga0066697_10000291_pt1 | contig 16249 bp, 14 predicted proteins | sample GraSoiAngelo_146_FD_66451 | JGI IMG/M metagenome (GOLD analysis project Ga0066697, IMG submission 66451) | Grasslands soil microbial communities from the Angelo Coastal Reserve, California, USA - 14_1009_05_30cm | ecosystem: Environmental > Terrestrial > Soil > Grasslands | place: USA...
ATCGCCGAAGCGTCGGTGGACGTCGTCGACGCCCTCGTAACCGGCGATCACGCCGTCCCGGTCGGGCCGCAGCGCAATCAAACCGGCGGCGAAGCGTCGCGACGGTGGCTGGCTCGGCTTGCCGTGCACGACGGCCATCGCCCACTCGCGGTAGAGGTCGAACTCGTTCGCGGCGCAATACAGGTCCCAGGTGCCGACGCCCGGCGGGCGGCAGCCGATCTCGCTGAACTTGAGTCCCTTGGGTCCGGCGAACCACTCCATGTGCGTGGCCGACGTCTCGATGCCGAGCGCCGCGAGCACCTTGCGGCCCATCTGCTTCAGCTCGGTGTATCCCTCGGCGCCGAGGCGGTTGGTGGTTACGAACTGCGGCGAGATCCACCGCGTCCGCATCGCCTCCAGCACCGTCGGGTAGTAGTGCGTGATGAATTCCTGGACGACCCGTCCGCCGATGGCGACGGTGTCGTAGAAGCCTTCGTGGCCCTCGATGAACTCCTCCACGGCGGCGCTCCGCCCGCGACCGACCCCGAACGAAGCCATCGCCTGTTCGAGCTCGGGGGGATTGTCGACCCGCGCTGTGCCGGAGGCGCCCGCCGCGTCACGCGGCTTGATCACCAGCGGAAAGCCGACGCGGGCGGCGAAGCCGCGAATCTCGTCCGGGCTCCCGGAGCCGATCGACTGGGCGCAGGGGATTCCAGCCTGTCTGAGGGCGTCCTTCATCGCAGGCTTGTCGCGGCAGAGAAATGTCGTCCGCACGCTGGTCCCGGGGATTCCGCACATCTCCCGGACCCGCGCCGCGCACATCACGTGCGCCTCGACCACTGCCTCCAGCCGGTCGACGCGCACCTTCGACTGGACGAAGCGGACGGCGCGTTCCACCTGGGCCTCGTCGGTGACGTTGCCGACCTGCTCGTAGTGGGTGAGCCAGTGGCGCAGCTCCGGGTCGAGCCATTCCTTCGGACGCTCGCCGATTCCGGTCACCCGTGCGCCGACGGCGTGCAGCGCGCGGACGAACTCGCGCTGGTTCCGGGGGAAGGACGGCTCGAGGAAGATGACGTCTGCGGGCATTCGAGGAAGCCTATCAGAACCGGGGTCGGGGTAACGCCGCTGGCGCTAAGCTTTGCACGACGACCATCAGGCGTAATGCACCTCGACGGTCTCGATGATCCTCTTCAGCGCCTGCTGGACGACGTCGGTGCTTTCGTCCCGGACGATCACGTAACCGTCCCCTTCGTATCCGTCGCTCTTCAGAGCGCCGACGGAGGGTAGCTTCGCTTCCACGACCAGCCTTCCGACCGCCTGGTGGACCTCGTGGACGCCACCCACGTGAGCCACGCGCCCGTGCCCCATCCCGCGCAAAAAAGCAGAGCCGACCGCGTACTTCCGGTCCCAGGTGCCCTCCAACTCGCCGTCGACCACGGCGCGGACCCAGGCGCGAAACGGGTCCACTCCGTGCGCCAGTCCGGTCATGGTCGTGATGTTGGCGCCCGGGGGCCTTTGCGCGATCTCGCCAATCACCAGACTGCCATCCGGGCGCTGGAACCATTCCATGTGCGTCATCCCGTCGGTCAGGCCCAGCGCCGCGATCGCCCCGCGCGCCATCTTCCGTGCGCCGTCGTACTGAGCGCCCGAGATGTCGCGGGGGAGCACGCAGCACCACTGGATCCAGGGGTTCTCCAGCACTTCCAGGCAGGTGGGCTGGTACTGCGAGATGGATTCGATCCGGGGAACGCCACCGAGCGTGATGGTCTCGAAGCTGAATTCGCGCCCGCGGAGGAACTCTTCGGCCAGCACCGGTCTCGCTTCGCTGGCGCCCATTCCTGCGCTCCCACGCAGCAGCTCGTCCAGCGAGCTCACCCGCCAGGTGGACTTGGCGCCCATTCCCGCCGGCGGCTTGAGGACCAGCGGAAAGCCGACTTCGTCGGCGAAGCTGCGCGCATCGCCCGGACCGCCGATGAGGCGGCTCCTTGCCACCGGGAGCCCGGCTTCGCGCAGCGCTGTCTTCATCCGCGCCTTGTCGCGGAACAGCTCGGCGATCTTCGGCTGGGTCCCCGGGACGCCGAAGTGCGCGCGGGTCTGCGCGAGCTGCACCATCATCGCCTCGAGAATCCCGATGATCCGGTCGGGATGGCCGTGGCGGCGCCGCAGGATCTCGGTGGCCTCGATCAAGTCCTGCGTCGAGAGCGGGTCGGTGACCCGGACCAGGTCGCGATAGACGGCCGCATCCTCTCCCTCAGGAGGCGTGTGCACGATCCCCAGCAGCCGCACCTCCGGCAGTCGTGCGGCGGCGCGAACGAATCGCATGGTGATGTCGGTGGGGAAGGGCGCCGCGAAGATCACGTTTCGGGGCATGGCGGCGGGAGAATGGCGATCCGCGGCGACTCCGTCAAACCGCTCCGGGTGCTAAGCTGCCCTCGATGCGCGCGGTCTTCCTCTCGCCTGCGTTTCCGCCCGAGATGATCCAGTACACGCGCGGGCTTTCCGAGGTGGGCGCGGAGGTGCTCGGCATCGGCGACACGCGTCGCGCGGCGCTGCCCGCCGAAGTGCGGCCGCACCTGCACGATTACCTGGAGGTGCCGCGCATCCTCGACGAGGACGACGTGATGGCGCGCGCCACTGCCTGGCTGCGTGGCAAGAGTGTCGATCGGGTCCTCGCCAACTGGGAGGTGCTGGTGATGCTGGCCGCCCGGATGCGCGACCGCTGGGGGTTGCCCGGCATGAGCCCGGATACGGTGCGCGGCTTCCGCGACAAGGAGCTGATGAAGGAGCGCGTGCGCGCCGCGGGCCTTCGCGTGCCACGGTCGCGCCGCGTGCGCACCAAGCGCGAGGTGTACGAAGCCGCCGAGGCAATTGGACTGCCGCTGATCCTCAAGCCGATCGCCGGGGCGGGCAGCGCCGATACGTACGCGGTCCGGACCAGGGCGGAGCTGGAGGCGGCCCTGGAGGCGACGCGCGGTGTGCCGGAGGCGAGCTGCGAAGAGTACGTGCAGGGCGAAGAGTTCACGTTCGATACCGTCTGCATCGACGGCAAGCCGGCCTTCGAGAACGTCGCCGCCTACCTGCCCAAGCCGCTCGAGGCGCGCTCGCAGGAGTGGGTGAGCCCGGTGATCATCACCGTGCGCGACATGTACCAGGAGCGCCTCGCCCCTGGCGTCGAGCTCGGCCGCAAGGTTCTCACCGCCCTGGGGATGGGCGACGGCTTCACGCACATGGAGTGGTTCCTCACTCCCAGGGGCGAGGCCATCTTCGGCGAGATCGGTTGCCGCCCCGGCGGCGCGCACCTGGTCGATCAGATGAATTACACCTGCGACATCGACCTCTTTCGCGAATGGGCGCGCGTGGCGACCTGGCAGAAGTTCGAGGCGCCGACCGCGCGGAAGTACAACGTCGGCATCGTCTTCAAGCGCGCAGCCGGCCGGGGCCGCATCGCGCGCATCGACGGGCTCCGCGAATGGCTGCGCGAGGCCGGTCCCTGGGCGGTGGAGGAGAAGCTCCTGCGCGAGGGCACACCGCGGCGGAACTGGAAGCAGACGTTGCTCTCCGACGGCCACGTGATCGTGCGCCACCCGGAGTGGGCCGAGGCGCAGCGGCTTTCCTTCGCCGCCGCGACTGGCATCAAGATCTACGCGGAGTAGGCGATCTGTCCTTGATGTCAGTCAGCCTGTGCGTGTTGCAGGCCTGGCCATCGCCTGAACGTGCTCACCGGGCAGCAGCGGCGGCATCGGACAACCGAGAGAGTCGGAGATGGCGCGGAGCATCTCGCCCTCGGCGATGGTCACTTTCCCGTCCGTCGCCACGGCGGCGACGCAGGCGCCGAGGATCTCGCCGCGGAGCCGCGGCGCCGTCTCGACGAGCCGGTCGAGGGCCCGATCCAGCGCATGCAGGTCGCAATCGCTCCGCGGCAGCAGGGTGAGCTGGAAGCGGCCCGGCGACAACTCCGCCCGTGCCGCCTCGAAGGCTCGCGCAACCTCGCCGGGATCCGTGGCCCCCGCATAGGCGAGCATCGAGAGCAGGAGGGACGACGCTTCGCGGACCTCGACCTGCGGACCCCCGGGCGGTCGTCTCGGCCCGAAGTGCGCGGCCAGATGGCGGAGCAGGACACGCTGCAGAGTGTATTCGAACAAGCCGATGCGCGAGTCGGCGCGGATCAGCCGGCCGACGGCGGCGCGAAGATCGCCGCACTGCGCGCGGGACAACCGCCTCAAAGCCGGCAGCGCGAGGTCGACGACCGGCAGCCGCGCTTCCACTGGACAGGTCCTCAGGGCGCCGGCCACGCGGGACACCTCCTCGGCGAGCTTTGCATCGCCGATCGCGAGCAGGGCTTTCAACTGCGCCGTCCGGATCTCCGGCTTGCCGTCGAGGAGCAGCGCCAGTACGACGGCCCTCGCGACCCACGGCTCCCGGATGGAATCGCGGAGGCGCTGCGGAATTTGCGCCAGCAAGGATTGCGCGTAGGCGATGTGCTGATCTCCGAGCGCTCCGATGCTGGCGACCGCCACGGTGGGCCGCAGCGAGAGTCGCTGTGCGACAGGGACGGCGGCGGCGACGCCTGGAATCTCATCCTCCAGCGCAACAGCTTCGAGCTGCCCTTCCGGCAGCTCTCCGGCAAATTGCGGATCGAGGAGTCGGATGCGCTCCGGCAGCGGAGGATGGGTCGACATCAGCGCGGTGAAACGCGCCATTCCCTCGCTGAAGTAGAAGTGGCTCGCCTCCTCCGCGCGGGGAGCGAGAAGGCGGGAGCCCCGCGAGAGACGGCCGATCTTCTTCAGCGCGCCCGCGAGCCCCGCCGGGTTGCGGGTGAACTGCACTCCCGCCGCATCGGCGAGCAGCTCGCGTTGCCGGCTGACCGCGGCCTTGATGAGCCGCGCGAAGAAGACGCCGATGGATCCAATCACGTACAGCGAGACCCCGACGAAAATCACGGCGCTCAAGCCGCCGACATTGCCCTTGCGGCGGCTTCCGTCGCTCGACCGGCCAAACGACCTCAGGATCGCAGAGCCAATGAGGCCGATCACCAGGATGCCGTGGACCAATCCCAGGAGGCGAACGTTCATCCTCGCGTCGCCGTTCAGAAGGTGGCTGAACTCGTGGGCCACGACGCCCTGCAGCTCGTCACGCGAGAGCAGCCTGAGGCATCCGTCGGTCACCGCGATCGCCGAGCGGGAGGCGTCGAGGCCAACGGCGAACGCGTTGATTCCCGGCTCTTGCGGCAACAGGTGCACGGCAGGCACCGGGAGCCCGGACGCGATGGACATCTCCTCCACGACGTCGAGAAGCCGGCGCTCGTGCGGGTCGACCGTGTTCGGATCCAACAGGCGCCCACCGAGGCCGAGAGCAATGGCATCCGCCGAGGCGCTCACCGCCCGCGTCTTGTAGATGCTGACCCCGACGATCAAGATCAGGGTGTTGGCCGCGATCCTCCAGAACAGGTTGGGGTCCCAGAATTGCGTCGGCAGATTGGTCAACAGACGCAGGCCAAGCAAATGCAGGGCGCCCATTGCCACGGCATACACCGCCATCACCGTTCCGCAGACGGCGAGGCTGAACAGCACGACCAGCCATCCCGTCCGGCGTTTCGCCCGTTCCTGCGCCTCAAAGAAGTCCATCTGTCCGTGGCTCAGGCGAAGGAGACTTTCACCGGCTCGCGCTCGACCGTGCGCTCGATCTCGAAGAGCCGCGCCTCGACGAAGCCGGTCGCTCCGGCGATGATCGAGACCGGAAAGATCTCCCGGCCGGTGTTGTAGGACATCACCGCGTCGTTGTAGGCCTGCCGGGCGAAGGCGACCTTGTTCTCGGTCGACGAGAGCTCCTCCGAGAGCTGGTTCATGGTCGTATTCGACTTCAGATCCGGGTACGCCTCGGCCAACGCGAACATGCGACCCAGGGCGCCGCCCAGCGCTGCCTCCGCGCCCGCAAGGTCCCGCATCGCCGTGGCCTCGCCCGGAGTGGCGGCAGCGCGCTGTGCGGCGAGGCTGGCCTGGTTCCTCGCCAGGATCACCGCTTCCAGCGTCTGGCGCTCGTGCTTGAGGTAGCCCTTTGCCGTCTCGACCAGGTTGGGAACCAGGTCATACCGACGCTTGAGCTGGACGTCGATTTGCGAGTACGCGTTCTTGTAGCGGTTGCGCAGCTCGACCAGACGATTGTAGGCGCTCACCAGGAGCACGACGGCGAGAAGCAGAACGGCAAGGACGATCCAGCCCATCATCGATTTCCCCCTGGGTTGAACGACCGGAGACCGGCTCTGCGCACGGTATCGGTGGCCGCAGCGCGCGTCCAAATCTCGTGGCGGAACAGGGCGCATCGAAGTGGCGGCGGATGCGCGGCATCGCCCGTTTCGCGCGCCGCGACCACCCCGCAATACATCCTTGCGGCACGCGAGGACCTGCAAACTTTGACGGGACGCGCGGCTGCAGGATGCTCGTCCTGGTGCGGAGCGAGGCGCGATGCTTCCCAGCGATCTCCTTCAGGCCTTCTTCATTCTCTTCGTCGCGGCGCCGATCGTCGCCGCGATTCTCGCGTTCAAGGGGCCGCCTTTCCTCCGCCAGATCGCGCGCATCGTCCTGCTCTGCGCATGGCTGGCTCAGGCAGCCGCCACGATCGCGTGCGTCCGGTACGCGTTTGCAAAGCCGTCGTCGGGCATCGGCAACGGGGTCTTCCTGCTCGTCGCCATCTTCACCGCCCTGTTCGCCGTCATCTGGTTCGGGATCTGGCGGGGTGCCAGACGGCACGAGTACGTGCAGTCGTTGCCGCCGGACCTCCGCCGGGTCGAGGAGCTGGCGGACATCGAGCGCGCCCTCGAGGCAGCCAACGAGAGCCTGGCGAGCATGGCGCGCAGGGTCAAGAGTTGGTGGATCAGCAGTGACGAGCGCAGCCGCCTGCGGCTGGACATCGCGACATTGGAGGGCGCGATCGCAACGCTGGAGCAGGAGCGGGCAAAGCGGATGTGACCAGGCTCATTTCTTCTTTCGGCCATGCTTTCGATCCAGATGATCGGCGAGAGCATCAAGTCGGGCATTGAAGAAGACCTCGAACTCGTCGATCCAGCTCACCACCTCTTTCAAGGGCATCGGATGAAGCCGGTAGATCCTCTGCCGCCCTTCGCGTCGCTCCGAGACCAGATCGGCATCTTTGAGGACCTTGAGATGCTGTGAGACGGCTGCGAACGAGACCCCAAAGGACTCAGCCAGCTTCCCCGCCGGCTTTTGCCCGCCTTTCAGCAGCCTGAGAATCGTTCGTCGCGCCGGGTGCGCAATCGCGTGAAACACGTCGTTCTGCTGCAAGGGTCGCATGCGTCACTTCGTCCAGGCCGGATATTGGCTGAGAAGCTCGTTGAATCGACCGGTCCAGTCCGGCAGCGGTTTCTTGTCGAGTTGAGCTTCGAGCCGGTCGAGGAACGCATGGGTTCCAGGCAGAAAGCCTGGAGCGGTCTGCTTCGTGATCCGACGGTAGGTGACCGTCAGAAGAGTCGAGCCTCCTCGTGGGGTCAACTCGTAACGAAAGATGGCATTCTGTCCGAGAGGCATCTCGGCGACCGGAGCCACGTTCCATTCGTACTCGAACGCACGCGGCGGATCCCAACTCAGGATCTTTCCCTTCGAGCGGTATCGAGGCGGGCCGGAGACCATCTCGATGGTGCCGCCCGTTCGTCCATCGATCCTGGCCTCGGAGCACATCAGCCATTCCTTCAGACCCTCGGGCGTGGCGATCGCATCCCAGACGTGCTCCGGCGCATGACGGAGAATCCTCCTGAAGATCAGGGTCGCGGTGTCGCCTTCGACGACCACTTGCCCTTTGCGAGACGGGTCATCGTTGCCCATGGGTGGCCTCATGCCTTTGGTTCGTAGACCAGGAAGGCCTTTCCGTTGCGGAACGTGCGCGACTTCGTCAGCGTCAGGTTCAACATCCTGGTGCCTTCGAACATGGTCTTGCCTTCGCCGAGAACCACGGGAATGACTACGAACTGGTATTCGTCGATCAAACCCGCCGGCATCAGCTGCGACACGATGGTGCCGCTTCCCATGATCACCATCTGCTCTCCCGGCTCGTTCTTCATCCTTCGCACTTCCGCCACCGGGTCGCCCTTCGCCAGTCTGGTGTTGTTCCACGACACCTTTTTCAGGGTTCTCGAGAACACGACCTTGGGAAGGCTGTTCATCTGCTTCGCCACGACCGGGAACTGCTCCGCCGCGGCCGGAGTCGGCCAGAAACTGGCCATCATCTCGTAGGTCGTCCTGCCGAAGAGCAGCGCGCCTCCGCCCCGGGCATTGGAGGCGGTGAATTCGTTGAACTCCGCATCGTCGTCCTGCTGGTGCATCCAGGCGGAGTCGCCACCCGCCGTCCTGAAGTAACCGTCGACCGAGATCTGATTGAACACGGTGAGCTTTCGCATGCCGTCGACACTATTAAGTACTAACTTAAATGTCAACCCGACGATCCGCATCCGGGCAGTCGCGAGCGTCGAGTCCCGGACGTCGGTGGCGATGCCGCAGTTGCCCCGGGCCATGGCCATGGCCACCGCGCTGGCATGGCGACGACAGCATCCGGAATCAGGCGGGCCCGGCCTCGGGATCGCCAGGAATTCGCGCCCTGGAACGAGGAGATGGTGCGCCGGTTCGATCCGGATGCGTACCACACGAGATCCGCGCTGCTGATTCGCGCCGTCGAACAGCTGCGGGTCCGGGCCATCCGCCGGCTTCTCGACGCGACGCCGTCCTCGCGCGTGCTCGAGGTGGGCGTCGGCGGCGGGAACGTGCTCGAGCGTATCGGCGGCGTGCAATTCGGCATCGATCTGTCCCCGTTCATCCTGCGCAAGGCGCGCATCCGTCTCGGCGCTCGCGCAAGCCTCGTGCGCAGCGACGCGATGGCGCTCCCGTTCCGCGACGGCGCGTTCGATCGCGTCTACTGCTCCGAAGTCCTCGAGCATGTCCTCGACCCGGAATCCGTCATCCGCGAGATGCATCGCGTCCTGGCTCCGGGCGGCATCGCGGTCATTTCGGTTCCGAACGAGGTGCTGATCAACCGCATCAAGAGGATCCTCTTCGGACTCCCGCTCGGCAGCCGGCTGGTGGCCGGCGAGTACAGGATGTCCAGGGCGATGGACGAGGAATGGCACCTGCACGCCTTCGGGCGCGCGCGCCTGGAGCAGGCGCTCGCCGGTCGGTTCGGCATCGAGACGCTGGTCGGTGTGCCTTCGCGGCTGATGCCGTTGCGTCTGGTCGCGCGATTGTCGTCGCCTGCCTGTGCGAGGACAGCGGTCTGAGCGAGCGCTAGAGTCGGCTCCGAAGGGAGCCGACCCATGCATGCTTTGACGAGGCGCGATCTCGGACGATGGTTGGGTGCGGGTGTAGCGGCTGCCGCGGTGCGGCCGCTGCTCGCGGAAGCAGTTCCGGCCGCCGTCCGCCTCAGCGCCAACGAGAATCCATATGGGCCTTCGCCGGCGGCGCTGGATGCCATGCGCGCGGCGTGCGCCCGCGCATGGCGATACCCCGACGAGGCCGCCGGCCAGCTGATCGACGACCTGTCACGGCTGCATGGCCTGCCCCGCGAGTGGTTCCTGCTGGGCGACGGATCGAGCGAGATCCTCAAGCTGGCCGCCAGCGCATATCCGGGCAAGCTGGTGATGGCGGAGCCGACGTTCGAGGCGATCGCCGCTTACGCAAAGGCGCGCGGGTCGCCGGTGGTGACCGTCCCGCTCGATTCCGCGTTTGCGCACGACCTCGTTCGGATGCAGGGGGAAGGCGCGGCTCTCGTCTACGTCTGCAATCCCAACAACCCCACGGCGAGCGTGACGCCGAAGGCCCGGATGGGCGCGTTCCTCCAGGCATCGTCGAGCGCGGTGCTGGTCGACGAGGCCTACCACCATTACGCGGACGGTCCGGACTACGAGAGCGTCCTGCCGCTGGTGAAGACGCGCCCCGGCCTGATCGTGACGCGCACGTTCTCGAAGATCTACGGCATGGCCGGAGTCCGGCTCGGATATGCGGTCGCGCAGCCAGCGGTGATCGCGAAGCTCGCAGCGCAGGCGGCGTGGGATTCGGTCAACGTGATCGCCCTGGCCGCGGGGCGGGCGAGCGTGGCCGACGCAGCCTGGGCGGAGCAGGGCCGCAGGCGAAACGCAGCCACCCGCGCTCAGGTCGTTGCGGAGCTGGGCCGTCGCGGGTTCACCATGATCCCCTCGCAGGCGAACTTCGTGATGATCGACACGCGGCGCGAGGTGAAACCGCTGATCGCGGCGTTGCGCCAGCGCGGCGTCGAGGTCGGCCGGCTGTTCCCGGCAATGCCCAAACACCTGCGCGTCACTCTGGGAAGACCGGAGGAAATGGATCGGTTCCTGCGCGAGTTCGCTGCGTTGACGGCCTGAGACGAACGTCCGGCGTCGCGACATTTTGCGTCCCGCTGTCGATCCGGGCCATGTCCCGTTCGACTACAGGGCAAGGAGGAAACACCACCATGAAGTACCTGTTGCTCATCTACGAGAACGAGAAGCGCTGGGAGACGAGCGGCTACGACCCGAAGGAGATGGCCGAATACCGGGCGTTCGGGAAGGAGTTCGCCAAGGCCATCCTCGGCGGGAACGCGCTCAAGCCGACCGCGACCGCCACCACCGTCACCGTCCGCGACGGCAAGCGGCTCACCACGGATGGACCGTTCGCCGAGACGAAGGAGCAGTTGGGCGGCTTTTACCTGATCGAGGCGAAGGATCTGGACGAAGCCATCCACGTGGCCGGCAAGATCCCCGGGGCTCGCTTCGGATCGATCGAGGTCAGGCCGATCATGACGTTCGATTCATGATCGAGCAGCTGCACCGTGAAGAATGGGGCCGGCTGCTCTCGGCCCTGATTCGCGCAGTGGGCGACTTCGACGTCGCCGAGGAAGCCTTGCAGGACGCGTTCGCGGCCGCCGTCGTCGAATGGACGGCGGCCGCGCCGCGCAACCCGCGCGCCTGGCTGTACGGGACCGCGAGGCACAAGGCGATCGACCGGCTGCGGCGGAGTTCCCGGCTGAGCGCGATGGCGGCCGCGCTTTCGGAGCAGGAGGAACCGCAGATGCCGGCGTTTTCGGACGACGAGGACGTTCCGGACGAACGGCTGCGGCTGATCTTCACCTGCTGTCACCCCGCGCTCGCTCCGGAAGCGCAGGTGGCGCTGACCCTGTGGACCCTGTGCGGTCTCACCACCGACGAGATCGCGCGCGCCTTCCTGACCACCCCCGCCACCATGGCGCAGCGACTGGTGCGAGCGAAAGGGAAGATTCGAGGAGCGGGGATCCCGTACCAGGTTCCGTCGCTGGAGGAGCTGCCGGAGCGGGCGCCGCGGGTGATGGCGGTGCTGTATCTCGTCTTCAACGAAGGGTACTCGGCGGCGCGCGGAGATGCGCTGATCCGGCGCGAGCTCTGCGCCGAGGCCATCCGGCTGGCGAGGCTGTTGCGGGCGCTGCCGCCGGTGGTGGTCCCGGAGCTCGACGCGCTCCTGGCGCTCATGCTCCTGCACGACGCACGGCGCGGCGCCCGCGTCGATGCCCAGGGCGAGTTGGTGGCCTTGGCCGACCAGGACCGCTCGAAATGGGATCGCGCGGAGATCGAAGAAGGGTGCGCTCTCGTTCAGAGAGCGCTGGTGCTCGCGCCGCCTGGCCCATATGCGCTCGAGGCGGCAATCGCCGCCGTTCACGCAGAGGCGACGCGAGCCGAGGAGACGGATTGGGGGCAGATCGCATTGCTCTACGATCGGCTACAGGTGCTGCACCCGTCGCCGGTGGTGGCGCTCAATCGCGCGGTCGCAGTCTCGATGGCATCGGGTGCCGAGAAGGCGCTGCCGATGGTCGACGAGCTGGCCGGTGCCCTCGGCGCATACCACCTCTGGCATTCGACGCGCGCCGACCTGTTGCGGCGCCTCGGCCGCCGCGCAGAGGCAAGGGCCGCCTACCGGAAGGCGCTCGAGCTTGCGCAGAACGAGGCGGAGCGTCGCTACCTGACGCGCCGCCTCGTTGAGCTCAATCAATCCTCGTCGTCGTCCTGATTGCCGTCGTCGCCCTTCTGGCTGGGCTTGCGGCAGTCGAAATTCGCCGCGTCGTCCGTGCTGCCGCTGCCCTTGTAGACCGCCGTCCTCGGATACGCGCAGAGCGGGCGGGTGCGGAGGATGCCCGACGCAGGCTGATCGTTGACGTACTTCACCGCCACGATCCGTGTCGGTGCGACGCCCTTCTCGACCCAGCGCTCGAGCGCGCTGAGGATGTCGTTCTCCGGCGCATTGTTGAGCGGCTTCGCTTGCGCCAGCGACTGGCCGAACGAATTCGGTCCCGGCCCGCCACCGCAGTGCACCATGCCGGGAACCATGAAGAGCCGGTAGAAGTCGGACGCCTCCTCGTTGGCGGCAACCACTTCCCGGTAGTAGTTGATCGAGGTGAGCGCCGAGATCGCGGGATCCTCCCAGCCGTGCCAATGGATGATCTTGCCGTTGTGGTTGGCATGCCGGAAGTCGCCGAGCTCCGGGTCGGTGGAGTTCATCGTCAGAGCGCCGCCCACCGCCTTGCGATCCGCGTTCGTCATGTCGCTGTCGAAGTTGAACGTCGAGAAGTCCCATACCCCGGGGGCCGGGATTTCGTTGATGATGCGGCCGAAGTATGAATTTCCGAAGAATGCCTGGATGGATGCGCCAGGTGTGGCAGGACCCGTGATCCACGCTCCCCAGGACCCTGCCGCTGCTGCTGCGCTCGTGAACCAGCCGGGGAAGATCTGCTTCCCCGTACGCGGATTGCGGGCACCGGACATGATTTTCCGTACCGCACCAACTTGCGCCGGCGTGAGACAGGCATCGCCGTCAGTGCCGGAGGGACAGGCGATGCTGGCCGGATCGAACGTGCAGCGGCGCGGGTCCTCGACCACGCCGTCGCTGACGCCGTCGAGCGCGTCGCAGGTCGCGAGCGTCGCGCTCTGGATCGCGGCAAGCTTGCTGGTTTTCAGGTACGCGCCAGGCGTGTTCCACAGCGCTTGTTCGTTCCAGATGAAACCCGCAAAGAGATGGGACCAGTCGTTAGCCGGCGCGCCGACCAGCACTCCATCGTAGTCCTCCGGAAACCGCTGGATCTCCATCAACGCCTGACGGCCGCCGTTGGAGCACGAGCTGAAATACGAGTGGGAGATCGACTGGCGATAGAAGGCGCGAATGATGTCCTTCGAACGCGCGGCCTGTAGATGCTTCCCGCGCCAGCCGAAGTCCGTGACCTTCTCGGGATGGCCCGGCGCGAAGTCCGCGGTGCCGCCGACGTGTCCGGTATCCGTCGAACCGCCGGCGTAGCCGCGCCGGAGCGCATCTGCGATGCCGCCGTAGTTGATCGCGCCGGCGTAGCCCCCTTCACCTGCCGAGAGGAACTTTCCGTTCCACCCGGTCGCCGGCATCCAGACTTCGAACTGGATGTTGGAGTCGCTGGTCGGGTTGATGGATCCCGCGACGCGGCAGGCGGCGGTATCGATGGGCGGCGTCGCGCCGGGCGGATCGAACGCCCCCCGCGCAACCATCGTGGCGATGGTGATGGTCGTATCTTTCGGCCACTTCAGATCCTTCAGGCTTTCGCAGGTGCGCTGAGCGGCTCCTGCGCTGCGCGACGGCAGGGCCGCCGCGACGAACAACGCGAGTACAGACACTGCTCTTCCAAGGAGCTTCATGATTTTCCTCGTTGATTTCGGTTGCGGGGGTGCGAACCGGCTCCGCGTTTACGCGATTACCCTCGCCGGAGTCAAAAACTGTCGTGCGGACAGCTTTTTACAGATTGGCATCCTGACGACAATCATCGACCGAAACTGCGCAAGGCATCGAGATCGAGAACGGTGATGTGACCGTACTCGGCCTCGAGAATTCCGGCCTTCGCCAGCACCTGCAGCGCCTGGTTCGCTCGCTGGCGGGAGAGGCCGCAGAGGTGGCCGATCTCTTCCTGTGAGAGCTGCAGCCGCTGATGGATGCCGGGATAGAGGTATTCGTTGAACAGGCCTGCCAGACAACGCGCCACGCGCGTATCCGGATCGAGGAGGCGATCCGTCTCAATCATCCCGATGAAGAGCCCAAGCCTCTCGTTGAGCTGGTGCAGCAGGAACCGGTTGAACCCGATGTTGTCGTCCAGGAGCCACTCGAAAGTTTCCCTCGGGACGTAGGCGATCCGGCTCCTGCGCAGCGCGACGGCGTCGAACCGCCACACCCGATCTTTCAATACCGATCCTTCGCCGAACCACCCGCCCGCGGTCACGCACGTGAACGCCGCCGACTTCCCCGCCTGCGAAGCGGGGCAGAGCTTCACGAGTCCTTCGATGACGCCGATCCACGCATCAACGGGCTGGCCGGTGCGGCAAACGTACCCGTCGACAGGCACCGTGCGCTCGATGACCGTGGCTTCCACGCGCGCAAGTTCTTCCGGCGTCAGCGAATGCGCCCAGCGGCTGGAACGAATCGCTTCGCTCACGGTGGGCATGACGGGACAGTTCCTTCAAAAATCGTGGCACGGAGCAAGCCGGCGAACAAGGGGGCTCCCGGCTACGGAGGTCGGGTGGCCCGCACCTGTCCGCCGAGAATCGTCAGGTCGACGCGCGCAGATGGAATGTCGTCCTCGGGGATGGCGAGGATGTTCTTCGAAAGCACGACGATGTCCGCGAGCTTCCCCACCGAGAGTGAGCCTTTTTCCTTCTCCTCGAACGCGGCGTAAGCATTGCCGAGCGTATAGGCGCGCAGCGCCTCCTCGCGGGACACGCGCTGCTCCGGCACGAACACCGTGCCGTCCTTCGACTTGCGCGACACCGCGCCATGAAAGCTCGGGATCGGATCGACGTCCTCGACCGGCGTGTCGGTGCCGTTGGTGACCACGGCGCCGGCATCGATTAGCGACCGCCAGGGATACGACGTGCGCCGCGCGCGCTCCTCCCCCAGGCGCTTTGGGACCCAGGGGGCGTCGGAGACGATATGCATTCCCTGCATCGACGCGATCACGCCCAGCTTCTTGAAGCGCGGAACGTCGGCGGGCTCGACGTGCTGCGCGTGCTCGATGCGCCAGCGCAGGTCGCGTTTGCCGGGGAAGTCGCGGAAGATCCTCTCGTAGACGTCGAGGACCTCGCGGTTGGCACGGTCCCCGATGGCGTGGGTATTCACCTGAAACCCGTGCCGGATGGCGATGCGGGCGGTCTTCTCGAAGTCGGGCATCGGCTTGAGCACGAGGCCGGTGCTCGAAGGCAGATCCGCGTATGGCGCGAGCAGCCAGGCGCCGTGGCTCCCGAGCGCGCCGTCGATCTGCTCCTTGATTGCGCGCACCGTGAGGATCCCGTGCCCGTACCCGATCAGGCGGTGTCGATCGAGGTTCGCCTCGAGCGAGGGATCGGACTCGAACCGCACCATCACGTAGAGGCGCAGCGGGAGCTTTCCTTCGTCGGCGAGCTTCTTGTAGCCGTCGATGGTGGCGAAGCTCGCCCCGGCGTCGTGAAAGGTGGTGACGCCTTTGGAGAGCGCATCGGCGCCGGCGAGCTCCACCACCTTGCGGAAACGCGCCTCATCTTCCGCTGGAGAATTCCGCGGCTGATTCGCGATTCCCGCGCGCACCAGTCCCTGCGCCGTCTCCTTGAGCAGCCCGGTGGGCTCCCCGCTGGCGTCCTTCACGATCTCGCCGCCCGGAGGGTCGGGCGTCTCGCGCGTGACCCCGGCAAGCTTCAGCGCCTGGGCGTTGACGAACGCCGCATGACCGCTGGCGTGCTCGAGGACCACCGGGTTCGACGGGCTCACACGATCGAGCGAGGCGTGAAGGGGCACCCCTTCGACATTGGGCTGCGGCGGCCGCGCCCATTTCTCCTGATGCCACCCCCGTCCCTCGATGAGGCGACCGGGCGTCGTCTTCTGCGCCGCGCCCGCCACCTGCGCAACGATGTCGTCCCAGGTCTTCGCCTTCGTCAGGTCGAGGATGAGCTTCGATTCGCCGAGCGCCGCGTAGTGGCCGTGGCCCTCGATGAAGCCGGGAATCGCCAGCCGGCCGCGCAGATCGATCACTTTCGTGCTGGCGCCCGCGAGCTTCTGGATCTCCGTGTCGCTGCCCACCGCGACGATGCGATCTCCGCGCACGGCGACGGCCTGAGCGCGTGGCCGCTGCGGGTCGACGGTGAACACGTCGCCGTGGAGGAGCACGAGGTCCGCAGGGCGTTGCTGAGCGGCCGCCGGTCGGCAAGCCACGGCGGCGAGAAGCGCGACGATGCAGGGAAGGCCGACGCGCACGGAGGGCTCGGGGCAGC
>Ga0066697_10000306_pt1 | contig 16020 bp, 16 predicted proteins | sample GraSoiAngelo_146_FD_66451 | JGI IMG/M metagenome (GOLD analysis project Ga0066697, IMG submission 66451) | Grasslands soil microbial communities from the Angelo Coastal Reserve, California, USA - 14_1009_05_30cm | ecosystem: Environmental > Terrestrial > Soil > Grasslands | place: USA...
TCCTCGAGCCTTTCCCGCCTCTCACCGACGCGAAGGTCGCGATCACCTCGTGGCGGTGGCTCCTCAAGCTGCCGGGCATCGATCAGACGAAGCTCACGCAGTTCGTGCAGAAGCACTACGCGGATCCGAACTACGCGCCCGAGGCGAACATCCCCTAGGCCGGCACCCTCCGCGGCCCGATTTCCTTACTAGCGCTCACGGGGTCTCAGCCGTCGCCCCAATAGCGTTCCTCTTTCCACGGGTCGCCTCGATTGTGATATCCGTTCTTCTCCCAAAAACCTGGCGCGTCCGTGGTCCTGAACTCGATGCCGCGCAGCCACTTCGCGCTCTTCCACGCATACAGGCGCGGCACGACCAATCGTGCGGGCGCGCCGTGCTCCGCTGACAGCGGCTCGCCATTCGCTCGGAGCGCAATGAGGCAGTCGTCGCGCTGCGTGAACTCGATCGGCGTGTTCGCGGTGAAGCCGTGCTCGCTGTGCGCGATCACGAACTTCGCCTCGGGCAGGGGCGTGGCGAGCTCGACGATCTTGGAGAACGGCACGCCCTCCCACCTCTGATCGAGCCGCGACCACGTCGTCACGCAGTGCATGTCCGCCGTGACCGTGACCTGCGGCAGCTTCTGGAACTCCTCCCAGCTCAGCTTGATCTCGTTCAGGACCTTGCCGAACACGCGGAACTCCCAGGTCCGCGGGTCGAAGCGCGGCACCGGTCCGTAGTGGAGGACGGGCCACTTCTCCGTGAGGTACTGCCCCGGCGGGACGCGCGCCGCCTTCTCCTCCGGGAGGTCCGCTTTCTTCGTGAAGAGCTTCATCCTTGGTCCAATCCCGCTGCTTTCCGGAGCATCTTGAAGGTGTAGATGCCGGTGTCGTGGCCGTCGGCCCACTCCGGCGTGACGCCGTAGCGCCCGACCGCATACACCTCTTTCAACGTCGTCTGGGTGTCGCTGAATTTCGTCGTCGCCGTGACATTCCCCGCGAACGTCCCCTCGCCCGAGCAGTACGCGCACGGGCAGGCGCGCCGAAGGGGTTCCCAAGGGTACTCGGCCACCGCGCCGTCGTCCCACGTGATCTGGAAGATCTTCCGGTCGGGGACGATCTCCCAGCTCGCGGGTCGGTGGAAGACGTCCGCCACTCGCTCGATGATACGAACGTGACGGCGACGCTGGACGACTTCCGCAAGATCGAGCTGCGCGTCGGCCGGATCGTCGCGGTCGACGATTTCCCCGAGGCCCGCAATCCTTCGTTCAAGCTGACGATCGACCTCGGTCCGCACGGCACGCGGCGATCCTCCGCGGCGGTGCGGCGGTGGTACGAGAAGGAGGCGCTCGTCGGCCGGCTGGTGGTCTGCGTCACGAACTTCCCGCCGCGCCGGATCGCCACCTTCGACTCGGAGGTGCTCACGCTCGGGGCCGTCCAGGACGACGGAAGGGTCGTGCTGCTCCAGCCGGACGGCGACGCGGAGCTTGGGAGCCCGATCGCCTAAGCCGCGACCGTCACCACTCGAAGAACGTCAGCCGGTCCGCCGGCCAGAACCGCAGGACGACCTTGCCGATGATGTTCTGGATCGGCACGGAGCCGAAGGTCCGCGAGTCCGACGACGCCTGGCGGTTGTCGCCGAGGACGAAGATCTCGCCCGCGGGGACGCGGAAGGGATACGCGATGCGCGGCGCCTGCGGCTGCGTGAGGCCGTGGGCCTGCGGGATCTCGACGAGCTGGCCGTCGACGTAGACGCGGCCGTCGCGCAGGTCGATGGTCTGCCCGGCCGTCGCGATGACGCGCTTCACGTACGGGATCGACGAGTCGATCGGCGGGTTGAACACGATGATGTCGCCGCGCATCGGCGGGCCGAGGCGGTAGTCGATCTTGCTGACGATGACGCGGTCGTTCTGCAGGAGCGTTGTCTCCATGCTCCGTTGCCGGACCTCGGTGACCTGCACGACGAAGAGGTTGAGGACGACCGAGATGACCACGGCGAGAGCGAGCGCCTGCACGATCTCGAGGACCGCGCGCCATGAGAAGGGGGCCTCCTCGGGCGGTTCGGCGCTTCGCTCATAGTCGGGCTGGGTGACGGTCTGGGGGGTTGCCAAGTCCTGACCAGTGTACGGAGAGACCGTTTCAGCGGAGCAGCAGCGTCGTACAGTGCGCGTCGTGGCGGCGCTCAGCGAGTCGACCTGGCGCGAATACGCGGGCGAGTGGGTCGCGGTCCGCGAGGGAGAGATCGTCGCGCACGCCGATTCCCTGGAGGGCGTGTACGCCCTGTTGCGTGCGACGAGCCTGGGCGACCCGGAGGACTGCGACTACGTGATCCAGGTTCCCCATGAGGCGAGCGTCCCGTTCGAGCGCTGGCGCGAGCGCGCCCTCGTCGCCGGCCGCGAGTTCAGGCGGAGGCTGCGGGGCTAGGCGACTTCATAAGCGGCCGTAGCACGGAGGCAAGGTCCTGGACGGCCTCGGCCGAACGCTCCCGCGGGATCATCCCGCAGAGGAACTGATCGAGGCCCGCGCGCGCGAATCCACGCAGGCGCTCAAGCAGCGGCTCCGGTTGTTCGGGCTTGACCGTGCCCCAGTGGGAGGTCCGCAGCGGCGTCCGGCGTTTCGCTCTGCCCTCGATCGCGCGGAGCTCGCCGATCGCGGCGGTCATCTCCGCCGGCGTCAGGTCTGCACCATCCGCGCCGTGACGGCCGATGTCGAACCCGTCGGCATACCGCGCCGCCAGCCGCATCACGCGCTCCTTGTCCCCGCCGACCCAGATCGGCGGTCGCGGGCGCTGCAGCGGCTTCGGCGAGCAGACCGCGTCCTCGATCCGGTAGTGGCGGCCGTGATAGGTCGCGCGCTCCTCGCTCCAGAGGCGTGTGACGATCTCGAGCGCGTCCTTGAGCTGGGCGACGCGCTCGCCGGGTGGGAGGAAGTCGTACCCGTACGCGCGATACTCCGCCTCTTTCCAGCCCGCGCCGACGCCGAACTCGACGCGCCCGCCCGACATGTGGTCGACGCCCGCCGCGATCTTCGCGAGGAGAGCGGGGTTCCGGTACTGCGCTGCGGTAACGAGAGTCCCGAGACGGATGGTGCTCGTGTCACGCGCGAGCGCGGCCATGACCGTCCACGCCTCGAGGCAGTCGCGATCGGGGCTGGCCGTCTGGCCGCCGAAGAAATGGTCGCTCACCCAAAATGACGCGAAGCCCGAGCGCTCGGCGGCGAGCGCGCTGTCTCGGATCTCGTCGTAGCTGAAGCCGGCGGCCGGGGAGAGGATGATGCCGATGCGCAACGCCCGCGATGCTAGCCGTCGGCCGCGATCTCCGCGGCGACCTCGCGACCGAGGCGGACGCTGTAGTTGGTCCCGCGGTCCTCGGGATAGATCTGCGTCGTGTTCGCGAGCCACACGCCGCGTCGCGGTGTCCGCCGCGGGAGGATGCGGTGCCGCGTGCCCAGGCGCGGGACGGGCTGCGCCGCATCCTCGCGGAACGACCAGCGGCGCATGATGTCGTCCTCGCGGAACGCCGGGTTCATCGCGCGGAGCGCGGCGACGTAGTGGGCGACGAGCCCCTCCGTGTCGAGCCGTGTGAGGGGATCGTCGGGCGCGACGTAGTTCGAAAGGTAGGCGTACCGCGCGGGATAGCGCTCGGCCGGAACGAGGTTCGTGTGCTCGACGACGCCCAGGAACGGGACCGCGTCGTCCGCCACGTTCAGCCAGTAGACGGCGCTGTACGGCCGGCGGAGCTCGAGCAGGAGCACGACGGCGGCGCGATACGTCCACGCGTCGAGCGCGTTGGTGAACGCGTAGGGGAGCTCTGCCAGGCGTCTCGTCACGAAGGTCGGCGTCGTGAGCAGGACGAGGTCCGCGCGTCCCTCGCGTCCGTCGCCGGCGTCGGGCGCGGTCGCGAGGGGACGCCGGTACGCGCCGGGATCGGCGCAGCGGATGACGAAGCCGCCGTCGCGCTCCTCGATCCGCACGACCTCGCGGTCGACGTGGACGCGCCCGCCGCGACGCGTGATGTCGTCCGACAGCGCCGCGCAGATCGCGCGGAAGGATCCGCGTGGATAGCCGAGCCGCTCGCTGGTCGAACCGCTTCCGCGCAGGCGCCGCCGCAGGACGAACTTCGACCAGAGCCAGGCGAGCGGGACGTCGGCCGCGTCGTCGCCGAACTTGCCGAGGAGGAGCGGGAGCCACACGGTCTCGACGGCGCGCGGCCCGCAGCTTCCGCGCAGCCAGTCGAGGGCCGCGATGTCGTCCATGCGTTCCCAGTCGGTCCGCCCGACGAGGCGGAGGATCGCGAGCCCCAGACGGAGGCGGTCGAGCGGCGCGAGTGGCCCGTACGCGAGGAGGTCCCGCGGGCTCACGAACGGCCAGATCCGCCGTCGCGCGTAGATGCCGACGGACGAACGGTGCCATTCGAGCGATCCCGGCAGGAGCTCGTCGTGGAGCGCGATCATCTCGCGGTCGCTCGGGAAGAGATGGTGGTAGTAGCGCTCGAGCCACACGCCCGGCGCGACCTCGAACGCGCTCGCCTGGCCCGCGACGTCGGGCCAGCGCTCGTAGAGCTCCACGGAGAATCCGCGGCGCGCCAGCTCCCGCCCGGCGACGAGACCGGTGACGCCGGCTCCCACGATGGCGACGCGCCGCGGCATCGTCCGTAGGATGCGCGAGATGTCGTCCGGGCGGCGCGAGGCGCTCGTCTACGGAGGGCTCGCGCTGCTCGCTCTCATCGTCCTCGTGCCGAACGCGCCCGCCGGTCGTGTGCTCAGCGAGGACACCGGTGTCTTCACGTACGTCGCACGGCTCATCGGGGACGGCGGTCTGCCGTATCGCGACGCGTGGGATCACAAGCCGCCCGGGGTGTACCTCATCGACGCGGTCGCCCTCGCCGTCGCCGGGCTCTGGGGCCTCTGGGCCGCGGAGGTAGTCGCGCTCGCTCTCGCGGCGATCCTCTCGTACCGCGCGTTCGCGAACACGGGCCTCGGTGGCGCAGCCGCGCTCGCCGGGACGTTCGCCTGGCTCGTGGCGCTGCCGCGCCTCTTCCTCGAGGACGGCGTGCAGACCAACTTCAGCGAGCTCTTCGCGCTGCCACTGCAGCTGGCAGCGCTCGACCTCTTCGCGCGAGAGGAGGCGCGACCTCGACCGACGTGGCGGACCGCTGCCATCGGCACGCTCGGCGGATCGGCGCTGCTCCTCAAGCCGACCGTGGGGGCCATCTGGATCGCGATCGCGCTCACGCTGGTCGTGACCCGCGTGCGAGCGCGCCGCTACGTGGATCTCGGATGGCGCGTGGTCTTCCTCGCGGTGCCGGCCGCGATCCCGGTCGCGCTCGTGGCCGGCTGGCTCGCTGCGGGCGGCGCGATCGCCGCGGCGGCCGACCAGGTCGTCCGCTACAACGCCGCGTACACCGCATTCGCCACGGCGACGGATCGCCTCGACGCGATCGCCCAGGGCCTCCGCCTCCTGCTGCCCTCCGGGCTCGCGCTCGTCGCACTCGCCGGGTGGCTCCTCGCGCTACGCGCGCCGCGGCCGCCGCTCGTCACCATCGCCGTCGTCGCGCTGCCGCTCGAGCTCGCGCTCGCCTCGGCGGGACGCGGCTACCACTACTACTTCATCGCGTGGCTGCCCGCGCTCGGCGCGCTGGCCGCGTACGCCGCGAGCCGGCTCGAGCGCCGTCTCGACCCCGCCGCGGCGCCACGCGTGCTGATCGCGGCGGGCGTGGTCATGGCGATACTCCCGGGCGTCGTGGTCGCGCGGCTCGCGCTCGAACGGGACGACGGGATCGCGCGCGAGGCCGCGGCGTACGTCGGTGCCAACACCCGACCCGGCGAGACCGTGCTCGTGTGGGGGTCGCGGTCGGAGGTGCTCGTTCTCGCGGAGCGCCGTTCGGCGACGCGGTTCGTGTACCAGTACGCGGCCCTCGCGACGCGCGGGTACTCGACGGCGGCGGAGGTCGCCGCGCTGCTCGACGATCTCGAGCGCTCGCGCCCCGTCCTCGTCGTTGACGCTTCGCGCGACAGCTTCGTCACGCCGCCGCTCGACCGTGCGGCACTCGCGACGTGGTCGTCGCCCGAGCCGCAGTACCGCTGGCCGCCGGAGACGGCGCGCGTGGTCGCCTGGCTCGAGTCCGGCTACGACCGGGTGGCCACGCTCGGCGGCGGCTGGCCGGTGTGGCGGCGCCGCGCGCCTTAGCGGCGGCGGAGCGCGATCCGGCGCTGGCTCGCGAACAGGCGCGGCGCGACGGCCACCAGGACGCCGTCGATGGCGTCGACCACGCGAAGCGCGGCCTCGGGCAGCGGGAGGTAGGGGGTTCGCGCGCTCACACCGCCGGTGTTGAAGTGGACGAAGAATTCGGAAAGGCCGCTCTCGACCACCTCGAACGCGGGGAAGCGCGCGCGAAAACGGTCGAGGTCGTCGAAGAGCAGGTTCGGGATCGCGCAGTTCGCGCTCCACGGATCCTTCGGGTCGTTGCAGGGTCGCGAGGTGTCGAACGCGTCGGCGGACCAGTCGAATCCCTCGTGCCCGGTGAGGCGGAGCGCCCACTCGGTGGTCTTCCCGCAGTTGCACTCCTGCACGAGGAGGTGGCCGCCCGGCCGCAGCACGCGCGCCGCCTCGTCGAGGAAGCGCGCCGGGTAGGCGAGGTGGTGGACGACGTTGTTCGCGATGACCGCGTCGACGCTGCGGTCGGCGTAGGGGAGGTCGTGCGCGTCGACGACGCGCGCGACCCAGGGCCGCGGCTCGGCGTCGGTGAGCTCGAGCCGTCCCGCGCGCAGGAAGCGCTCGCTGAACCCCGCGCCGCAGCCGACCTCGACCGCGTACGTCTCGGCGCCGAGGTAGCGCTGCATCCACGAGAAACGCTTGCGCAGGGCGTAGCGGAGGTTCGCGCCGCGCCGGCGGTCGAACTCGGCGCGAGCGAGCGCGACGTCGCCGGTGTGCTTGACGATCACGCGGGAAGCCGTTCCGACACGACGCGCGAGAGACCGAGGATCGCGAGTGCGGAGGCCGTCGACCACGCGATCGCGGAGACGACGGGCAAATCGACGTCCGTGCCCGACGCGGCCGCGTGGAAGAAGGGCGCGACGAACGCGACGTCCGTGGCTACTTGCTCGGTACTTCCCACTCGTTCGGGATCACGTGGACCCAGGTCTGGCCCGCGTCGAGGAGGATCTTCTCGCCGGCGGCGCTCGCGAACGTGAAGGGGTCGCTGTCGTGCTGACGCGACCATGTCGCTTCCTGACGCAAGCCGTCGCGGAAGACCGTCGCCGCGCCTTTTCCGAGCAGCCGCATGTCGTGCGCGTGGGAGCCCGCGGCATCGACGATCTCGTCGACCTCCCAGATCTCGGTGTGGATGACGACGACCGTGGACGCGTTCACCGGCGTGCTCGTGAGCGCATCGACCTCGCGGACCGCTTTGCCGTCGTTGTTCTGGAAGCGCTGGTAGGTGCGCGTGCTCGCGTCGTACTTGTACGTGACGAGCGAGCTGTCCTTGCGGTAGGGGATCGTGAGCTCCGTCGCCTCGGTGCCGCCGGCCATCCCAGCGACCGTCGCGGGGTGCTCCGTGGTCGCGAGGAAGCCCCACGCCGGGACCTTCGCGGAGCCCTGCGCGCCGATCGCGGCCAGCTGCTGGCGCATGTTCTGGGCGCTCGTGAACAGGTTGTACGGCGCGGCGCGGAAGCTCACGCGGTAGTAGCCGCCGGCGTGGTCGGCGGACAGCTCGACGTACTTGCCGTCGGCCGCGTCCCTGCTGATGAGCTTCCATGCGTAGGCCGACGTCCCCGAGTACACGAGGGCGCCGTCGAACATCGGCGTGAGCGAGCGATCCGCGAGCCGCGCGCTGCGGACGGCGCCGATCGTCTGCGGATCCTGTGACTGGAAGACCGCCGCGAGCCGCGTCACGAACCCTTCGACGAGGATCTCGAACACCATGTCGGCCTGCGCGAGCCCGTAGTGCGGCCGCGCCGCGGGGGCGTTGTCGATCTTCACGATGAGCGGCCGGCGGTCCGTCGCGCCGACCTTCGCGGGCTTGCCGCTCAGCGGCCAGCAGTCTTTGGTGCACGGAGCGGCGGGGTCGATCGTGGGCTCGGGGGTCGGGACGGGGGTCGCGACGGGCGCGGAGCGGGCCGCCGCGGTCGACTCGGGGGCCGCGGTGCCGAGGGCGAGGGGGACATCCGATGTGCTGGTGGGCGCGCAGCCGGTGACCAGGAGGATGGTGGCGGTCAGGGCGACGACCCACCGTGGCCCCGACCGGACGTGATGCATTCCGTGACTTTACGTGCGAGGGGCGGCTTTTGATAGAGGGACGTGACGCCAAGTCAGATCCAAATTGGCGCCGCAGCATCGACGTCCGATCGGCTGCCCACGTGATCTAGCAGCGTATGCAGCCACGAACCCTGTGACTTGTGGGAGGAGGGCGGGCTGGGCGCGTTCTTGAGGGAGCGAGCGGTGGCAGGATCGAAACTCTGCCGGCCGAGCGGGATTAGCGCGGAGCTGACGCGACGTAGCGAGGTTTAGGCTCGCGGATCAGGCGCAACTGGAGATCGCCTTCGGAGCGGGCGAGGGGACTCGAACCCCTGACATCAAGGTTGGAAACCTTGCGTTCTTGCCACTGAACTACGCCCGCACTCGCTCGTCGGCGATAAGTCCGGTCGCGGTGACAGTTCGCACAAACGATATCGCACGTCGCGATCTCGGCGAGGATCTTCGCGTCACCGGCGCGACCGACCATCTGCGTGATCGGGCCCGTCTTTTTCGTCGGATCGAGATGATCGAATTGCATCGAATACGGACCAAAGCGACGGCCGCAGTCCTTGCAGGGAGTGTCTCGTAGCCGCCGCAGGATCGCGGCCTGAGCTCGGCGCTTCGCTCGGCGCTTGGCGACCCGCGGCGACTTCCCGGGGTTCCATTCCTCGAACGTAGATCTCGCCCGACGCTCGAGCAGCTGCGCGAACGTCCGTGCGGCGTGGCAGTTCGCGCAAACAACGTCGCACTTTTCGATTTCGGCCAAGAGGACCGCGCGCGGCTTGAGCAGGACCTTGTCACTGCAGAGAGAAAATGTCTTCAGAGACGGGTCGCGGTGGTCGAAGTCCATGACGTGCGCCGGGAAGGCACCGTTGCAGTCAGCGCACGGCAGTCGGCGTAGTTCTCGGAGCCACTGGAGCGTCGCGCGCTGGCGTCGCATGACGCGATCGATCTCCACTTGTCGGTTCCGCGCGTAATAGGCGACGTTGTACGGCCTCTGGTCGCGTGGTCGTCCCACGGAGACACTGTGAACAAGCGTTCTATCCGTGTCAACAGGACATTTTTCGATCGGACGAAGGGTCGGACCGACACGCTCGCCTTCAGCGACTGTCCACTAACGCCCGTCCCAACCAGGAGCAACCGGGCAGGCAAGTAGACTCACGCCGCCGCTCAAGCGGCGTGGGGGAGGGACGATGGGAAGGCTCCGGAGTACGGCGCGCGCGCTCGTCTACGCGGCGATCCTGGCGACACAGACCGGCGCGGCTGCCGCGGGCGCGACCGATGCGCGCACCCTCGAGCGCTCGGACTGGCTGGCGCATCTTCCGCTCGCGCTCGCGGTCGTGAGCTTCGTCGTCGTGGTCGACGCGATCGTCTTTTCGCGCATCATCCGCGCGCGGCGGCGGGCCGGAAGATGAAGCTGTTCGCGCAGTTCAACCCGCTCGAGCGCTTCCTCGCCTTCAAGCGGATCCCGCTCAAGATCGTCGCGGTCACCGCGCTCGCGTCGTATCTCCTGCAGATCGGCGCGATCCTCCAGGGCCAGCCGCTCTACGTCATCGCCTTCTACACGCTGCTCCCGTGGATCCCGCTGCTCGTCTTCGAGGGGCTCTGGAAGTACGAGCACTACAACTGGATCGCGATCTTCGCGATCGTGACGGCGCTCCAGCTCGGCCACCTCGGGGAGCACGCCTTCCAGGTCACCGAATACGTCTTCCTCAACGGGACGCTGGCGTGCCCGCCACCGGTCGACGACGTCGCGAACGCGCGCCGTGCGGCGCAGACCGGCCTGCGGTCCCCGACCGACACGCCGACGTTCATCTCGTCGCAGGTCATCGTGAAGCCCGACGACGCCGGCGCCGCCGTGCGGTCGGCCGACGGCCGCGAGGTCGGCGGCCCGCCAGCCTGCGGTGTGTTCGGGCAGCTCGACTTCGAGACCGTGCACCTCGTGTGGGATACGCTCGTGTGGATCACCGCGCTCGCGCTGCTCATGCGCTTCTCGACGAACATCTGGCTCTGGGTCGCGATCACCGCCGCGAGCCTCCACGAGATGGAGCACCTGTTCCTCGGCTCGATCTACTTCTTCGAGCGCACGCCCGTCTTCGACCACCTCGCGGTGCTCTGGGGGACGACGGTCGCGGGGAACATCGTCACCGCGCACCCGCTCGGCGTCGAACAGGTCGCGACGACCTTCTACGAGGCCGGCGGGAAGCAGGGGATCATGGGCCAGAGCGGTCTAGTGGAGCAGCTCATCGGCTCGACGGGCCACTTCCTGCTCAGGCCGTTCCTCCACTTCGGCTACAACTCGCTCGTCGTGATCCCCACGACGATCGCGTTCCTCATGCAGGTCCGCCACGCGTACGACGAGTACCTGGCGAAGGTCCTGCCGAGCCTCACCGAGGAGCAGCTCGTCGCCACGACCAGCAAGCTCCGCGAGCTCACGTTCCCGCGCGGCGCGACGATCACGCGGCAGGGCGATCCCGCGGACCGCTTCTACATCCTCACCCACGGCGAGGCCGACGTCATCCACGTGTCGGTCGACGGCGAGGAGAAGGTGCTCTCGAAGATCGGACCGGGTCAGTACTTCGGGGAGATCGGACTGCTCCAGGGAGGACAGCGCACGGCGACCGTCCGTGCGTCGACCGACGTGACCGCGATGTCCCTCGACCGCGAGACGTTCGGTGCGCTCATGACGCAGTCCGAGATCAGCCGCGGGGAGCTCGAGCGCATCGTGCGCCAGCGGCTCGCCGCCGGGTCCTAGCTCCGGACGACTCGCCAGCGCGCGGGCGCCCCGTCGATCTCGACGACGCGGCCCGCGCGCTCGAGGTGTCGAAGGTGCGCGAGCGTCTCCGCGAGCGCGAAGCGCTCCTCGTGCGCCGAGCGGAGCACCGGGAAGAGCGTTCGAGCGACGGTGTAGGCGTCGCGCTCCGCGTCGCCGAGCGCGTCGACCGTCGCCGCGAGGCGCGCGTCGTGATGGGCGAGGATCTGATCCACGCGGCCCGGGAGGTCGTCGAACGGCTCGCCGTGTGCGGGCAGGACGCGGCGGACCGGGAGGTCGCGCACTTTCCGCAGGGAGGCGAGGAAGTCTCCGAGCGGATCGTCGCGCGAGCGCGGGTAGAGGCCGACGTTGGACGTGATGCGCGGGAGCACGTGATCGCCAGCGAAGAGGACGGCCTCGCGCGCGTCGACGAGCACCGCGTGATAGTCGGTGTGGCCCGGCGTCCACGCGACGCGCGTCGCGCGGCCGCCGAGGTCGAGCTCGTCGCCGTCGTCGATCGGTCTCGGCGCGACCTTGTCGACCCGGCGGCCCATCTCGACCCAGGCCTCGCGCATGCCTTCGTTCACCGAGCGGGGCATGCCGTGCCGCTCGAAGTGCGCATATGTCGCGTCGACCTCGTCGCGGTCGGCCGCCCAGACGCGTCGCGCGGCCGCGATCTCCGGGCGGTGCATGACGACCTCCGCGCCAGCGCGCTCGAGCGTGCCGGCCATCCCGAGATGGTCGGGATGGAGATGCGTGACGAACACACGGCGGACGTCGGCAAGGTCGATCCGCGCGTCCGCGAGCCCGGCGCGCAGGACGGCCTCCGCCTCCGCGGTGTGCAGCCCGGCGTCGACGAGCGCGTAGCCTCGGGCGCCCTCGACGAGGTAGGCGTTCACGCTGCGGAGCGCGAGCGGGAGCGGAAGCTCGATGCGCCGGACGCCGGGCGCGACGACGTTCGTGCTCAGCGGCGGTCGTTCGCGCGCGTCATCACCGCTACAATGGTGATTCTCCGGCCCGTTCGTCTAGCGGCCCAGGACACTGCCCTCTCAAGGCAGAGACCAGCGGTTCGAATCCGCTACGGGCTACCAGTTCGCTCTCGCCTGTGCTCTCGCGAGGGTTCGACACCACGCGTACGCAACAGGACCTGAAGTCTCGCTGCCCGGCCCACTCGGTCCAGCGTGAGCGTCGCAGCCCATACCTCTCGGTACATTGGCCGACGCCGCGACTCGACATCGACTTGCCGTCGAGCGAACGTCTGTCCGTAGAGATCGGCCCACACGTCGAATAGAAAGAGGTCGATCAGCTCGTGGTTCTCACGTTGCCGATCAGGTCGATCGAGTGAACCGGCCGATCGTGCCGTGTGGCCTTGAACTAGATGGTGGGCGAGCTCATGGATCAGTGTGCCAAGTTTCGTTTCTTTGTCGTAACTCGCGCGAAGTGAGAGCGGGTCGGACTGGCTGGTGCCCTCGAACACGCGAGCATCCATCGCGTGCACGGCGAAGGTCAGGCCCGTAGTAGTGGCAAATTGCCGAACGATCTTCTCGCCCTCGGCTTCCCACAGACGCCTGTACTCGGCGGCCGCTGAAACGATCGGGGGTTCGTCTGAGTCGGGACGGAACCGTATTTCCAGCATCTCGTGGCTCCGCTCCTTCCCTAACTCGACCAACTCGGACTGGTACCAGACCAGCAGATCCAGCAGCCGCCTCGCTCGGTACATCTTGAGCGGTTCGGATCCGCTTCGGGCTACACGTAACGTTGCGCAAAATGACACCGCCGAAAGCTCCTCGACGCCCGCGCGTCGCGCGCGCCAAGCCATGGCTGACGCAGGTCGAGGCCGATCGCCGGATCCTCAAGCGCGTCGACGCCAAGGGTCGACCGGGCCGCGCTCTGGCTGCGGCGGCGCCGCGACTTGCTGACTCGCAATACGCGGAAGCGCTAGATCACGTGCTCGCGCGGGCGACGGACAAGCCAGAGGGCCTCGAGATCGCTCTGGCGATCGGCCGCCGGGCGCTCGTCAACGACCGGCTGGACGAGGCCTTGCGCTGGTTGGTGCAGGCGCGATCTTTGGCCACCGAAAAGACGCCCGTCGTCGCCGCGAGGATCGCATTCCTGCTGGGCGCCGTCTACATCGGACGCGACGAGGAGGTCGCGGCTGACGCGGTCCTCGCCTGGGCGGAAGGGATCCTCGGCCGAGAAGCCGATTCGAGCGCGGATGTCCTCCACCTGCGCGCTCTCTTGGCCGAGAGACGGGGCGACCGCGATGTCGCTATGGCGCTCTATCGCGAGGTCTTGCAGCGGGCGAATGTCGCGCTGACGCCGATGACACGCGTGCTCGCGATGAGGAACCTGGCGGCGATGCTCGCGCACGCGCGGCCGCGCGAGAGTGTCGGCCTATACGCCATGGCGTTGGCCACGCTCGATGCCGACGAGCTCGATGCCTCGACGCGCTGCGGGATCGACAACGGCATGGGGTACGCCCTGCTGTGCTCCGGAGATGTCGATGGGGCGCGCATGAAGCTCGATCAAGCGTCTTCCGAGGCCAAGCGTGTGGGCGCTGAACGCGTGGAGGTCTTCGCGAACTTCAATCGGTCGCTCGTGGATGAGCTGAGTGGCGACCTCCATGCCGCCGACGCGAGGCTGCGCGCGGTCGAAGCGGATGCTCGGCGGCACGATCTCGATGAGCTCGCCGGGTGGACGCGTATCCGGCGTGCGTGGCTGCAGTTGCGCGCCGGATCCGCGGACGCGGCCGCCGCCGCGTTACGTGAGGCGTTCGCCACAGCGCCGCGGACAGAGCATCGCGAGGCGATCGCCACACTCAGCGCGCTCATCCGCCTTCCCGATCGACTGGCAGCGTCGCGGGCGCAGCTTTCCGCGTTGGCCGCCGCATATCGCAAGCGCGACGACGCGCTGACCGATTTCACGCTGACCCTCTGGGTCGCGCACGCCGACGCGGCGAGCGGCCGTCTCGCGGCAGCCCGGCGGAATGTGGCGCGAGCGTGCGGGCTCGGCTCGGAACGAGGCTTCCGGCTCGGGACCAGCTGGTGGTCCAGCGAGGTCGTGACCGTCGCGCGTGAACATGCTCCCGCGGAGTTCGCGGACTTCGCGGATCGACTGCTCGTCGCGCCATCGACACCTCGTCCCGGTCCGGAGCGCCACGTCGTCGTGTCGCGCGACGGGACCGTGACGGTCGACGGCCAGCCGCTCGATGAGTCGACTTGGCGACAGGGCCGCAGTGGCAGCGGCGTGTTGCGTCGGTATTTCCGAGCGCTGCTTTCGGCGTATCCCGCCGCATTGGCGAGAGATGAGCTGGCCGACCTGCTCTGGCCGGAGAGCGAAGGCGACAAAGCGGTGCGGAATCTGTACGACGCGACCAAGGACCTGCGCCGCGTGCTCGTGGCCATGCCTGGCGTGCAGCTGCGGGTCACCGAACAGACCTACGGACTCGTCCTCGCATCGAGCGCGCGCGTCCACTAGCGCCCCCCACGAGGCACCCCCCAAGGTCCCCCCATTGGTCCTCGCATCGTGGCGCGCATGCAGTTCCGGCCCGAGCTCGAGGGGTTGCGTGGCGTCGCCGTCGCGCTCGTCGTGCTGTTCCACGCACGCCTGCTCGGCTTCAGCGGCGGCTTCGTGGGCGTGGACGCCTTCTACGTCTTGTCGGGCTTCCTCATCACAAGACTGCTGCTGGGTGAGATCGCAGCGACCGGGAGCCTGGATCTCGTCACGTTCTACGCGAGGCGCGCGCGCCGCATCCTCCCCGCGGCGATCGCCGCGGTGGTCGTCGTCCTCGCCTGCAGCGCGTTCGTTGTCGCTCCGCTCGACCTCCCCGCGATCACCGTCGACGCGACCGCCTCGGGACTGTTCGCGGGGAACGTCCTCTTCGCGATCCGCGCGACCGACTATTTCGCGTCGACGACCCCGTCGCCATTTCTGCACTACTGGTCGCTGGGCGTGGAGGAGCAGTTCTACCTCGTCTGGCCCCTGTTTCTCCTCCTCGCGTTCCGTTCCCGGCGACCGAGCCTCATCATCTGCGCGGCCTGCCTCGGTTCCCTGGCGCTCGCGATCGTGCTCACCCCCGTTCTCGCGCCATGGGCTTTCTACGGCCTGCCCACGCGCGCGTGGCAGCTCGCCGCCGGCGCGCTTCTCGCGATGCACCGACCCGCGCTGAGCCGACTGCCGTCGCTCGCGCTCGGGGTCTGCGCGTGGATCGGTCTCGCGCTCCTCGCGGTCGCGTCGACCACGCTCGATCCAACGGCGGGCTATCCGGGGGTCGCCGCGATCGTCCCAACGCTCGCGGTCGTGCTCGCGATCTGCGGCAGCGACCGGCGCGGCGGACCAGGAAGGCTCTTGGCCCTGGCACCGCTGCGAGCGCTCGGCCGCATCAGCTTCTCGCTGTACCTGTACCACTGGCCGGTGCTCGTGCTCGCAGCGATCGCCGTCGGCGATCTCTCGGTCATCGAGCGGTGGTGCCTCGTCGGCCTCGCCGTCGTCGTCGCGGCGATGAGCCGGAGGCTGATCGAGCAGCCGTTCCTCGAGCCGCGTCGATTGCGCGCGACTTCCCGGCGCTCGCTCGTGTTCGGGGGGAGCGCGATCGCCATGGTGCTCGTCGCCGCGCAGATCGTCGGACTCTCGGCGGCGTCGTCCCTCGCGGCGAGCGGCGAGCCGCGTTTCGCCGATGCGACATCGCCGGCGAGTGGCACGTCGGCAGCGGACACGCCATCGACGACAGCGCCCGCGACGGCGTCTCCGACCGTTCCCGGCACAGCCACCCCGGGCCCGACGCCCGCGGGCCCGCGCGAGCTGCGACCGCGCCTGACCGATGCGCGCGACGATGGCGATGGTCTGAACGCGCGCGGCTGCGGCCTCTCGCTCCGCGGCAGCCAGCCACCGCTTTGCGATCTCGGCGTGGCCGGTCCGGCCACGGTCGCGCTGGTGGGCGACTCGCACGCGGCTCAATGGTTTCCCGCGCTCGACCTGATCGCGGAGCAGCGCGGCTGGCGGATCCTGCCGTTCACGAAGGACTCGTGCATCTTCCTCGACATGCGCATCATTTCACTGCA
>Ga0066697_10000317_pt1 | contig 15843 bp, 13 predicted proteins | sample GraSoiAngelo_146_FD_66451 | JGI IMG/M metagenome (GOLD analysis project Ga0066697, IMG submission 66451) | Grasslands soil microbial communities from the Angelo Coastal Reserve, California, USA - 14_1009_05_30cm | ecosystem: Environmental > Terrestrial > Soil > Grasslands | place: USA...
GTGACGAGCGAAAGCCTCGAGGTGTTCCCTTACGGTCGTGATGTGCGTGGCGCTGTCGTCGTATAAGACCAGAATATTCTTCGGCTCGCGGCTACGCTCATCGCAGATCCTCGAAAGAACGCCGCATAACTCATCAAATCGTGCATCGTAACTCATCCCTCTCGCGTAATTATCACGGTCGCGCAAATGACTTGGATCGTATCTGGTCGATGCGGCGCTTTGGAGCGCGTCGGCGAACTGTCCCGGCGTATCGGCAAAACAGAAGATCGGAAATGGCTCCAGCGAGCGAATGCGAATGCTGACGACGGGCAGGCCGCAGGCCGCATATTCAAAGGCCTTGAGTGGCAGAGAGCTTTCCACGATGCCGGGCATGTGCCGAAACGGGATGATTCCAACAGTGGCTGTGCGGCATACTGCCCGAACGCCGTCGGGCGTTAATTCGCCCAAGTAGGTGACCTGTGGACGTTGTTTCAGCTTTTGCCACGCGCGAATCGAAGCATCTTCCCTTCCACAGAAATGGAACTCCCAATCTTTGAGCTCGGTAACGACTGCCTCCAGCAACTCAAAGTCGAGCCGCCAGTTGATTCCACCTTGATACAGCGCGATCTTCTTTCCTGCTGGCGAAGTCGCGGCTACGTTCTCGAGCGATAATCCTCTCGAGAAAAACTCGTAGTCGCAGCCATTGGGCAACATAACCGCCCGGCCTTCATACCCACCGATGCTTCGGTATGAATTCAGCACTCCTGGTGATACTGTCACCAGCAGGTCGACATGTGAAAGAAGGCCGCGCAGTCTCGTCCTAAGCAGTTCATCGAATGGAAAGATGTCTGTCGAGAAATAGTCTTCAGTTGCATGATACACCTTGAAGAACTGAGGCAGACTCTTGACGACCTCTTCGTAGTCAGCGTGGTAGATCCAGAGCAGCGGTCGTCGTAAACCTCGGGCGACCAGCGCGTTCAGCAGCATGCGCGCCTGTTGCGCCGCCGGTTTATTGACGAAACGCCGGCTGACGTGCCAGATCGTAAGGTTCTCTAGCTGGGATGGCTCTTCGGTAAGGGCATCTGATTCCGCGACTTGATCGACTTCCAACTGAACAAACAACACCGGGAGGTGCTTCGCGAAACGGCTGGCGTAGTGATAGCGGTTACTGCGCGGCTCGGTCTTCCAATCCGAACGGGTCAACATCAGGACGGAATCGAAGTAAGCCGTGATCTGTGAGGGTGTCAGCGAGAAGTACTGCGTCGAGGACCGACCCCGATCTCCGGAATCGATCGCCTGCTTTATATGAAGCTCAGTCATCGTAGAGAGCGACTCGATAGTCGTATGCGAATTGGCGGGTACGCTGACGAAACGCTTTTGTGCGTCAGACCGCCTGACCTATGGAATCCATGCGAACCGCAATCTCCGGATTCTTCGTCAATGGCTGATTAAAAGCCTGAGTATGAACAACGTCGCACCAGAAATGATTCCACTCAGGATAACGGCCATCGTACCGAGCAGCAGGGCGAGCCTGAGACGGTCTTTCCGGTACATGCGTACCAGCCAGTAAACGGGCGAGGCTTGTATGGACGTTAGCTCAGATTGCTGCTCCCGAGCCGCTGAGAGCTGCGCTTTTGCTGTAACCAGCTCCTGTTCCAGCCCGAAGCTCGTTCGCATTTCACCGCGCAGGTACTTCTCGAGGACCGCGATGTTGTCCTCACCACACCGGAGTCTGCCGCGAACTTCCGCTGAAATGGCTTTCGCTGTATCCTCGGACTTGGCGACGACGACGTTGATCACGATCGGTTCGTAGCACTCTCTCAAAAGAGCGCTGTAAACGGGCGGCCGGTCTGCTTCCGGGACCGTCGCTAGACGGGACAAGAGGTAGTCACGATAGCCTGCCGAAGCGTCCGGGATCAGCTTCGGTGCGTGCGCCGTGTAACCGGCCAGCGACGATTCGATGACCTGACAGTTCAATGCCTTCTCAAACAACAGCCGCAACGAAGGTTCATCGAAAGTTCTGAGATGAACGTAGCGGTACTGGCAGTCGGCAGAAGCGTACCAACTCAAGTCTTCCTTGAAGGGCGCACGAACGACCAGCACTCCGTCGGGTTTCAGCACATTCAGGATTTTCCGACAGCACAAGTTGACGTCCAGGACATGCTCCAACACATCGGTGCAGACGACAACGTCGAAAACGTCGTCCCGGTACGGCATGTCCTCGATTCTTGCGTAACAGACTTCGATGCCTTGAGACCTGGCGTGTTCGAGGTACCCGAAGCTGATGTCCAACCCGAAGCGACGGAGCTCGGGGAAACGACTGAGAAGGCGCCCTGTGCCAACGCCGACGTCGAGAATGGCGCTGCCGGAACGCGCGTACTTGGCGATCAAGAGCTCCGTCGAATCTTCGCTTTGAATCCACAGATCTTCGGGAATAAACGGGTTCGTGCCCGTTTCACGCAGACTCGCCAGATGGTCGCCCGCGATCCGTTCATAGTTGGCCGTATAGTCGTCCTGGTCGGAGAAGACGGGGATTCCGTCTTCGATGCGAAGAGGCTGACGGTTGTAAACGTCGGAGAGAGCAGTCAGCATTTCGCGATTCATGAAATCACCCATTCACACGTGGGGTGTCGAACCACGAATGCTGACACGAGAGGATCGTTCCCAGTTATTTTGAATTCACACCCGTGGACCACCAGATCGTATCGAGACGACTCGTCGACGACCTTGTCGAAGATTGAGCTCGAAAGTCGATATTCCCCATCTCCGAGGAGGACTGCCGGTATCATCATGCTGGCCGTTTTTCGTTGGCCGCGCGCGAGCGTCAGCGGCACGGCGCGACCGATGAAATTCGAGATCAACACGCCGTCGAGCCTTTGGAGCGTCACGCTAGGAACCAAATTAAACTGGCCATCACGATGCGCGAGCATGGAGATGCAGATCGTCATCTGGCTGCCCGCGTGAACGACCGTCTGCTCCCTGCCGTCGCCGCCGTGCGTCGACACCTTCTCGATCGTGATCGAGCCCTCGCTGGGCCAGCGCACCATAGGGACAGCCCGCTTCGCCGCGGCACTCGGCGCCTCGAGCGCAGACGCCACCGTCGTGGACGGTCTATGACTCACCCCCGCTGCTGTCTCGCCGGTCGAGAGCGGCAATTCGCACTCATTCCATTGCCCCGGCGAGTCGGGCAGTTCCTGCTGACCGTGCAGGACTTCGCCGTTCTTGACAATCGTCACGGCAAGGCGTGACGAGGGGCCATGGCGGTATCTCACCCGAAGGTCGTAGGCCGAGTCCGTCGCCAGGCCATAGGCATAAAACACACCGTGGCCCGTGGCGAGAGAATTGTCGTATCCGGACACGTACAGGCTGCGGAAGTGTTCGCCGTCAATGCACGTGGGTGCGGACCATTGGCTGTTGTCGGTGACAACAAATGCGGAGAACGCGGTCGTCGAATCCTGAACGTCGCCGACTCTGACCTCGTCTTCGATCTGACCGTCTCTCAGGAGCTGGACCGTCGAGATATCGGCGCGCGCATCGGCTGACCCGCGGAGCGCGAACGTGAAGCTGATGGTCTCGCTGTACTGATCCAACTGGAAAGACGGAACCGTCCTTGCTCTCAGCTTGGCATTCTTGCCGCGGATCCGCCGTTCATCGAGCGTGCGAATGAACCCTTCGTACGCGTTGACAACTTCCATCGAGCCGCCGCGTTTCATGATCCTTCCACGCTCGACCCAGATGGCCTCGTCGCAGAACTGCAGGATGTGACTGAGCGAGTGCGATACCAGCAGCACCGACGCTCCACTGTCCAGAACCAGCCGCTTCATACGTTCGAGTGACTTCGCGAAGAAGTAGGCGTCGCCGGCGCCGAGGATCTCATCTATGATGAGAATGTCGGGCTTGACGGCGGTGGCGACGGCGAAGACCAGCCGCGCCATCATACCGGTCGAGTACGTCTTGTAGGGCCGCTCGAGGAAGTCTCCCAGCTCAGTGAACTCTGCGATGTCTTCGGTCGCCCGTTCGATTTCCACCCGAGTCAGACCCTGGTACGTCAGCGCCGCATGAACGTTCTCGTAGCCGGTGAATTCCGGGTGGAAGCCCGCGCCCGATTCCAGCAGGGCTTGCACTTGGCCGTCTACCGTGACCGCACCTTCACTGGGCGCGATGTTGCCGGTGATTAATTTCAACAACGTGCTCTTGCCAGCGCCGTTTCGTCCAATGATGCCGAGACGCCTGCCGGCTTTCAGCTCGAAATCGATATTGCGTAGCGCCCAGAATTCATTGGACTTGATCCGACGCCACGGCATTAGGCGGGAAAAGCGGAGCGCGACCAGGAAGTGGTCAAGGCGCGTCGGGAAGATTTTGTACATTTTCCCGACATTCGACAGTCTTACGACCGTCCGCTCAGACATAGTCGATTAAAACTGGGTTCGACCGTGCGAAGAAGGACCCACCGACACCGAAAAGGCCGATCGACAGAATCGTCGTGACCAGTAGGTTTGTTAAGCCAGAAAGGCGGCCCGGGATCACCATGCTCTCATAGGCGCGCAGCGTCCGATTCTGATAACTGTGTTGTTCACTTGGCGGCAATGCCGGCAGAGCCACGCCAATCAAGAAGCTGTGGGCTGGCTGGCTCGCCCGTCACGACGTTTCGCGCTTCACTGCGGTAATGTATAAATCTAGTCCTAAGACCCTGCCGATATTGTTCAGACAATTTTCCCGTGGGATGAACAGGATCCGGCCCGGCAGCCAAAAGCTATCGAAGTTTTGGACGTCTATGCATACTCGCGAAAAGCCGGCGAACAAGCGGCCTGCTTCCTGGCGCGTCACGTAGTCCGTATGAGGAGCTGCTTCACCGACAGAGTTGGTGTCGTACATTGCGCGCACGTCTTCGCCGCTGAGAACCTTTGCCTTTCTCCTGTTCAACCATTCACGCCAGCGCGGCAGAGTGACGCGCACGATTTGTCTAAACGAGTGGCGGTTATACAACATGATAATGGAGCGTCCACCGAGCTTCAGCACGCGATGCACCTCAGCGATCGCTCTTTGAAGATTGCCGGTGTGGTGTAGACAGCCGATCGAGTAAACATAGTCGAAAGTTTCCGCGTCGTAAGGCATTTCGAGCGCGGAACCTTCCCGGACGTTGGGCTGACGGCCGAGCTGCTGGAGTCTGTAGCGCATCATCATGACGGGTCCGGGCGAGATGTCGAGGCCGTGATAGTCCGCACCTCGTTCGACCAATCGCTGACCGAGCGTGCCATATCCCAAGCCTATTTCGAGCACTTTCTTGCCGTTCAGCGCATAGGGCGTGACGTAGTCCATCAGGTATGGGTACATTCCAAAGTACGCGTCATCGAAACGGCGGAGGCTCTCGGTTGTGACATCGGTGATGCCGATCGCTCGCGCCAGACCAGTCCCACACAGTTCATTCCAGAATTCGGCGTTTCGACGATCAAGCGATCGCTGTGAGGAGTCGTCGACGGCAGTTTCCATGAGTCAATTCGTTGAGTCGAACTGGTTTGTGGCGGTCACAATGAACATTGATGCGGTCAAGGAGAGTGAAATTCGATGAGTTCACGGCGGGATGAGGCACTTCATGACGACCGTCCGCTCAGACATAGTCGATGAACACCGGCTTCGATCGCGCGAAGAAGTAGCCGCCGATTCCGAAGAGCCCGATGGACAGACCGGTCACGATCAGCAGGTTCGTGAGGCCGGGAAAGCGGCCCAGGATCATCGTGCTCTGATACGCGATGATGAATTGCGCCATCGGATTCAACGCCAGCAAAGGTCTGAGACTCTGCGGCACCATCTCAGGCGTGTAGGCAATCGGCGAGAGAATCATGATCATCATCATGAGCAGGTTGATCAGATTCGGCAGATCCCTGAAGACAAGATTTACCAGCGCCAGAATCCACAGCAGCCCTGTCAGGGCGAGCACGTGCAGCGCCCAGATTGCGGGCAGGAAGACGATCGTCCACGGCAAGGTGCGCATCGCGATCGATGCCAGGAGAATGACGGCGAGTCCGACCACCATCGTCACCTGACTCAGGAGAACTGCTTTCGCCGGCGCGAGATCGATCGGGAAGACGGTGTTGCTCAGCACCGCCTTGTTGGCGACAACCGAGACGACGCCGCTCCCGAGCGCTTCGCTGGTCATCAGGAAAGGGACCAGCCCGGAGAAGATCAGCAACACATACCGCGCCGGTGAGAGGCCGGGTACGCGCACATGGAAGATCAGCAGATAAACAACCGCGTAGATGGCGAGCATCATCAGCGGCGTCAAGACAGCCCACCCGAGGCCGAAGATCGATCCGGCATACCGAGAGGTCAATTCACTGCGCGTAATCCGCCAGAGCAGCCTGAAATGCGTGCCGAGATATTGCCCGGAATGATTGACACGAGACAATTTCATTTCATGGGCCTGTGTCGATCCACCTACGTCGCGATCAGCGCGCCGGTGATGCGCTCAGCGGACCGGCCATCGCCGTACAGGAGAGGCCTCGTTGTCGCCGGCCGGAACGACGCAACAGCATCGACGATCGCGTCCGTGCGTGCGCCTGCCAGGGTGTTCCAGCCCGTTTGAACGGTTTCGACCCACTCAGTCTCCTCGCGCAGCGTCACGCACGGCACACCGAGCCAGTACGCTTCCTTTTGCAGTCCGCCGGAATCGGTCAGGATGAGACGCGCGGACTGCGCCAGCCGCACGAGATCCAGATAGCCCACCGGATCGATCAGACGGACGCTGGCTCTCAGAGTAACTGGGCCGTCGAGCCGGGCAAGCGCTCCGCGCGTTCGGGGATGGATCGGAAGAACAATGGTCTCTTCAACCCGATTGAACGCCGACAAAATGTCGCGTAAGTGGACGAGGTTGTCGGTATTCTCCTGGCGGTGAATGGTCGCCAACAGGTAGCTGTGTTCCTTGAGTGCCAGCCGTTTCAAGATGTTGGAGGATTCGCGTGCGCGTTCGAGTGTTCGCTGCAGCACATCGGCCATGACATCGCCGACGAGATGCACGCCGACCGTGATGCCCTCCGCGGCAAGGTTATCGAACGCTGTCTGGCTGGGGCAGAACAGGAGATTCGAGAGATGGTCGGTGACTACCCGATTGATCTCCTCCGGCATTGCTCTGTTGAAAGAGCGCAGGCCCGCTTCGACGTGCGCGACTCGCTGGTGCAGCTTGGCAGCCGCCAGCGCGCCAGCGATCGTGGAGTTGGTATCACCGTAGACGAGCACCCAATCGGGTCTCTCTTTCGACAGGACTTCTTCGATTCCGGCCAGCATCGCGCCGGTCTGCGCGCCGTGCAGCCCCGAGCCGATTCCCAGGTTGTAGTCGGGAGCCGGAAGCGCCAACTGCTCGAAGAAAATGGCCGACATCTCGTCGTCGTAGTGCTGGCCTGTATGAACGAGAAGCTCGGTATGGCTGGCCCGTCGCAACGCGTGGCTGACCGCGGCGGCCTTGATGAACTGCGGGCGGGCGCCGACGATAGTGACGACTTTCATGAGTCGAGCCGCGGCGCAGCGTCGATCACGTTGGCTCGTTGACGCGCGACGGAACCCCGGCGCCTCCGCGGTACCGTGCTCCGCACGCCGCGCATGTCGCATCGAGCGGCGGCTTCACCGCCGCCGCCAACTTCACTCCGCACTCGCACATCCACCCGACCACGCGCGCCGGATTCCCGACGACGAGCGCGTAGTCGGGCACGTCCCTGGTCACGACCGATCCCGCGCCGACGAACGCGTAGCACCCGATCGTGTGGCCGCACAGGATCGTGCTGTTCGCGCCGAGGCTGGCGCCGCGCTTGACGAGCGTCCGCTGATATTCGCTTTTGCGCGGCACGTGACTGCGCGGGTTGATCACGTTGGTGAACACGATCGACGGCCCGCAGAACACGTCGTCTTCCAGAATCACGCCGGTGTACAACGACACGTTGTTCTGGATCTTCACGTTGTCGCCGACGATGACGTCCGGTGACACGACGACGTTCTGGCCGATGTTGCAGCCGCGGCCGATGCATGCGCCGGTCATCACGTGCGAGAAGTGCCAGATCTTCGTCCCCGCGCCGATCGTGCACCCCTCGTCGATGTAGCACGACTCGTGGGCGAAGTACTCAGCCACGGGCCTCGCCCAGAATCGGATGGAGGTGCGCCGCGACGACGGCGGGCTCGGTGCGGCGGATCCGAGCCGTGAGCTCGATGGCCGGCCGGCCCTCGTCGATGCCGAAGCCGCCGCCGGCCAGGACATCGGCGTACACCCGCGTGTGCAAATCGGCGAACCCTTCGCTGAACTCCACGTCGTGTCCGTCGACCGTGATCGATCGGAACGTCGTCTTCACGCCGGGCTCCGCTGGAAACGGCAGGTCTGCGCGGTCGGTCGAGAGGAACCAGCGGACGCGCGCGCGCTCGAGATCCAGAAATCCGGCGGTGCGGCGCGCGTCGCGGACGTGGACCTCGCAGCCGCCGGCTGGGCCGAAGAGCCATAGCAGCAAATCGAAGAAATGAACGCCGATGTTCGTCACGATGCCGCCGGACCGCTCCTCCGATCCCTTCCACGACTGGTCGTACCACCGGCCGCGGGCCGTCACGTACGTCAGCGACACGTCGTGCCGGCGCGACGCGGATTCCGATCGCAGTCGATCGCGCAGCGCCATCAGCTGTGGGTGCAGGCGCAGCTGCAGGACGGTGTGCACGCGCCCGCCGGTTTCCTCCTCGAGCTCCTTCAGCGCGTCGAGATTCCAGGGATTGATGACCAGTGGCTTCTCGCAGATGGCGTCAGCGCCGACGCGCAGCGCCAGGCGGATGTGCGCGTCGTGAAGATAGTTCGGCGAGCAGATGCTGACGTAGTGGACGCGGTCGGCCTCCGGTCCGCGGCGCAGCTTCTCCAGATGCCGATCGAAGCGCTCGATCTCGGTGAAGAAGCGGACGTCGAAGGAGTACCGATCGAGCACGCCGACCGCGTCGTGCGGATCGACGGCCGCCACGAGGCGGTTGCCCGTGCTCTTGATCGCCTCGAGGTGCCTCGGCGCGATGTAGCCGGCGGCGCCCGTCAGCGCAAAATTCTTCACGAGCGTCCCTTTCGCGAGACGAGCGCGTGCCGAAGCCTGTCGTACCGTCCGCCGAGCATGTGCTTCGCAGCCGCAAGCGTCGAGCGCCTCAGCGCCACGCGCGCGGCGGTGTACCGCGGCCTCTCGCAGATCGAGGCGAGGTCCGCGACGGTCGTGTACGATTTCGCCGAGAACCGACGCAGCACGAACGATGCGATCGCCCGCTCGTTGTAGCCGGCCGTCGAATTGAGCGCGCCGGCATACCCGGAGCGGCGGGCCGCGTCGAGCACCCTCACGTCGTACGCGCCGTTGGGAATCGAGAAGTATTCGACCGGCGCGCCGGTAATCGCTTCGAGCTCGCGCTTCGATGCGATGACCTCCTCGTCGATCGCGGCGGTCTCGAGCGCCGGCAGCCTCGGGTGCGTGCGCGAGTGCGAATGGATGCGATGCCCGCGCGCCGACAGCTCGCGCAGCTGACCCGCCGTCATGAAGCCGGCGCGGCCGATCCAATCGGTCACCACGAAGAACTCGCCCCGGAAACCGAATCGTTCCAGAATCGGCGCGGCGGTCGTGTAGCCGCTCACGTCGCCGTCATCGAATGTCAGCACGACGACCGGCCGCCGATCGCTGCGATCGGAAGACGCCGCGCTCTCGTCATCGCTGGCGCCGCGGCAGGCGCGCAGCGATGCCACCGTAACGGCATTCGTCGACAGATAAGCGATGTGCTCCTCGAAGAGCCGGCGGCTCAACACGTACTCGCGATCGGTCGGCGTCATCGAGCGATCCCAGCGCTCGCCGGAGTCGATGCCGTGATACAGGATGATGGCGAACATCACGCGGCCGATCCGCGCCGCGCCGAGTGCACCAGCGCGTCGACGAAATGGCTGAGCCCCACGTGGCTGAACAGCCGGCTTGCCGCGCCGGATTTGGTGTACGTGCGCAGATGCCCGCTCTCGGCCTGATCGATGACGTCAATCAGATCCTGTGCCCCTTCGATCAATAGTCGATCGCACTCCACTTTGAAGTGCCGTATCGCGAACTGCGGCGGCAGCGCCCGTTCGGCGATCAACGGACCTGTATCGACGCCGTCGTTGGCGACATACACCGTCAGTCCGACCTTGTCGGCTCTGCCATCTCGCATCGCCCAGAACGGCGCGTACACGCCGCGATAGTCCGGAAGGATGCCGGGATGGCAGCCGACGAATCCGAGCCTCGGAATCGACAGTACGTCCGTCTGCACCATCTCGCGCGACATCATGACGACAAGATCCGGACGGAGCCGTTCGACGAGCGTCCGTCCCTCGAATGTGTTGAGGGAATCGACCTCGAATACATCGACGGCCGCGGCGAGCATTTCCTTCGTGGTCTCGCGCAAGCCGAGGCCGCGCCGAAGTCGTTCGTCGGCGCCCTTCAGGAATAGTCGATAGAACAGCTGGAACAGGACTTCGTCGCCGACGCGGATGACGCCGTATCGCTTCAGCCGCCGACCGAGAAGCGCCAGCTTCGCCGCGAAGCCCATCGGCCGCTGAAGGATGACGCCCGAGATCTTGCCCGTGGCGGCGAGACGGCCGGCCACGGCCAGCGTGGACGCCGACTCGAACGTGTAGACGAAGGTCCTTAACGGCATCGCGCTCACGAAACGCGGGCGGCGGCGGTCCGGCCGCCGCGCCGCACGTCGACGACGTTGCGCAGCGTCGACGCGAGCGCCGGCGCGTGCACGTGAAGCGAGTACGAGCGTTCGACAGTGCGGCGCCCGGCCTCGGCCATCCGGCGGCGCAGCGTCGCGTCGTTCAGCAGCCTCCGGATCTTGTCGACCCATTCCGCCTCGCTCGACGCGAGGAACCCATTGACGCCGTCCTGGATGATCTCGCGGTTGACGCCCACCGCCGACGCGACGACCGGCACGCCGCACGCCATGAACTGAATCGCCTTGAAGCCGCACTTCCCGCGCGACCACTCGTCGTCGGTGAGCGGATACACGCCGATGTCGCACGTGTTGAACAACCGCACCTCGTCGTCGAGCGACCAGCGCGCGTTCTCCATCCGGACGCCCGGCATCTCGATCGCCGCACCGGCGCCGCTGATGCGCGCGACGAACGCGTCGGTCTCGGCGACGCGGCGGAGCACCGGCGCGAGATCGGCAATGTAGATCGCCGTCGTCGGGCTGCCGATCCAGCCGACGACCGGCGGCGTCGCGGTGCGAGCGCCGTCGGCGCGCGGCACGAAGCGGTCGGTGTCGACGCAGGTCGGAATCGTGGTGACGGATCGGTTGTATCGCTCGGCGTACGACGCGAGATAGTCGTTGCCGGCAATCACGTGATCGGCGCTGCGGATGATCGTCTTTACTTTGCCCGGATACTTGAGCGCCGAGATGAATCGGTTCGCGTGGCTGACGGCGGGCAGGAAGATCGCGTCGTCGAAGTCGAAGACGATCGGCGGATGGCCGCGCCGCGCGAGCAGACGCTCGACGACCGCGGGACCGATCGGAAAGATCTCGCGATACAGGAGGATGACATCGAAATCCGGGAGCTTGCGCAGCGCCAGCAGCCGATCGATCGACAGCCGCGCGAACGCCATCGCCTTTCGCAGGTAGTGGCGCGGCTGGTAGACGAGCTGGAAGAACTCGGTGGTGAAGAGCGTTTCGAGCGTGACGTCGAACCCGTGCGCCTGGAGGTACGGGATGAACTGCGCGATTCGGAAGCGGCAGCCGGCGCCTTCCACCGGGAGCGGCGACAGCGCCAGCACTCTGATCCGTTCTGTCACTCAGGCCAGCCGGTTCCGAAACAGCATGCCAAGCGCGCCGACCATGACGATGGCCGGTATCGCCCATTGGAGCGGCGTGCGCCACGCTGTCGCCGTGGCGAGCAGCAGCAGGTGCACTGCGGCGACAACGGCAACCGTCAGGCAGACGAGCTGCACGCGAACCGCATGGGTGCACGCCTCGAATGCCGAACGCCACCGTGCGACGATGCGACCCGTCATCGATGTTTGCCACGCAGCGCCGAAGCCGATCGATGCCCGCCGGCCCATCGCCGCGATCCGGCTCGACTCCACTTCGCCGATCACGGCTTCGTCTTCGAGGGGATCCGCCGGCGCCAGCATGTCGCGCACCGCGTCTTCGCACCGGCGCCACGCCGAACGCAAACGGCTCGCGGAGCGAACTAAAAGGCTCATCGGGCCGCCGCTCCGATGTTGTAGTCGATCACCATGCCGGAAATCGTGTACTCGTCGGTCTCGAACGTCATCGTGATGCCGGTCTTGAGCGGACGGCCGCGATACGCCCAGCCGTGAGCGAGCTGCTGCACCGGCAGCCTGAACGTCACGACGACGGTGACCGGGGCGTCGTTGATGGACGAGGCACCAGACGGCGGCGGCGGTTGATCGAGAGAGACGATGCGCGGCGCGATGTCTGGTTCGTACCCGGTGACCGTCGTATCGACGTCGCCCGCTTTCATCCGCCGCGCGATTTCGCGCGCAATCACGAAGCGGCCGCGCACGGTGGCCGCGGGAGGCCGCGCTTCTCCGCGAACGTCGGAAATCTGAAACGAGTACCACTGCTCGGGCGTGCGAAACGAGAGAAAGGCGTCGGGCACCAGCGGCACCGGCTGCGGCGCGCTGGGAACGATGCAGCGAAGCGTCCCGTCGCCGAGCGCCTCCGTGTAACAGCCCACTCGGACGACGGCTGGCACGAGCAGCCGGTCGGCGACGGGTGTCGCGACCACCGAGTCGCCGACGCGAATGCGAACGGCCGCCGTCGTCGGCGCGCCGACCGACACGACTTCGGCCACACCGTTGTCGGGCGTGTCGCCCTGCGCCAGCTTCAACCCGGGCTTGACGCGCTCGGCGTCCGCACGCTGCAGGCCGACGAACGCGCCGCCGACGAGCATCGTCAGCGATGGCGTCGGTGCCGCGGGCACCACGGTCACGGCGCGCGGCAGACGGCTTACCTCCTGAGCGTAGTCGTAGAGCACGACGTCATAAGTGCCTGGCGCGAGCGTGGTCGGCAGGTCGGCCTCGGCGCCGGTCACGCTGGTGATCGCGAAATTCTTCGCCTGAATGTCGTTCAGCGAAATTCGCATGAACGGCCGCAGATTCTGTCCGTGGATCAGCAGCCGCCCGCTGATCCCCTGGACGATCGACGTCGGCGTCACGCCCACGAGCCGCGGCTGCGGCGGCCGGAACAGCAGGTACGCGAGGTACGCCAGCGGAATCATGATCGCCAGCACGAGGACCACCGCGGCATCGACGGCGTTCAGCCGCCTCGTGGTCTCCGGGCGATCGCGTATCACAGCCATGAGCGCGTTTTCGCCTGGTGGATCACCTTCGCCGCGCCGAGCCCCGCGAACCACACGAGATACGGCAGCGCGAGGCCGCGATGCCTGACGAGGGTCCCGATGTTGCCGCCGGTGAGCGCCACCATGACGGCGGCGGCCGCGGCGTACGCTGCGAGCACGGCAGTCAGGAGCAGATCGCGGCGCGCACCGGCCACGATGCCGAATGGGATCAGCAGCACGATGACGTACCACACGACCTGCTCGGGCAGATACGCGAGCGCCGCGCGCGATTGAATGGTCCACGGCAACGGCTGCGCGACGTACGCCACGACGGCTCGAATCGCGAAGCGCATCTGCTCCGGTACCGTGATCGACTGCAGCGGCACCATGCCTTCGTAGAGACGCGAATCGAGCAGCTTATAGGTGTAACCGGCCGTCGTGATGTGGCCCATATGAACCTGCGCGAGCGCCTGCGTTGACTTCGAGAGACGCACCTGCAACGCCGGCTGAATCAACGCGGCAACCATCATTGCGGGAGCGACAACGGCGAACGCCAGCGCGAGGCGTGGACGGCGCAGCACGGCGGCGACTGCCGATCCGCCGCCGATCCCCGCGGCGAACATCACGAGGCCGCCGTCGCGGATGCTTTGCAGCGCAACGCCTACGCATGCGAGCGCGACAACGCCGAAGGCGCGCGACCCGAGACGAGGCGTCCGCCACACCCACTCGATCAGCCAGACACTCGCCGCGGCGAGCAGGAAATAGAGCGGCTCCTTCAGCGCGGAAATCGACCACGCGAACATGCTCGGCAGGAACAGCAGGAGCGTCAGCCCGATCGCGGCGGCCAGTCGACCGAAGCGCTCGCGCGCGATGCGGAACAGCGCGACACACATCGTCAGGTACAGCGCGCATCCGAACAGATGCAAACCGTACGGCGCGACGCCGATCATCGCCTGCAGAAACGCCAGGACATAGAGGTACATCGTGTAGCTGTAATCGTCGAAGGCGTATATCAGATCGGCGCGATGAATCGGGACGCCGAACGCGACGTTTCGCAGCCAGATCGATCGGCGAATGAAATATTCCTCGTCGCCGAAGAAGCTGCCGAACGCCACCTGCCAATGATCGGTCGACGCGAACAGGCCGGCGATGGCGACGATGCGCAGTCCGATGCCGAGGAGAAGCAGACCCAGAATCCAGCGGCGCTCGTCCCCTTCCAGACCGCGAACGCACCACCTGACGAGCACAACGGCTGTGATGGCGAACCATACGGTCAGCGGCGAGAGAGTGTAGGCGGCGCCGACGATGACCCCGGCGGCAACTGCTGCAAGCGCGAACCGGCGCGGAACGGCAGTTCCCGTCATGCGAGCACCGCTCCGAGCACACGGTCGTACGCCGCCGCCACGGCGGGCAGCGCGAAGCGCCGCGCGCTGCCGCGCGCCGCCGACGAGAGCCGCGCGCGAAACGGCTCGTCGACGAGAACGCGCTCGAGCGCCGCCGCGACGGCCTCCGGCTGATGTCGATCGACGAGGAGCCCGTCGATGCCGACGGTCACGATTTCCCGCGTTCCGGCGGACGTCGTGGCCACCACGGGCACGCCACAGGCCATCGCCTCGATCAATACGTTGCCGAAGCCTTCGTAGCGCGACGTCAGCACGAAGACGTCCGCCCTGGCGATGAACTTCCACGGGTTCTTCTGAAACCCGCAGAGCACGACGGCTTCGTCGAGGCCGCGTTCGGCAATCTGGCGCCGCAGCTCCGGCTCGAGCTCCCCGTCTCCCAGGATGAACAGGCGCACGGGCACGTGAGCGCGAAGGAGAGCGATCGCTTCAATCAGCAGCGGATAGTTCTTCGCGTCCGCCAGCCGTCCTGCGGCGACGACCACGGGACGAATCCACATGCCGGCGAACTGGGGTTCGAGGACTTCGCGCGACGATCGCTCGACGGCGTCGAGGTTGACGGGATTGTGGACGACCCGAATCCGCTCGCGTGCGACGCCGAACTGCTTGACGAGATCGTCGGCGACCCCGACCGACGAGGTGACGATCGCGTCGGCGAGCCGGTAGCCGAGCTTCGTCACGACACTGAACGCGCGGCGATGCCACGGATGCCGCCACTGGTAATCGGCGTCGCGGAGAAATCCCGACATGGGCGTCTGCTGATTGAACACGATGCGCGATCGCACGCGCGCGGCCCTCGCCGCCGTCAGCACGGTGAAGTAGCTCAGGAACGAGACGACCACGTCCGGGCGCTGCGCACGCAGATATTTTCGAAGCGCATTCCACCGCTGAATCCGCGATCCACGGCGGCCGGCGTCCAGCGCGATCGTCGGATCGAGATCCTCCAGATACGGACCGCGCCGCTCGAACAAATACATCGACCGGTTCCAGCGGGACGCGTCGAGCGCGTTCAGCACGTGCACCGCGGCACGTTCGGCGCCGCCGCCGTTCAGCGACGGAAGTACGAAGCAGATGCGGGGACGCATGTCTCCACGCCGAGGTGCGCCGACACGTCTGTCATCATCCGCCCGGCCTGGACTTCCAGCGTGT
>Ga0066697_10000335_pt1 | contig 15574 bp, 10 predicted proteins | sample GraSoiAngelo_146_FD_66451 | JGI IMG/M metagenome (GOLD analysis project Ga0066697, IMG submission 66451) | Grasslands soil microbial communities from the Angelo Coastal Reserve, California, USA - 14_1009_05_30cm | ecosystem: Environmental > Terrestrial > Soil > Grasslands | place: USA...
TCGGCCCGAGAACGCCGATCGTGTCGCAGGTCTCCTCAAGGCCCTGGGCGGCAGTGCCGGATTCGAGAAGGCAGGCAAGGCAGGGCGTCGCGCCGGGACGGATGGTCATGGTCAGCCCGTAACTGGCCACGCCGGCCGCGTAGATCCAAGGCCGGCCGGATTTCACGGCAACATCGTTGATCAAGAAGCGAGTTTCGAAATTGTCGGTGCCGTCAAGGAGCACATCGACTTCACCGAGAAGTGCTTCCACGTTGCGCGGGCTGAGATCGGCGACGATACCTTCGACGGCCACGGACGAATTGATGGAGCGCAGCTTGCGCTCCGCGGCGACCGCCTTGGGAAGCACGTTGCGAGCATCGCCCTCATCGAAGAGGGTCTGCCGCTGCAAGTTGGAGGGCTCCACGAAATCGCGATCGATGATTCTCAGGTAGCCGAGGCCGGCGCGAACGAGAAGATTCGCTGCCGCGGCGCCGATTGCGCCGCAGCCGACCACGGCCGCCCGGGAGGCGAGAAGCCGTTGCTGCCCTGCCGGGCCGATCCCGGCGAAGAGCATCTGGCGCGAGTATTTTTCCTGGAGCGCAGCGTTCACGAAAGGTACGGTCCCGGCAGGCACTGCGGCCGCGCCTGCTAAGTTACATGATAGCGCCAAAGCGGACTGGGCAGGCAACGCCGCTGTGCTACCCTTCGTCTGAGCGAATGGAAACATGAAATCGGGCTGGGCCAATGGATGGCGAGGTATTTTCGCGCTTGCGCTCCTGACGGGAGCCGCGTCAACGCGCGCGCAGGCGCCGCCGGGCGGGTCGGTGACAGCTGCCGTCGAGGAAGAACCGAAGATAGTGGCGATCCGCATGGTCAAAGAAGATGGCCAAGAGCTTTCCAACACCCTCTCCGGAATCGCGGTAGAGACCGGCAAAACGCTGGACCCAGGAAAAATCGCGGATAGTTTGCGCGCGCTTTACCGCACCGGCGATTACGCCGATCTGCGCGCGGTGGTGACTCCGGTAGCGGACGGCGTGCGATTGGATTTCGTGGTGCGGGAGAATCTGTTCTTCAACCAGGTGCGCATCGCCGGGCTCACCGCGCCACCCAGCGAGGCCTCAGCGGCGGCGGCCATGCAGCTCACACTTGGCCAAACCTACCGGCAGGCGGCCGTCAGCGAGGCGCTGGAACGGTTGCGAGAAACGCTTCGCGAAGAGGGTTTGTATCAGGCCGAGGTCTCCGCGGAAACGGTGCCGCATCCGGAGGCCCATCAGATGGACATTGTTGTGCACGTGAAGCCCGGGCCCCGCGCACGCGTGGGAATCATCCAGCTGAGGAACGGCACGGAATATCGCGACGCCGAAATCCTCTCGCGATTGAAAATGAAATCGGGAGGCGCGATCACTTCGGCCAGGCTGCAGCGCGGCACGGACCGCATCCGGAAATTTCTGGTCAAGAAGGGGCATCTCAGCGGGCGAGCCGCCTTGCGCCGGGCCAACTATGATGCGGCGAAGAACACCATTCCTCTGGACCTGGATGTAACGGAAGGACCGCGCGTACAGGTGTCCTTGAAGGGCGCGAAGTTTTCCAAAAGCGAGCTGAAAAAACTGATCCCCATCTATCAGGAGGGCGCGGTTGACGCGGATCTTCTCGAAGAAGGAAAACGCAATGTTCGCGAGCGGCTCGAACGCCAGGGGTATTTCGACGCCGATGTGAATTACACGACGGAAACGCATGAAATGAAGTCCGACCATGGGGCGGCGCGAGGCACAGAAGAGGTCATTACCTACACCGTCGAGCGGGGCGTTCGCCACAAACTGATGGGAATAGAAATCACCGGAAACCGGTACTTCGACACCGAATTGCTGCGCAGCCGCTTGCAAGTTTTCGGCGGCGCCTTCGGCTCGGCGGGGCGTTTTAGCCGCCGGCTGGTTGATTCCGACACGCAATCGATGCGCACGCTTTATCAGGCCAACGGTTTTCTCGATGCCACCGTTGAGCAACAGACCGAAGACAACTACAAAGGCAAACAGGGCGATCTGTTTATCCGCTTCGTGATTCAGGAAGGAAAGCAGACGCGCGTCGCTTCTCTCTCGATGGAGGGGAATCATGTCTTCAAGGAAGACGAACTGCTCGGCGTGGTCGGCTCGACCCCCGGGCAGCCCTATTCCGACTTCAGTGTGACCACCGACCGGGACAACATTCTGGCGCTTTATTTTAACGAAGGATTTCCCGAGGCGAGCTTCACGGCCACCGCTGAACGCGTCTCTCGAGATCCAGCGGCACAAAAGGCGGATCCCGGCAGGAACACGGTTTCCTCCGAGAAAAAGCAAAAAAAAGAACGGACGGAAAAAGAGTCCCTACCGGCCATTGAGCAAGCCGAGGCGGTTCGCCTGGTGTATCACATCCAGGAAGGTCCGCAAACGCGCGTGCGGCGCATTCTAATCGGCGGCTATGAGCACACGCGACCGGGAGTGATCCGCCGAGAGGTGCACATCAAAGTCAAAGAACCGCTTCGCGAAGGCGACGTTGTTGAATCGCAAAGGCGGCTGTATAACCTCGGGGTCTTCAATCGTGTCACCATCGGGCCTCAGAATCCCAACGGAACGAATCCGGAGAAGGATATCGCCGTTCTGGTTGAGGAAGCCAAGCGTTACACGGTGGCCTACGGCGGCGGATTCGAAGTGCAGAGGCTCGCCAGCACGACCAGCCCGACCGGGGCGCAGATCCAGGCCGCTCCCCGCGGAATTCTGGAGGTCAGCAAACTGAATCTTACCGGGCGCGGGGACTCGCTCTCCTTCAAACTGCGTGGCAGCACATTGCAGGGGCGCGCTTTGCTGGGGTATTCGGCGCCCAACACCTTTGCCAATCCACACTTTAGCTTTCAGGCCACCACATTTGCGGAGAAAACGCGCGACATCAATACATTTACGGAAGAACGCTACGAGGGTTCGGTGCAATTGACCGATCAAGTCACGCCACTGACGACGGTGCTTTATCACTACGCCTTCCGCCGCGTTAGTGTTTCGAATCTCAAGATCTTGAGCGAGGAAATTCCGCTCTTCAACCAGCCAACACTGGTTTCCCAATTCGGGCTAACCTGGTTCCGCGATTCGCGCGACAATCCCGCCGACGCCGCGAAAGGCAGTTTTAACAGCGCCGACTTCGGCAATGCTGCTACCAGTCTTGGTTCCAGCGCCAGTTTCCTGCGCTTCTTCTTTCAAAACTCCACCTACTACCCGATCAAGCGGCGCTTCAGTTTTGCGCGTTCCACGCGCTTGGGCTTCCTGCTACCTTATCGCGACACGGTTTCCCTGAGTTTCCCGGCCCCCGCGCCCGGGCAGTGCACCGCCGGTACGGCACCTTCAGGACCGAGCCCCACGATCATCCCCCTACCGGAGCGTTTCTTTGCGGGCGGCGGAACGTCCCTGCGCGGCTTCGCGCTCAATCAAGCTGGACCGCGCGATGCCTGCACGGGCTTCCCGGTTGGTGGTCAGGCTATGCTGGTGCTCAATCAGGAATTCCGCTTTCCGATGCGCTTGCCGTTCGTCGGGACGTCTCTGGGCGGCGCAATCTTCTATGACGGCGGCAACGTGTACAGCCGGCTAACCCGCATCTCCTTGCGCACCATGCTGCCGGAGCCCACCTTCGCACTGCAAAATCCCGCATCACCTGCCGGGCCAACGAACATGCCCGTGTGCGCCACGAATTGCACGAATGAGCTCAATTATTTTGCGCACACTTTGGGTTTGGGGGTGAGATATAAGACGCCGGTGGGTCCCATTCGCATCGATTTCGGCTATCAGCTCAATCGTCCTTCGTTTGTGATTCCGATTCCCTGTCCGAGCAATGCCACAACTTGCCAGATTGGCTCGCTGGGGCAGCAAGGCACAAGACTCCCCGGTTTCCAAATCTTTTTCAATCTGGGGTCGACCTTCTAGTGCGCGGCCTGGCGATGCGCGTTTTTCTGGTCTCGCTGCTCATGGTGAATGCGGCGGGATTGCTGGCATCGCAGGAGATCGTGGACCGCATTGCCGCGCGGGTTGAAAATGACATCATCTTATTGAGTGACATTCGTGTGCTCAGCCGCTACCAGCGATTCCTGGACGGAAAATCGGAAACCGATGCCCACATTCTCGACCGGCTGATCGATCAGTGGATGGTGCGAACCGAGGCCGATGTGTCGCGATTCCCGCACCCCTCCGACGCCGAGATTGACGGCGCCCTGGAGCGTCTGCGGAAGTCGTTCAGCTCCGCAGAGCAATACGAGGCCAGCAGAAAGCAGAGCGGGTTGAGCGATTCGCAAGTGCGGGGAATGCTAGCTTCGCAACTGTACTTGAGCAACTATCTGGACTCGCGCTTTCGCCCTGCCGTGCAAGTCGATCCCCCGGCGATTGAAGATTTTTATCGCAACACCTTCGTGCCGCAGGCCAAGGCTGGCGGGCAGGAACCACCGTCGCTAGATGCCGCGCACGACCTGATTCAGGAAGCGCTGGTGCAGCGCGGAATCAACGAACAGTCAGAGAAGTGGCTTAGGGAAAGCCGCACGCGCCTGCACATCGATATTCTCCTGGAGGGAGGATCTAAATGACCCGCGAGACCCGCGGCCGGAAGTGGCGTTGGCTGCGTCACGTCGCCTGGATTCTCGGCGCCAAGATCTTCCTGATCGTCACGGGTCTGATGATTTTTTTCGGCAGCGGCGCGGGCAACCCATTGTTGAGCCGGCTGCTCATCAGCCGTTTCGAACAGCTGACTGGCGGTAAGGTGGAGTTGCGAAGCGTATCCATTCAATGGCTCGCCATGCAAGCAACCATAAAGGGTGTGGTGATCCATGGGAGAGAGTCCGCGGGGACGGAACCTCTTTTTGCCGCCGAGGAAGTGCGGGCGGGGCTGCGCATCGATTCCTTCTGGGGCCGCCGAATTTCACTGAATGAGCTCGTCGTGCAGAGGCCCCACCTGCACATCCGAGTTGAAAAGAACGGCACGACAAACGTGCCCGCGCCTCGGCGGCCTGCCTCTATAAATAAGCCATGGCGCGACACGCTTTTCCAATTGCACATCCGGCGCCTTCTGCTCGTCGACGGGTGGGTTCTCTACAACAACACCAAGACGCCGATCACCGTACATGGAGGAGATCTGCGGCTGGGGCTGGATGCCGGAGGTACGCTGGACCATCCCTTGTACCTCGGCGACCTGGAGTGGCAGACCACGCAGTTCACCTCGATGCACTATGCGCCCCTGCAGGTTGGTCTGGCAGCGAAATTCACGCTGTGGCGCGAGGGGTTTACCCTCGAACAAGGGGTACTTAGCGCCGGGCGTTCGCATCTCGATGTACAAGCGGAAATGAATGGCTTCTCGGATCCGCAGTGGAGTTTCCGGTACCGCGGCTGGGTCGATCTCCTGGATTTCCGGGAAACCCTGCGTGAGCCTACGGTCCCGACGGGGCGGGTCGATGTGGCCGGAGAAGGCCATTTCGCCGGCGGACAGTACCACGGGAGCGGGAGCTATGGGGGACAGAACATCGCGCTGCCGTATGCGGACTTTCATGCGACCGGGCTCACTACCCGCGGCAGCTATCGAATTGACAACCGTGGCCTCGAGGTGCCCGATTTTTTTGCCGGCGCTTTTGGCGGCCGGGTAACCGGGCGCGTAACCATGCGTTTCGATGGGCTACAATTTAGGGCCGACACTCATGTGCAAGATGTTAGGCTCGCAGGGGTCCTGCCCTCCATCGAGCATCGCAACTTCCCGATCGACGAACTGCACTGGGACGGACGGATCTCGGCAGACACGGTGGAAACCTGGAGCGGCCCTTTCCGGCACTTCGAGATCTTCGCGAAGAGCGTGTGGGAGGCTCCCGAACAGTTGGCGGAACACCATCAACCGGTGACGGCGGCCTGGAAGTTCCGCTATCGTTACGATCCCAACATCCTGACCATCGATGCGGGTGAATTCGCAACGCCGGCGTCGCGTGGTAGCATCGACGGAATTCTTGCTCCGCGCAACTCTGCCCTGAATATGCGATTCGAAACGGGAACGATTGAAACCTACAAGGATTTCATTGATGCCCTGCGAGGCGCGCTGCCTCATTCTTCCGAGGCAGCCAAGCCGATCTCGGGCAGCGTACGATGGGATGGCAAAATCGCCGGGGCCTCCGGCGGCCCTCGATTTCAAGGCCACCTACGCGGGGAGCGGGTGCGCTACGACGGCGTCTTCCTGGACTACCTCGACGGCGATCTCACCTATGCACCTTTGGAATTCACTTTGGTGCGTGGTCACGCCAGACGCGGTGAGATGGAAACAGATATTGAGGCCAATCTTTCCCTGACCAACTGGAGTTTTCTGCCGGAGAACAACTGGACAGCTGAAATCAATTTCGAAAGAGTTCCGGTCGAAGGTATCGAGCAGTTGCTGGAGTTGTCGTATCCGGTGAAGGGATCATTGACGGGCCAGTTTCACGGGCAGGGCACTCGGGAAAAACCCACTGTCACGGGGCTCTTTGATCTCGCCGATGGCAAAGTCTATGGACTCTCCTTCAATCGTCTCCGCGGGCAACTGAACGTCTCGCCGGATGAGGTGCGCATCGCGGACGCGGAGTTGCGATTCTTGCCACCCGGAAAAGAAAATGGGCGCGGCGCGGGGATTATCACCGGATCGGCTGGTTACCGCCCCGAGGACCAGACCATTTCCGCTGACCTCGTGGGTGCGGCGCTGCCACTGGAGAATTTTGAGAAATTGCAGCCGACACGCCTGCCTGTGGGAGGGCTGGTGAGTTTCCGGCTGAAGGCCAATGGCCCGGTTAGAACGCCGCTCGGGGACGGGACCTATCGAGTCGTAGACCTGCGCATTGGCCAGGTGATTGTCGGCAGTTTCGACGGTAAGCTAACCTCGGATGGCCGCACGGCCCATCTCGAATTGGGATCCGCCATGGCCACCGGAGAGCTTACCGGAGGCTGCACACTCGGACTTGCCGATCCCTACCCACTGAGTGGGAAGGTTTCCATCAAAAACATAAACCTGGACCCTTTCCTGCTTACCGCTTTGCACCTGAAAGAATTCAGCGGCCATGCCAACGCAGATGGCGACATTTCGCTAAATGGTGCGCTGCAGCAGCCGGAGAGCATCATCGTGGATGCCAATCTCTCGCGCCTGGCAATGAACTACGCAAATGTGCGGCTGGAAAACGCCGGCCCAGTCCATTTCCGATCGACCAAGAACAGCCTGGAGATCGACCCGGTCACGCTGCGTGGAGTGGACACCGATTTGCGGATTGCCGGTGCGGTTCAGTTTGCCGGGCGCCGCGCCGTCGGATTGCGCCTCAATGGCGCCCTGGACCTGCGGCTCATCAGCGGTTTTGTGTCCAATCTCGATGCCCGCGGTCCGGCGCAAATCAACGCTTCCTTCGAAGGGACACTGGACCGACCGCGCATCACCGGCCGCGTGCACATCGAGAACGCCTCTGCCCGCGCTGCGGATTTTCCCGCAGGTCTCAGCGCGATCAAGGGTGACGTGGTATTCGATGCCACGCGCCTGTACTTCGAGAATATGAGCGCGGAATCCGGCGGTGGCGTGCTGCATCTTTCAGGCGGCGTGAATTATGCCGAGAGCCCGCTTCGCTACGATGTCAGTGTTTACTCCGAGCGCGTACGGATTCGCTATCCGGAGGGCATGAGTTGGCTGGTGGGGGGTTCGCTCCGGCTGACGGGCACGCCGACGGCCGGGTTGCTGTCCGGGCGCGTGACCATCGAGCGCGTAACTCTCACACAAGGACTGGAAGTCGCGGGCATGTTGGTCTCCGCCAAGGAAGGCATCAGCAGTCCGGCCACCAGTTCGCCGTATCTGCGCAACCTGCAATTCGACGTCGAAGCCCTCTCGGCGCCCGATGCGCGCATGGAATGGCCCGGCGCGCAACTCCAAGCCGATGCGAATCTGCGCGTGCGGGGGACCTGGGAGCATGCCATTCTCCTCGGACACATCCACATCCTCTCTGGTGATTTGTATTTCGCGGGCAACCGTTACCGGGTTGCGCGCGGAGATCTGAATTTCTCCAATCCCTTCCGTCTTGACCCGGTTTTGAATGTGGAAGCAACAACCACGATTCAGCAATATGAGATCACCCTGAATTTCAATGGTCCGGCCAGCAAGCTCACCCTGGCATATCGCTCTGATCCTCCCCTTCCGGCCAACGACATCATCACCTTGCTGGCTCTTGGGCAAACGAGCTCTGAAGCGACGGCGCGTAGCGGCGGCACATCACAGAGCGGGACCGCCGGGGCCTCGGCGATTCTCTCGGAAGCGATTTCCAGCCAATTAGGCGGGCGCCTGGAGCGCTTGTTTGGGATAACGCGCTTTCGCGTTGATCCCGGCCTCGCAGGAGTTGGCTCGACGGGCTCGGAACAGAACGCCGCGGCACGCATTACCGTCGAACAACAGATTGCTCGTAACCTCACCATCACTTACGTTTCGAATGTGAGTTCAACTCAGCAGCAGGTCATTCAAGTGGAATACAACGTGGACCGCAACGTCTCCATCGTGGGGTTGCGTGATCAGAACGGAACGTTTGGTATCGACATAAAAATCAAGAAACGCTTTCCGTAACCGCCGGAGTTTCGCGAATGGCGATTGGCGCTATTGCGGATCTTGCTGTCGCGCGGTTTGTTGCTGGTGTGGTTGTCCCGCTCCTCGCGGTTGTCCACGGCGCTGCTGCCAGCGGCCCTGGCCTTGACCATTCCCGAGCCGTGCCCACTGGCCCATCTGCGGATTCTGCTGTTTCATTTCCGCCAGCGCTTCCTTGGCAGCTTTGGCGCTCGCTGCACGGGTCGCTGCCTGAGTTTCACGACCGATCTTGGGCATCTCGGCGGCGACTTTCTGTCCCAGGGGCGAGCCGTAAAACTGCAGCAACCCTTTGATTTCCTCATCCGTGAAGTGCTTGTCGTAAGCCGCTACGATTTGATCCGTTAGTTGGTTGACGTCGAATTTCTTCTGGCAGCTGGCGGCGAAGGCATTTACAAACGCCTGGCCTTTGTCGTTGTTGGGCAAGGTAGCGAGTACTTTTTCCCGGGACTGTTCGATGGCCGTGTTCTCGCCGTCTTCTACGAGGTCCCGCGCGCCGACGAGCTCCATCAGCGAACGAATGTCCGCTTCTTTCGCCGGGTCAACGGAGGAATTTGCTTGTCGAACCGCTGCGTTGCCCAGGGTCGTGCCTTGCGGGACAGCTTCGACGGGATTCTGCGATGCTCCCTGAATCACCAGGAAAAAAGTTCCAACGTAAATAATGACCAGTGCAAGGACCGCCTTCATGACTGCCTCCGTGGCGGCTTTGCTCGTGTTTGCGCCACGACTCCGATTTTAGGAACAGCCGTCGAGCGGCGCGACGGTTTCGCGGGACAGTCGTGCCGCGTCGTTCACTGGCCTAACGTTCAGGCCCGGGAACAGGTGATGAATTTCTGTTACGATGCCTGGCCATGCGCAAAACGGAAATGCCCGCCAGCGCGTCTCTGGGAGCTCCTGATCCCGCGGCAATTGTTGAGCGCGAGGCGGGCCTCCATCAAAACCTCTCCTCGCGACAGGTGGCCATGATCGGGCTAGGCAGCACGATCGGAACGGGTTTGTTTCTTGGCAGCGCCATTTCTGTGAAGCTGGCGGGCCCCGCCGTGATTCTCAGCTTTCTGGGCGGATCCATGATTGCGCTCACGGTGATGTGGGCACTCGCGGAAATGACCGCCGAGCATCCCGCTGCGGGCTCCTTCGGCCTGCACGCGGAGATTTATCTTCATCCCTGGGCGGGGTTTGCTATCCGCTACACCTACTGGCTGTGTCTGGTGGTGATTGTTGGTAGCGAAGTAGTGGCCGCAGCCATCTACTGCAAACTCTGGTTTCCTGGCATTCCCTCGTGGATGTGGGTGGCGGCCTTTTCCGCCGCGATAATTTACTTGAACACCGTCAGCATCCAGAACTTCGGGCGATTCGAGTACTGGTTGGCAATGATCAAGGTATTGACCATCGCGGTTTTCCTGGTGCTCGGAACGGCGCTTCTGCTGGGCATCGGATTCCCTCCGATCGGGGCCGTCAACTACCGCGGTTTCTTTTCCAGGGGCTGGACCGGTGTGCTGCTCGGAATCACCATGGCGGTCTTCAGTTTTCTGGGGATCGAGGTTGTGGCCGCCACGGCCGGCGAAGCGGCAGAACCGCGAGTCGCCGTGCCGCAGGCGCTTCGCCGCACTCTGTTCTTCCTGGTGCTGTTCTATCTCGGGGGCCTGACGCTGGTGGTGGGAATCGTGCCATGGAATCAAATCGGTCTTGGCGAGAGTCCCTTCGTCCACGTTTTCCAGATCGTGGGCATTCCCGCTGCGGGACATGTGATGAATTTTGTTGTGCTGACGGCGGCGCTTTCGAGCGCCATGTGCAATCTCTATTTCACATCAAGATTGCTCTTCTCTCTGGCTCGCGGCGGCTATGCGCCGACGGCACTCGGCCGCTTGAGCAAACTTGGCATGCCGGTATCCGCGGTGCTGGCCTCCAGCGCCGGAATGGTCGTGGCGGTAATGTTATCCCATTTCCTCGAGGCCACGGCCTTCGTGTTCATGATCGGCGTGGCGTTCTTCGGCGGGCCCTTCATCTGGATCATGATTCTAATCACCCATCTGGCGTTCCGGCGGGCCAACGCTCGCGCGGCAAAACCGGTATTGCGCTTCGCGCCGTCCGGTCCGTGGAGCTCGCTGTCCGGCCTTGTTGCTCTTCTCGGGGTTCTCGTCTCCACCTGGTGGGTCCCCGGCTTTCGTGTCACGCTGCTGGCCGGGCTTCCTTGGCTGGTCTTTATCACGCTGTGCTATGGGGTTTGGTCCCGCGCGAATCGGAATAACCGTGCAGCGTGCCATTCGCAAGGAGTAAGCACCGGCGTTTCCACAGTGCCAAAGAGTTTTCACCGCCCAGAATGATTGACCCAGTGGCGCGCCGCGCTCGAGGGCGAGGTAAGCGAGCTGCTCTTTCTAGAGTCCAGGCCCGGGCGTTCTTTCCTTTGCCGGACGCTACAAAGGTGCAGGAATTACCCCGCGCCGACCATCGCCGGTTCGACATACGCGCTCAAGACATATCGTTTGCTCACCGCCAACCTCTGGCCGCATGATAAAAGGTAAACTTGGTTTCGCGGCCGCAAGGGTGACCGAAGGGGGAGCCGATATGGATCCGCTTTTGAAGTGGCGGGGAGAATTTCCGATCCTGGACCACACCACCTACATGATCAGCAATTCTCTCGGCGCGATGCCTCGTGGCGTGTACCACGCGGTGCGCGCCTACGCGGATTCCTGGGCGGAACGAGGAGTTCGCGTATGGGAGGAGGGCTGGTGGGAGATGGCCGTCGGCGTGGGCGACCAGATTGCGCCGCTGATTGGGGCGGGTCGCGGCGAGATTTCACTCCACCAGAATGTGACCCTCACCCAGGCCGTGATTTCCTCCTGCTTCGACTTTCGCGGCCCGCGCAACAAAGTTGTAATGGTCGAGCTGGAGTTTCCTTCGATTCAGTACTTCTACCACGAGCAACGACGGCTGGGGGCCCGCGTCGAACTCCTTCCGACCCCCAACCACATGTGCATTGATCTGGATAAGCTGCTCGCGGCCATCGATGAAACTACGCTGCTGGTGCCCATTTCGCAGGTTCTTTTTCGCAGTTCCTCGATCGTAGACGCGCGTGCCATTGTGGAACGCGCTCACCGTGTCGGCGCGCACGTGATTCTGGATCTTTTTCAGGCTGCGGGAACGATTCCTCTCGATGTGCGCAGCCTAGGCGTTGATTTTGCGGTCGGCGGAGTCCTCAAGTGGCTGTGTGGCGGACCGGGTGTCGCTTACCTGTACGTGCGCGAAGATTTGCGGGCCAAACTGCGTCCCGCGCTCACGGGATGGATCGCGCACCGCCGCCCGTTTGCTTTCGAAACCGGCAGCATCGATGCGCGCGACGACTCCTTCCGCTATCTGAACGGCACTCCGCACATTCCCGCGCTTTACGCCTGCCAGCCCGGCCTGGACATTCTCAACAAAATTGGCATCGCCGCTATCCGCGAGAAGTCCATGCGCATGACCGCGCGCTTGATGGAGAGCGCTCGAACTCGCGGCTGGCACGTCAACACTCCGGAAAACCCAGCCGAGCGCGCCGGGACGGTTTCGGTCGAATGCCCGCATGCCCACGAGGTTTGCCGGGAACTCCTGGCCCGGGACATCCTCGTCGACTACCGTCCCAAAGCCGGCGTGCGCCTCTCGCCACACTTCTACAATCGAGAGGATGAATGCGACTTGGCCCTCTCGCAAATGGAAGAGATCCTGAAAACGGGCGCATGGGAAAAACATGGCGCGGCGGTAACGCATGCTTGAGAACAAAAACTACGCACCCCAGTGCGCGGAAATGATTGAAAAACAGTTGCGCCGGCGCGGCATCAGTGATGCCGCCGTGCTGGCAGCCATGACCGCTGTGCCGCGGCACGAATTCGTACCGCCGGAGCTGCGATCGCACGCCTATGATGACCTTCCCTTGCCCATCGGCGGCGGCCAAACCATTTCGCAGCCTTATATGGTCGCCGCCATGACCGCCGCGTTGCACCTGCAACCCGGCGACCGGGTTCTGGAAATTGGCACGGGTTGTGGCTATCAGGCTGCCGTGCTCTCACGTTTGGTCAAGGAAGTTTTCACCATCGAGCGGCGGCCAGAGCTTGCGGCCAGTGCTTCCGCCACGCTTGCTCGGCTGGGCTCCCCCAACGCGCATGTTCACTGCGGCGACGGCACACTCGGTCTGCCGGAACTCGCTCCTTTCGACGCCATCCTGGTTGCCGCGGCCGCTCCTCGGGTTCCGCAGCCGCTCCTGGCTCAGCTGGCCGAAGGCGGCCGCCTGATTCTCCCGGTGGGGGATGCGGAACATCAGGAATTGCGGCTCATCGAAAAGCGTGGTGATGCCTTCCCCACCAAGATGCTGGAAGGCTGTCGATTTGTGCCCCTGGTCGGCTACCATGGCTGGCAGGAACCTTCCTAACGATGGGCTCTGCGGTCCCCCATCTGTCCATAATCATTCCCTCGTACAATGAGGAATTGCGCCTCCCGTCCACTCTGGAGCGGATTGCGGCATACCTTTCGACCTATGCGCACGAGGCGGAAGTCCTGGTGGTGGACGACGGCTCAGAGGATGGCACGGCGGCGGTGGCGGAATCCTATCGCAGCAAGATTCTGACGCTGCGCGTGATTTCCAACGGTGTCAACCGAGGTAAAGGCTACAGCGTGCGCCAGGGCATCGAGGAAGCGCGCGGCCGCATCGCGCTTTTCACGGACGCGGACCTTTCCGCGCCGATTGAGGAAGCCGGCAAGCTCATTGATGGTCTGGAGACCAATGACGTGGCCATTGGCTCTCGGGCCATGGACCGCAGCCTGATCACCGTGCACGAGTCTCCTTTCCGCGAATTCGCCGGAATCATTTTCAACAAGATTGTGCGCAGCATTTTGTGGCTGCCATTCGTCGATACCCAGTGTGGTTTCAAGGCCTTCCGGCGCGAGCGCTGCGGCATCATCTTCGAACAGCAGACCATTGAGCGTTTCGGGTTCGATCCGGAGTTGCTGTATCTGGCGCGGCGCCATGGCTTGCGCGCGGTTGAAATTCCCGTGCGCTGGGGGCATTCACCGGCCACGAAAGTAAGCATGCTGCACGACAGCATCCAGATGTTCATCGACATATTCACGATCCGGTGGAATTCGCTGGTAGGACGTTACCCGCGGAAAGGCTGATTGGTGAGGCCTTCACTTTGCATGGCAAAGTACTTGACAGCGGCAATCGCTGTGCTAGACTTCTTCCATGGCCACCGCCGGTCCTTTGCACTCTCCGCCACGCGCGCCCATCCCCATCGACGCTCGCGCCGCCGATCATCTCCGCTACATCCGCGAAACCATGGAGCGCGCTGCCGAATTTACCGCTGTGCCCGGTTGGGGCGGCGTGGCCATGGGGGTCACCGCGCTGATGGCCGCATGGGCGGCCTCCCGGCAGACCACGCCTCGCGCTTGGCTGGCGGTGTGGCTGATCGAAGCCTTCGTCGCCGTGGCCATTGCCGCGCCCGCGGCGGCCACCAAAGCGCACCGTGCCAACTCCCGGCTTTTCTCCGGGCCTGGCCGCAAATTCGTTCTTAGTTTTGCACCGCCCATTGTCGTTGGCGGGCTCTTGACGTTCGCCCTTTATCACGCCCACTTCCTGGCCGCCCTGCCGGGTGTTTGGCTCTTGTTGTATGGCACCGCCATCGTGACCGGAGGGGCGTTTTCCGTTCGCGTGGTGCCGGTGATGGGCCTGTGCCTGATGTTGCTGGGCGCCGCGGCACTCTTGGCCCCCCCCGTGTGGGGAGATGCGTTCATGGCTGCAGGCTTTGGGGTGGTGCAGATCGGCTTCGGCTGGTGGATCGCCCGGCACTTTGGAGGCTAGCAGCGAAGCGCATGGCTAAGTCGTCTACAGCGCATCAAGAACGTCTGCAGCGGTCTCGCGAGCGCGGCGCGTCCCTGGAAGCCATCCGCAATCCGGCGCGGGAGACCGTGCCGGCCGATCTGGACCGGCTGATTCACGAACGCATTCGCCTGGGTATCGTCAGCGCGCTGGCGGTCAACCGCTCGCTGACTTTCAACGAGCTGAAAGCGCTGCTGAAAACCACCGACGGCAACCTGAGCGTTCACGCCCGCAAACTGGAAGAAGCCGCTTACATTGTGTGCACCAAGTCTTTCGACGGGCGCTTGCCGAAAACGGAATATCGCCTGACACCGGCGGGGCGGCGGGCGCTGGAGCGCTACCTGAATCACATGGAAGCGCTAATCCGCGCGACGCGCGAAGGCTGAGCGGCAAAAAAATTTAGGTTTTCACTTTGTGTCGCAGAGTAGTTTACAGAGCTTCCCCGCGGCGGAGAAGGAACATGCTTATGCCTCATCTGACGGTACGCCAACTTCCCACGCTACCGCCGGCCATCGCCCAGGCCCCGCGGCTGCACGTCGCCATCATCTCGGACGGCAATGGCCGATGGGCCACTTCGCGAGGTTTGCCGCGCTCCGCAGGTCATCGCGCGGGAGCGGAGTCTGCCCGCCGCGTGATCGAGGCTGCGCCCCGCATGGGCATTCATACACTGACGCTTTTCGCGCTTTCCTCCGCGAATTGGCAGCGTCCCGCTGCCGAAGTCCAGGCCATCTTGCGTCTGCTGCAGGAGTACCTTCTTACAGAAACGCACCACTGCATCGACGAAGGTGTGCGGCTCAGCATCATCGGGCGCCGCGATCGCTTGCCCGCCGCGCTGCGCCAGGCCATCGCGGATTCCGAAGCCGCCACGGCAAAGGGCCCGCGGCTGCACCTTCGGCTGGCGGTGGATTATTCCGCCCGCGAAGCCATCTATCACGCGGCCTGCCGCTTTTACAAAGTCACCGAGCTTTCGCCCCAGTCTTTTAGCACCGTGCTTGCCGAAGTCCACCGCGGGGGCTCCACGGAGGTCGATTTGTTGATTCGTACCGGCGGCGAACAGCGGCTCTCCGATTTTCTCTTGTGGGAATGCGCCTTCGCGGAATTCGTGTTTCTGCAAAAACGCTGGCCGGACTTTACGGC
>Ga0066697_10000340_pt1 | contig 15519 bp, 19 predicted proteins | sample GraSoiAngelo_146_FD_66451 | JGI IMG/M metagenome (GOLD analysis project Ga0066697, IMG submission 66451) | Grasslands soil microbial communities from the Angelo Coastal Reserve, California, USA - 14_1009_05_30cm | ecosystem: Environmental > Terrestrial > Soil > Grasslands | place: USA...
CCCAGTGCGCTTACGAAGGGCGGGCGGAGCGAAAGGCGCGCCCCGGCCGCTCCCTATAATCAATCGGCCTTGAAGATCCTGATCGTCGGCTGCGGGCGCGTCGGCTCGCAAATCGCGGCCGACATGGACAGGACCGGCCACGACGTCACCATCATCGACCGCGACCCTGCCCAGTTCTCGAGGGCCTCGCAGCGCGGCGTGCTGACGAACGACTTCAAGGGCAACCAGGTGGTCGGCAATGGCACCGACGCCGAGGTCCTGCGCCGCGCGGGTGTCGAAGAGGCGGATGGGTTCGTCGCCGTCACCGAAGGTGACAACCGGAACATCATGGCTTCGCAGATCGCCAAGCACGTCTTCAAGGTGCCGCGTGTGGTCGCCCGCATCTATGACCCTGAGCGGGCCGAGGCTTATGAGAAGCTCGGGCTGCATACGATCTGCCCGACCATCGACGGCGCCAAGCGGATCGAAAAGACCTTGATGGAGAAGTAGCTGTGTACGTCCTCGTCGTTGGCGGTGGGACGGTCGGCTACTACCTGTCCCGCGACCTGCTTGACCGCGGCCACGAGGTCACGCTCATCGAAAAGGACGGGCGCCGTGCGGACTGGCTCGAGACTCAGCTCGGCAGCATCGTCATGCGTGGCGATGGCTGCGAGGTGAAGTTTCTGTCCCAGACCGGTATCGAGCGTGCAGACGCGATAGTGGCCGTGACCGCTGACGATGAGGACAACCTCATCGCCCTACAGATGGCGAAGCGGCATTTCAACGTCAAGAAGACGATTGCGCGCGTCAACAATCCGTCCAACGTCGAGATTTTCAAAACGCTCGGCGTCGATGACGCCGTGTCAGCGACCGAGATACTGCTCGGTGCCCTGGAGCCCCCCATTACCACCTGACGAACGCCTGAAGAAAGGAAGACAAGGACCGCTCATACGAAGCGGTCCCTCATCCCCCCATCTACTTACTACCTACGCGGTCGACTTGCCGATCTTGTAAATCTTGGTCCCGCAGAACGGGCACGTACCAACGGTTGCCGGTTTGCCGTTCTTCATCGTGATCGGTTGCGGGTCTTTCATCTCGACCTTTTTCTTGTCTTTCAGACAGTAGCCTTCCACTCGTTCACCATCCTTAGTTGAGAATCAGTTCGGGGCGACTCCGGCCCATTCTAGGCACCGCCCTTGCCCAATTCAACCCCAACTCAAATCGCCACATCAAAACGGATCCCCCAGCACATCCGATGAGTGGACCTCCTCAACCCTTGTAGGCGATCCGAAACGGGGCCTCAAACGCATGCATCGCCGGCTCGTCATAGAGGACGAAACGCACCTCGTCGGGCTGCCACCCATCGTCCGTCGCGCGCGTGAGACAGGTCGCCATGATGCGCGCGCACTCATCGAGCGGAAAGCCCGCGATTCCCGTGCCCACAGCGGGGATTGCGATGGTACGCACGGAGTTTTCGCGGGCGATACGAAATGTCGCGTCCATTGAGGACGTCAACGACGCTCCACTTGTGCGGCCACCTAGCGACATGCTGGCCGCGTGTATGACGAATCGGGCAGGCAGCATGCCGCCACCCGTGATCGCAGCACCACCCACCGCCACCGGGCCATGTGCAGTGCATTCGTCCTGGATCGACGGTCCGCCACGGCGGCGAATCGCGCCCGCCACACCGCCTCCGAGGACCAGGTCGTTGTTGGCAGCATTGACAATGGCGTCGACGTCCTGCTCCACCAGGTCGCCCTGGATGATCACGACTCTCGTCGCAGGCATCTGTCCACCTCCTCCACACGATCATGAAGCTGCTCGCGCGTGGCGGCTCCAATCGCCCTGAGCCCGATGTCGGAGATCGTGATCGACGCGCAGGCGACACCCCATACCAACGACTCCTGCAAGAGCTTGGGATCAGCGCCTACGTCGATCCAGCGTGCCATCATGCCCGCCGCGATCGCGTCGCCGGCCCCCGTCGTGTCGACCACCCGCTGCGATGGCAGCGCGGGAACGTGCGTGGAGCCCCGCTCGGTGTAAGCGGTCACCCCACGAGGTCCTGCCTTGACGACGAGCCCGTCCAGCGACCACCGGCGCCTGAAGTCATCGGGTTCGTGGCCTCCAAGAGCAGCGAACTCCTCGTGGTTGCAGAAGTACCAGCGCGAGCGTCGCAGCACGTCGCGCGCTTCCTCTGGCTGTGACTGCAGGTATGACAGCATCGCGTCCGCCGCCAAAAGGGACGAGTGCTCGAGCTCGATCGTCAGCACCGCTTGTCGGTCCGGTCGCATCGAACCAACAAATGCCCAGCCCTGGTAACCGGCCGGCACCCGCGGTTTCCAGCGGTCGTAGATGCTGTCCTGGCTTCCGCGGTCGATGTTGCGTCCGCTCTCCTGCCGGGCTCGCCAGCGGTACGTGGGTGCGTCCAGCACGTCGAGGTACTCAATGTCGATCGGCCGCGAGCCGAGGATCTCCTTCACTGTCGCAAGGCTCTCCTGTCCAACCGGCGCCACCATTCGCACCGGCATGATCAAGCTGGCCGCCAGGGCGAAGTAGAGCGCCGATCCCCCCATCTCCTCCCGCACCGAGCCGAACTCTCCATCGAGCGAGTCGAGGGCGATCGAGCCCGCGACCAGGAGCTCGTCGCTCAAGCCCGCCGGCCGGTCCCGCTTGTAGAAGTGACGATGTGACGGGCGCCGGCCAGCTTGTGCAGGAAATCGTCAGGACCATCAAATTGCTCGATCTCCATCCAGCTGCGCCCCAGCTCCCGGAGCCCATGCGAGTCCGATCCGGTGGCAGTCACCTTTCCAAGGTCGGCGGCGAGTTCGGCGGCGGCCCGGTTCGCAGCAGGCTCGCACCAGGGGTTGTAGGTCTCGATGATGTCGACATGTGGAGCCAACTCCACGATGCGATCCGGCGTGAAGTGCGAGCGATTGCGGTCAAGCGGGTGCGGTAAGTAGGTCAAGCCGCCCATCTCATGCACGAGGTCCATCGCCTCCTCCGGCCGCAGGTAGGGTGGGATGCGACGCTTGATGAAGAGTCCGATCACCTCTCCCTCGCGAGTCTTCGCCTCCTCCCCGACGATGGTTAGCTCGGGGGCCATCGCAGCGAGCTTGAGGGCGCCCTCGACAGTGTTGTGGTCGGTCAGCGCGATCCGGTCAAGCCCACATTCACGGCAGCGCTCGACCAGCGCCTCGAGCGATGTGTCGCTGTCGTGTGAATAGCGAGAGTGGAGATGCAGGTCGATCCGCACGAGCGCGGACCTAAACGGTCGCTGCTTCGCCGAGCCGCTGTCGCACCGCCCTCGCACGTGAGAACAGCGGGATGACCTCCGCCGGACCGCGGCTCCTGCAGGCCTGGTCCATCAGTGCGGCCTGCGCGTCGTAGATGATCTCCATCACCTGGTTCGGCCGCCGCTCGCGACCGAGTCGCGCCGGTAGGTCTGGGTGCGCGTGGCGCAGCACCACCATGAGTCGCGACACCAACCAACCAGGGACGATGCGCCTCTCCTGAACCATGCACTCCTCAACCCAGTACAGCAGCTCATCAGACTCTTGCAGCAGCCTGCGCGGTGTCATCGCTCGCTCACGCAAGCGGTGCCATCTGAAATGTCGGTTCTGTTCCTCGATCGTTTGCTGCAGCATGGTTGATAACCCACTATATCAGCGGCTCTGGGCCGCACTTTTCACTTTCGGCGGATAACACAAGGTGCGCCATCCGCCCGCCGCGGGGATGAGATGCACCTGGCGATCAAGCGTCCAGTCCCTCCACTGTTCACGAACGCGATAACGGAGCATCACCTGCGCAACATTGCGGTAACGACGCTCATGGCGACTGTCAGTCCAGCTTTCCAGCACCTTCACATTCAGCACCTGGACATCGAGCAGCTCGGTGTTGTCGCCCATCCTCGGCATGTCGCGAATGAACGCTTCGCGGCCGCCCCATGCCCGCTGCGCGTCCTCGGCCAGCATCTCCCACATGTCGTCGAACCTGCCTTCCGAATGCAGCTTCATGAAACGCAGCTCGAACGTCGCCGGGGCGATCGACATGGGAGGGGCCGGGTGGTGGGCTTCGGAAGCTGGCGGATGGACAGGTTCGCCGGCAGCCAGCTGGCTGCCCACCGGCGCCCGCACGAACCTGGCGAACTCGTCCACGGGCCAGGTAGTGAAGTGCCCCGCCAGGCGGGTCACGGCCGCCTCGACCGCCGGCCAGCGCCGAAGCGGGCGAAGAAGACTATTGACCATAGGGGGCCAGATGTTGTGTGATTTCCCCAGACTTTATACAGAATGTGGATATCTAGCAACCACAAACGCCGTCGAAGGTGCCGCCCGAACCGGGCGGAAGGGGCCAAAGGGCCAGAGCGGCGCTGCGGGCGCCGCCGGCGGCGAAGCCACTGGACCCTGGTTTTGAGGGTCCGGCGGCGTTGATGATGCGAATCGGGGTGTCGGCTTGGCGGGTCGGAAACCGGCCTCAGCCGGCGGCAAGGCGGCGCACGATAGCCGCGACCTCGGGCAAAGGAACACCCACCGGACAGGACGCCGCGCCCGCCTCCAGGTCTGGCAAGTCCCCCGCCAAATCCGAGGAGGCATCGCCCAGCCTCGAATAGAGGCGCATGTAGGCGGAGGCAAGGTCGGGCAGTCGAGTCCGGCCCATACGGCCCGCAGCCAGCGCGCACAGCCCACAGTTGATGCAGCCGATCAGCTGAGGATGGCGGGCTTGCTCTGCCGCTGTGAGCGGGAGCAGTCCGTCCGACGCGTATGTGTCGAGCAATCGCTGCACCTGAGGTCTTGTCGGTGAAAGCCTCCGGCGTGTCAGGTGCAGGCCGTATGCCCACGCAAGCTTGGCGAGCGAATCGGTGCGGCCCATCAGTGGAGCAGTCCCCTCCAGGCGCCCTGCACCATCTCCTCCTGCGCCCAGCCCGAATGCGAGAGCACTGGCGCACGACCAGCCCACGATTCCTGGATGAACTCTCGGGCGGCATCGAAGCGCTGAGATGAGCTCCATCCCAGTTCACGGCCGATCACCTCTGCAGCCCGCATCACGCAACTCGCCCCCGCGCATGGTCCACCGGCCAGCCCGACCCTGCGAAACGCGTCTGCGAGCGAGCGCACCTGCTCGTTGCGCGCGGCAAACGCAAGCTCGGCCTCCGTGAGCGGCTCGCACCGACAAACCATCCGACCGGAGCGCGAGTCCTCCATGACCACTGCGGCGCGAGAGCCATGCCGGCTCTGCAGCTTGATCGCCGCGAGTGCGGTGAGGCCAAAACGGCGAGCGAGCTCTTCAGCAGGCTCCATGTCGCTTTCACTACCAGGTAGCGGAGTCGTCGCGGTGGTGCCGGCGGCCTGGTGGCCGAGCTTGCGACAAACTGCGTCAGATGTCTCCTCGGCCATGAGTCGATACATCGAAAGCTTGCCGCCGGCGATGGTGACGAATCCACCTACGCCGTCAACGCTGTGGTCGAAGATCTGGTAGCGGCGCGACAGCTCGTCCTCGTAGCGCCGCCACTTGTACAGCGTCGGCCGCACGCCGGCGGTCGTGCGCACCGGACGAAACTGGCGAATCGCAGGGAAGACGCGCTCGAAAGCCTGCAGCAGATATTCGACCTCGTCGGCCATGACGTCGATCGAGTCCAGGTCGCCGTAGAAATCGTCGTCAGTAGTGCCGAGCAGTGTGAACCCGCCATGAGAGACCATCAAAAGGTCACGCCCGTCGATCGACTCCGCGCTGATGGCGAACTTCGAGACCCGGCGCGGATAGACGATGTGAATGCCCTTCGCGGGCCGCAGCTTCACCTCGGTCCCCGCCATCCGGCTGATGGCCGGGACCCAGGGGCCGGCGGCATTGACCACCACCTTCGAGCGCGCCTCGGTCATCGTGCCGTCGTCGGCGCGATAGCGGACGCCGATCACAGCATCACCGTCGCGCAGCAGCTCGACGGCCTCTGTGTGGTTCAAAGCCCGCGCGCCATGGGCGATCGCGTCCTGCACATTCGCGTAGACCAGGCGATGTGGGTCGACGCCCCATTCCTCCATGCTCACGGCGCCGATGATGTCGCCGGCAAGGCCGGGCTCGACCTGGCGCGCCTCTTCGGCGGTGAGGCGCACGTGCGGGTGAGCCTTCTTTAGAGGCTGGAAGCGGTCGTAAACCTCCATCGCGGTCTCCATGCGCTCGATGTTGTTCTTGTCATGAGGCAGCACGGGGATGATGAACAGGACGCGATAGACGATGTTGCGCGCGATGGTCACGATGTGGCCCGCGTCCTGGCAGGACAGCCGGGTCGTGTCCCAGTCGAACTCGAGGTAGCGCGGACCGCCGTGGATCATCCAGCTCGATGCGCCGGTGGTCCCGCCGCCCCAGTCACCCTTCTCGAGCAGCAGCACTGAGAGCCCGCGCAGCGACAGATCGCGCGCGACGCCGGCGCCGGTGATGCCACCACCGATGACGCAAACGTCGTGCGCGCTGGGCGCGCTCATGTGTGCTCGCGACGACAAGCTTCAGCTCGCCGCTTCGTGCTGCTTCTGGAAATCTTCGATGATCGTCTTGGCGAGATGAGCCGGCATCTCGTCGTAATGCGAGAACTTCTTCGAGAAGCTGCCACGCCCCTGCGTGATCGAGCGGAGGTCAAGCGCGAACCGCAGCATCTCCGACTCGGGCACCGTGGCCCGAACCTTCTGATAGCCGTCGTCGGGCTCCGTGCCCATGATCTTGCCGCGGCGTCCGTTGAGGTCGGACATGATGTCGCCGAGATTCTTCTCCGGGACTCGGATCTCCGCCTCCACGACCGGCTCCAGGAGCACCGGTCCGGCGTCCAGCGCGCCCTTGCGGATAGCGACGGACCCTGCGATCTGGAAGGCCATGTCATTGGAGTCAACCTGGTGGTACTTCCCATCCACTAGCGTCACCTTGACGTCGACCATGGGGTAGCCAGCGACGACCCCCTTGGCCATGTTGTCCACGATGCCCTTCTGAACCGAAGCTCTGAAGTTTTGCGGAATGGCACCGCCGAAGATCTTGTCCTCCCAGACGAAGCCTTCGCCTCGCTTGGTGGGTGAGACCTCGATGACGCAGATTCCGTACTGCCCGTGCCCTCCTGATTGCTTGACGTGCCTGCCCTCGGCGCGACTGTGGCCCGAGACAGTCTCCCGGTAGGCCACCCGCGGCGTGGCGGTGGTCGCCTCGACCCCGTACTTGCGCTTCAGCTTCTCGAGGGTCACCTCGAGGTGGACGTCGCCGAGGCCGGCGATTATCAGCTGATGGGTCTCTTCGACGCGCTCCACGTGCAACGTCGGGTCTTCCTCGCCGAGTCTGGCCAAACCGGTTGAGATCTTCTCCTCGTCCCCGCGAGCCTTGGGTGTGATGGCAACGCTGTAAGCCTGCCCGGGCAGGCCGATGGCCTCCACCGGGCCGCCATCCTTGGACCCCAGCGTCTCGCCCGTGAGGGTGTGGGTGAGCTTGGTCACAGCACCGATGTCACCCGCCCTTACTTCGGTCGTCGCGACGTGCTCCTTGCCCCGTGGAAAGAAGATCTGAGCCAGGCGCTCATCGCCGCCCCGGCTGAGGTTGGTGAGGTGCTGGTCGGCCTTGATGGTGCCCGCGATCATCTTGAAGTAGCTCACGCGGCCGAACTGGTCACCCCCGGTGCTGAACACGAGAGCCTTCGCGGGCTGGTCGGGATCACCCTCGGCCGGCGGCAGCAGCTCGCACATGGTCGACATCAGGGTGCGCACGCCCAGCAGCTTGGTCGCCGAGCAGCAGAGCACCGGCGCCACCTTGCCGGCGAGGATGCCTTCGCGCAGCCCACGCTGGATCTCGCCTTCCTCGAGGGTGCCCGCATCGAGGTACTTCTCGAGCAGCGAGTCGTCGCTCTCGGCCGCCGCCTCGATGAGCTGGCCCCTGTACTCCTCCACGCGTGACTTCATGTCATCCGGGATTGGGACCTCGCCGCCCTTCCCGTCGGGAGAGGTCACGAACGCCTTTAGGTGCAGCAGGTCGACGACGCCGCGAAAGTCCTGCTCGGAGCCGATCGGCAGATGCAGCGGAAATGGGCGGGGCGTGAGGACCTCGCGCATGGCGGAGACTGCGCCGTAGAAGTCAGCATTCTCCTTGTCGAGCTTGTTGACGACCACCATCCGCGGTTTGCTTCGCCGGTTGCACTGCTCCCACGCGACCTCGGTGCCCACGGCGAGGTGATCTGAAGGCCCGACGACCACTATCGCTCCCTCTGCCGCCCGCAGGCCGCTGGCCGCCTGACCCGCGAAGTCCAAGAATCCGGGGGCGTCGAGGATGTTGATCTTGAAGCCGTTGTGCTCGGCGAACCCAACCCCGAGGTTGATCGAGATCTTGCGCTTGTGCTCCTCGGGCTCGAAGTCCATCGTCGCCGTGTTCTGATCCGTCGATCCCATCCTGGCGATTCCGCCCGAGGCGAACATCATGGCTTCCGCGATGCTGGTCTTGCCGTCGTGGGAGTGCCCGAGCAGGACTACGTTTCGGATCTTGTCGGGCGTGTAGTCGGCGGCCATACAACCCCCATGAACCAGCGCCAAACGTGGTTACGAGACAAAGTCTAAGGATCGGTAAAGGACGGGATTGGGAAGGGCGGGTCTTGGGTAGAATTCAAGGTCCATGGTCAAGAGGACGGCGACGATCGAAGAGGTGCTGGCGGCAGTCGAGACCGCCCGCGACAAGGTGATGGCCGACGAGGTCAAGTCACTCACCAAGCTGGGGATCCCGAAGGCGATGGCGTACCAGATGATCGCCAGCAGGTTCCACCAGAAGGTCGGCAACCAGGAGGAGGCCGAGCCCGACCCGTTCGAGGGGGGCGGCGCCACCACTTCCTGGGAAGAAATTGGCTAGCCAGCGTGGCGCGTAGGCCGGATTCATTCCGGCCGTCCCCGACGTGTTCACCGGCCGCCTAAACGTCGCCGGGAGTTTCCCAGAGGGGGCCCGCGGGGGAGATCATCAGATCTCACCCGCGAATGATGAATCGGGCTGAGCGGCTCGCCAGGCTGCTCAGGGTTCTCGCTGCGATCATCTCCGAGCCGGGATTGAACCCGCTCGAGCTGGCCGAGAAGGCGGGTGTGTCCGAGCGGACCCTCAGTCGCGATCTCGCTCAGCTGCGCGATCTCGGCTACGAGGTGGCATACACCAGCGGATACGAGGTTCAGGAAAAGCTCAATCTCGATGGTCGGGCTCGCCAAAAGTCGCGCGCGCACGCAGACGACGCCCTGCTGCAGGCGGTTGCGCAAGCGGTCGAGAAGGCGGGCCTGTGGCGCGACACAAGCCCCGCGGGCTCTGTGAGCCCACGACGGCGCCCGAGACGCCGCGCTGGTGCGCACCCGCTGGTGCTGATGGCGAGCGGCGAGGACGACGCCGACTTCATCTACGCGGCAGGCATCGGAGTCGAAAGCGCCCTTTACATTCGGTTCGCGGCCGGCGATGACCTGATCGTCGCCAGCGCCCTCGAGATCGATCGCGTGCGCAAGCAGAGCAGTGCGGCGCGCAAGCTCTCGCTGTCAGAGGCGGGCTACACAGAAGCAGGGGCCTTCAAGTCCGGCGCTTTGCTTGCGGCCAAGCTGCTGCAAGAACGTGGTCTCGCCGCGGCGCGCGTTTCGCCGCGCCTCCAGGCCGGCTATCTCGAGGCGCTTCGCGAGGTCGGCCTCGAGGTCGAGATCGATCACGCGTTGTTCGAGGCCGAGCGCAGGCACAAGTCACCCGAGGAGGCGCGCCACATCCGCGAGGCGCAGCAGGCCGCGGAAGCAGCGATGACCGAGATCGCGCGCCTGCTGTCCGGCGCTGAGATTCGGGACGGGCTGCTGTGGACCGACGGCGGCCCGATGACCTCCGAATGGCTTAGCGCGCGCGCCTCGCTCCGACTCGGCGAGATGGGCTACGCGTGCCCTGACATGATCGTCGCCGGCTCCCCGGAGAACGCCATGCCTCACTACCGAGGCGAAGGCCAGATCCGTGCCGGCGCGCCGGTGATCATCGATATCTTCCCTTTGAGCAGATCGAGCCACCATCACGGCGACCTCACTCGCACCGTGGTGGTGGGCGAGGTTCCCGAGGAGATCGCGCGCATGCACGCCGCCGTGCTGCAAGCGTTGGATGCAGGTATCGAATCGATCAGCGCTGGCGTCCCCGCTCGAGACGTGCATCACACCGTGTGCCAGGTCCTGGTCGACCGCGGCTACGGCACCACGAGCCCCGGCTATGAGGGACCGGATGGCGGACCGAAGATGAACCACAGCACCGGCCACGGCGTCGGCCTCGATGTGCACGAGGAGCCCGGAGTACGAGGGCCGAACGCCGAGCCGCTCGACGCAGGTGACGTGATCACCATCGAGCCGGGGCTCTACCTGATGGGACTCGGTGGCGTGAGGATCGAAGACACCGGAATGGTCACCCCCAGCGGGTTCGACGACTTCACCACCATCACCCGCAGCCTCAACCCGAAGGATTACCTGGATTGACCTTGAGGATCGAGCACGACGACCAGCAGACCGAGTCGGCCTGCCTCGACTGCGGCGCCGCATATCGCAGCGTGATCGGCGTCATCTACGAGGACGAGGATCCGCTTGCCATCTACCGCGCCGACATCTTCGACAGATTTCACCGCGATGCCGGACCCAGGGTGTTGCTTTCGATCGCGGTCGGTGACTGGAGCGATGACGCAGGGCGCGGGGACCGCTGCTCGGCCGCCATTGAGGCTTGGCCCGAGGACGACGGCGTCCAGATGGCGATCAGCGATCGATCGGCCGCACCCTGGGATGAGCTCGAGGTGGTCGCGTGGCAGATGTCCGCCCGCGATGCGCAGGAGAGCCCCCTCCGGGACGCCTTCTACCGCCTGGCCGAACACATAGCGCGCGAGGACCGGCGCCTGCGTGGAGTCCTGAAGTCGAAGACACCTCTGTAAAGGGGCGCTTGACGCCTCGTATGATTTGGCCGTCGGTGAGCACCGAGACCATCGGCCAGCGGATCAGAAAGCTTCGCAACGAGCGAGGCCTCAGCCTGGCCAAGGTGGCCAAGGAGGATTTCAGCCGCGCCTTTCTCAACCAGGTTGAGCTCGGCCGTGCGCAGCCGTCGACACGGGTCCTGCGCGTGATCGCCACCCGGCTCGGAACTCAGGCGGACTACCTGCTGGAGGGCAGGCTGCCCGGGGTCGATCGCGAGCTGGCGCTCGAAACCGCTCGCGTGCTGCTGCTCCATGACCATCCACGCAAGGCGCTCCAGGCGCTCGAAGGCGCGGAGCACGGCGACTGGCCTGTCGGCACCGACGCCCGGCTGTGCAAGGCCGGCGCGCTGACCATGCTCGGTCGCGATCAGGAGGCCCGCACGCTGCTCAGAGCCGAGCGCAAGGTGATCGTCGCCCACCAGGACAAAAGACGTCTCGAATGGTGGCGGTCGCTGTGGCGAGGAGAGCGGAAATTCTCACTGGCCGGCGGCGACATCCGCAAGGCGGCGAACCTTCATGTGAAACTCGCGGACCGGGCGGTGCGTACCGGCGACACCCGCATGGCTCTCGAGCACTACCGCGCGGCGCGCGTCCTGCTGGAGGTCTAGAGAGCCGCTTCCGTCAGAGGCCTTGCTGGAAGGTGAACGGCGGCGGCGGGTTGGTCGTTGGCGGCGTGATCTCGATGGTGATCACTTCGTGCGACTTCAGGACGATCTTGTTCGGATCCCCGTCCCACACCTTCGCGCCCTTGCCGTCACCGAGGTCGACGTAGACGACGATCGACTGGTTCGCGCCGACCGTGAGCGTCGAAACGTGCGTGCTGTCGAGCAGCTCGCGAGGTCCACCGTTGTACGTCGAGAACGTGTCCCACACCTTGAAGAAGTCGCCGAGTGTGAAAACTCGGTCGGCCGGCGACTCGATGTGGATCACGTCCGGGCTCGAAGCGTGCACATGAAGCCAGTAGAAGCACTGCGGCGCCGTCTCGCCTCCCTGGATGCCGATCCCCGACGGGAGTGGGTGGACGGTGCCCTGCTCCATGATCTGGAGCGCGGCGTGATAGTGGATCTGGGTCTGCTCTCCGTGGTCGCATGGAATGCTCCCATTCGTGGCGGCGACCGCGGGCGGGCCGGTGGTGGTCTTGCTGTTGACAGCCCCATAGATGAGCAGGCCGATGAACACTGCCAGCAGGACGCCGCCGACGACGATGGCCAGAATCGGGATGTCGGTCGACGACTTGACCGGGGCGCGGCGAGGCTTGGCCTTACCTCCGCGCACCTGCGCTTTGGCACCACGGACCGTCGGCTTGGACCTGCTTCCAGAGGACGCCACGGGAATTGATAGAATACCGACCTACCCTTTCTGGCCTCGGCCGGGGCAATTGCGCTCCGATGGACCGCGGCCTGAACCCATAGGAAGGAGGATGTCCGCGTTGCGGGATTACGAGGTTCTGTACATCGTTCGTGCGGACCTGGACGACGACAAGGTCCAGGACGTCGTCAAGCGGGTCAACACGCTGATCCAGCGGTCAGGCGGCAGCGCCGACCAGACCAACCTCTGGGGGAAGCGCAAGCTGGCGTACGAGGTGAAGCACCAAAAGGAGGGCGCGTACGTTCTCCAGGACTTCCAGATCGAGCCAGGACGTATGCCTGAGCTCGAGTCGGCGCTGAAGATCACCGAAGAGGTGCTGCGGCACCTTATCGTGCGCAAGCCTGAGAAGACGCCAACGGCCCCCGTTGCACCGCCGCCGGCGGAGGTCGTCCTGGAACCGATCGCAATCGAGACCAGTGTCAGCGCGGCGGACCAAACCGACGGGGATCGGGAGGAAGGATAAATGTCAAACCTGAACAAGGCGCTGCTGATCGGCCGGCTCACGAAAGACCCCGAGATGCGCTACACGCCCAGCGGGACGGCGGTCACGAACTTCAGCATCGCCACCAACCGCTGGTCGACGGGTCCTGACGGTGAGCGTAAGGAGTTCACCGACTACCACAACATCGTTGCCTACCCCATCGGCAAGCGAAACCTCGCCGAGACCGTCGCACAGTACACGCGCAAGGGCGCGTTGGTCTTCATCGAGGGCCGCATCCAGACCCGCTCCTGGGAAGGCCAGGACGGGCAGAAGCGGCGGGTGACGGAGATCATCGCGAACGACGTTCAGTTCCTCGAGCCCCGCGGGGCGGGCGCCGGTGCCGGTGTCGCGGCCGGCCGAAGCGCTGCCCCGGCGGCTTCCGACGACGTTCCAGCCGGTGACGAGGTCCCGCGCGACGTCGACCCGGACGACATCCCGTTCTAGGAGCAGATAGACCGAATGGCAGTCACCTCCCCTCGCCCACCACGTGACACGACTCGAGCGCCGAAGCGTCAGCACCGCAAGGTCTGCAGCTTCTGTGTCGAGAAGATCAACTACATCGACTACAAGGAGATCTCCCGGCTTCGCAGGTTTGTGAGCGACCGCGGCAAGATCCTTCCGCGCCGGGTGACCGGCACCTGCGCGCGGCATCAGCGGCCGCTGACGACCGCGCTCGAACGTGCACGCGCGATCGCGCTGCTGCCCTACACAACGGAGACGCACTAACCCGCGCCGGATAGAATCGTGGGGCTCGCCAAAGCCCGGTATAGGAGCACGTCCATGACCTTTTCGACGCAGCTGCGCATCCCCGGCCCGACCCCTCTTCCAGACCGCGTCGTGCGCGCGATGAGCAGACCGATGATCGATCACCGGGGACCGGAGTTCGCGGCCATCCTTGCCGGGATCACATCTGGCGCAAGGCGTGTCTTCAAGACATCGGGCGACCTGCTCCTGCTGACGTCGTCAGGGACCGGCGGGCTAGAGTCGGCGGTGGCAAACCTCGTGTCTCCGGGCGACGAGGTCGTCGTCGCCCTGTCGGGCAACTTCGGCGAGCGGTTTGCGGCCCTTGCTGCGGGCTACGGCGCGGATGTGGTTCGGCTCGAGTTCGAATGGGGCCAGCCCGTCGATGCAGATGACCTGGCACGCGTCCTCGAGCACCATCCCAAGGCGAAGGTGCTGCTCCTCACTCACAACGAAACGTCGACCGGGCTGACGAACCCGCTGCGCGAGCTGGCTCGCGTGGGCCGAGACGCGGGTCGGGTAGTGGTCGTCGATGGGGTCAGCTCGATCAGCTCGATCGCCATCGAGACCGATGCCTGGGGAATCGACGTGGCAGTCAGCGGATCGCAGAAGGGGTGGATGGCGCCTCCTGGGATCGCCCTCGTCAGCGTGAGCGAGCGAGCCTGGGAGCAGCAGGCCAGGGCACGATCTCCTCGCTTCTATTTCGACTGGAAGGAGGCCAAGACCTGGGCGGACAAGGGCATGACTCCTTTCACGCCGGCGATCCCCGTCCTCTTTGCTCTGCAGGAAGGGCTGGCGATGCTGGAGGAAGAGGGCCTGGACAGCGTCTACGACCGTCACGCCCGCCTGGCGCGGGCGACCCAGACGGGTCTACAGGCGCTCGGATTCCAGCTCTACGCGCGCGAAGGCTTCCGGTCGAACACCGTCACCTCCGCGCTGCCCCCGCCCGGGCTCGACGTGAACGCCCTGCGCAAGCTTCTGGACGACAAGTACGGCGTGGTCATCGCCGGAGGCCAGGCCAAGATGGCCGGCAAGATGATCCGGGTCGGCCACCTGGGAGCGATCGCCGAGGGCGATGTGGTGCAGGTGTTGTGGGCCATCGAGCAGGCGCTCGAGGAGCTGGACGTCGCGCCGGCGGACGGTCGCGCGGTCGCTGCGGCCACGACTTCCCTGCAGGGCGTACCCGCCTAGACTCCGTTTCGGTGGCCCGGATACTCGTCGCGGACCCACTGGCCGAGGACGGCCTCACACGCCTGCGGCGCGAAGGCGAGGTGGTCGTGGCCGCAAAGCTGAGCGAGACCGAGCTCGTGCAGAGGATCGGCGACTTCGACGCGCTCGTTGTCCGCAGCGAGACGAAGGTCACCGCGCCCGTGCTCGAAGCCGGTAAGAGGCTGCGCGTCGTTGGGCGAGCTGGTGTCGGCGTCGACAACATCGACGTGGCGGCCGCGACCCGGCACGGGATTCTCGTCGTCAACGCGCCCCGCGGAAACATCGTGGCAGCGGCCGAGCACACTGTCGCGCTGCTTTTCGCGGTTGCCCGCTCGGTGCCGCAGGCGGATTCGTCGGTTCGCCACGGCGAGTGGTCGCGCTCGAAGTTCATAGGAGTCGAGATTCGCGGAAAGACCCTCGGAGTAATCGGTCTGGGCAACGTCGGCTCAGAGGTCGCCAAGCGCGCCCACGGCCTGGAAATGGAAGTCATCGCCTACGACCCGGTCGTATCGGTGGAGCGCGCGGAGCTCTTCAACGTCCAGCTCGTGGCGCTGGATGAGCTGCTCGAGCGCTCCGACTTCGTGACCGTGCATGTGCCGCTGGTGGAAGCGAATCGCGGACTCATCGGAGCGCGCGAGCTGGGGCTGATGAAGCCGACGGCGCGGCTGGTCAACACGGCCCGCGGCGGCATCATCGACGAGGCCGCACTGTATCAGGCGCTCAAAGCGAACCGCCCGGCGGCCGCCGCCGTGGACGTGTTCGAGCAGGAGCCGCCCGGCGAGAATCCGCT
>Ga0066697_10000345_pt1 | contig 15493 bp, 9 predicted proteins | sample GraSoiAngelo_146_FD_66451 | JGI IMG/M metagenome (GOLD analysis project Ga0066697, IMG submission 66451) | Grasslands soil microbial communities from the Angelo Coastal Reserve, California, USA - 14_1009_05_30cm | ecosystem: Environmental > Terrestrial > Soil > Grasslands | place: USA...
TGGTGCCTGGGGGGCTATCGCGCCGACAGTATCTCGGCGAGCCCGCGCAGCATGGTCTCACTCGTGATCGGACCGGGATTGACCAGACGCACGATGCCTTCCGCGTCGATGAACACCGACGTCGGCACGCCGCGTAGCGCGTAACTCTTGCGCACCTTGCCCTTCTGGTCGAGCAGCACCGGAAACGGCATGTGGAGCTCGTCCACGAATCGCCGCGCGTCGCTCAGGTGCTCCTGATCCGTCAGGTTGATCGCCAGCACCTGCAGGTGTTGATTCTTGTGAGCGCCGTACGCGGCGATGATGTCGGACATCTCCCCGCGGCATGGTTTGCACCAGGAGGCCCAGAAGTTCAAAAACACGGGACGACCCCTGTAATCGGATAGGCTCGCCGTGCCGCCGGCGAGTGTTTTCAAGGTGAAGTCGGGCGCGGGCGAGCTGAGGGTTTGGGCTGACAGCCACCCTGCGGCGGTGAGAAGCGTCGCGAACGCGATCGAGAAGAGCTGCGAGCCGAGCCGCACCTTGGTCCCCCAAAGCAAGACGCCGAGTTCCCGGATCGGGAGCTCGGCGTCTACCGGGTTGCCTCGAACTACGCTACCGGAACATGGTGCTTACGCGCTGGCGCGTCAAGAACGCGTTGCTCACAGCGTCGCTCGGTACCGCTCCCATTGGGCCTTGAGCTCCCGCATGAAGGCGACGAAACTCGGATCGTCTCGGATGTTGGCCAGATTTGGGTCGCTTGCAAAGTAGGGATAGCAAGGCCACCCCTCTTCGGCTGTCCGGCGCAGCCACTGGAGGGCGGGCACCGGCTGCCGGAGGATCGCGTAGACTGACGCGATGTTGTAGGCCGTGTGGTGGAAGTGGACGAAGCCCTTGCCGGACGCCTCCGCCTGCCGGACGTCCTCCAGCGCGCCGCGCTGGTCACCCGCCTTCGCGCGCAGAACGGCCCGCGTGCTCCGGACCACCCCGCCCGGGTCTGTGGCGTGCGCGCGCAAGTATTGCTCCATGAAGGCCGCCGCCTCGGCGTCTCTCTTCAGGTACAGGAGCGCCCAGGCAACCTGATAACTCCACAGCGCCGGGTTGGCTTCCGGTCCCGCTTGGCGGATGAGTGTGAGGCCGTCTGCGTACCGACCCCGATAAATCTGCGCAATGCCGATCCGCCGCTGCGCGTTGACATCGAAGGGATTGAGGGTCAGGGCGTTCCGGAACTCGGCGACGGCCTCGTCCAGAAGGCCGATGTGCAGGTAGACGATCCCGAGGTGATGATGCGCCTCGCCGAGGTTCGGGTCCAGCACAAGCGCCCGTCGGTCTTCCTGAATCGCTTCCTGATGCCGGAAACCGGGGGCTACATCCCACAGGAGAAACGCCCTCGCCCAATGGGCTTCGGCAAGGTCGGGGTTCAGTTGCAGGGCCTTCTCCACCTCGACATACGCCTTCTCGATCGCTGCTGTGTCGCCGCGAGCGAGCTGACTGACCCAGAGCCCGTAGGCTCGCGCCAGTTGCGCATGCGCGGCCGCGAAGCGCGGATCGAGTGCCACAGCCCGTTCCAGCAACTCGATCGCCATCGAGTCGTCGACCCGAGTCTCGTGCCTGATCCGAATCTTGCCGCGGAGGAACAGCTCGTACGCTGCGGGGTTGTCGGTCGGGGCGCTCCGGAGCGCACGCGCCTCAGCCTCGGTCAACGGCAGCTTCAACGCCGCCGTGACACTCCGCGCCATGCTATCCTCGATCGCGAACCGGTTCTGCACGAGCTCTTCGATCCGCCCCGCCCACAACTGGTACCCCGACGTTGCGTCGATCAGGCGGAGGTCGACCCTCACGGTGTCCCCCGAACGCTGCACGCCCCCTTCGACCACCGCGTCCACGCGCAGGTCGCGGGCGACGTCCTGCAAGGGCCGCGCGGTTCCTTTCAACCCCATCACGGCGCCGCCTGAGGTCACCCGGAGGGCGGTAATCCGGCCGAGATCGGTGATGAGCGCCTCCGTCATCCCGTCGGCGAACCAGCCCTGTAACGAGTCGCCGGAGAGATTCTCGAGCGGTAGCACCGCGAGCGACTGAATCCCGCCCGCCCTAGAGCTCGGCCACAGCCGCCTGGGCGAGTCCCCGCCCGAGAACACGAGCCCGACTACGGCTGCGAAGATCACCGCGGGCCACACGATCCGACGCCCGCGGGTCAGCGCGGCGGCCGGGGCGCCGCGGATGGACGCTCCCCGCGCGCGGGTCGCCAACTCGACGGGTGCCGCCGTCTCCCGGGCGCGGACGGCGGCGAGCAGTGCTTTGCTCTCCGCGGCGGGCTCGGTCTCGAAATCCTTGCCGAGCCGTTTGGCGAACTCCTCGTAAGCGGCGACCGCGCCCGCGCGATCGCCGAGGCGATCGAGCAGCGTGACCAGCCGGCGCAGCGGTCCTTCCTCATGCGGTGCGAGCTGGGCCGCACGTCGCGCCCACCCGAGCGCGGCGTGAAGGTCGCCCGCGCTCTCGGATTGCGCGACCAGGGCCTGTGCGCTGCGCGACGCCGCCTGTTGAAGTCGGGCGCGCTCGCCCTCCAGCCAGCGCTCGAATTCCCCCGCGTTCGGAATGAAAAACCCTTCGAGCAGATGACCCTGGTAGCGGTCAAGCGCCTCGCCGAACCGTTCCGAGGAGACGGCGTGGTCGAAGGCGACGACGTCGCACGACAGGCGATCGAAGTCGAGCTCGATCTCTTCATCGCCGCGAGTCAGGACGACATCGGCGCCGAGGGAGCCTCGCACCACGTGCAGCGCCTGGCGCAGGGCTGCCCGCGCGTGCTCCTGGTCGAGCTCGGGCCAAAACAGCGCGAGCAGCGTGTCACGACGGTGGAAGCCCCGGGGCGTGGCCGCGGCGAGGTAGGCGAGCAGCGCAACGCGCCGAGAACGCGTGAGCAGGCTCTTGACCTCGCGTCCTTCGGCGTCGGTGAGGTGCAGAGTCCCGAGCAGCCGGAACTCGATCATACGAGGCCCCTTCGGCGCTGGCAGAGCCGCTTGCGTCACCGCGAGCGGTGACGGACCGGTCACGTCCTGGTGACGCGGCCGGCGCAAGCTGGCTCCGTCAACCTGGAAGGTACGGGTCGAGGGAAGTCTGGGCAATTAACTCAGGAGGTGTCCCGTGAAACCGCTCGAGAAAACCACCCTGCTATGCACGCTCGCGGCTCTCGCTTGCGCCTGCAATCCGGACAACGGTCCAGTAGGTCCCGGCGCCGCGATCCGCGTGGCCGCGGACGCGTCCAAAGCAGACCAACCGGCGTATGGCCCGTGGGGCGCCCCCGTCAACCTGGGCCCGGTCGTCAATTCGGCGTACAACGATCAGCATCCGTCGATCTCCAAGGATGGTCTCAGCCTGTACTTCGTCTCCAATCGTCCCGGCGGGTTCGGCGGAAACGATATCTGGGTGAGTCAGCGCGCTACAGTCGACGATGCGTGGGGCACGCCGCAGAATCTGGGACCCTCGATCAACACGAGCAGCAATGACTTCGCGCCCGACCTGAGCATCGATGGGCATCACTTGTACATGAACAGCGATCGACCCGGAGGGTGCGGCGGCAGTGATCTGTACGTGGCGCGCCGTCACGATAAGGATGACGACTTCGGCTGGGGGCAGCCGGAGAACCTGGGCTGCGCCGTGAACACGATCTATGACGAAGCTGGCCCGTTGTTCTTCGAGGACGAAACCAGCGGCGTCCAGAACCTGTATTTCACGAGCTTCAATCGGCCCGGGGGCCTCGGGGACTTCGACATCTACGTCAGCACCCGCAGCAGCGACGACGAGCCTTGGGGGCCGGGCGTCGATGTCACGGAGCTGAACGGGCCGTATCGCGACACCCGCACGGCGATTCGGCGCGACGGCTTGGAGATGTTCATTTCCTCGGACGCCACCGGGCGTCCGGGCGGGGTCGGCGGCCAGGACTTGTGGGTCTCCAGGCGGGCGACGACTTCCGACCCGTGGTCCACACCGGTGAACCTGGGGCCCACGGTCAACAGCAGCTACTTCGACGGTGCGCCCGCGCTCTCCTTCGATGGGACGACGCTGTACTTCTTCTCGGCTCGGCCCGGCGGGTTCGGAGCGAACGATCTGTACGTGACGACGCGCGCCCGCCTTGGCGGGCCGGAGGTGGTTGCGGAGGGTGACGCGGAGAGGCACGAGCGAGCAGAGATTCACGGACAGAGGGGAGCCCACCGGAAAGGAATGCGATAAGATAAGAAAAGGAGAGAGGGGAGAGGTACGACATTGGCAACAAGGGAGAGGGGAGAGGCGAGAGGTACGCTCCGTTCATGGAGAGTACCGCTCCGCTCCCCGCTGCTGTGGGCCGGCGGCCTCTGGTTCGGCGCCTGCGGCGGGGAACAGGGGTCGCCTACCGGTACAGAGCCGGCGATCACGCTGGTGGTCGCCCCGACGACGGCCGTGGTGCAAGCAAGCGCCGCGATCCAGCTCACGGGGACCGTCAGCAATGATCTCAGCAACCGGGGGGTCACCTGGGTGGTGTTCTGCGCACCCGCCCCGTGCGGTACCATTTCGCCGACCACGACGGCGAGTGGGGCCCCGGCCACCTACACGGCGCCGGGCACGCTCCCCCCGAACGGCGCGACAATCACCATCACGGCCACCGCGATCGCGAACGCATCGGCGTCAGCGTCCGCCACGCTCATTCCGGTCGGCCAGCTCTCCAGCTACGACGTCGGAGTGGACTACCACGCCTACGGTCTGAATAACCTGAGCAGCGCGTTCATCACCATCTACGAGCAGCCAGCGGTGCGCCAGACCGTCCGTGCCCAGCTCCAGGGGATGGCCGACCGCGGCGCGACCTTCATTAACACGATGATTTGGTTTGTCACCCCACCGGGCGAGACCAACTTTGGTGAAACCTGGAGGGCCACATTCCCCATGACCGACCAAGAGGCCGCGAACCTGCGGGCGTACACCGAGGATATAGCGACCATTCAGGGGGCCAGTGGGAATCGGTTGCGGCTGGATATCACGCTCGCGTGGCTGGGCGCCGCTGACTACACGATGGGTTCCCCGGCCACGGGCCTCGGGTCGAGGAATCTGAGCGCGTCCGAGTTCAGCGCTCGAGTTGCGACCACATCGGACAAAGTCCTGGCGGCCGTCAGCGACGTGACTCGACCCGACAATGTCCCGTTGATAGGCACGATTTTCTTCGAGGCCGAAGTGATGATCGGAGCAAAGGCAAATGAGGATTGGTTCCTCTCGACCAACTATCCGGGGTTCGTTTCCGCGGCATCTCAGCACGGGATTCAGCCCGCGGTGTATTTCCTCGCCGAGGGCAGTCAGGCCATCGTGCTCGATAACGGGTACACGGATCCCGTGGATCCGATTCTCGATGCCCACCGTTCGGTCGCCTGGATGTATCGCAGTCTGAAGTTCATGGTCGCGCAAGGGCTGCCTCTGCCCTCACGCATCGACTTTTCCTGCTATCTGATTTCGACAGGCGCAACATACGATCAGCTCCTCCAGCGTATCCTGGACGACGCGGATGCCACACTTCCTTCGCTCGGTGCGCCGCGCCTCTATGGCGCCGCGGAGACGTACTACCTGCTTGATGGCGGCCAGCGCGCCGTGTATGGTCGAGCGTTCGAAGGGCAAGCCGCCCAGAACACACGCCTGCAGCGGGTGAGTTTCTGGACCACTCCCGACGGCGGGGGCCCTGGGCAGAATGTTGCCTATCCGTTCACCATCGAGGTGTTCTTGCCGCCTCCTCAGTGAAGGGAGAAGGGAGAGGTACCTGACGGCTCGCTGCATCGGACGGTCCTGCTCCCCGCTCCCCGTTTCGCTAGCGCCAGACCCGCGTGAACAATTGGGGCAGGTCGATTGTGAGCGGCGGCGTACGGGCGTCGGGATGCCAGACGAGCTCATCCCTCACAACGTCGGATGCCTCGTCGCCGGGACGCCAGCGCTCGACGTGACGCGCTTCAAGGTCCACCACCCAGTACTCGGGGACGCCCTCCTCCAGGTACAACCGACGTTTCTGGAGCCGGTCGGTCCGCTTGCTCGAGTACGATACGATCTCGATCACCAGAGCCGGGGGGCCGTACAGGCGTTCCGCGGTGAGCCGGCGGTGTTGCGACTCGAGCAGCACGATCACGTCGGGCTGGACGGCGCTGTCCTCGGTGAACTCCACCTCGAAGGGCGCGGGCAGGGCCTCGCCGATGGAGTGGGTCTCGAGATAACCCTGCAGCCGGCCCGCCAGCTCGAGCACCGCGCGCTGGTGCGCGGTCCCGGGCGCCGGCGTCACGAACAGGTCGCCGCGAATGACCTCGTAGCGGACGCGGTCGTCCGGGAAGCGACGGATCTCCTCGGCGGTGTAGCGCGGCACAATCGCTGACATGGGCATAAGATGGCGGCTCTCCGGGGCCCCGAGCAACTCGGCATGGTGCGAGTATCGCGCGCGGGGCTGGTGGGACGTCATCGTTTCAGTGCGCCCGGGGACGGAATCGTGCGGCTGAGCGCGAGTGAACTCGCGGCTCGGCGACTGCCCGTGAACGGGCGGGGATGCCGCTTTAGCGGCAGGGCCGAGTCGCGGCTTTAGGCAATGTGCAATGCGCCGCCGCCAGGCGTGCGGTCCTGGTCGGCGGACGCAAGGGAGGCGATGGTCCGACGGCCCGACCACACGCCTCGCAATAAATGTTTGCCTCCGAGCGGCGTTCAGACAAGATGCGGACATCGTGTCGTGTTACGACGACTCAATGGATTCTTAATGGCGAGGGCTGCGTTTCTTGGCGGCGCCCTGCCCGGGGTCGCTGCCGCGTTAAGGAGCGTTCGCGATTGGAACGTGTGCGCGGTCTTGCCGTGGCCGCGCCGCGGCGTAGCGTCACTCGGGAAGTGAACGTCGTCGCCGGCCACGAACGGAGGTACCTCTCCATGAACCGCGCAGCGTTGATCTTTCTTCCCGCGCTGCTCGTCACCGTCTCCTGCGAAGATGCACGCCAACCGGCGCAATCGATGCCGCCCGCGCTGTCGCGGACCCCATCCACGGTCTTGAGCTTCACGAACACGCCGCTGCTCCGACCCGATGGCAACAGCGAGCCGGAGATCACCATCGCCGCGAACGGCGCGATGGGGATGGTCGGCCTCAGTTTGGGGCTGGCCGCCGACCGGCAATTCGGCACGAGCCTGTGGACCGGACCGTTCGGCGCTACGCCGACGTTCCAGGGCATTATCGACGCCGCGCTACAGCAACCGGGCCGGATCGAATTCGGGGGAGAGGACGCCGACGTCGACTTCGGGTCGACCGGTGCGCTCCACCTCACCACGTTGCTCTTCCTCGGTAACCCGACGCTCTTCAGCGGTCAGCTCGGCGTATCCGCGATCAGCTGCCCGAATGCCGCCTCCGCCTTCAGTGTCGCCACGTGCCGTTCGCAAATTATCGACATCACCGAGAGCGACCGTTCCTGGATTACGTCCGACGGTCCACGGGTCTTCATTTCGTACCACGACGCCGGAAACAGCACCCTCATTCACGTCCAGCGGTCCGACGACGACGGCGTCACCTGGCATCGCGTGGGCGATCCGATCGTGGGGCAGGGCGGGGTCACTGGTCAATCCACTTTTAATAATGACCAGGGGAAAATCGTCGCCGACCCGGTGACTCACAACGTGTACGACATCTACGCCGCCGGTGAGGTTGGGATCTTGAAGGCGAAGACCACCGACTTCGACCACATCTACGTCTCGCGCAGCACCGACGGCGGCATGACGTGGACGGCGGTGCTCGTCTTCCACGCGGCGACGCCGGTGGGGCTCAACAACGTGTTCCCCGCGCTGGCCGTGGACCCCACGAACGGCGCGGTTCACGCGGCTTGGTCCGATGGGCATACGGTGTCGTACTCGACGTCGAGCGATCAGGGGGTGACCTGGTCGCCGGCCGTGGTGGTGAACGTCGCGCCTGCGAGCACGGCGCTGTTTCCCTGGCTCGCCGCGCACGACGGGGTGGTCGATCTCGTGTATTACGGCACCACAGCGTCGAGCAAGGACGACCCCACGGCGGTGTGGAACGTGTACGTAGCGCAGGCGAAGAACGGCGGCGCGTTTCAGCAGAGCCGAGTGAGCAACACACCCAATCACGAGGGCGTGATCTGCACCGCGGGAACCGGGTGCGCGCGCGGGACCCGCAATCTGCTGGACCTGTTCCAGGTCGCGCTCGATCCACGGAGCGACAAGGCGGCGGTGATTTACACGGATGATACGATCGGCCAGACCAGCTCGGGCGCGCCGCGGCCGCAGGTAGTGCTGGCGCAGCAGAACTAGAACTCCCGCTTTTATCTCAGCAGTAGGCTCACGACGCCGAGTGCCGTCCCGACCGTGGCGAGTGCAGTGGGGGCCCAGAACATGAACATCCACTTGATGACGTCCGCCCGGACCTTCTGAATCTCGATGCGCAGGTCCGCCACATGCCGCTCCCATTTGGCGTCGACCTCCGCCATCCGCCGTTCCCACGTGGTATCGAACTGCGCCAAGCGCTGGTCGAGCTTGGCGTCGAACCGAGCAAAGTTGAGCTCGTTGAGCTCGCGCAAATCACTCCGGTACGTCTCGTCGACCTGATTGAACCACTCCACGAGCTCGTTCGCGATCTCCTCGCCGAACGTATCGTAGAACCGTTTAGACAGCTTGGCGGTTACCGGCACCGGTTCCTCCACGAAGCGCACGGTGGCCAAGCTACGGCTCTGCGACCGCTCCACGTAGGCAAAAGGTTGCTGGAAGGCGCCGATCCTCGCCGAGTGTACGCTCGGCGCGGTCGCCGAGTCAAGGAGGCTCAAAAAGGGCAAAAAGGATAAAGAGTCTCGTCCGGGCTCTCGGGTAACGTGGGTTCCGAGCGGGGATTAGCGCGTGCCGCGTGGCCGCAACGGCGGCCCGTCGACATGTAAGCGAACACCGACATGTAACGGAACACCGACATGTAAGCAAACACCGACATACCGAACTCGGGCCTCCCGATCGTTCGCTCGGCGTTCAACGATCGCTGTTGTTACTGTGATACACCTTCCCGAACACCGTGCGTCGACGCACGCCCCGACAGCGCCCGGCACATCGCTTGCTCGTATTGCACTTCTGTTATTCCAAACGCATCGCACTTGGTGATGGACGTCACGCCCGCACGCGGATCGAGGAGACCGCTGATCTGAACCGAGCGCTGAGTCTCATCTCACGATTGCACGCCGTACGCGCATCCGAGAGCGTCGAGGTAGGCGTGTCGGCTCCTGCGGCACGTCCGGTCCGCTGGTCGCCCTTCCCGCCAGAGCGAGTACCGAGCGATCGGGCCATCGACCCCGCGCGCGTGCGCGCGGGCGGCAAGTTCCTGTTCGTCGGTGACCAGAAGCTCTACGTGCGGGGCGTGACCTACGGCGCGTTCCAGCCGGACGCCGAGGGGCGCGAGTATTACGACCTCGCCATGGTGGAGCGCGACCTGGCGCAGATCGCGGCCGCCGGCTTCAACACGGTCCGCATTCCCCACACGACGCCGCCCCCCTCGCTCCTCGATGCCGCGTGGCGGCACGGGCTCCGGGTGATGGTGGGGCTCTCGGCGGAGCAATACGTCGGGTATCTCATCGACCGCCGCGGAGCCCCGGACGTCGCGGCATTGCTGCGCGCCAAGGTGCGCGCCTGTGCCGGCCATCCCGCGCTCTTGTGCTATGCGCTGGGCAACGAGATCCCGGCGCCGATCGCGCGCTGGCTGGGCGCGCGTCGGATCGGGCGCTACCTCCACCATCTGTATCGCGTGGTGAAGGACGAAGATCCGGCCGGTCTCGTCACATACGTGAACTATCCCACCACCGAATACCTCGCCCTCCCGTTCCTCGACCTCCTGTGCTTCAACGTGTACCTCGAGTCGCAGGCGCAGCTCGAGGCCTATCTCGCCCGGCTGCAGAACCTCGCCGGCGACCGGCCGCTCCTCATGAGCGAGCTGGGTCTCGACAGCCTGCGCAACGGCGAGCACACCCAGGCGCAATCCCTCGATTGGCAGGTCCGCACGGCGATGGCGGCGGGATGCGCCGGGGCGTTCGTGTTCTCCTGGACGGACGAGTGGTACCGGCACGGTCACGACGTCGAGGACTGGCACTTCGGCCTGACGCGCGCCGATCGGTCGCCCAAGCCGGCGCTGCGCGCGGCGAGCGAGGCGTTCGCCGAAGCCCCCTTCGCGCCCAGCCTGCCGTGGCCCCGCATTTCGGTGGTGGTCTGCTCGCACAACGGCGGGCGCACCATCCGCGACTGCCTCGAAGGGTTGAAACGGCTCGCGTACCCCGATTACGAAGTCATCGTCGTGGACGACGGCTCGACCGACGACACCGCGGCGATCGCGGCGCGGTACGACTGCCGGCTGATCCGCACCCCGAATCGCGGGCTCTCCAACGCGCGCAACGCCGGCCTCGCGGCGGCACGCGGAGAAATCGTCGCGTACCTGGACGACGACGCGTATCCCGACCCCCACTGGCTCACCTACCTCGCGGCCGCGTTTCTCAGGACCTCTCACGCCGGCGTGGGTGGGCCGAACATCGCTCCGCCCGGGGACGGCTGGATCGCCGAATGCGTCGCACGGTCTCCCGGCGGGCCGGTGCACGTCCTGCTCACCGATCGCGAGGCGGAGCACATCCCCGGGTGCAACATGGCGTTTCGGAAGGCCTGTCTCGAGGCGATCGGCGGCTTCGATCCACGCTTCCGAACAGCCGGCGACGACGTGGATGTCTGCTGGCGGCTGCAAGAGCGAGGCTGGACGCTCGGCTTCCATCCCGCGGCGACGGTATGGCACCATCGCCGCAATTCGCTACGCGCGTACTGGAAGCAGCAAATCGGGTACGGACGCGCCGAAGCAATGCTGGAGCGAAAGTGGCCGGAGAAGTACAACGGTCCGGGTCACGTGCGATGGGCGGGGCGCATGTATGGCCACGGCCTGACGCGCATCCTCCGGTGGCGTCGCGCGTGGGTGTACCACGGCGTGTGGGGAGCCGCGCCGTTCCAATCGCTGTACGAGCCCGCGCCAAGCCTCCTCAGCCTGTTGCCGCAGATGCCCGAGTGGCATTTGATGACCGCGGTGCTCGCGGTGACGGCGGGGCTCGGTATTGCCTACCGGCCGCTCCGCCTCGCGGTGCCGCTCTTGGGCGGCGCCCTGGTGCTTCCCGTCGCGCAGGCGTGCTGGAGCGCCACCCGGGCATCGTTCCCGGAAGCATCGGGCTCGGTTGCCAGGGCGGTCCGGCGGGTCCTCACCGCCGGGTTGCACCTCCTCCAGCCCCTCGCGCGCCTGCGCGGGCGGATCACGGAGGGGCTCACCCCGTGGCGCCGCCGGGCGACGCTCGGCCCGGCGCCGTTGTGGCCGGTGACGGCGTCGATTTGGAGCGATCGCTGGCAGCCGCAGGACCAGCTCCTGCGCAACCTCGAGGCCGCGCTCCGCGCGGACGGGGCGTGCGTGCTGCGCGGGGGAGCCCACGACCGCTGGGACCTGGAGGTGCGCGGCGGGATCCTGGGGGCGGCGCGCGTCCTGGTCGGGAGCGAAGATCATCCCGGCGGGCACCAGCTAATTCGGGTGCGCGCCTGGCCGGACATCCCCGAGCGGGGGCCGATGCTCGCGCTCGCGTTGGCCGGGCTCGCCGTCGCGGCCTTCCGCGCCGACGCCACGCTCGCGGGCCACATGCTCGGCGTCGGGGCGGTCCTGCCGGTCCTGCACATCATCGAGCAATGCATGGCGGCCATGGCGACGATCCGACAGGCCGTCGCCCGGTTGAGGCCGCCACGCCGCGCATGAGTGACCTCGCACTGTACCAGCGGCTGCTGCGGCAGGCGCGGCCCTACTGGCTCCACCTCGCCGGCCTGTTCGCGATCGGGGTCGTCGCGAGCCCGATCGCGCTGCTCAATCCGGTCCCGCTCAAGATCGTCGTCGATTCGGTGCTCGGCTCGCACCCTCTGCCCGCGTACGTGCAAGCCGTCGTTCCGACGGCGGCGATGCGATCCCCTTCCACCATGCTGGCCGTCGCCATCGGCGTGCTGATCATCGTCGCCGTGGTCGCACAGCTCCAGGCGCTCGCGAACAAGTTCGTCCAGGCATACGTGGGCGAACGGCTGGTGCTCGGGTTCCGGTCCCGGCTCGTGCAGCAGGCCCAGCGCCTTTCCCTGTCGTACCACGACTCGAAGGGCACCGCCGACTCCCTGTACCGCGTCCAGCAGGACGCCGCGGTGATCGACAAGATCATGGTCGAAGGGATTATTCCCTTCCTCTCCGCTGTGATCACGCTCGGTACGATGATCGTGGTGATGGCGCGGCTCGATTGGCAACTCGCGCTCGTCGGCCTGACGGTGTGTCCGCCGCTCTTCTTCTTGTCGCGGGTCTACCGGCCGCAGATGCGTCGCCAGTCGCGCCACGTGAAGAAGCTCGAAACCTCCGCGCTGGCGGTCGTGCAGGAGACGCTCGGGGCGATCCGCGTGGTCAAGGCGTTCGGCCAGGAGGCCCGCGAGACGGAGCGCTTCGTCCACCGGTCGAGCGAAGGGGTGGCAGCGCGCATCCGTCTGGCCCTAATAGAAGGTCGCTACGGCGTGCTGGTCGGCCTGACGAGCGTCCTCGGGACAGCGGCGGTGCTGCTGATCGGCGTGAGACATGTGCGGCAGGACGTTCTGACGCTCGGGCAGCTGCTCATGGTGCTGGGCTATCTGGCACAGCTGTACGACCCACTGAAGACGATCAGCAAGAAGGCGGCGGGCATCCAAGGGTACCTGGCGAGTGCCGAGCGGGCCTTCGCGCTCCTCGACGAGGAGCCCGAGGTGCCCGAGCGGCCGAAGGCCCGACCCATCGGGCGCGCCCGCGGGGCCGTGGCGTTCCGCCACGTCTCGTTCGCCTATGGACCCGACCGGCCCGTCTTGCACGACGTCTCCTGTGATATCGCGGCGGGCACGCGGCTCGGCATCGTGGGGGCCACCGGCGCCGGCAAGACCACGCTCATCAGCTTGCTCACGCGCTTCTACGATCCGACCGAGGGGCAAGTCCTGCTCGACGACGTCGACTTGCGGGAGTACAAGCTCGCGGACCTGCGCCGCCAGTTCGCCGTGGTCCTCCAGGAGTCGGTCCTGTTCTCGCTCAGTATCGCCGACAACATCGCATACGCCGCGCCGGGTGCGAGCCGCGACCAAGTCGTCGCCGCGGCCCAGGCGGCCAACGCGCACGAGTTCATCGAGCGTCTCCCGCAGGGCTATGAAACCGAGGTCGGCGAGCGGGGCGTGAAGCTGTCGGGCGGCCAGCGGCAGCGCATCGCGCTCGCGCGCGCCTTCCTGAAGGACAGCCCGGTGCTGATCCTCGACGAACCCACGAGCTCGGTGGACGCGAAGACCGAGTCCGCGATCGTCGAAGCGCTCGAGCGCCTCAAGCAGGGCCGTACCGTGATCGTCATCAGTCACCGCCCGACCACGCTCGCCGGCTGCTCCGCGTTCCTCACCGTCGACGGCGGCAGAGTGGTCGTGCAGACAACGCCGGCTCCGGTACCACCGCCGGCCCGCGCCCCCGCGCCTGCCGCGTCGGTGAAACGCCGCGAGATCCTGCTCGCGCACCCGGCTGTCCGGGCCTGGCAGCAGCTCGACCCTGAGCGCGGGGTGCCCGATCGGATCACCCCGGCCAAGTTCAAGCCGAACAAGCCTCGGCCCAACCTCACGGTGTACCGGCTCGAAGGGGTCGGGATTGATGGCGCGGCGGTGATCGCGAAGCGGTGTACACGCGAGGGCGGCCGGATCGAGCGCATCGTATATGAGCGTATCCTGCCGCACGTGCCGCTCGCGGGCCCGCGCTACTACGGCACCGTCGAGGGGCCGCCCGACGAGGACGTCTGCTGGCTCTTGATCGGGGAAATCGAGGGTGAGAAATACGACAGGCTGAGCCCGGACCACCGCGCCGCCGCTGCCCGCTGGCTGGGAATCCTGCACACCGAGGCGCGGTCCGCAGCCGACCAGGCCGGGTTGCCTGATGCGGGACCGACCCGCTACCACGAACAGATGCGCGCGACGCGGGACTTGATTCGCGACCAGGTGGACAATCCCGCGTTCAGCGCCGCCGACGTGGCGTTTCTCGACGTCCTGGTGGCGCGGTTCGATGAGCTGGACGAGGATTGGGATCGGCTCGCCCGCGCCGGCACCGGCCTCCCCCCGACCCTGATTCACGGTGACTTCAACGGCAAGAACCTGCGCATGCAGGCGTCGCCACAGGGCCTCCAGGTCGGAGCCTTCGACTGGGAGGATGCCGGGTGGGCCGTTCCCGGCGTTGACCTCGCCCAGGCGGTCGATCCATCGTGCCATATCTCCGCGAGCCCGGACCTCGCCACCTACTGGGCTGTGGTCCGGGAGCGGTGGCAGCACTGCGACCAGGCGGACATTGAGCGCCTCGCGACGTGCGGGGCCGTGTGGCGCGCGCTTGCGGCGATCACCTGGGAGGCGCACCACCTCGCGCGTCCCTGGGCCGATGCGTTCATCCCGAATCTGCGGCTGTATGAAGCGGAGCTGACGCACGCCCTCGATCGCTTCGGTTGGGCGGGGCCGGCGGGCCGGGCGAGCCGCCGTTCCGTGGTCCAGGGCCGGGCCGGATGAGAGCCCTGCGGATCGGATTCCTGTTCAAGCGGCCCTACCGCGCGGGCTTTGTGAGCGTCTTCCCGAAGGCGATGCAAGCGCTCGCCGAGGCCGGCGTGGTGGTCGATGTCATTGCCTGTAACGAACGCCTGATCGACCTCTCCACCGTACGGGTGGAGCACGACCTGTACGTGCTGCGGCAGATCTCCGGCGTCTCGATGAGCCTTGCGGGAGCCTTGCACGCGCAAGGCGCTGCCATCGTGAATCCCTATCCGGTGACGGTGGCGCTGCGCGATAAGGTGATCGCCGCGCGCATCCTCGAGGCGGCCGGGGCGCCCGTGCCCGCCACCTACGTCGTTTCGCAACCCGACCTGTTGGCCCCGCTGCTGAACCGCGGACCGCTCGTCCTCAAGCCGTACGATGGGACCTGCGGGTCGGGTGTCCACGTCGTCCGGAACGAGGCCGATCTCCTCGCCGAGCCTCGCCTCCCGAACAAGCCGCCAATTCTGGCACAGCGCTATCACCCGCCGCAGGGGCGCGACTTGAAGATCTACGTGATCGGCGAGCGCCTCTTCGGTGTCCGGAAGGTGTTCCCGGCCCGAACAGAAGCGGAGAAGTATGGCGAGCCATTCACCCCGACGGCCGAGCAAGCCGACATCGCGCTGCGCTGTGGCCGCGCGTTTGGCATCGACCTCTACGGCGTCGACTTGATCGAGAGCGATGGACAGACATACGTCGTGGACATGTCCAGCATCCCAGGCTTCAAGGGCGTGCCGGACGCGCCGTTGCATCTGGCGTCCTACTTCCGCGCGGCGGCGGAACGCGCCGCCAACGGGAGACCGGTGTTCGAGCCGCCGGTCGCGGTGAGTCCATGAAGTGGCTCATCGTCAACGGGGACGACTTCGGGGCGAGCGGCGGCATCAACCGCGGCATCATCCAA
>Ga0066697_10000350_pt1 | contig 15457 bp, 13 predicted proteins | sample GraSoiAngelo_146_FD_66451 | JGI IMG/M metagenome (GOLD analysis project Ga0066697, IMG submission 66451) | Grasslands soil microbial communities from the Angelo Coastal Reserve, California, USA - 14_1009_05_30cm | ecosystem: Environmental > Terrestrial > Soil > Grasslands | place: USA...
TTTCTCCTAGGCACGGGCACGATTGCAACACAAATGATGTTAGCCTCTCTGAGCGGTGAGCCCCAAGCGTCCCAAAGTGGAGCCGATTCGCAACCCGACACTCTTCCAGATGGAGAAATTGGAGGAGGCAGGCAAGCTTGCAAACACGCTCACAGTTGACCGCCCTTTTTCTTTGCCCGGAATTCTTCTCGGCACTTCGGCCTTCACGGCGACGGGCTGGGAAGGTTCGTTCTATCCACCGGGCATGCAGCCACGCGATTCTCTCTCTTACTATGCGACTCAATTTGCCACCGTCGAGGTGGACTCGACCTTCTACGGATGCCCTTCTCCTCGCACGGTCAACAACTGGGCCGCCCGAACTCCCGAAGGTTTCATATTCTCGGTCAAAGTTCCGCAGATCATCACCCATGAAAAAGTGCTAGTGGATTGCGATTCTGAATTCGAGGAGTTCGTGAAAACGATGGATATTCTCGGTCCAAAGCTTGGTGTTATGGTCTTTCAGTTCCCGTTCTTCGCTACCTGGAAATTCCTGAAGCAAGAAGATTTTCTCGTCGTGCTGACACGCTTCCTGAATAAGCTTCCTCGGGACCACAAATTTGCAGTCGAGATTCGAAACAGGAACTGGCTTGATGCTAAATTCGCGGATGTGCTCCGGGAGTGCAACGTCGCCTTGGCACTGACTGACACGTCGTTTGTGCCGAGGCCGTGGGAGATGAAGAACAATTTCGACTTGATTACTGCGGACTTTACTTATGTGCGCTGGCTAGGTGACAGAAAGGAAATCGAAGAGCAGACAAAAACCTGGGACAAGGCAATTGTTGACCGCCGCGAGGACCTGATGAACTGGGTGGAACTCTTCCGAAAATTCGTAGCACGAAACCTCAAGATATTCGCCTACGCGAATAACCACTACGCGGGGCATGGGCCAGCAACGGTTAAACAATTTTGCCAAATCTGGAGCAAGAGTTAGAGTCTAATTCCCCCCTCTACCCGCGACGATTCCAGACCGCGTGGATTCCAAGGACTGCAGAAGAAAATTCGCCATCCTGTTTGCCGCAGCGATCTTTGCGGCGCGGAGGCTCGTTCACTTGGACCCAGACAAACCGAACATGGCGAAGGGTTTTTTTGTGGACCGTGCCGTCGAAGATGTTGTCTTCATTATGGAACGCATCGATGCACGATGGCCTGTGATTATCAATTCTTATTCTGCTCAGGACCTCTAGCGATGGGCCATCTTGTGGACCATAAACATCACGAGCTTGCGGCCATCCTCATCAGTCTTGCTCAACACACGACACAGCTTGCTCAGAAAGCGTGCATCCTTGCCAGTGCTACCCCACAGGTTTACATCAGACGACTTCCGCTTGAGAAGATATGGTAGCTTGGGCGGCTCATCACCTTCGTAGAATAGCTGGTACATGGGGATTTCCAGAGCCCTAGCCATCTTTTCCAGCGTTTCGATGGCGGGAACTGTATGACCATTCTCGACGCGGGAGATATAACACCGAAGCAGGCCAGTGCGCTTTTCGATGTCGCCCTGGGAGAGTTTTCTTTCTTCGCGGAGTGCGCGCAGGCGGTCGCCTATAATCATAGTGGAATTATTTCACCGGTCCGTTTGGAAGGCAAGCAACGAACCTGCGGCTGCGAAGTCCGGCGCGCAGTTGGACATCTACGCAATCTGTTGTTGACAGCGCTCAACGAGCGTGAACGCGAGAAATTCAAAGTTTTCACACGCCAGTACATCGTCGAGCGCACAAAGTTCTCTGTGCAGCTCTCTTCCGGACGATCGCAAGTATCCAAAGCTTCCAGCTATCGAAGGAATAGCGCGCTATGTCCACATCAGGTCCACCGAAGCGGCTGAGCACAATCAGCCATCGCCGGAGTACACCGTTCTTCCGGATTTACCAATCATGCGGAACCTATGCGCGGGAGGCACGCTCCGATACCCTTAGTGAATTGAAAAAGGCCGATCTCGCCACCTGGAAACGGACCGTGGTCTATTCGTTTGGCGCTTCCGAAGGCGACCGCTTGCGCCCCAAATGGAGGCACAGCTATTTCCGGCAGGTCTTCACACTTGATCCGTACTTTGAATCCAGCCCCAGGGAGTATGCGAAAATCAATCTTCGCGGAAATGGGCAAGTATTGGCGTGGGTTATACATCGAGATTCTTCTGCCGTTTGGCCCCAGCGGATCGACACGTGGAAGCACGCAGGGTTGCTGAGGCAGGCCCGGCGAGATCGTATCTGAAATGAGGCCCGTGGTTACTTGCGATATACCACGCCACCCTTCATGACGAAGGACACTTTTGTGACCACGCTGATGTCCTTGATGGGATCACCAGGAACAGCGATGATGTCGGCAAAGTAGCCGGCTTTCAACGCGCCAATCTGCCCTTCCCAGCCAAGCAGTTTTGCGCCATTTAGAAGGTCAGCCTGCAGAGCGGCGACGGGCGTCATGCCGTACTTCACCATCAGCACCAGTTCGCGCGCCTGCGTCCCGTGAGGAAACGGGCCTACGTCGGAGCCAACCGCCATGGGCACTCCAGCGGCGAGCTGCCTGCGAAACTGTCCGGCATGATAGTCAAGCTGCTCATGCTGGCGCGCTCCCGCGGCGGCCGAAGCGGCGTGATCGGCAAAGTATTCGCCGATGGCGAACGTGGGCACGGCAGGAATCTGTTTTTCGCGCATGATGCGCATGGTTTCGTCGCTAAGCTGATAGCCGTGATCGACCGAAGCGACTCCGGCGCGCGCAGCGTAGAGCGTGCCCGGCTCGCCCGTGGCATGCACCGCGACGCGCTTGCCGACACGCGCGGCCTCATCCACCGCCGTACGAAGCTCGGCTTCGCTGTATTGGAACGGCGTGGAAAACCGGCCGTCGCGAAATGAATCGCGGCCGGTCTCGTAAATCTTGATGAAGTCGGTGCCTTCCTTGAATTGCTGGCGGATAACGGTCACCAGCTCGGCAGCGCTATTCGCATACGTGGCGTTCGAGAAGATGTGCTGTTCAGGATTGTAGTTGATAGCGTCTTCGTGGCCGCCAACAATGCTGATCGCGTTGCCGCTGATGCACAGACGCGGCCCGGGAATGAGCCCCTGGTTGATGGCGTTGCGGACGGCGGCGTCGGCGGAGCCAGCCCCTTCCGTCCCCATGTCACGCTCGGAGGTGAAGCCGGCGAGCAAATCGTCGCGCGCAGCGAGTGTAGCAGTGATGGTGCGTTGCGGAACAGATTCCTCGATGGTCTGCAGGTCTTCTGCACCCGGATGCAGGAACAGGTGCACATGCGCGTCAATTAGGCCGGCCAGCAAAGTCACATCGCCCAGGTCCATCGTCTCCGCGCCGACCGGATGCTGTACAGAGGAGCCGGCTTCGAGGATGCGCTCGCCTTGCACCAGCACTTCGCCAGGAGTGACGATGCGTCCGGCTTCGGTATCGAACACCCGCGCGGCGTGCAACACAATGGGGTGCGCGGCCGGGGGAACACTTCGCCGTTGATTCTGACCGAGCCTGCCAAAGAGCGCGGTGCAGGCCACAAACAGCATGCCGAACAGCGAAAACAAGCGTGTTCTGTTCATGATTTGCGCGAGATAGTACCACTTGGAGCCCGCCGATTCGAGTGCCCTCGAGGTATAATGCACCAATGATCTAGAAGAACGCTCCCGATTCTTGCTGTACACCGCGTGATTCCACACCCCCCTCGTCCATCTCCATCACCACGAACCAGCGGAACACCAGGTTGTACTGGAGTTGCTCGATCAGCATTCGCTCGCTGCGTACCGAATAGAAGATCTGCCGCAGCACCGATCTCAACCGTCGCTCTAGCGCGCGTCGAGGCATCCCCGAACCAGCGTTGGCCGACACTTCGAAGCGGGACCCGATTGGCCACCATGCTTGGGCTGGCGGCTTCGTTCTTCGAGAGTAGTCCTGCCGGACGGCAATGATAGAGTGCTGGCGATGAAACGGAGGGTACACATGACTAACGTGGTAGCGTGGCTGCTTGTTATGTTGTGCGCGGCAGGGACTGCAAGCGCGCAGGGGACGGCTCCCGCCGCCGCAGTGCAGACGCAGACTGACGAGTACACGCGCTACGAACTGCTGTCGCCGGAGAGCGCAAGTTTCGCGATCCGCTACCAGGTGACGGCCACGATGGCCGGGGCGAAGTTTTACTTCAATCCAATCCGCAAGGGCAGCGTGGCCACTGGCGAGTCGGTGGTTGACGTGATGACCGGACAGCAGCTGCGGTTTGAAGTCGTAAGCGGCTCTGAGGCGGTGAAGGACCCTCTGATGAAGGGGGAAGACTCGTCGGTGGATTACATCAAGGTGTATCTGGCACGTCCGGTACCGCCCGAAGGACAAGCGCGCCTGCTGATCCTGAAAACGTACAAGGACCTCAAGAGTTTCTACCACGAGGGCGATGCGCTCGTGTTTAAGCGGCCGTTGAGCGTTCCGCGCAACAGCGTGGTGCTGCCCGCGGGATATGAACTAGTGGCATGCAACGTGCCTTCGCAGGTTCTGGCGGAGCCCGATGGTCGGATCGCCATCAGCTTTTTGAATGGCAGCGGCGCGGAAGTGCCGCTGATCGTGAAAGGCAAGCTGGGCGCTCACGCGGGCGCTGCGGCGGCGCCACGTCCACCGGGTTCGGCGAAGAGCTGGGAAGCGCCATTCGAGGGAGAGACCGAGCGGGAGCGTCTTTCGGAGCGGGCGCACCAGGATCGCGAGATAGTTTACTTACTGCAGCAGCCGGAAACGCACGCTTTCCGCTTGTATCACGACTACACGGAGTCACGCCCGGGAGTGGAAACGTACTTCAATGTTGTCCGCAGCGGCAGCAAAGTGTCAGAGCCATCCGCCTACGTGCTGGACACTGGCGAAAAACTGAAAACGAAGATAATGACCGGCGCCGAACTGGTGGCGGCAAAGATGGATGTCGGAGAGCCGGTCGACGCGACGGCACAGGTTGTGGTGATTCCCTTTTCTCCAGTGAAGGCGGGGCAGTCCACACGCTTGCGAATTTCTGAGACCTACACTGCGGCAGCAAGCTACCGTGTGGAGGGAGATGAACTGGTGTTTGACCGGAGCCTGGGACGTCCGCGAAACGCCGTGGTGCTCCCCGAGGGATGGTACCTGCTGGCCAGCTCGATTCCGACGACGGTCACGCAGATGGCGGATGGTCGGATCCGGCTAGATTTCTGGAATGGACGGCCGGGCGCAGTAGACGTGCTGATCAAGGCAAAGAGGCGGGGACGCTAGCCGACGAAAGGAGGACGCGAGCCCATTGGCCGCGTAGTCGACTACGCCCGGCAGCCTACACACTCTGAGAGGCGCACCTGCGTTTGGACGCTCTGTCCCGAAGACTTTGGCGATTACCCCGAAGAGTTTCGATTCGAAGAATCTGCTGCGCGGAGTGGCGTATTCGTGAGCGAGTTCAGCGGCCTCGCGATGCGCCGGCAAGTACGGCTTCGCTCTCCTGGCTCACGTTGGAAATGTTCTCGAGTACGGCGCGAACGATGTGCATCCGGTAGTAGGTATGAACGAGATACATTGCCGGCGCAACCAGCAAAGCTACGCCTAGATTGGTCCCATGGCTCGCGGCGCTAGCCAGACCTGCCACAGCCGCGCCCACAAGAAAGTACGGGAAGGTCCATTCATAACAAGAGGACCAGAGATCTCTTAGAGGCCGGCCCTCCGCCAAGGCGATGACTAGCGAGACCAGTCCGGTGTTTAGCACCACGTAGACGCAGGCTCCCAGGACCATCATCGCTGCCACGGAATTCAATCCCAGCATCGCGGGAATAGCGTGCGAAATCCAAAACGCCGCCGCCGTACAAACCGTCAGACATGCCGCATTGAAAAGCACCTGCACCGGCTTGGGCCGACTCCGCGTCTTCCAGAGCGACTGCACGAGCGCCCCGCCTAGACCGATCAGCACAGTCTCGCCAAAGCTGAACAAAGCGAGGCCGATCAGAACAAAGACAAAGTTTATGGAGATCGTTGCCTTAAGGCCCGGGAGGCGGATCTTCATTGCGGAGGCCAGCGTCGCCAGCGCGAAGAACAGGACGAAGCGCCCGAGGTTTTCCGGATTCCATCGAGAGGTCACGACAACAAGTACGGCCGAGGCAAGTGCGGTGATCATTGCGATGTAGGCTTTGGCTGGGCTTGGCATCTTCTTGATTCCTCCTCTCGTCATTTGCGCCAATGCTTGCCTACTATTTATCTCCTGTACCTCCCTTGTGATGGCCCTTGCCCACCCAGTTGCCCCAAACGACCGAGTCACCCCATACGACGGAGTTGCCCCAAATGACGGAGTTGCCCCAAACCACGGAGGAATCCGTCACGATAGAGACCGTGTTCGTCGACGAGTTATACGCCACTTTAGGTGACTTTGCGGCACCCACGGTTGAGGGAGCGAGATCGGTATTGGCCAGTGCAGCAGAAGCGTCCACCGCGCCAGCGCCCACCGCAAAGATGTCTTGCTCAATACTGTAGACGATGCCTGTGGCGAGGTCCGTGGCGGTCGCGGAGGAAGAAAACCCCTTCCAGGCGGTCTTCATCAATCGAGCCTTCACCTGATCGGGCGTGAGTGAGGGTGTCTTCTGCAGCAGGAGAGCCGCGATGCCGCTAACCACTGGCGTCGCCATGCTAGTGCCGCTGAGACGCATGTATCGAGCGCTGCCGTATGTTGCTCCACAGCTGGTTCGCGAAGAGTTGCACGGATAGACGGCGAGTTCGGGGTACGAGGCCACTAGCGAGTTACCCTGAGAGCCGATGCGTGAGACCACTCGATTGCCTGGGGCCATGAGGTCGGGCTTGACGATATGATCGAACGACGTGGGACCCTTTGAGCTGTAGCTTGTCATCGTCTGAGCTGCTTGCGAGCCCGTACCGTGCGTGTTAGTCGCACCAACCGTTATCACGTACGGATCGTTACCCGGCGCGCCGATTGTGGCGTAACCGTTTGTGCCGGCACCGTTGTATTGACCCATATTACCGGCGGCGGCGACGACCACGATTCCTGCTCTCCATGCGGATTCCACGGCCTGGCAGAGCGGATCAAGCGTATAGCTTTCATATACTCCGCGAGCTAGGGACAGGTTGATGACTCGAATGTTATAGGTATTCTTGAGTCTGATCGCCGCCTGGATAGCCGAGATCACGGAACTATCTGTGCCGGCACCATTGGAATCCAGCGCGCGGAGATTGATGATTTTTGCTTCTGGCGCGATGCCGCGGTAGACGCCCGGATAGTATGATGTCGAGGAAGTGTAGGCGTTCCCCGCGATGATTCCGCTAATGTGCGTTCCGTGGCCAAACGCGTCGCCGCTGGAGAAATCGCCCGGCACAAAGCTCTCATTGTAAGAGATGCGCGACGATTGATTGTCGTCGGTATTTAGGTCATAAGCGCTGCCGACACCGCTGTCAATGACAGCGATTCCGATGCCCTTGCCATTCCAGCCGCCGGCGAAGGCAAGATCTCCGTTTACAGCAGTGACTACGTCGTCGAGGGCGCCTGCTACAGGGCGATCCGGAGAGATGTACGCCACGCCGGAATGGGAGGCCAGACTGCTCAGGCTGCCACCTTTGACGTTGACCAACTGTGCGTGGATCAGGGGCAGGTCGCTTTTTGCGGTGGCGCCATCGGCCGTCAGGTCTGTCGCGTCATTCTTGAACTGGACGATAACGTCCATGGAAGCTTCGGGGTCCACTCCCTTTAGGTCCGGGGCGATCTTTGCGACCACTACTGACTGGTCGTCGTTGGGGCTCGCGCTGGCAGAATGGGTGCCGATTTCATTGATCGGAACGCTGGAGTGGCCAAAATCAGCTTGATTCGAACGTATCGGGATTTCTCGAGTGGCCGCAGCGGAAATGACGGGTGTGGCAGTGACGGTCGGAGTGGACTTGGCGTGGCTGGAAACAGCCCGGCCAGGCGCTTCACCTTTAAATTTAAACGAGCCATCTTGACTCGGCGTCCGAGGATGCGCGGCCAACGGCGGGGCCTGCTCCGCTACTTGAGCGGAGGGGCGACCAAGATCGCGAGTAATGAGTCCACGGGTTGTATCCGAGAACTCCTGCCACGAAGATAGCGCCCGAGAGAGCGATGAGTGCGCCCCAAGTCGTCGTTTTGAGTACGCTGCTGGTGGTGCGGGGAGTTTCGTAGCTACCCGGCATGGGCTTGACTCCTGCGAACTGGACTGCGGGCCTCAAATCTTGTCGAGAGACCCGGTAGACGTTTGTGTTCTCTGCACAGCGAGTATCGCGGACAGGTCGAATCCGGGTCGATGGTACAGAGGACCCCCAGGTTTAGTACTAGAGCACAGGTGGTTCTGTGTGCCCCTGAGACTCGCCCAGGGAGAACTTCGTGCAGGATTGGTCAATATCCTGTGAGCACGCCCGTCTAGCTGAAAGACAGTACCCTTTCAATACAAAGCACTAGCCGTACTATTCCCAACCCAGGCCTCGCCTCTCAAGATTCTACGGAAGGGTTCGGTTCCGCCGTTCGCATCGGGTTGGGGCTATGTCAGTTATCTAGCCGCCCGTGCAGACCTGTTGGTGGTGTGCCGGAAGACCGGTTGTTCGCAGAGTTCCGCTCATCGCCAGGGTGAAAGAACCTTCGCATCCGGATAGTAGAGAGCGAGACCGTCAGTGGAAGTAGCAAAAAGAGAAGATTTCTGGAGCATCACCTGGCTTGACTTACAGTCACTTGGGGTTCCTGCGGTCACGTTCATTTTCACCCAGCTCATTGGTGGACTGCCGCTCTTGCCATACGCTATCTACCGCTGGCAGTCGGATGACTTGTTTCGATATGTGTGCTTCCTGGTTGTGGCCCTCGCCGCCTCCCTCTTGAAAGTGCGCCTGCCGGGCATCAAAGCCACGATGTCCGCCAATTTCCTGTTCATTTTGGTCGGTATCATCGATCTCTCCTATTCCGAGACCATGTTCATGGGCTGTTTCGCCGGTTTGGTTCAGATGCTATGGCGGGCGCATCCGCGTCCCCGTCCGATTCAATGGCTCTTTACCCTGGCCAACCTGGCTCTATCCATTACCGCTGCGGAAATGGTCTTCCACAGCCGACTGGCGGCAACGATTGGGTTCCGCTGGCCACTTCTGATGGCGGCGGCGGCAACCACTTACTTTGCCTTCAACACTATCTCCGTCTCCGGCATCATCGCCATGACCGAGGGACGTAATCCCGTCCACGTTTGGAAGGAATGCTATTTGTGGGCCTTTCCCTATTATTTGCTGGGTGCGCTGATCGCTTGTGGCGTGAGTGTTGTTAACCGGCTGCTCGGGTGGCAAGTCGCTCTTCTGGTTTTCCCTATCGTCTATTGGATCTACCGCTCCTACCAGACCTACCTCAGCCGCCTCGATGCGCAAAAGAAACACGCCGAGGAAATTGCGGCTTTGCACTTGCGCACCATCGAAGCGCTCTCCCTGGCGATCGAAGCGAAGGACCACACCACGCACGATCATCTGCGACGGGTGCAGGTTTACGCGGTAGAGATTGCCAAGGATCTCGGGCTAGATGAGGCCACGTTGAATGCCATTCGTGCGGCCTCCATGCTGCACGACATTGGTAAGCTCGCCGTCCCGGAGAACATTCTCTCCAAGCCGGGACGCCTCACTCCGGAAGAGTTCGAGAAGATGAAAATCCATCCGATTGTTGGATCGGAGATTCTGGATCGCGTTGAATTCCCGTACCCCGTTGTCCCCATCGTGCGCTCCCATCACGAGAAATGGGACGGCACGGGATATCCCGACGGCTTGAAACGCGAAGCGATACCCATCGGGGCCAGAATTCTTTCGGCCGTGGATTGTTTCGATGCCCTGGCTTCCGAGAGGCCCTATCGGCAGGCATTAAGTCCTGAAGAGGCCATGACGACGCTTAGCGCCGAAAAAGGACGCAGTTTCGATCCGCGCGTTGTAGAGGTGATGGAGCGCCGCTATGCGGAATTGGAAGTGACGGTCAACACCATGGAATCCGAACGTAGGCGCTTGGACATCGCTCCAAAGATGGACCGTCCGGTCGCCCCCTCCTCGGGTTTCGCGGAAGTGCCGAACGAGGCTGAAGTTCGCGCCACCTCCTTCCTGACTTCGATCATTTCGGCGCGCCAGGAGGCTCAGCTGCTTTTTGAGCTGGCACAGACACTCGGAAACTCCTTGAGCTTAAAGGAGACGCTTTCAGTTGTTGCCGTCCGTTTGAAGGAAATGATTCCGCACGACTCGATCGTTTTCTTCGTTTGCCAGGGTGAAACGCTGATTCCTGAATATGTTCATGGTGTGGACTATGATCTATTTGCGTCCATCCGTATTCCTTTGGGTCAAGGTCTTTCCGGTTGGGTGGCGCGCAACGAAAAACCCATAACCAATGGCAATCCCGCCGCTGAAACTTTCCATCTCGGCAGTTCCTCGCGAGTCACATCCTTGCAGTCGGCCCTGTGCGTCCCCCTTCGTGGCCGCGATGGCGTCGCTGGCGTGCTTACGCTTTACCATCACGAGAGAAATTGCTTCACCAAGGATCATCTGCGCTTGCTGTTGGCAGCGAGCTCCAAACTCGGGCTTTCCGTGGAAAATGCCCTCCAGTACGAACAAGCTCAAAGCACCGCCAGCACCGATTACCTCACCGGATTGCCCAACGCCAGATCGATTTGCCTGCATCTTGAAAAAGAACTCACCCGCATCCAGCGTTCCAGAAGACCGCTTGCTGTCCTGCTGTGCGACCTCAACGGGTTCAAAAAGGTAAACGACAAGTTCGGGCATTTGACGGGAAACAAGTTACTTCAGGAAGTGGCTACGAAGTTCAAGGGATCCTGCCGAGAATACGACCAGGTCGGCCGGCTGGGCGGGGATGAATTTGTCTTTGTGCTCCCGGAGGTGACCAAGGACCTCTTAGCGGAGATGGAACGACGATTGGCGCGCGCTGTGCGGGAAGCGGGCCGCACCGTGTGCGGTGAGACGATCGTGTCTGTCAGTGTAGGTAGTGCCATCTTTCCTGCGGACGGGGTATCCGGAGAAGCGCTTCTATCGGAAGCGGACCGCAGCATGTACGAGCTCAAAGAAAAGCACTATTCGAGCATCCAGCCAGTCCCCTAGTCGGATGGCGCACTTGGCAAGCTTTTTTTGCGTGGACGGAAAGTGATCGAGACAAGAAAATCTACGAACTTTTTTCGGCTCGGGCTGAGGCGACTGCTGTTTCTTGTCTGTCTCGGCCTCGGCGGCGTCCTCGCCAGTGCCACCCTCGTGCGTTTTGCGCCTGGATACGGCGCTGAAGAACGTGAACTCGATCCAAGATGGCGCGCCGACAGTGTTGAAGCCTTACGCCAGAAGCAAGGGCTCCATCGAGGGCTGCCTTCATTCTACTTCCATTATCTCTCGGCACTCGCCCACGGCGACCTGGGCGAATCCGATTCGCTGAAGCGGCCAGTTGGCGAGCTACTTCGGCAAAGATTGCCGGTAACCGGCAACTCCGTCATTCGAGGACTCGGCGTTGCGTGGCTGGCAGCCGCAGGGCTGGCGTCGCTGGGACTTGTTACACGTGGCTGGTGGTTCGAAGCTTCGACTACGGCGTTCAATAGTTTGCTGCTGTCTCTACCCTCGGCCGTAGTTGCCATGCTTGCCGTTCATTTGCGAACCCCGGTCTTCTGCGCGATCGCGGTAGTCGTGTTTCCGCGGCTTTATGGTTACATCCGAAATTTGCTGGTGCGATCCTACGACCAGCCCCACGTGCTCGCGGCTCGGGCGCGAGGACTAGGGAGCAGCGCCATCTTGTTGCGGCATGTCCTGCCGTTGGCAGCTCCGCCGCTCCTGGCTCTTTTCGGTGTATCGTTCGCCATTTCCTTCGGTGCTGCAATTCCTATCGAAGCGCTCTGTGATTCACCGGGGTTGGGCCAGCTCGCCTGGCAGGCGGCGCTCAGTCGTGACTTGCCCCTTATCGTCAATGTGACTCTGGTTGTCTCCCTGGTGATGCTCGCGGCGAACTCGCTCGCCGATCTGGCCGGCCGCGCTTTCGCGGGGAGCACGCAATGAACCCTCTACAGAAACTGGCAGCCTCCGCCCTCTGCGCTATCTTCGTATTGATGGTGCTCGCAACCTTTCTGCTGCCGACTCCCTATGCCCGGCAGTTCAGAGACATTCCCAACGCCGATCCTTCGACCGCACATCCTCTTGGCACCGATGCACTGGGCCGCGATTCACTGTCTCGATTGCTCTACGGCACACGCGTTTCCCTGCTCCTCGCGCCGGCTGCCGCTCTTCTTTCGACCATGATTGCGGCTTTGTTGGGAAGCATTGCGGGTCTGCTGGGAGGCTGGTTCGAACGCATTGTCCTCGCTGCGACTGATCTCTCTCTCGCTTTGCCGTGGCTCTTTCTTCTTCTTGTCGTGCGAGCCACGTTGCCCCTGGATGTTCCGCCGTTCGTGTCCGTCGTCATCGCCTTCTTGATGATGGGTCTGCTGGGCTGGCAGGCTCCGATCCGCGTCATCTGCGCTGCCGCGCGCGGCGTTCGAGATTCCGATTACCTGCTGCTGGCGCGCTCTTCCGGCTGCAGACCTGCGCGCCTCTTGCTGGGTCACGTAGCGCCAAACCTGCGCCCTCTTTTCTACGTGCAATTCTTTATCTCCATCCCGCTTTTCATTTTGACCGAGGCAAATTTGAGCATCCTGGGTCTCGGTGTGATGGAGCCGATGCCGTCCTGGGGAAACCTGATGCGTGGCTTCGAAGATTTCTCCACGCTCGCGGCAAGTCCTTGGAGGCTGGTGCCGCTCATCCTCCTCGTGATTGTGGTCATGTGCTTTCAATTGGTTCTTCCGTCGCAGGAGGTCACCCAGTGATACGCCGCGTTTGGTTTGTTCTTGCTCTTAACCTTGCCTTTTGCTGGCCAGCCCTCGTTAGCGCCCAGGCTCCCGGCCAGTCTGGCGGCGAGCTTCACTTCTGTCTCCGCGCGGAACCGAAAACTTTCAATCCTCTGCTGGTGGAGGAGGATGCTTCCGAGACCATTCGCTACCTCACCGGCGGCGTTTTGATCCGCTTGAATCGGCAGACCCAGGCCCTCGAACCCGGCCTGGCAGTTTCCTGGAAGGTCAGTGAGGAAGGCCGCAAAATCTCATTCCGTCTCCGAAGCGGTCTGCATTTCTCCGATGGCACGCCATTCACCTCCGAAGATGTGGCTTACACCATGAAAGCATTGATGGATCCGCAGCTGCACTCGCCCACCGGCGACTCTTTCCGCTCCGGCGATGGCCAAGTCGTCGTCCAAACACCTTCTTCGGACTCGGTGGTCGTCACCTTTCCCGCTCCTGTGGCAGGACTCGAACGCCTCTTTGATCAAGTCGCCGTTCTCTCCGCCCATTCTCCCAAGAAGGAGACAGCCGTCCTCGGCCCCTTCTATGTCGCGGACTACTCTCCCGGCTCCTACATCCTGCTGCGACGGAACGCGAACTACTGGAAGAAAGATAAGGAAGGAAAGTCTCTGCCCTATCTCGATTCTGTTCGCCTCGATTTTCAGCGCAACCGCGACATTGAGCTGCTGCGCTTCCGCCGCGGTGAAATTCATTTGATCAATACTCTGGACGCCGATTATTTTGACCGTTTGCAGAAAGAAACGCCCGCCGCCGTCCATGACGCCGGCCCCGGCCTCGATTCCGAGTTTTTGTGGTTCAACCAAGTCTCCTCCGCGCCGCTTCCCGAAAACAAGAAGACCTGGTTCCGCACCACCGAATTTCGCAAAGCTATCTCCATGGCCATCAATCGCGCCGACTTGTCCCGCATCGTTTTTGGCGGACACGCCCATCCCGCTTTCGGACCCGTTTCGCCGGCAAACCATTTCTGGTTCAATTCCTCGCTTCCCATCCCGCAGTACGATTCGGCCGGAGCGCTTCGCCTGCTTGCTCAAGCAGGTTTCCGGCTCCAAGGCGGAACGTTGCGCGACTCTTCCGGAAATCGCGTGGAATTCACCGTCATCACCAATTCCGGAAACAAATCCCGCGAACAAATGGTCGCCATGATTCAACAGGATCTTTCGCAGATAGGAATCAAGGCGAACCTGGTCACTCTTGATTTTCCTTCCTTGATCGAGCGCATCACCCGCACATACGACTATGAAGCTTGCCTGCTCGGCCTAGTGAACACGGACCTCGATCCCAACAGCCAGATGAACGTCTGGCTCAGCTCGGCGGAGAATCATCAGTGGAATCCAAAGCAATCGAAGCCTGCCACCGCGTGGGAAGCTGAGTTGGACCGCCTGATGCAGGCGCAATCCTCGGCCACTACCGAAAAAAAGCGTAAGTCGGACTTTGACAAAGTCCAGCAAATCGTCGCCGATCAGCAGCCTTTCATCTACCTCGTCAACAAAGATGCCATGTCTGCCATTTCTCCCGTCATCAGGGGATCCTCTCCCTCCGTTTTGGATCCTCACGCGTTCTGGAACGCCGACGTTCTCCGTCTCGGCCCCGATCCTGCCCTCGGAGCACAAAAGTGACCGACGCAACTCCACTTCTGTCGCTCCGACTCTCGGTCGACTACCGCAACAAGGCCGGAGTCTTGCGCGATGTCTCGCTCGAAATCCAGCCCGGCGAAATTCTCGGCCTCGTGGGGCAGAGCGGCTCGGGAAAAAGCACCTTGTCGCTCGCCATTCTGCGTCTGCTGCACTTGAAAGGCGGCGTGGCGCGCGGCGATCTGCTCTTCAAGGGACAAGACTTATTCGCCAAGACCGAAGCGCAGATGAGATCACTTCGTGGCCGCGAAATCAGCATCGTTCTACAAAGTCCGTTGTCCTCTCTCAATCCAGCTCTTCGCATCGGCTCCCAGCTCAGCGAAGCCTGGCGCGCTCACGCCACTGGCACGCGAGAAGAGTGTGCCGCGGCCACCAGGGCCGCACTCACCAGCGTGAGTCTCTCCCACGACAGCGACTTTCTCCGCCGCCGCCCAGGGCAGCTTAGTGTCGGCCAGGCCCAGCGCGTCATCATTGCCATGGCTGTGCTCCACCGCCCTTCCCTGCTCATCGCCGATGAAGCCACCAGCGCACTGGACACCATCACCCAGTCCGAAATCCTCGGCTTGTTTGCGCAACTCAATCGCGAACTCGGCATGGGCATCCTCTATATCTCCCACGACCTCCTGTCCGTCGCCGCCCTTTGCCATCGCATCGCTATTCTCGACGCTGGCGAAATCGTCGAATGCGGCCCCCCGTCGCAAATTTTCGGTGCACCTCAGCACGCCTACACGCAAAAACTCGTCGCCGCGCTCCCGCGGCTCCCAGTCTTCACCTCCCCAGCTTCCCCGACCTTCGCCCGCCACGCCGAACCGGTTCTAAGCCGGACCTAAACTCCTTTGGAATGCATAGTTTATCGCCTCCTCAGCAAAATCTGTGGGCTGATTCCGGTTCCGGGAGTCTCCCGAGCGTGTGATATAAGGCCATTTCCATCGCATCAAACGTACGAAAGCCAAACGATCGTCTGGTCACCACTCG
>Ga0066697_10000352_pt1 | contig 15449 bp, 10 predicted proteins | sample GraSoiAngelo_146_FD_66451 | JGI IMG/M metagenome (GOLD analysis project Ga0066697, IMG submission 66451) | Grasslands soil microbial communities from the Angelo Coastal Reserve, California, USA - 14_1009_05_30cm | ecosystem: Environmental > Terrestrial > Soil > Grasslands | place: USA...
GGAAGTAGAAGGGCTCGCCGAACTCGACGCGCGGCACCGCGGACAGGCGCAGCAGGTGGTCGTGGATGATCGAGGCGAGCTCCTCGCGCAGGTGCTCGACGCTCGCGAACTCGAACGGGTTGACGACGGCGAGCCGCTCGGCCAGCACCTGATCGCGCACCTGAGTGGCCACCCACGACGCGAAGTCGTTGCCGTACACGGTGGTGATCGTGCGCTGGCGCAGGAAGTAGCCGTGCGTGTGATAGAAGACCGAGCCCGCCGGCACCTCCTCCAGCCGCTCGAGCAGCTCGCGCTCGTCGGTGGCGCGATGGTCCAGTGCCTGGCGAACCTCCACGCAGCCGGTGAAGATGAAGGGCTGCGACGCGGTGAGGGTCATCTAGGTCTCCGAGCCGAGCAGGGCCACCGGGAAGTGGGCGAGCACGTCGCCGAGCGGCAGGGCATCGTCGCGCACCTCGAGCCGCTCGCCGGTGAGCACGTTGACGAAGCGCGCGCCGAGATCGGCCGGCACCACGAGGGCCGTGTCCTGCCAGGACTCGCGGCCGAGCGGCAGTGTCTCGACGCCCCGGCGCGCGAGCAGTCGCGGCACCACCGTGAGCGCCGCGCCGCCCTCGCCGACGCGCGCAAAGGCGCAGAGGTGCTCCGCGAGCGTACCGCGCGTCTCCAGCGGCCGGTACCCGCCGTCGGCGAAGAGGGCCGCCCGCGCGCGCCGGAACGCCAGCGCCTCGCGGACGAGGAAGAGCTTCACCCGCCCGTCGGCCTTGGCCTCGACGAGACCGGCGGCGAAGCCCGGGCGGTCGGCGGTGGCGGCGAGCGCGCGGTCGAGATCGCCGAGCAGGCGGCGGCGCAGCGTGAAGTCCACCGGCCGGCGGTTGTCGGGGTCGACCAGGCTCAGGTCCCACAGCTCGGTGCCCTGGTAGAAGTCGGGGACACCGGGCGCCGTGATCTTGATCAGCGTCTGGGCCAGCGAGTTGAGCGCGCCGAAGTGGGCGACGCGCGCCTGGAACGCGGTGAAGTCGTCGAGGAAGGCGTGCGAGCGCGTGGGATCGAGCAGCGCCTCCGCGAAGGCGACGATGGCCCCGTCATAGCGGTCGTCGGGATTGATCCACGAGGTGTGCGTCTTGGCCTCGTGGACCACCTTCAAGAGATATTCGCGGAGCCGGGCGAGGTCGACCGGCCACGCGCCCACCAGCGTCTGGTAGATCAGGTACTCGGTGTTGGCGCCCGGCACGGCGCGGCCGTCCACCATCGCGCGGTGACGGCGGTTGAGCCGCTGCCAGAGGGCGACGTGGCGGCGCCACTCCTCGGGGATCTCGGACAGCACGTTGATGCGCGCGCGCATGTCCTCGCCGCGCTTGGTGTCGTGGGTGGCGGTGGCGGACAGGGCGTGGGGTGAGCGGCGCCCGCGGGCGGCGTTCTCGGCGTGGAACTCGGCCAGCGTCACGCCGAACCGGCTCGGGTCGCCGCCGACGTCGTTGAGCGAGACGAGGCGGTTGAAGCGGTAGAGGGCCGTGTCCTCGAAGCCCTTGGCGGTCACCGGCCCCGTGATCTGCTGAAAGCGCATCACGAAATCGAGCCGCTCGCGGCGCTCGGCCTCGCTCGTGCGCTCGGGGGCGTCGAGCGTGAGCACCCGCTCCAGCCAGTCGTAGATGGAGGCGTCGGCCGAGGCCACCTGGCGCCGCGCGGTGGCGATCGCCCGGCGCACGTACTCACGGTCCCGGTCCGTGATGCCCTCGGAAGTCACGTACGTGCGATACACGGGGAAGGCCGCGATGACCTCGCGGAGCGCGCGCGTGAGGGCGCCCAGCGTGAAGTCGCGCGAGGCGCGGTGCTTCTCGGAGATCGTGTTCAGGCGATGCGCGAGCGTGTTGAGCTCGGCGGCCATCGAGGTCTCCATGATGAGCCGCTTGCAGTCGTGCACGATCTCGGTGAAGCCGGGGCGGTGGCGGATGAGGCGCGCGTAGTTCTGCTCCATGGCGCGCGCCTGCGCGCGGTCGACGAAGATGCCGTTCAGGAGGTTCAGGAACTCGTAGCCGGTGGTGCCGGCGGTGGCCCACGACTCCGGCGGCTGCTCGCCCGGCGCCAGGATCTTCTCGGCCACGACGTAGATCTCGCCGCCCGGGCCCGCCTGGAGCCGCCGGAAATAGTCGGCGGGGTCGTAGAGCCCGTCGGGGTGATCGATGCGCAGCCCGGTCACCGCGCCCTCGCGCACGAGGCGGAAGAGCAGGCGGTGGGTCGCCTCGAACACCTCCGGCTCCTCCATCCGGATGGCGGCCAGCTCGTTGATGTCGAAGAAGCGCCGGTAGTTGATCTCCTCGCCGGCGACGCGCCAGTAGGCGGCGCGGTACGCCTGGTCGGAGAGCAGCGCGTCCAGCGGCTCCATGCTCTGGGCGTCGCCGGGCTTGCCGTTGAAGAACCGGATGTTGTCCTCGATGAAGGCGCGCACCGCGGGCGACGCCGCCAGCAGCGCGATCAGCTTCTCACGGCCGACCTCCTTTTCGCGGCGGCGCGCGGCCACCCGCTCGGGATCCTTGTCCGTGTGCGACGGCAGCGTCGCGAACCACGTGATGAGCGACTTCAGCGCGACGACGTCGGCGTGCTCGGCGCCCAGCGAGGCGGCGAGGCCGTCGATGCGGTGGCCCAGGATCCGGGACCACGCGCGCGGCGAGATCGGCAGCACGGTGTCGAAGTAGCGGACGAGGAAGCGCCCGTCCTCGAGGCCCAGCTTCAGCTCGCCGCGGTCGAGCACGGCGCCGTACTGGTCGCCGAGCACGGGCAGCAGGACCTTGTCGGTGAGCTCGGTCTTCACGGGCCGCCAGTCGATGTCGAAGGTCGAGGCGTGGGGCGAGGCGGGGCCGTTTTCGAGCACGTCCAGCCACCACGCGTTGCGGTTCTGCGCGATGCCCATGTGGTTGGGGACGACGTCGACGAGGAGGCCCATGTCGCGCGCGCGCAGCGCGGCTGCGAACCGCTGGAAGGCGGGCTCCCCACCCAGCTCGTCGCGCAGGCGGTCGTGGTCGGCGACGTCGTAGCCGTGCGAGCCCTTGGTGGCCGTCTCGAGGAACGGCGAGGTGTAGGCGTCGCTGATGCCGAGCGCGTCGAGATATTCGACGAGCGCCGCCGCGTCGTCGAAGGTCAGGCCGGGGCCGAGCTGCAGGCGGTAGGTCGCGCGCGGGACGCGAATCACGCCGTCCCTGCCGCGTCGACCCGGAAGCCGAGGACGGCGCCGAGCGGCGCCAGCCGCGCGCGGGCCTCGCCGTGCCGCGTCCAGATCTCGAAGAACCGGTTCTGCGCCGCCCAGCGGCCGTAACGCAGCCCGAGCCGGTGGGCGCCCTCGATTAGTGCGAGCGCCGCCGCCACGCGCGCATCCGTCGGCGACGCGGCGACGGCATCGAGCGCGCGCGCGACCATCCGCGTGGCCGCCGGCTTGCTTTCGGCGAGGTCGAGCGTGAGGCCCAGCGCGGTCGCCTCGCCGGCCAGCTCGAAGAGCCGATCGGGCAGCGGCCCGGCCTCGCCGGCCTCCTCGAGGCGCGCCGGCTCGGCGAGCAGCTGCTGGCTCAGCACGTAACGCGCCACCAGCGCCAGCGCCTCGGGAATCGGCGCGTCGGCCTGGCGAAGGTAGTGCACGAGCTTGCGGTTCTCCTCCCAGATGCGCCGGTACGTCTCCTCGTGCTTGTCGAGCATCGCGCGCGTGACGCTGGCGAGGACGCGGCGCCGCTCGGCGAGGAAGAGGTCGGTGAGCGAGAAGCCCTCGCCGGGGAACCACTCGTCCATGCCGCGCACCATGTCGGCCAGCGTGTAGCGCGCGTAGCGACGCAGCAGGTCCGCCTTCATCGCCTCGTACGCGCGCGGCGCCTCCCAGGCCCGCACGCCGCACGAGAAATCGTGGCCCCCGAAGTGGAGCACCGCGAACGTCGCGTCCCGCACCTCGCCGGTGACGGTCGACGACACCCGGACGTGTCCGATGCGCAGCGCGGTGCCGCCGTAGGCCTCGCGGGCCTCGTCCACGCGCTGCACGCGGTAGGCGTAGACAGCGGCGTCGTCGGGTCGCTCCTCGACGAGCCCGGCGATCGCGTAGTGCGCGATCACGCGGCGCAGGTCCACCACGGCGGGACGGATGAGACGCTTCCAGACGACGCCGCCGTCGGGGTAGGCGGGCACGTTGGTCGGCGCCGTGGCCAGCCGGCGCACGAACTCGTCCTCCAGGCGCGGGCCGCCGAGGTCGGCGAGGTACTGCAGCGCCATCGCCGCATACCGGAGGATCTGCACCGGCTCGATGGCCGACAGCTCGTCGAAGAACCAGCCGCACGAGGTGTACATGAGCAGCCGGTTGCGCTCCAGCTCGAGAAGCCGGCGCACTTCCAGCCGCGCGGTCGGATCCAGGGACAGCCGCTGGTGGCGGCCGAAGAAGGCCTCGAGTCGTTCCGGGCTGCGGTCGAGGATGACGCCGACGTAGTCGTCGCGCGCCTCCCACGGATCCTTGAGCCAGATGGCCGCGCGCGCCTCGTAGAACGCGTCGATCTCGTCGCGCAGCCAGTCCAGGCTCTCACGCAGCGGGCCGCGCCAGCGCTGGTGCGTCTCGCCGCGGACGCGGCAGCCGCAGTCGCTGCGCCAGCGCTCCACACCGTGGACGCAGGACCACGAGGTGCGCTCGTGGATCTCCGCCTCGTGCGTGGGCGGATGGGCGGCCAGGAAGGCGCCGTAGTTGGTCAGCGTCACGTCCCCGCCGGTCTCGAGCTGCTGCACCGCCGACGCCAGCGCCATCTCGCCGAAGCGCCGGTGGTGGCCGTAGGACTCGCCGTCGGTCGCGCAGTGCACCAGCTGGGCACCCTCGCGGCCATCGGAAAACACGCCGCGCAGCCGCGTGGCCAGCCGGTGGCCGTCCTCGAGCAGGTTCTCGAAGGCGACCGCGCGCGAGACGGGCCCATCGTAGAAGAACAGCGTGAGCTCATGGCCGCCGGGCCCGCGCCAGAGGTAGGGGCGGCTCGGGTCCACGCCGCCCGGCGGCGCCGTCTCCCAGCGCTCGGCGCCGCGGGGCCGCACGCGCGTCGCCTGGTCGGGCGCGAGGATGGTGAACTTCACCCCGGCCTCGGCGAGCACCTCGAGCGTCTCGGTGTCCACGGCCGTCTCCGGCAGCCACAGGCCCTCCGGCTCACGGCCGAAGCGCGTCCGGAAGTCGGCGAGGCCCCACGCCACCTGCGTGACCTTGTCGCGCCGGCTGGCGAGCGGCAGGATCATGTGGTTGTAGACCTGCGCGATCGCGTTGCCGTGACCGTCGCGCGCGCCGACGCTGGCCCGATCGGCCGCGAGGATCTTGCGATAGACCTCGGGCGCCTCGCGCTCGAGCCACGCGAAGAGGGTGGGCCCGATGTTGAACGAGATCTTCTCGAAGTTGTTGACCACGTCGAGGATGCGGTTGGCGTCGTCCACGCGGCGCGCGGCCGTGTTGGGGGCGTAGCATTCCGCCGTGATGCGCTCGTTCCAGTCGTGGAACGGCGCCGCCGCGTCCTGGACCTCGACGGTCTCGAGCCAGGGATTCTCGCGGGGCGGTTGGTAGAAGTGCCCGTGGATGGCGACGAAGCGGCCCGACGACACGGCGTCTCCCTCCGGCCTAGAACTCCTCGAGGCCCGACAGGAACTCCCGCCGGCCCCCGCGGGGAACGACGACGAGCCCGGAGGGATCGACGAAGTGCCGTCGGCGGTCCATGGCCGGGTCCACGCCGATCTCGCTGTCCGCGGGAATGATGTTGAACCGGTCGACGATGACGCGCCGCAGCCGCGCGCCCTTGCCCACCGTGGTGTGATCCATGACGATCGAGTCCTCGATGACGGCGCCCTCGTTGACCCACACGGAGCGGCCGAGGATCGAATTGCGGATGGTCGCGCGCTTGACCAGCGACGCCTCGCCGACGTGGGCGTTGTCCACGTCGCTGCCGATGAAGCGCGCGGGTGGTCCCGGATGCGGGCCCGTGCGCACCGGCCAGTACCGGTTGTCGAGGTCGAAGCGCGGCGACTCGCCGAGCAGGTCCATGTGGGCCTCCCAGTACGACGGCAGGCTGCCCACGTCGCGCCAGTAGCCCTGCTCCTCGTACGGCTTCACGCCGGGGACCTCGTTGCCCTGGAAGTCGTAGCCGTACACGCGACCGCCGGGGACCAGCTCGGGGATGATCGAGCGGCCGAAGTCATGGTCGGTGGAGCGCCGCGCGTCCACGAGCAGGGCGTCGACGAGCGCCTGCCGGCGAAAGAGATAGTTGCCCATGGACACCAGCGCGCGCTCGGGATCGCCGGGCATCACGGGCGGCTGCTTCGGCTTCTCGACGAATTCCACCACGCGCCCCTGGCGATCCACGGACAGCACGCCGAAGCTCGAGGCCTCCGCGCGCGGCACCGAGCGCGCCGCCACCGTGACGTCGGCGCCCGTCTCGTCGTGGAAGGCGAGCATCTCGTTCACGTCCATGCGATAGATGTGGTCGGCGCCGAAGATCGCCACGACGTCCGGGTTGAAGTCGTCGATCAGGTTGAGGTTCTGGAGCACCGCATCGGCGGTGCCGCGGTACCACGCCGGCCCGAAGCGCATCTGGGGCGGCACCACCGTGACGAAGTAGTCCGGGACGATGCCGGTGGTGCGCCACGCGAGCCGCACGTGCTCGATCAGCGACTGCGACTTGTACTGCACGAGCACGTAGAGCGAGAGCATGTCGGAGTTCACGAAGTTCGAGAGAACGAAGTCCACGATCCGGTAGCGGCCCGCGAACGGCACCGCCGGCTTGGAGCGGTCCCGCGTCAGCGGGTGGAGGCGCTCGCCCTTGCCGCCCGCCATGATCATCGCGAGGACGCGCGCGCGACGTTTCACGAGCGTCCTGCAAGGTGGCTGCGGGCGGCGGTCATCAGGCCTGGGCCGGCGGTTGGGCCCATGCCGGGTCCAAATCGGGGAAGACGAAGTCTTCGCGCTCCAGGCGCCGCAGCGTGTTGGCGGCGTCGACGGACAGCGGCTCGCCGCCGCGCAGCGAGGCGGCGATCTCGGACAGGCGCTTGAAGTTCGCGTAATGCTCGGCCACGCGCCGCTCGGCGTAGTCGCGGGCGGCGCCGGTGGTGATGAGGAACTGCCAGTCCGAGGCCTGCAGGAGCAACAGCTCGCGCGTCGCCTGCGCCAGCACGCGCGCGAGGTCGGGGTTGCCGTCGGTGCTGACCTTCAGGTGCTCGACCCACTCCGCCTCCGCGCTGTACACGCGGTCCCACGTCCACTCCGTGTCGCGGTTCAGCCACACGCGGTGGTCGCCGCCCTCGCCCCACGAGCCCTCCGGCAGCGACAGCGTTGCTCGCGGCGGTACCGCGCTCAGGGCCTCGCCGAGCGTCACCGGGGTCACGCTCGCGCGGGCCATGTCGCGCGCGACGTGCTCGAGCCAGGTCGGGCCCTCGAACCACCAGTGGCCGAAGAGCTCGGAGTCGTACGGCGAGCAGATCAACGCGGGCCGCCGGTCGGCCTTCGTCGCGGCCTCGGCCGTCTCGCGCACGAGGCCGACGAAGTGGGTGGCCTGCAGCCCCGCCTTCTCGCCGGCGAGCTTGGGGTCATAGGGGATCTTGGTACCGAGGTCACCCTTGTGGTCGGTGATCCGCCAGAAGCGCAGCCCGCCGGGGAAGTGCTTCTTGTGGAACTCGAGGTAGGCATACTCGCCGGGATAGCCGTGGTCGCGGCTCCACACCTGCAGCGTCGTCTTGGGATCGCGGATGAAGGCGATCGCCGATCCGTTGCCGCCGCGCGAGGCGACGCGGTAGGGCGCGTACGGCGAGCGCGCCTCGTTGACGGGGATCGCGGGCGAGGGCTCGACCGTCTCCTTGCGCATCGGAATGTAGTCGCGATAGAGGAAGACGGGCTCGCCGGCGGCCACCAGGTGCGAGTCCGCCACGAAGTATTCGAGGCCGTGCGCGGCCAGCAATTCCTCGATGCCCGCGCGCATTCGCCGGTGGCCGCCGCGCTCGCGGCCCGTCGGCGGCGTCCACTCGTAGCGCGGGCGGTACGCGCACTCGGGCAGCCAGATCCCGCGCGGCGCGACGCCGAAGTGGCGCTTGTGCGTCTCGACGGCCGTGCGCAGCTGCATGTGGATGGACTCGTCGCGCGAGAGCAGGGGGAGATAGCCGTGAGTGGCGGCGCAGGTGATGATCTCGACGTGGCCGCCGCGCTGCAGCTCGGCGAAGGTGCCCGGGATGTCGCCACCGATGCGGCGGTGCAGCTCCCACATCCGCTCGTAGTGCTCGTCCCAGAAGTCGCAGAGCCCGAGGTACTCCGACGCGCCGGCCTTCTTGAACTGCTGGCGCCCCTCGGCGCACGCGCGCCGCACGTTCTCGTAGTAGAACGCGAGCTCTTTCTGGAACTCCGGCGAGGCCAGCTGCTCGGTGAGCACGGGGGAGAGGTTCAGCGTCCACTTCGGCGAGATGCCGTCGCCGACGAGTCGGTGGGCCACCTCCAGTAAGGGGAGATAGCACTCGAAGGTGGCCTCGCTGAGCCAGTCGCTGCCGTGCGGCCAGCGACCGTGGTTGACCACCATCGGAAGATGAGTGTGTAGGACGAGCGCGAACGGATAACCCATGTCAGCGAGCACCTTTCAGCCAGAGGCCGGGCCGGACCTCGGTCACGGATAATTGGACCGTATGAAGTCGTTGGGCGCAAGCCTTCATCTGGGCGCGACCGTGCGCGACGACGGTGTCGTGTTCCGGGCGTGGGCGCCGCGATGTCGGACGCTCGACGTCGTCGTCGAGGGGCGCCGTCCGCTCGCGATGACCCGCCAGGACGACGGGCTCTTCGAGGGCGTGGTGGCAGCCCTGCCCGCCGCCACGCGCTACCAGTACCGCCTGGATGGCGAGCGCTACCGGCCCGATCCCGCGTCGCGCTTCCAGCCAGAGGGCGTGCACGGCCCCTCGATGGTGGTCAATCCCGCCTCGTTCCCATGGACGGACCAGGCGTTTACCGGTCACGCCCTGGCCGACCTGGTCATCTACGAATTACACGTGGGCACCTTCACCGCCGCAGGCACGTTCGAGGCCATCGTTCCGCACCTGCCGAACCTCGTGGAGCTGGGCGTCACCGCCGTGGAGCTGATGCCGGTGGCGGAGTTTCCGGGCTCGCGCAACTGGGGCTACGACGGCGTGCACCTGTTCGCGGCCCAGTCGACGTACGGCGGCCCGCGCGGCCTGCGGCGCCTCGTCGACGCCTGCCACGCCCACGGGCTGTCGGTGCTCCTCGACGTCGTCTACAACCATCTCGGCCCCGAGGGAAACTACCTCGGCGAGTTCGGGCCCTACTTCACCGACCGCTACCGCACACCGTGGGGCGGCGCGGTCAACTTCGACGGCCCAGAGGCCGAGGGCGTACGGCGCCACTTCGTCGAGAACGCGCGCGCCTGGGTGCGCGAGTGCCACGTCGACGGGCTCCGGCTCGACGCCATCCACGCGATCTTCGACGCCAGCCCGACGCACATCCTCACCGAGATCACGACGGCGGTGCGCGAGGAGGCACGGGCGCTGGGCCGGCCCATGCACATCATGGCCGAGTCGCACGACAACGACCGGCGCATCGTGTTGCCGGCCGCCGAGGGCGGCATCGGGCTGGACGCCGTGTGGTCGGACGACTTCCACCACGCCGTGCACGTGCGGCTGACCGGCGAGCGCGGCGGCTACTACGCGGACTTCACCGAGCCGCGGCGACTGGCGACGGCGCTGGCCGAAGGCTTTGCGTTCCAGGGCGAGTACTCCGAGTATTTCGGCCGCGACCGCGGCACGCCCAGCGCCGACCTGCCGGGCGAGCGCTTCGTCATCTGCGTGCAGAACCACGACCAGGTCGGCAACCGCGCCCAGGGCGACCGCCTGAGCACGATCGCGCCGTTCGAGGCCGTGAAGCTGGCCGCCGCCCTGCTGCTGGTGGCCCCCGCCGTCCCGCTCCTGTTCATGGGTGAGGAGTACGGGGAGACGTCACCCTTCCAGTTCTTCACGTCGTTCCTCGATCGCGACCTCGCGCAGGCGGTGAAGAAGGGCCGTACCGAGGAGTTCAGCCGCTTCGCGTGGCAGGGGGCGGTGCCCGATCCGGGTGAGCCCGCGACGTTCGTGCGCTCGCGCCTCAACCACCCGCTGGCAGGGGCGCCGCGCCACCGCGAGCTCTACCAGTACTACCGGCGCTGGCTGGCCCTGCGTCGCACGCATCCCGCCCTCGGGGCGCGGGGCAAGGAGCGTGCGCAGGCGGCGATCGATGCCAAGGGCACGATGCTGACGCTCTCCCGCGACGCCAAGTCCGGCCCCGGCCTGCGGCTGATCGCCAACCTGACAAACGAGGCGCGGCCGGCACCGACGGTACCGGCCGATTGGCGCCTGCTGCTCAACTCCGACGATCCACGCTTCGCGGGCCAAGCCCGCCCCGCGCTCGCGCCCTTCCACGTCCTCCTCTACGAGAGTCCCGGGTAGAGGGAAGGCGGAAAATCGAGGCGCGCCACGGCTGCGCCGGGGCGCGACGAGCGTTGGGGGTATGGGGGGCCATGTCGTGGCCCCCCATTACATCTCACGGAATGATCGAGAAGGTGCCCACGGCCTTGCTGCCGACGCCCTTCACGGTGTCGACGATGAAGTCGCTGGGGCAAACAAGGAATGCGCGCTCCTGCTTCGGGTTGTTGATCGGCCCACCCTTGATGACCCGCTTGAAGACGTGCCCGTTGCGCCAGACGATCGCGAACGTGCGGTCGTCACCCAGCTCATGTGAGTCGCGCCGGTTCAGGCAGAACCGGTCCACCCAGTTCTTGACGTCCTTCTCGTAGTACTCCTCGCCGTAATGCGCGCCCATGAAGTCGGCGTAGGCCTTGATCTCTTCGACCCTCTGCAGGGGAGGCGGGGCCACCCCGATTCCGACGGCGGCCAGGGCGTCGTTGCCATAGAGCGGCTTGGTGTTGGGCCGCCGCTTGCGGCCCTCCGAATCGGTGAAGATGGTGAAGCCCTTGGCGCGCACCTCTGCGACCGTGTCGCCCGGGATACCCTTGGCTTCGTCGGCCTCCTGGATGCTCAGGAAGCGATCCACCATCCTCAACATGTGGACGCTGTTGCACTGGTTATCCGACGTCTCCAGGCCGTCGTCCGGGATTTCCCGCTTGGCTTCGAGCACCTCGGGCGTATCGCACGGCAGCTTGAAGAGCGCGGTGGTCTTGAAGTCGAACGATTGCTTGCGAAGGATGGGGGCCGTCGAGCACCCCTCGGCGACTACGGCGACTGCGAGGAGGATCATGAACCGTTGCATGGCTGGCCTCTGCCTGCTACAAGAGCAAGCGCCTTGCCAGACCTCGGCGGCGATCCCATCGACCCTCTTCTCGCCCTCGATCCGGGCGCGCGCGGTATCGCAAGATTTTTCCAGACCGGCGGCGCCCGGCGCGCGGCCGACGCGCTGCGGCACGCGCGGCGGGTTGTCCTGACCACCGGCTTCGTGGTCGACACAGGCGTCGCCGAGACCGACGGGCCTCCGGGCGCCGCCGTGCTGGGACGGGCCCTGCGCGCGCTGGGCGCGGAAGTTCGGTACGTCACGGATGCCGTCACCGCGCCGGTGCTCGCGGCGGCCCTGGCCGCGCTGGGCGAGCCGGACAAGGTCGTGCTCTATCCGGACGGCCCCGGGGCCGCGCGCGAGATCCTGGCCCGCGAGCGGCCGACACATCTGGTCGCCATCGAGCGGCCGGGCCGCGCCCGCGACGGCGTGTACCGCAACATGAGGGGTGACGACGTCTCGGAGTGGAATGCGCCCATCGACGAGCTCTTCGTGCTGGCGCGTCGCCCGTCCTACCGTTATCGCGCGACGACGATCGGCGTAGGGGACGGGGGCAACGAGATCGGCATGGGCACCGTGCGCGCGCGACTCGTGAAACGCGGGGGGCTCGCCGCGCGCATCGCCTCGGTCGTGCGGGTGGACCATCTCGTCGTCGCCGGGGTCTCGAACTGGGGCGCCTACGGCATCGTCGCGCATCTGGGCCGCGCCGGCGGCCGGTCACTGCTGCACACCCCGGACGACGAGCGGCGGGTGGTCAGCGCGTGCGTGGCGGCGGGGGCGTGCGACGGAGTCACGCGGCGGCGCGAACCCACGGTGGACGGGCTGCCACTCGAGGCGCACGCCGCGCTGGTGACGCTGCTCGGCCTCGCGGCGCAGGCGAGAGCCTAGCGTTATCATGGGGCCCATGACGATCCAGGAGGAGTACCGCGCCAGGCACCCGCGCTCGGCCGCCCTCGCCGAGCGCGCGCGCGCCGCGATTCCCGGCGGCATCACGCACGACATCCGCCACCTGGCTCCGTTCCCGACCTACATCGATCGCGCGAGCGGCACTCGCAAGTGGGACGTGGACGGCCACGAGTACGTCGACTACTGGATGGGGCACGGTGCGCTCTTCCTCGGCCACTGCCACCCGGCGGTCGTGAAGGCGGTGCAGGAGCAGGTCGCGCGCGGCACGCACCTTGGGGCGAGCCACGAGCGGGAGATCCGCTGGGCCGAGCTGGTCAACGCCCTGGTGCCGTGCGCCGAGCTGACGCGCTTCACCATGTCGGGCACGGAGGCGACGCACCTCGCGATGCGCGTGGCGCGCGCCGCGACCGGCCGCACGAAGATTCTGAAGCTCACGGGCCACTTCCACGGCTGGCACGACGGCGCGGTGGCGGCGGTGAACCCGCCGTACGAGGTGCCGATGTCGGCCGGCATCCCCGGCTCCATCCTCGATCAGGTCGTCATCTGCCCGCCGAACGACATCAAGTCGGTGGAGGTCGCGCTGCAGCGCGGTGACATCGCGGCGGTGATCCTCGAGCCCGCGGGCGGGCAGTCGGGGACGACGCCGACGATTCCCGGCTACCTCCAAGAACTGCGCGCGCTGACGACCAGGCACGACGTCGTGTTGATCTTCGACGAGGTCATCACCGGCTTCCGCTACGCGCCGGGCGGTGCCCAGGCGTATTTCGGCGTCACACCCGACCTCACCACCCTCGCCAAGATCGTGGCGGGCGGCCTGCCGGGCGGCGCGCTCTGCGGGCGGCGCGAGCTGATGTCGATGCTGACGTTCCGCGGCGATCCGGACTGGGATCGCAGCCGGCGTGTCGCCCACGCGGGGACGTTCAACGCCAATCCGCTGTCGGCGGCCGCCGCCGTGGCGACGCTCGAGCTCGTCGCCGACGCCTCGCTGCAGGCGCGGGCCAACAAGTACGGCGAGGAGCTGCGGCGCGAGCTGGCCGACGCGATGAAGCGCGCGGGAGTGCCGGGCACCTGCTACGGCGAGGCGTCCATCTATCACGTCTCGTTCGAGGGTAAGCCCGGGCTCGCCGGCTTCGACCGGCCACGCAAGGGCGCCGTCTACCACCTCCTGCGCTGCGCACTGCTGAACAACGGCGTCGACTGCTCGATGAACCACGGCTGGATCTCCGCCCTGCACTCCCAGGAGGACCTCGAGCGCACCCTGCGCGGTTACGACGCCGCGTTCCGCGCGCTCGTCGCCGAGGGCGCGTTCCGCTCGTGACGGCGCGCATGCTCGCCGCCGCCGCGCTGGCCGGCGTCATCGCATCCGGCGGCTGCGTGCACTACCCGACCGTGATCGAGGCGGGCGGAACCATGATCCGGCCCGACAAGGGCCGCGCCGTGCGGCAGGGCCCCGGCGCCGTCGTGTACTTCGAGCTCAAGAGCAGCGGCAAGTACGGCGACGTCATCACGGCGGTGCACACGCCGGTGGCGCGCCAGGCGCAGCTCGTCAGCGGCAGCGGCGAGCCGCTCACGCGCGTCGAGGTGCCCGGGGCCGCCGTGATGAGCTTCACGCCCGCCGGGCCGCACGTGGTGCTGAGCGAGCTCACGCGTCCGCTCGAGCTCGGCGACACCGTCATCGTCACCCTCGTGCTGGAGAAGACGGGCGGCCTCGGCGTGATCGCGACCGTCGAGTAGGCCGCCCGCGGCGCTCAGCGCGTCACCGGCGACGGTCGCAGCGCCTCCTTGGCGTGCGGGTCGCCCGCGTCGGCCGCGCGCTGCATCCAGCGTGCGGCCTCGTCGCGATTCTGGGCCACACCGTCGCCGCGCAGGTACAGGCCCGCGAGCGCCATCTGCGCCGGCGCGAACCCCTGCTCGGCCGCCTGCCGGTACAGCCGCACGGCCTCCGCCACGTCCTGCTTTACCCCCGCGCCGCCCGCGTACGCCACCGCAAGGCCGTGCTGCCCCGGCGGGTAGCCTTGCGCGGCCGCGATACGGAACCACCGGACCGCCTCCGCCAGGTCGGCCGCCTTCCGGCTCTTGCGGTACAGGTTGGCGAGGTTGACCTGGGCGCGCGCGAAGCCCTGCTCGGCGGCCACGAGATACCAGCTCATCGCGTCCGCATCGCTCGGCACGACACCGATGCCGTGCTCGTATGCAGATCCGAAACGGTCCTGCGCCGGCGGGAACCCCTTCCTGGCCGCCGTGCGCCACCACTCCACCGCGACGGCATCGTCCTTCGGCACGCCCGTGCCCGCGGCGTACGCGTCTCCCAGACTCACCAGCGCCGCCACGACGCCGCGCTCGGCGGCGCGCTCCCACCACACGACGGCCTCCGCCTCGTCGCGCGGCACGCCGCGGCCCTCGCTCAGGATGCTTCCCAGATTGTGCTGGGCGATCGCATCGCCGCCCTCCGCGGCCCGCCGGTACCAGTGCGCCGCCTCGACTAGATCCTGTTCGACGCCGGCGCCGCGCTCGTAGAGTCCCGCGAGTCGGGATTGTGCCGTCGGCTCCCCCTGCTCGGCGAGCGGCCGGATGATTCCCAGCGCCGTGGCGTAGTCGTCGCGGCGATAGGCGTCGAGCGCACGCTCGAGATCCGCCGCCGCGTTTGGCGGCGGCGCCGGCCGGGCGGGCGGCGCCGGCCGCACGCCTGTGGGCACTGGACGCGCCTCCGTGGGCGGTGTCGGGCGCGCGTCGGCCGGCACGGGCGGCGGCATGATCGTCGGCGTCGACGGCGGGGTGACGGGCGCGGGCGCCGGCGGAGCGCGCAGCGCATCGGTTGGCGGCGGATGCTGCGTGTAGTGAACGTTCCCGTCACGGTCGTACCAGCGATGCACCCCGGGGTCGGCGGCGATCGCGCGCGGAGCGGCGAGCGCGAGGCCGGCCAGAACGGCGGCGAGGGTCGCGACGATGCGCATGACCGCGCGCCTCGCCCAGGTCCTAGCGTGCGGCATGGTACCCTAGGCGGCCTTGGTGGGCAGGTAGCTCAGTTGGTAGAGCACAGGACTGAAAATCCTGGTGTCGGCGGTTCAATCCCGTCCCTGCCCACCATTTTTTCGCGTACTTCGGGATAGCGACTGCGCGAGTCAGGGGTCTCCCGACGGGCCCTGTGCCCGTAATTGTGCCCGTCGGGACTTCAGCACATCTTTCAGCGTTGATCATGGACTCGTTTCCATTGTTGGCCACCGCTCTGGCGCCGCGCAAGGGCCTTTGATGCCCC
>Ga0066697_10000357_pt1 | contig 15371 bp, 15 predicted proteins | sample GraSoiAngelo_146_FD_66451 | JGI IMG/M metagenome (GOLD analysis project Ga0066697, IMG submission 66451) | Grasslands soil microbial communities from the Angelo Coastal Reserve, California, USA - 14_1009_05_30cm | ecosystem: Environmental > Terrestrial > Soil > Grasslands | place: USA...
AACGCCGACTCGCTGCTGCGCGAGGCGGGCTACTACAAGCGCAGCGACGCCGACACGTCGCGGTTCGGTGCCGGGATCGTCGTGGTCAACAGCATCGGCACCGATTCGATCGATTTCGTGGTGGATTTCACCAACATGCATCCGGTGTCGTTCTACTTCCCCGCTGTGACGGTGCGGCGGTGAGCCGGCGCTGCCTGCTCCTCTTTGTGCTGTTCCCAGCGGGGCTGCAGGCTCAGGCGACCGGCATCGTGTACGGCGCCGTGCGCGATACGACCGGCCACGGAGTGCGGTCGGCGAGCGTGTCGATCACCGGCAGCCGGCTGCGAACCAACACCGGAAGCACCGGAGCCTATCGTCTCGAGGTGGTGCCCGCGGGACGGATCACGCTCGAGGCAGCGGCCCTCGGCTTTCAGCCTGAGTCCTCAGCTGTAACCGTCACACCCAACGACTCCACGAGAGTGGATTTCACTCTGCGGGCCGTCCAAAACCTGGCTCCGATCGTCGTCACCGCCGGCAAACGACAGCAGTCGCTCCAGGACGTCGTCACCAGCGTCGCGCTGATGACCGATTCGGCCATCGCCCGGCGCGCCGTCAACTCGATCGACGAAGCCGTCGACCGCGCGCCCGGCGTACAGTTCCTGAACGGCCAGGCCAACATCCGCGGCTCGACCGGATACGTGCAGGGCCTGGGCTCGCGCGTCCTGCTGCTCGTCGACGGCGTCCCGGCCAACCAGGGCGACCGCGGCGGCATCAACTGGGATCTCCTTCCCGCCGACGCCGTCGAGCGCGTCGAGGTGGTCAAGGGCGCCGGCTCCGCCTTGTACGGGTCGGCCGCCCTCGGCGGGGTCGTCAACCTCATCACCCGCGACGTCCCCGACGACGCCCACGCCCGCGTTCGCGTCATCGGCGGCGGCTTCGCCGGTCCCCCGCACGACGTCTGGAAGTTCCGCGACTACACCGGGATCGAGGGCGGCGTCGATGTCACCGCGAGCTGGGGGCGCGATCCCTTCCGCGGCGCCGTGGCGGCCGGGACCCGGCACTCCGACGGTTACCGCCAGCAGGACCAGCGCGACCACTGGCAGGTCGCCGGCAAGGGGCAATACCGGCTCGACCCCGTCACACGGCTCGACGTGTCCGGCGCCTGGGCGAGCGACCAGTATGAGGTGCCGCTCTCGTGGTGCCTGCGGGGCCGCTGCGACGACCGCGGGCAGGCGTACCAACCGTTCATGGTGGATACCTCCGGGCTTGGCGACCATACCCGCTCGGACAAGGGGTATCTCACCGCGGTGGTGTCGCGCGACCCGTCGCCCACCGTGAGCTGGCTGGCGCGGGCGTCGTGGCTGCGGACCGATTTCACCGATTTCCAGCGGGCGGGCAACGATTTCGGCAAGGCGAACCGCTTCGGCGGCGAGCTCCGCGGCGTCATCCGCTCCGACCCCCGCCAGGTGGTGACCGTCGGCGGGGAGGTCGCGTTCTCCGACGTCACCAGCGACATCTTCGGCGTCCACACCCAGGCCGAGTACGCTGCCTACGGCGAGGGTGAGCACCGCCTCGGCGCGGCGCGCCTGACGACCGGCGCACGCATCGACTTCCTGGCGGTAGACGGCGGTGGGCTCACCGCGGTCGTCAGCCCGAGGCTGGGCGCCGTGCTGGCGGCGGGTCGTGGCGTATGGCGGGCGTCGCTGGGACGGGGCTTTCGCGCCCCGTCCCTCGCCGAGCGTTTCGTCTCGACGTTCGTCAGCGGTATCCGCGTCATTCCGGATCCGAGCCTCCGGCCCGAGGAGGCGTGGACCGCCGAGGTCGGCCACGCTAGGGGCTTCGCGGACGACCGGGTGCGCGTCGATGCCGCGCTCTTCTGGACCGAAGCGCGCCGGCTGATCGAGCCGGTTTTCATCGACACCCTGGCACAAATCCAGTTCCAAAACCTGGCCCGAGCGCGCTTGGCAGGACTCGATCTCTCCTTGTCAGCGGCGTCGCTGATGCCGCGCCTCTCCGCCACCTTTGCCTACACGTTTCTCTACGCGCGCGAGCTGGCCCACGACACGACGCCCACCCGCCCGCTCCCCTTTCGCCCCCGCCACCTGCTGACGCTGGACGCCGACTATGCGCTGGGCGCGGCCTCCGTCGGCGCGGCGTTCCGCTACAGCAGCCGCTTCGAGCGCGTCGAGCTGTACGAGACGGACCCCCGCGTCGCCGCGAAGGTCGTGGACCTGCATGCGGGGTGGACGCGGGGGCCCCTCGCCGCACACCTCCTGGTGAGCAACGCCCTGAACTACATCTACACCCTGGTCCCCCGCACCCTCGCGCCGGTCCGGAAGGTGACCGTCGCGGTCACGTGGACTTATTAGATTCCCCGGACCGATGCGCGCCGAATCCCAAAACCGTCACGGAGATCGTGAGCGCCCGATGACTTCCCGTCTCCTCACCGCCGCCCTCCTGCTCGCCGCCTGTGGCGGGGGCGGTGCGCGTTCACCGATCTGCGGCATCGCGCTGGTGACCGCGCCGACCCTCATTCACGAGCAGCTCAAGAACGCGCGCGCCATCATCACCGACGTCCCCCGCGGGCTCCCCGACAGTCTCCCGGGCCGGCTCGCCGCCGCCGGCGATTCCGGAATCGGCAAGGTGAAAGTCAGCTACGCGGAGGGTCGCAAGAGCGCCCTGGCGTTGGGCTGGGAAGGGGCGCTCTTCCCCCGTCACAAAGACGCCTTTGCCCTTCTCGTGGTCGACGACACCTCCAACCGCGTCGAGGGCGTGCTGCTCTATGACGTGCCGGGACCCGACTCGGTCGTGTACCCGCTCCTCGGGCACGTCTCGACCAGCGAGCTGAGCTTGCCGTTGTACGGCGTCACCGTGGACTGGGCCGGCATGAGCAACCCGCGTTGCCCGCTGCTCGCGTTCCCGACGGCCAAGCAGCCCTCGTGAGCGTCGCGCTGGTGACGGCGACGCTCCGCACCGACGGCGGGCGCGAGCGCGTGGCGCTCAACACCGCTTACGCCCGCGCCCTGCTGCGCGCGGGCGTGATCCCCCTGGCCGCTGCGCCGCTGCTCGACCCCGGCCACGCCGCCGAGGCGCTGCGCCCGCTGGATGGGCTGGTGTTGACCGGGGGCGAGGACGTCGCGCCGGCCCGCTACGGGGCGGCGCCGCACCCCGCCCTCGGCGAGGTGGACGCGGCGCGCGACGCGATCGAGCTCGCGTTGATCCGCGAGGCCCGGGCCCAGGCCAAGCCGATCCTCGCGATCTGCCGCGGCATCCAGATCCTGAACGTCGCGTTGGGCGGGACGCTCTATCAGGACCTGCCGAGCGAGCGTCCCGGTCCCGTCGACCACCGCGACGAGCGCGGGCGCCACGCGCTGCGGGTCGCGCCCGACACCCTGCTCGCCGAGACGGTCGGCGCCGCGGCCCTCATCGTGAACAGTCGCCACCATCAGGCGATCCGCGACCTCGCTCCATCGCTCGTCGCCACCGCGTGGGCGGACGACGGCCTGATCGAGGCGGCGGAGTTCGCGACGCCGGGCGAGCCGTGGATGCTCGCGGTGCAATGGCACCCGGAAGACCTGACGGAAGCGGCATTGTTTGCCGGATTCGCGCGGGCGCTCGCCCGCGCGCCGGCAGCCGCGCGGTGACGCTCCCCTTTCCCTCCGCGGAGTGGGTCGCCGCCTACGGCGCCGCGATCAACGCCAGCGAGACGTACCGCACCGCTTCGCTCAACTGGACGTTCGGGGCGGTCGCGCTCGTCGTCGCCGCGCAGCCGGCGATCGGGCTCGCCGAGCCGCTCGCCATCTGGCTGGACCTCGATCGCGGCGCGTGCCGGGAGGCGCGGCTCACGCCGGCGGCCGAGGCGGACGCCGCCCCCTTCATCCTCACCGCCGAATACGCCCGCTGGAAGCAGATCATCCGCCGCGAGGTGGGCCCGATCGCCGCGATCCTGCAGCGCAAGCTGGCGCTGAAAGGATCGCTGCCGATCGTCGTGCGCTTCGTCAAATCGGCGGAAGCGCTCGTCGACGTGGCGACGACGCTGCCGACGCGCTTTCTGGACGAGTAACGCGGATCATGACTCAACCTCCCGCGCGTCAGCCTGCCTCCTCCCCGAGCGCCGAGATCCTGCCGCGCCTCACCGCACTCGCGCAGGAGCTCGCGGGCGCCGCGCGTCCGGCCGTCGTGATGGAGCGGTTGGCGCGCGCGCTGGTCGAGACCTTCACGCCGGACCGGCTCGCCATCGTGCTGCTGGAGATGGACCTGAACCGGCTCGTCGTCGCCCATTGCGTGGGGCCCGCCGTCGCCACCGACGACCCGCTGGTGCAGCTGGCGCTGCGGCGCGGTCCCCTCGTCTTCAGCGGCGATGTCGCCGCCCGGGCGGCCCCGCTCGGCGCGGTCGTGACGGCGCCGGCGCCCGCCGCCTGGATGGGCGTGCCGATCGCCGCGTTGAACAACACCATCGGCGCCGTCTCCATCGCCGCTGCCCGTCCCGGGGCCTATGGTCCCACCGAACTGGACCTCGCCACGGCGATGGTGGCGATGGCCGCCATCGCACTCGTCAACTCCCGTCTCATGCAGCTGCTCTCCAGCGGCAAGCGCGAGTGGGAGCTGACCGTGGACACCATCAGCCACGCCATCTGCATCGTCGACGCCCAGGGCGTCGTGCGCCGCGGCAACCGGGTGTTCGCCGAGCTGGTGCAGGTCCCCGTGACCGCCCTGCCGGGCCGGCCCTGGATGGGCCTGCTCCCACCCAATTGGGCGGACCTCGTAGCGCGGGCCCTGGCCGGCCCGGGGGGCCCCGCCCTGGAGCTCCGGCAGGGCGACCGCATCTACCTCGTGAGCGCCGTGCCGATGGCGGGCGAGGCGGCGGGTGACGCGGTCCTGCTCTTCGAGGACACGACCGACAAGCGTCGTCTCCAGGAGCAGCTGGTACAGTCTGAGAAAATGTCGGCGATTGGTCAACTGATCGCCGGGGTGGCGCACGACCTGAACAACCCCCTCGCCTCCGTGGTGGGCTTCGCGGACTTCCTCAGCGAGTCGGGCGAAGTCCCGCCGAGCCTCGCCGAGCCGCTCCAGGTGATCCGGCAGGAAGCCGAGCGGGCCGCGAACATCGTCCGGAACCTCCTCACCTTCGCCCGCAAGCAGGAGGGCGCGCGGCGTCCCCAGGCCATCCGGCCGCTGCTCGAAGCCACTCTCGCCCTGCTCCGCAATCAGCTGATGGCGTTGAAGGTCGAGGCGGAGCTCGAGGTCGAGCCGGGCACCCCCGAAATCGAGATGAACCCCAACGAGATCACGCAGGTGTTCGTGAACCTCGTGAACAACGCGGCGCAGGCGATCGCCGCAACGGGCCGCCCGGGGCGGGTCCGCGTCACCGCGCGCCCCTGGCTCGACGGCGTCGCGGTGAGCATCGCGGACGACGGCCCGGGCATCCCCGAGGAGCTGGCGCCCCGGGTGTTCGAGCCGTTCTTCACCACCAAGCCCGAAGGCGAGGGCACCGGCCTCGGCCTCTCGATCTGCCAGGGCATCGTCAAGGAACACGGCGGTCGCATCACGCTCGACCCGGGCCCCAAGGTCGGCGCCACATTCACCGTAGAGCTGCCGCGCGGCACTCGGGCCCCGCGCCTCACGCCCCCGCCGGCCACCCTCACCGTCCCCCGCGCGCTGCGCCTGCTCGTGGTGGACGACGAGCTGCCCATCCTTCACTACATGCGGGCGACGCTGGAGAGCTGGGGGCACACGGTGGAGATCGCGAGCGACGGGAGTGAGGCCCTGGAGCGCGCGCTCGCACAGCCGTTCGACGCGATCATCTGCGATCTGCGCATGCCGCGTCTGGGCGGACGCGAGATGTACCAACAGCTCGCCCAGCGGCACCCCGCGGTGGCGGAGCGGATCATCTTCGCGACCGGCGACACCGTGCGCGGCGACACGCTGCGCTTCCTCGAGAGTCTGGGGCGACCGTTCCTCCACAAGCCATTCACCCTGGCCGAGCTCCGCATCGTGCTCGCCGGCGTCGGCGCCGCGGCTCGGACAACGTGAAGGTGCTTCAGGTGGATTCCGGCCGCGAGTGGCGCGGCGGCCAGAATCAGGTCCGCCTCCTCTCCCGCGAGCTCGCGCGCGCCGGCGACGTCGACCAGGTGCTCGCCACCAAGCGCGGCAGCGAGCTGGCGCGCCGGGCCGCGGGGGAGGGCGTCACGGTCGCCGGACTCCCGTGGGCCCTGGGGCTCGACCCGCGGGCCGCCTGGTGGCTGCGCCGGCTCGTCACGCACTTTCGACCGCACATCATCCACGTGCACGACAGCCACGCCCTCGCCTTGGCGCGTTGGGCGCGCGCCTGGCGCCGGCGGCTGCCCCGCCTGCTCGCGCACCGCCGTGTGGATTTCCCCGTGCGACCCGGCAGCGGTTGGCACCGCGCCGACGCCGTCGTCGCCGTGTCGGAAGGCGTGAAGCGCGTGCTGACGGGCAACGGGCTCCCGGCCGCGCGCATTACCGTCGTCCCCGACGGCATCGACCCCGGCGAAATCCGCCAGAGCGCGACGCGCCCGCTCGACATTCGGGCGCGGCTGCGGCTGCCGCCCGGGACGCCGCTCGCCGTCAACGTGGCGGCGCTCGTGGATCACAAGGACCACCGTACCCTGCTCGGCGCCGCGCGCGCCGCGCGCGCCCAGGCCCCCGATCTCCACTGGGCCATCGCGGGGGACGGCGAGCTGCAGCGTTCCCTCGAAGCCGAGATCGAGCGGCAGGAGTTGGGCGATCGGGTGCATCTCCTGGGGTATGTAGAGGAAGCGGATGCCCTGATCCGCGAAGGAGACGTGTTCGTGATGTCCTCGAAGGAAGAGGGGATGGGCAGCGTGGTGCTGCACGCGCTCGCCCTCGAAAAGCCCGTCGTCGCCACCGCCGCCGGCGGTCTGCCCGAGGTAGTGCCGGCAGAGTGGCTGGTTCCGGTTGGGGACGCCGAGGCCTTGGGAGCGAGAGTGATCCAGGCGCTGCAGCACGTTTCCCGGGTCCCGTTCCCCGAGCGGTTCACCGCACGCGCGATGGCGGAGTCGATCTTGGCCCTCTATCGCTCGCTCGCCTAGATTGCAGGGCGGTGATCTACGTCTGCGTGCCGGTACGCGATGAAGCCCGGACGGTCGGGCTGGTGCTCTGGAAAGTCCGTCAGGTATTCACGGCGTTCCAGCGCGAGTACCAGCTCCTCGTGTGCGACGACGCGTCGTCCGACGGCACCGGCGAGGTGCTGACCACCTACGCCAAAGTCCTCCCGCTGACCGTGCTCACCCACCGGGAGCGGCGCGGCTACGCCGCGAGCGTCGAAGAGCTGTTGCGGCTCGCGCTGCAGCGCACCGACCGCCCCAAGCGCGACTGCGCCATCACGCTGCACGCCGACTTCGTCCACAACCCCGACGCCTTGGACGAGATGGTGAAGCGGTTGGAGTCGGGGGCGGACCTCGTCGTCGCCGAGCAGCTCGAGCTCGCCGGGGACGTGGCGTGGGAGCTGCGCTGGGCGCGGCGCTGGGCTCCGCGGCTGCTGCGTGTGGCGGGGGTCCGAGACACCGTCTCCGGCTACCTCGCTCTGCGCCTCGCCCTGCTTCGCCAGGCCCTGCGGGCCGAAGCGACCCAGCCGCTGCTCACGACCGAGGGCTGGCCCGCCCGGGCGGAGCTGGTGGCGCGACTGGCGCCGCACGCCCGCCGCCTCGACACCCTGCCGACCCGGGCGCGCTACGACCTCCAGCAGCGGCCCTCCCGCGTGCAGCCGTGGAAGGAGTTCGTGGCCGCCTGGAAGGCGCGCCCGGTGATCCGGGCGGCACGGGCGGTGACCGCCGTGACGACGGTGGCCGCGCTGCTGGTGCTCGCGGCCCCGCTCCGGAGCCAGAGCGATTCGGCGCGGGCTGCCTCCGCCAGCCTGCCGGTCCACGCCGTCACGACGCCGGCCGCCGTTCCGTTCCCCGTCGGCGAGCGGCTGCGCTACGGAGCTAGGTACGGGCCCTTCAGCGTCGGCAAGGCCACGATGGAAGTGGCCGGCCTTGACACGGTGGACGGCGTCGAGACGGTGCACTTCATCTTCCGCATCGAGGGCGGGGCGCTCTGGTACCACCTCGATCAGACGATGGAATCGTGGGTGGGGCGGACGGACTTCCGCTCGCGGCGCTTCCACCAGGACACGGAGGAGCGCGGCCGCATCTGGCACCACTATTACGACATCTTTCCCGATTCGGGGTTCTACCGCGAGGAGGGGCGCGACACCACCTTCGCCACGGTGCCCGATCCGCTCGACGACGCCGCGTTCCTGTACTGGATCCGCACGGTGCCGCTCGAGCAGGGCAAGCGCTACGAGTACCGGCGCTACTTCCGCCCCGACCGCAATCCGGTCATCGTGCAGGTCGTCGGCCACGAGCGCCTGAGCGTCGCGGGGAAGAAGTGGAACGCGATCGTGGTGCGGCCGATGATCCCCAACGGGCGCGGCATCTTCGCGGAGAAGGCCGACGCCCGCATGTGGCTCTCCGACGACGCCCGGCGGGTCATGCTGGCGCTGCAGTCCAACTTCTCGTTCGGCCAGATCACCTTGAAGCTCAAGGAGTACTCCGTCCCGGAGCACCCATGACCGAGTATCGTGAGGCGGATCTGAGCCGTCTCAAGACCGTCCCGATCGCGCAGCGCTCCAACAAAGTCGACGCCACCCTCCTCGCTCACCCGCCTGGATCGGATCGCAGCTTCGCCGCGTTTTGGACTTCGCTCCCCGACATTCTCGCCGCCCGGGACCTGCGGTTCGTCGTGGACCGCGTCGCCGCCGCGGCCGGCAAACACGGCGTCGTGGTGATGCTGGGCGGCCACGTGATCAAGGTCGGGCTGGGACCCCTGCTGCTGACCTTGCTGCGTCGCCGCGTCCTCACGCACGTGGCGATGAACGGCAGCGCCGCGATTCATGACTTCGAGCTCGCCGCGTACGGCGGCACCAGCGAGGACGTGGCCGCCGGTTTGGACGACGGCACGTTCGGGATGGCCGAAGAGACGGGGCGGGACATGAACGCCGCGATCACCGCCGGCGCCAAGGCCGAGCAGGGCGCGGGCGAGGCCCTCGCGGAGTCGCTGCGGCGACGCCAGGCGCTGCCCGGGCGCGACGTCTCAGTCCTCGTCGGGTGCGCCGAGATGGGCATTCCGGTGACCGTGCACGCCGCGATCGGCGCCGAAATCACCCACCAGCACCCGGCCGCCGATGGCGCGGCGCTGGGCGCGACGAGCCATCGGGATTTCCGGCGGCTCGCCGCTTCCCTGCCGGCCCTCGACGGCGGCGGCGTGGTCCTGAACCTGGGGAGCGCGGTGGTCATGCCGGAGGTGTTTCTCAAGGCGCTCTCCATCGCCCGCAACCTGAACGGGGGGAAACCCTCGCACTTCACAGCCGTGGACTGCGACATGCAGCGCCACTACCGGCCGCGGGTGAACGTGGTGGAGCGGCCCACGCGCGCGGGCGGACGAGGCATCATGCTGACCGGGCATCACGAGCTGTTGTTCCCGTTGCTGTGCTGGGGTGTGCTGGAGCGCCTCGGTGCCCGCTAGCCGCGCGGTGTTCGTCGTGCTGCTCGGGCTGGCCGCATGCACGACTCGCCACACCGTGGCGCGCCTCACACCCCGCACGGCCGCGGGCATCCCGGATCGCGTCGAGGCCATGGCGCGCGAGGCCGTGCGCCTCGACGCCGCCGGCGATCCCAAAGCCGACACGCTGTACGCGGGGGAGGCGATCGTCGTCGGCAACGCGCGCGTGCGCCTTGGCTTCCCGCGCTTCGCGGGGGTGGGCTACGGCGGCCGGGCCACCGTCGCAAGCGTGACGGTGACCCTGGAAGGACGGTTCGCGTGGGTGCTGCTGGACTACCGGTGGTTCAACCTAACGACCAACCAAGCCGAGGCAGGACGGGCGACGTTCGTCTTCGCGGAGAAGCCGGACGGCTGGAAGATCATCCACGTCCACTCGAGCCAGGTATTGCCCTGGGACCGCTAGGCGTCCGCGGCGGGGCGTCCCTTGATCATGTCGCGGACCTTGTCGGCCGTGCTGGGGCTCACAACGCGCAACGCGAGGTAGAACAGGAAGCCGAGCGCGGCGAGATACAACACCGTCATCAGGAGACTGAGCAGGCCGCCGAGGAGTCCGAACACGATCTTCAAGCCGATCCAGGCGAGGACCGCGAACACCGCGAAGCCGAGGATGCTGCGAAACATGGTTGCCTCCGAAGTGACCATTCCCGATTCCGTACCCGTACGGCCGCCCGATGAGCCGGGTTTCGACCGCTGACGTCGCCATCATCGGCGGCGGCGTGATCGGCGCCGTGTGCGCCCGCGCGGCTGCCGAACGCGGGCTCCACACCGTCGTGTTCGAGCCGGGCCCCGACCCGGCCGCGGCCTCCGCGGCCTCGGCGGGGATGCTGGCCGCGCAGATCGAGCCCACCGACCAGCTGCTGCTCGGCCTCGGCGTCCGGTCGCGGGACCATTACGAGCCCCTGGCCGCCGCGTTGAAAGATACCACCGGAATCGACATCGGGTTCTGGCGAGGGGGGATCGCCTCGTTGGCGCTCGCGGACGCCGAGGTGGACCAGCTCCGCGAGTACGTGGCGCTCCAGCGGCAGGCGGGACTGCGCTGCGACTGGCTGGAGCCCGGGGACGTGCACGAGCGCTGGCCAACCGCGGCGCCGGAATGCGTGGGAGCCCTGTACGCGCCCGAGGACGGCGCCGTGGATCCCCAGGCCCTGACTCGCGCGCTACTGGCGGACGCCCGCCGGCTCGGGGCGGCGCTCGTTTCCGAGCCGGTCGAGGAGATCCGCATCGCCGACGGCCGCGTGACCGGCGTGCGCGCTGCCAGCAGCACGGTCGCCGCCGAGCGCGTGGTACTCGCCGCCGGCGCCTGGTCGCCCCGGCTCAAAGGCCTCCCCCGTGACCTCCCGATCGAGCCGGTCCGCGGCCAGATGGCGATGACGCCCTGGCCCGCCGACACTCCCCCCGCCATCCTGTACCACATCCGCCACGGATACGTGCTCGCCCGCGGTGGTGACGCCATCCTCGGCAGCACCATGGAGCACGCCGGTTTCGAGGGGAAGGTCACCAACGAGGGACTCGCTCAGATCTTCCGGAGCGCCGTGCGCCTGCTCCCGGCGCTCGCGTCTTTGACCGTGAGCCGGAGCTGGGCGGGCCTGCGACCGGTCACACCGGACGGCCGGCCGATCCTCGGCCCCGACCCCGACGTGGCTGGCCTGTATTACGCCACCGGCCACGGCCGCAATGGCGTGCTGCTCGCCGCGCTGACGGGCGAGGTCATCGGCGACCTGCTGACGAAGGGTGAAACCGACGTGGACCTGGCGCCGTTGAGCCCAACGCGCAGCTTCCCGGAAATTCCCGAACCGGACATCCTGACACCCGACACCTGACCCCCGGCACGCTTTTCGATGTACACCACGTGCGCGTTCTGCAACGCAAAGCTCGACGGCGACGGCGGTCCTTCCGGCCTCGGCGTGGGGCGCCGCATCGCCTTCGACGAGTTTAAGGGGCGGCTGTGGGTCATTTGCCCCAAGTGCGCGCGCTGGAACCTCACACCGCTCGACGACCGGTTGGAACGGATCGAGACTGTGGCCCGCGCGGCCCGGGAAGCGAAACTCCTCGCCGCCACCGAGCAAGTGGCGCTGCTCCGCTGGCAGGTCTACGACCTCGTCCGCGTGGGGAAGCCGCCCCGTATCGAGCTCGCCCCGTGGCGTTACGGTGAGCGGCTGAAGGCGCGGCAGCAGGAGCGGCTCAAGTACGTGATCCCACTGACCGTGGCCGCCGTGGGGCTGGGCATCGCGGCCAACGTCGCCGCCGGCGGCTCCCTGGGCGTGTTCGTCTGGAACCTGCATCGCCTCGGCGAGGGCTTGTACATCACTGTCGTGGGGAACCGCAAGGTGAACCTCGCCGAGCCGCCGATTTGCCCCAGCTGCGGCACGCTGCTCGAGCTGCGCGCCAAGCACGTCCAGCACGCGCGCGTGGTACCGGATGCCCACGCGGACATCGCGGTGATCGTCAGCTGCCCACGCTGCCGCCAGGAGGCCGCGCAACTCACCGGCAGCGACGCGCACGCGGTCCTGCGACAGGGCCTTTCGTATCTCAACGCGCGTCGCGCGGGGCGACGCCGCGCGGAGGAGGCCGCCCAGGTCGTAGACCACGCGGGCGGACCCGACCGCCTGATCCGGGACGTCGCCCGGCGCGAGCTGACGTTGCGGTCGCTGCGCCCCGAGCGACGCCTGGCGCTCGAAATGGCGGTGGACGAGCAGGCCGAGGTGCAGGAGCTGGAACACGAATGGAGGGATGCAGAGGAGCTGGCCGACATCGCGGACGGGACGCTGAGCTCCAACGCCGAGATCGAGGAGGAATTGCGCAGGCTCAAAGGCAGGGGTGGTAATCAACCAGACGGTTGAGTTTTCCTCTACCCCGCCCCTCTAGTGGCCGCTATCTTCAGTTCCGCATGGCCGCCCCGCTCGTTCAGCTCTCCCCACGCGCTGACCGGCCCCCCCAAGGGGACCAGCGCAAACCCTCCTGGCTCAAGGTCAAGGCTCCGGGCGGTCCCAACTACCTCGCCCTGAAGCAGATGATGCGCGGCCTCAAGCTCCACACCGTCTGCGAGGAAGCGCACTGCCCCAACATCGGGGAATGCTGGGAGCACCACGCCGCCACGTTCATGATTCTCGGCGACGTGTGCACGCGGAACTGCGCCTACTGCGCCGTCGCGCACGGGACGCCCGCCCCGCTCGACCTGGAAGAGCCCGGGCGGCTGGCTGAAGCCGTGGCCCAGATGGGGCTCAAGCACGTTGTGATCACCAGCGTCGACCGCGACGACCTCCCCCACGGCGGTGCCGAGATCTTCGCCGCCTGCATCAAGGAGATTCGGCTGCAGCTGCCGCAGACGTCGGTCGAAGTGCTCATCCCCGACTTCAAAGGGGACCCCGAGGCGCTGCGCCTCGTGGTCGACGCCCGCCCCGACATCCTGAACCACAACCTCGAGACCATCGAGCGACTGTACCGCATCGCCCGGCCCGGCGGACGCTACTCGCGCGCGTTGGAGCTGCTGCGCCGCGCCAGGACACTAGCGCCGGACCTCATGACCAAGTCGGGGCTGATCTGCGGCCTGGGCGAGGAATGGGACGAGCTGCTCGTCGCGATGCGGGACCTGCGCGCCCAAGACGTGGAGATCCTCACGCTCGGCCAATACCTGCGGCCCTCGGCCGACCACTTGCCGATCGCCCGCTGGTACACCCCGGACGAGTTCGCGGAGCTCAAGCGTCTCGGCCTGGCGATGGGGTTCCGCCATGTCGAGGCGGGGCCGTTGGTGCGGTCGAGCTACCACGCGTGGGAGCAAGCGGCCGCGGCCGGCGCCGCGCGCTGAGTCGACCCCCCGTGGCCACCGCGACCGCCCCCGCTTCGAAAGACCAGAGCCAGGCCGAGCTGCACCGTCGCATGTTGCGGCAGATGCTGCTCATCCGCCGCTTCGAAGAGAAGGCCGCCGAGGCGTATGCCCTCGGCAAGATCGGCGGCTTTTGCCACCTCTACATCGGGCAGGAAGCCGTCGCCGTAGGGTCGCTCAACGCGCTCCGCGACGACGACTACGTCATCTGCTCCTACCGCGAGCACGGCCAGGCGCTGGTGCGCGGGATCCCCGCCACCGCCGTGATGGCGGAGCTGTTCGGCAAGGCGACGGGGTGCTCCCGCGGCAAGGGCGGCTCGATGCACCTCTTTGACGCCGGGAAGCGGTTCATGGGAGGGCACGGCATCGTGGGCGGTCACATCCCGCTCGCCGCCGGGCTCGGCTTCGCGATCAAGTACCGCGACGGGGACCAACTGTGCCTTTGCTACTTCGGAGAGGCGGCCGTGAACATCGGCGCCTTTCACGAAGCCCTCAACATGGCCTCCGTCTGGAAACTGCCCGTCATCTTCTGCTGCGAGAACAACCGCTACGGCATGGGGACGGCGTTCGAGCGCGTCGCGGCGGTCACCGATGTCGTCGAACACGCGTGCAGCTACGATCTCGCCGCCGAGCTGGTGAACGGGATGGACGCGCTGGCAGTGTACGAGGCCACCACGCGGGCCGTCGACCGGGCACGGAAAGGTGGCCATCCCACGCTGCTCGAAGTGCGGACGTACCGCTTCATGGGGCACTCGATGTCGGATCCGCTGCACGGCGTATACCGCACCAAAGAGGAGGTCGAGGAGCAGCGGCAGCGCGATCCGATCACGCAGATGGCCCACAAGCTCATCGGCGACGGCGTGCTCGACCAGGCCGGGGTCGACGCGCTCGACGCCGAAGTGCGGGCGGAGGTCGAGGCGGCGGTGCAGTTCGCCGATCAGAGCCCCGATCCCGAGCCCGGCGCGCTGCTCACCGACGTGCTCGCCGAGTGACGCGATGCCGGTCCTGACCTACCGCGACGCTCTGAATCAGGCCCTGCGCGAGGAGATGCAGCGCGACGCCGACGTCTTCCTGATGGGGGAAGAGGTGGGCGTCTACCAAGGCGCCTACAAAGTGAGCCGCGGGCTGTTGGAGGAGTTCGGCCCCAAGCGCGTCGTGGATACGCCGATTGCCGAGCTGGGGTTTGCCGGTATCGGGGTCGGCGCGGCGATGGCGGGGCTGCGGCCGGTCGTCGAGTTCATGACCTGGAACTTCGCCCTCCTCGCCCTCGATCAGATCATCAACTCCGCCGCGAAGATGCTCTACATGTCGGGCGGACAGCTCAAGATGCCGATTGTGTTCCGCGGGCCCAACGGGGCCGCCCTGCAGCTCGGCTCGCAGCACTCCCAGGCATGGGAATCGTGGCTCGCCCACATGCCGGGGCTCAAGGTGGTCGCCCCCGCTACGCCGGCCGACGCCAAGGGGCTGCTCAAGGCGGCGATCCGCGACGACAATCCGGTGATCGTCCTCGAGGGCGAGATGCTCTACAACACGAAGGGCGAGGTCCCCGAGGGCGAGCACGTGGTGCCGATCGGTCGCGCGGAAGTGAAGCGCGCGGGCAGCGACGTGACGCTGATCTGCCACTCCAAGACCGTGACGGTCGCACTCAAAGCGGCCGAGCAGCTGCAGGAGCAGAACGTGTCGGCCGAGGTGCTCGATCTCCGCTCGCTGCGGCCCATGGACGAGCCCGCGATCCTCGAGTCCATCGCGAAGACCAACCGCGCGGTGGTGGTGGAGGAAGGCTGGCCGCACTGCGGCGTGGGCGCACAGGTGGTGGATATCATCCAGCGGGACGCGTTCGACCAGCTCGACGCCCCGGTCCAGCGCGTCACCCAGGCCGATGCGCCGATGCCCTACAACAAGCACCTCGAGCGCGCCGCGAAGGCCAGCCCCGAGAAGGTGGTGGCGGCGGCGCGCCGGGTCCTCTACCTCGACTGACGATGGC
>Ga0066697_10000367_pt1 | contig 15271 bp, 13 predicted proteins | sample GraSoiAngelo_146_FD_66451 | JGI IMG/M metagenome (GOLD analysis project Ga0066697, IMG submission 66451) | Grasslands soil microbial communities from the Angelo Coastal Reserve, California, USA - 14_1009_05_30cm | ecosystem: Environmental > Terrestrial > Soil > Grasslands | place: USA...
AGCCACTTTTGGAGAATGGCTCGATCCATCGGGACATGAGCCAGAAGCCAATCGTGCGAAATTCGGTCGAAACAGGATTTGATATCGCCTTCTAGAATCCACTGCGGATGTGGCTTGACCAGTATTTTGAAGCACTGTTCAATCGCATCGGCGCAGGACCGCTGCTGGCGAAACCCATACGAGTTATGGTCAGCAGTGGTTTCCACTACGGGATCGACAGCAAGCAGATGCAATGCCTGTTGGGCTCGATCTTTCATGGTGGGGATACCGAGCGGGCGCATCGTTTTGCCGTCCGATTTCGGGATGTAAACACGTCGAAGAGGCTGAGGTTGATAACCCCTACGCCTGAGTTCATGTACGGCCTGTATCTTCTTCTCTGGGGTGTCCCAAATTTTCCGGTCCACACCAGGGGTTTTCTTGCCTTGGTTTTCCGTCACTCGTCGAACGGCGAGAACCTTGCCGTTGTACGAGTGAGTCAGCAGGCGTTGCAAGGCTCGCACCTTGCCCCGTCTGCCTTCCCTCACCGCCTTCCCGATACGCACTTGGAGTCGGCGAACGTTATGGAGGATGGCCTGCCAATCAATGGCATACCATTCTGCCGCTTCGCTTGAGACCGCACCAACAGCTTGCGCTGTCGTCATCTGCTTTGCCCCATATGCCGATTTGCCTAGTTCTCTCGGATGAAGCACCTCAGGGAAGTCTGCTCGCTTTCGCGCCCGGTGATGTTGTCGACGTAGCCGACGCAACTAGTATCTGCTCCATTACAGAGCAGCATTTCGCTTTCTCCCTGACCTGCTGTCCGCACCGCCGTCGGTCCATCTTGTGATGTACTTGCCCCCTATTGCGGAGGAGCGGTATGGATTTACCCTGTTCCGTTGGAGTGACGCGATGGTTTAGGTCCGCCCTGTACGCCGGCAGTTTTATTTACCCATGACGGCGGAAACTGGAGCCGCCGTACTCACTGCATGAAGAGCCCCGCAGCATATTAGGCTCTCTATACATGACGACGCTTACGGGCGTTTGTGTATTCTGACCATCCCCACCAAGCCTAGGCCCGTCTCCGCCTTATGCTGGCAGATACACCGTCTCCTCGCGGTTCTGGTGCCGCTCTTGCGAGCCTGGGTACATTGTCCGAGGGCTTCGAACGGTCCGTTGCCTCGCCGCCCCAACCTCGTAGGCTACGTGCAATGGGATGCACGGTTTGATCAGTTCCTCCTTGTCAGACAATCAATCCAACAGCTTTCCAGGTCGCAGCCGGTTCATGTATCCATCCCGCGCCCAGCTCACTTGCCGTGAGGCCGCAGCACGCGGTCGACCTACCGAACGGTTTCGTCCCGATTCTTGGTCCTCCGGTCCGCGGCATGATTCGTCGTTCATTCGTAACGCAGAGCCACGATGGGGTCCACACGCATGGCGCGTCGAGCCGGAACATAAGCAGCCATCAGAGCAACCGCAATCAGCAAAGCCGCCACGCCCACAAACGTCACCGGATCGTAGACGCCGACACCAAACAGCATGCTGGTCAGAAATCGCGCCACGACAAATGCTCCCGCCAGCCCGAGCCCAAGTCCCAGCAGCGTCAACTTGAGTGTCTGCCCGAGAATCATACGTTGCACGGAAGCCAGTTGCGCTCCCAGCGCCATACGCAGTCCAATTTCCTGCGTGCGCTGGCTCACCGTGTAGCTCATCAGCCCATAAATTCCGATGGCCGCGAGCAGCAGCGCTAATCCCGCAAAGATGGTCACCAGCGCCGAAGAAAACCGCCGAGGCGAAACGCAACCCGAAATTAGATTGTCCATGGTCATCACGTTGGTTACCGGCAAGTTCGGATCGAACCTGTGCACCACCTCGGTTACGCCGGCCGCAATGCTCAGCGGATCGGACGCGGTGCGAACCATGAAATAGGGAGTCCATCCTCCCACAAAATAAACATCGTAGGTAGGCTCATGGTCGAGTCCGTACTGGTGCACATTCCCGGCGATGCCGACGACCGTATTCCAGCATGGCTTAGGATCCAGCGAACACAAATTGATGCGTTTCCCGAGCGCGTGGCCTTGCGGCCAGAAGCGGCGGGCCATCGTTCCGTTGATCACCGCGTTCTGTTGTTTGAAATCGTCCTGGCTAAAAAACCGGCCCATGCGCAGCGGAATCCCCACCGAAGAAAAATAGCCGAGACTCACCGTCCGAAACTCCGCGATTGGACGCCCCCCGCTGTCCGGGATCGGCTGCCCCTCGATGACGAAGCGCGTGGCTTGACGCAACTCCGTCCCCAAGGGCAGGTCGTCGATCCCGCCAACTTCCTTGACGCCGGGTAATGTTCGGATTCGGGCGGCGATTTCTTCGAATTGCCGGGCCTGCTTCCGCCCGTACTCGAGCTGCCCTTCGAGCGAAAGTTGGTTGTACTGCGCGAAGGAAATTCTGGCCTGCTGAATTTCCATCGCCAAAACGTGGTCGGGCCGGAATCCGGGATCGACTTCCAGCAAACGCTGGAAGCTCCGGAGCAGCAGTCCGGCTCCAATCAGGGGCACCAGCGCCATGGCGATTTCCGAAATCACCAGCAGGTTGTGCGTGCGGTGATGGCCGGAGGCGCTGGATCCCTTACTACCTTGTTTTAAGACGCCAGCTAGGTTGTTTCCCAGCATGCGCACGGCGGGCAGGAATCCACACGCAAGTCCTGCGGTTAGGCAAATGGCAACCGTAAATCCCAGCACCCAGCCGTTCAGACCGGCCTCACGCAGCACCCTGAGGTCAGCGGGGACAAAGGCCAGCAACGCTTTCAGTCCGACAACAGCAAACAGCAGGCCCAGTGCGCCGCCAAACAAGGAAAGCAGCATGCTCTCCGTGAGCAGCTGGCGGATCAATCGCCACGGGCTCGCGCCCAGCGCCGTCCGCACCGCGACTTCTCGTTCCCGCGTCGCGTTCCGCACCAGCAGCAGATTCACAAGATTCGCGCAAGCAATCAGCAACACCACCCCCACGGCTCCAAACAACACCAATAAGGTGGTGCGCAGCCTAGCCGCCGCCGCATCCTGAATCGGCTCCACCAGCGCGCCAAAATTCCTAGGTGCATCCGGGTAGGCGATGGCCTCTTGTTGATGGAGCCTGCCCACCTCATCCCGTGCCTGTGCCAAGCTGATTCCCGGCTTTAGCCGCGCGATGGCCACGAATGCATGATGTACGTGCTCGGTTAGGTCGTCATTGAATTGGCCAAAGGGCATCCACAAATCGGCGGATCGCGAGAGTTGCAACCCGGCAGGCAGAACGCCCACGACCGTGTAGCGCTGGTTGTCGAGAGAAATGCTGCGGCCCACCAGGCGCGGATCTCCACCATAACGGCTTTGCCATAGCCGGTGGCCCAGGATCACCACCGGCGCGCTTCCCGTCCGGTCTTCTTCCGGTACAAACGATCGCCCCACTACCGAACGAATCCCCAGCATCGGGAAGAGTCCCGCGTCCGCGTAGGCTGCCCGGACGCGTTGTGCCTCGCCCTCGCCAGACAAGTTGAATCCCTGCAAAATCTCCGCGCACGCTCCCATCTCCGAAAAGCTCGCGTTTTGACGTCGCCAGTCCGCGTAATCCCCGGGAGACAATCCCGCTCTGGGAATCTGAGGCAGATACGTGTTCGCGATCTCCACTAGCCGTTCAGGCTGCCGATAAGGCAGCGCCCGCAGCAGCAGGTTTTCGACCACGCTGAAGATTGCCGTGTTCGCCCCAATCCCCAGCGCCAGCGTTAGTACCGCAATAACTGTGAACCCCGGATTCTTCCCGAGCGTCCGAATTCCGTAGCGGATGTCTTGCTGCAGGTTTTCCAACATGGCCTTTTCCTCACCAGGAGCCCCACACGCGTGGCTACCGGCTGTGATTCCGGCTACAACCTTCACTTGCTTTCTTCGACGCCGGAATTGACCGGAACGATAGCCGCAAATTCCAGGCTAGTGAAGCGCGGCGGCGAGCGTCTTCACCAAAACTGGCTCCTGCTCGGGGAATACCGTGCGGAGGTCCAGGATGAGCCGGTCGTCCTCCACGCGGGCGATTACCGAGACTCCGGCGGGGGCACAGCGAAGCCGCTGTTCGAGTTTCGCCGCGGAATAGCGCGCGCTGGCGATTCGAATCATCTTACTGGGAAGCGATTGCGAAGGTGTTGAGCCACCGCCAACGAGAGAACTTCCATCCGCGATTTCAATCTCGACTTCATCGAGAGGGAGTTCGGGGCGCAGCTCGCGAATGAAATTCTCCGCGCGGCGCTTCAGTTCCTGCGGAGTCGCGCGAATCATGCAAATGACGGGGATTTCCTCCCAGGCCGCGCGAAGATAGGACCCGAGAGTGGCTTCCAGCGCGGCGATAGTGAGTTTGTCCACACGCAGTGCGCGAAACAGCGGGTGGCGCCGGATGCGGGCGATGAGCTCTTTTTTCCCCGCGATGACACCCGCCTGCGGACCCCCCAGCAGCTTGTCGCCGCTGAACATCACCACGGAAACACCAGCCTGGACACTTTGCTTCACGGTTGGCTCGCTGACGCCATACTCGGAAAGATCCACGAGGCAGCCTGAGCCGAGATCCTCCACGAGCGGCAACCCCTTCTGCTGGCTGAGCGCCACCAGTTCTTCGATCGAAGGTTTATCGGTAAATCCAGTCACCTTGAAATTCGAGGGATGCACGCGCAACAAAATGCGCGTCTTTTCGTTGATTGCGTTTCCGTAGTCCGCAAGGTGCGTGCGATTGGTTGTCCCGACTTCGCGAAGGACCGCGCCGCTCTGCTCCATAATCTCCGGAATTCGAAAGCCGTCCCCGATTTCAATCAGCTCTCCGCGCGAAACGATCACTTCGCCGCCCCGTGCCAGTGCCGCAAGCGTCACCAGCACCCCCGCCGCGCAATTGTTGACCACAACGGCGGCTTCCGCCCCCGTGAGTCGGGTCAGCAATTCGGATGTATGCACATCCCGCTTCCCCCGCGCACCCGCTTCCAGATCGTATTCCAGGTTCGAATATTGCGTTGCCGTGCGCCGGAATTCGTCCACGACTGTTTCCGGCAACGGCGCGCGGCCCAGATTCGTGTGCAAAATCACTCCGGTCGCGTTAATGACCGGCTGCAGCGAGCGCGACAGAATTTTTTCCACTTGGTCCGAGATGAGCTCTTCCACGGAAGCGGAGTCCAGACTGATGGCTGTCCAATTCGAATCACCTGTGATGCGTGCACGCAAATCCGCAAGCGCAGCACGCGTGACTTCGACGACCAAGTTGCGGTCCGCGCGTTTCGAGAGTGCCGCCAGTCGCGGCTGCAGCAGCAGTTCATCCACCGACGGAATCTTCCGCAGCAATTCCGCCCGCTCCGCTGAAACCGTTCTCCTACCGCGCGTTTCCATGCGAACATTTCAGCACAGTGCGAAGCGGCGGGCAATGCCGATAACCGGCGCCCCGGGGCGCGACCGCGCGTGCTGCCGGATGGGCATGGCCGCGAATGGATCCGCCCGGTTGACTCCGTTCTTCCGTACTCCTAGCATGGAGACTCGAGGGATTTCTCTACGCATGGCGACCATCGACGAAGAGCTGGGCCAGCTCGAACGGGACATCCGTCAGCTCAAGATCGAATACGACCAGTATTTCGGGGGAGGCAGGAAGCGTCCGCCCACGGAGATCGAATGGCGCATCGATATTATCGTGAAGCGCTATGCGGAACGCGGCGGCGAACTCAAGTTCGCGCAACGGTTCCGTTTCAACAACCTCTCGCAAACCTACGCAAAATATAAAGACATCTTTAGGAAGCGAACGGCGCAGAAAGAAGAAGGGAAAATCCAGCGGCACTTCGGCGCGGCCGCCAAGGAGATCGAAGCGGCCCGCGCTAAAAAAGAAGCCGAAGAGCACGCGACTGCAGCCGTGGCGGGTGAGTCCAGAGCATTTCGCATTACCTGCTCCGAGCCGGAGCGTGAAACAGAGAAGGTCGACCAGTTGTACCGGGCGTTCCTGCAGGCTAAGCAGACCGCCGGCGAAGAGACGGAAAATCTTTCGCGCTCTAGCTTCAACGAATTCGTGCGCAAGAAAACAAAAGAATTGCAAACGCAGAAGAAATGCCGCGACGTCGAATATGTCGTGGAAGTAGTCCAAGGCCATGTCAAACTGAAAGCCCTCGTGAAGGCGTAAGCGCTCCCCGGCGTTTCCCACAGGTTTTGTACTTTCCCTATTCGCGTCATCCCCTTACACTGTTGTGCTTTTCTCAATGTGGAGGAATCCATGGCGGTGCGGCGCGCGCTGATCAGCGTGTTTGACAAGACCGGGGTCGTGGAATTTGCCAAGCGGCTGGCCGCGCAGAAGATCGAGATTCTTTCGACGGGCGGGACCGCCAAGCTGTTGCGTGAAGCAGGAATCGCTGTTCGCGATGTTTCAGATTTCACGGGCTGGCCCGAAATGCTGGGCGGACGCGTAAAAACCCTACACCCCAAAGTGCACGGAGGGCTGCTCTTCCGACGGGGGCACACGGAAGACGAGAAACAGGCTGCCGAATACGGAATCGCGCCGATCGATCTGGTGGCGGTGAATCTGTATCCGTTTGAAGCGACGGCAGCGAAAGCGGGTCTGACGGCCACAGAGCTGATCGAGAACATCGACATCGGCGGACCGACGATGCTGCGATCGGCGGCGAAGAATTTCGAGAGCGTGACGGTGGTGACGGACGCAGCGGATTTCGAGCGTGTGGCGAGGCAAATCGAGAGCGCGGGCGAAACGACGCTGGCGACACGGCTGGAGCTGGCACGAAAAGTTTTCGCCAGGACTTCGCGGTACGACGGCATGATCGCTACGGAATTGGAACGGCTGTCGGCGGGATCCGGGCGGGTTGCCCTGGAAGCGAAACCAGTGCTCCCGGAATTCGTGCATATCGTTTTGCGGCGACAGCAGGAATTGCGGTACGGGGAAAATCCCCACCAAGCCGCGGCTCTGTATGTTCCGGCGGAGCGCACACCGCTGGGTTTGGCGGCGGCGAAGCAACTCCAGGGCAAGGAACTTTCCTACAACAATCTCGTTGATCTGGAGGCGGCACGGAGCCTGGCCGCGAAATTCAAGAATCCAGCGGCGGTGATTATCAAGCACAACAATCCCTGCGGGGCCGCGGAGCGAGAAACGCTGGTCGATGCGTACTTGAAGGCCTTGGCGTGCGACCCGGTCTCGGCCTTCGGCGGGGTGCTGGCATTCAACCGCGCGGTGGATACCGCCGCCGCGGAAGAGGTCGCGAAACTTTTCGTGGAATGCATCGCCGCGCCCGGCTTTGCGGACCGCGCAAAAGAAATCTTCGCGGCGAAGAAAAACCTGCGGCTGCTGGAGCTGCCCGCGGGTGGCCTGGAGCCGGAACGCGAATTGCAGCTCAAGCGCATTCTTGGGGGGATGCTTGTGCAGCAGCCGGACCTGGGGGAGATCAAGGACGACGACCTGCGCATGGTGACCAAGCGTGCGCCAACGGCCGAAGAGATGCACGCCATGCGCTTCGCGTGGAAAGTGGCGAAGCACGTGAAGTCGAATGCCATCGTCTTCGCCAAGGATGGCGCGACGCTGGGCGTCGGCGCAGGACAGATGAGCCGGGTCGATTCCGTGAGAATTGCGGTGATGAAGGCGCAATCTTCGCTGGCCGGTACGGTGGTTGCTTCCGACGCATTCTTTCCCTTTGCGGACGGAGTTGAAGAAGCAGCGAAAGCGGGAGCGACGGCGGTGATCCAGCCTGGCGGTTCGGTGCGCGATGCAGAGGTCATAGCCGCCGCCGATCGGCTGAGCCTAGCCATGGTGTTTACTGGTATGCGGCACTTTCTGCACTGAAATTTGCTCTGTAGTTCACCTCCGGCCCCCGGTTGAGAACGTTTCTCCGCTGGGCTGCATCCAATCTCCGGGGGCGCCCAAGCTCTGGAAACGTCTGCCATTTGGTTTTTGACCGCGTTTCGGCCGCATGGGATACTTTAAGTTTCTGGGGCTATGATGAACCTTAGACGGATTACTCTTGCCATACTGTTAACGGGTGCCACCGGCGCGGCTGCCGTGGCGCAGATGCCCGCTAACCCGGGGACTGAAAAGATGACCGATTCTCCTGCTGCGATGCAGGAGCAATCTGCCGACTCGAAAACCGCCGCTCTCGAAAAAGACTCCACGCGCGCCGAGGCCTACTACAACTTCACGATCGGCCACATCTACGAACAGCAGTACGAAGCGAGCAGTAACGCGGAATACGCCACAAAGGCGATCGAGGCGTACAAGAAAGCGTATGCCCTGGATCCGAAGTCGCAGGTCATCGGCGAACGGCTGGCGGAGATGTACTGGAAGGCGCAGCGGATTCACGATGCCGTAGCCGAAGCGCAGGAAATCCTGAAACGCGACCCGGATAACGTGCAATCGCGCCGGCTGCTGGGGCGGATCTATTTGCGGAGCCTGGGGGACGTCAGTGTGAGCAGCGGCCAGTCGGAAACGGTGAACCGCGCCATCGAGCAATACCGCGAGATTAACCGGCTCGATCCTGCGGATAGCGAGTCGGCATTGTGGCTGGCGCGTCTTTACCGGCTGAAGAACGAACACGACAAGGCCGAACAGGTTCTGAGGAGCATCCTGAAGAACGATCCGGAAAACGAACCGGCGGTCGAGCAATTGACACAGTTGCTGATGGACCAGGGCAAGTCCCCCCAGGCGGTTACGCTGCTCGAGGGAATCACCGCACATTCTCCTACACCGGTGCTGCTGGATCTTCTGGGCGATGCCCACACCCAGGCGCATGAGTTGGAGAAAGCGGAAGAGGCCTACCGCCAGGCCGCTGAACTCGATCCTTCGGAGGTGAGCCACCAGCGCGGGCTGGGGCAGACTTTGCTGGCCGAAGAGAAATATTCCGAAGCGTTGAAGGTGTACGAGAAGCTTGCGGACGTGATGCCGGACGATTCGGACGTGTATTTGCGAATCGCCCAGATTTACCGCGAACTGCACCGGCTCGATAAGGCAGAAGAGAATCTCGTGAAGGCGCGGCAGTACGCACCGGGCAGCCTGGAAGTAATGTACAACGAGGCCATGCTGTACCAGGCGCAGGGGCGCTTTGAAGATGCCATCCGCGTCTTGTCGGACGCCGTGACGGGCATCAAGGGACAGCCTCCCGCGGCGTCGTCGCGGCGGCGGTCGCTGGCCATCCTGTATCAGCAACTCGGGCAGCTTTATCGCGATACGCAAAATTATCAGGCCGCGACTTATACCTTCGAGGAGTTGGGGCATCTGGGGGACGAAGAGGATCGCCGCGCGCGGATGATGATCATGGATACGTACCGCGCGGCAAAAGACCTGCCCAAAGCCCTACAGACGGGCAAGGAAGCGCTGGCGAAATACCCGGCCGATCCCGCGATTCGCACAAGTCACGCGCTGTTGCTCGGCGAGAACGGACAGACAGACGAGGCGGTCAAGATTCTGAGAACGCAACTCCACGGCGATGCGGGAGACCGCGAGACGTATTTGAACATCGCACAAGTGTACGAGCGCGGGCGGCGCTACAAGGAAGCCGAAGAGGCGGCTCGCGCCGCGGAAGTGCTGCCGGGGCAGGCGCGCGAGAACGAAATGGTGTGGTTTCTGCTCGGCGCGATCTATGAGCGGCAGAAGTTTTTCGACAAGGCCGAGGAGCAGTTCAAGAAAGTGCTTGCCGTAAATCCGAGAAATGCTCCGGTGCTGAATTATTATGGCTACATGCTGGGCGACTTGGGGATACGGCTTGACGAAGCGGAAGCGCTGGTCCAACAGGCGCTGAAGGAAGACCCTTTCAACGGGGCGTACCTCGATAGCCTCGGCTGGATTTATTTCAAAGAGAGCAAGTTCGGCCCTTCGGAGAGCACGCTCCGGAAGGCCGTGGAGCGCGAAAGGCACGACGCGACGATACATTCGCACCTCGGCGATCTCTACGCCAAGACGGGCCGGGGCGATCTAGCCGCCGCGGAATGGGAAAAATCTCTGGTGGAATGGCGCCGCTCGCTGCCCGCGGACATGGAGACCGATAAAGTCGCGGAACTCGAAAAGAAGATCTCGCGATCGAAGCATCGCGTGGCGCAAAAGTCCACGACCAGCGACGCTAAGCCGTAGTTCCGCGCATGTCCGAAGTGCGCATTCCCGCTTTCGCAAAAATCAACCTTCGCCTGGATATCCTCGGCAAACGCGCGGATGGATTTCACGAATTGCGGACCATTTTTCAGACTATCTCGGTGCACGACGAATTGCGGCTGCGTACATCGCGCCGCCCAGCAATTACCCTGACCGTCGAGGGAAACCAGCCGCTCTCCGCAGAACCGGTGGAGAAAAATCTCGTGTATCGCGCCGTGGATGCGCTGCAGCGGGAACTGAGAATCCGCGGCGGGGTCGAAATCGAGCTAAGCAAAGCGATCCCTGCCGGGCGGGGGCTGGGCGGGGGATCTAGCGACGCCGCCGCGGCACTGCGGGGATATCTGCGGCTCGCGAAAAAGACGCTGTCGGCAGCACGTTTGATGGAAATTTGTTCATCGTTGGGCGCGGATGTGCCGTTTTTCCTGTTTGGCGGGCGGGCACTGGGTGTGAACAAGGGCGACGAGATCTATCCGCTGCCCGATATCCCGAAGCTACATGTCCTGGTTGTCTCGCCGAAAAAGATTCATGTCTCGACGCCGGACGCGTATCGCTGGGTTAAGGCTAGGCCGGTTGGGTTGACAAAATTCGCGGGAACCTCTAAGCTCTTTGAGTTCTGTGCTCTATGCTGGAGTGGGCCGGGAAGCGGCCTTTCGAATGATTTTGAGGGGGCGGTTTTCCGGCGGCATCCCCGGCTTGATCAAATCAAGCGGGAGTTGCTCCAAAAAGGAGCTGCAGGAGCCTCGCTGGCGGGTAGCGGTTCGGCGGTGTTTGGAGTTTTCCCGAGCCCAGCGACGGCGCGCCGAGCCGCTGTTGGGTTTCCGCACGATCAGACCTTCGTTTGCGAGACTGTCTCGCGCGAGAGGTACGCTCGTTTGATGCGCATCGCCGAGTAGTCTCGGAGCGTGTCGTGGATTCTGCCTCAGCGTCTCTTCGTGTCCATCTCGTTTGAAAGATCCTTCCGGTACGGTGGCCTGCATGGTGGTGTGGCCGCTGAATGGCCACACGGAGCGCGAGCGTCGTGAACGACGACCGATTCAAGATTTTCTCCGGGACCGCGAATCCGATACTGGCGGAGAGTATCTGCCGCCACTTGGACGTGCCGCTGGGCAAAGCGCTGCTGGGGCGATTCAGCGACGGTGAGATTTATTTCCAGATTTTGGAGAATGTGCGCGGCGCGGACGTATTCGTCGTGCAACCGTGCCATGCCCCCGTGGACAGCCACCTGTTGGAACTGCTGCTGATGATCGACGCGTTTAAGCGCGCGTCGGCGTGGCGAATTACGGCGGTGCTGCCGTATTACTGCTATGCGCGGCAGGACCGCAAAGACAAGCCCCGGGTTCCGATCTCCGCGAAACTCGTGGCGGACTTGCTGGAAACGGCCGGTGCCAGCCGGGCACTCACATTGGATTTGCACGCGCCACAGATTCAGGGCTATTTCGACGTGCCCGTGGATCACTTATATGGTTCGCCTGTGCTGGTGGAACATTTTCGGCACATGAAGCTGCCGAATCTAACGGTGGTTTCGCCGGATGCAGGCGGAGTGGAGCGGGCGCGGTTTTTCGCGAAGAAGCTAGATGCGCCGCTGGCCATCGTGGACAAGCGCCGCGTGGACGTGGATGTCAGCGAAGTGATGAACCTGATCGGCGACGTTCGCAGACGCAGTGCGCTGATCGTGGACGACATTATCGATACGGCGGGGACGCTGGTGAAGACGGCCGAGGCGCTGGCGCGCGAAGGAGCCACGCAAGTCTATGCGGCGTGCACCCATGCAGTACTTTCCGGTCCGGCAGTGGAGCGGATCGCGAAATCGATCATTACCGAAGTGGTGGCGACGGACTCCGTGCCGTTGAGCGAAGCAGGGAAGAAGATGGGGAAGATCAAAGTGTTGAGCGTCGCGGATTTGCTGGCGCGCGGGATTCGATCGATTCACGAAGAGACCTCCATCAGCGAACTGTTTATTTAGTTTTGTGGGACGGACATTCCCGTCTGTCCGCGGGAAATTTCAGCAAGAGGACAGGCCAGAATGCTTGTCCCACTTGGAATTCAAGAAGGGAAGAAGGACATGGCAGAGAAGATTGTAGTGGAAGGTTCGCCCCGCGCCTTGCGCGGCAAGAATGAAGCCCGGCGGCTCCGGCAGACCGGCCAGGTGCCGGCGGTCCTGTATGGCGGGAAAGGCGCGGCCCTCACACTGGCGCTGAACGCCAAACAGGTTGGCGCGATTCTCCGGTCCGAGAGCGGGCATAACACCCTTTTTCAGGTGGATCTCGGCGGGAAGCAGGAGCCCGCGATTCTGAAGGATTGGCTGGTTGATCCCCTCAGTGGGAAATTACTACATGTGGATCTTCTGCGCGTGGCCATGGACGTCCGTATGAAGGTGAAGGTTCCCGTGCACACGTTTGGCGAGCCTTCCGGCGTGAAGGTGCAGGGTGGAGTTTTCGAGGTGGTCACACGCGAAGTGGAAATCGAATGCTTGCCGGCGGATATCCCGACGGAGTTCAAGGTGGATGTCAGCGGGTTGATGCTTGGCAAGCAGCTTCGCGCCAATGAATTGCCGCTCGACACGGCCAAGATGAAGTTGATTACCGAGCCGGAACGCGTGCTGGCGCACGTGGTGGCGCTGAAGGTGGAAGAGGAGAAGCCCGCGGAGGCCGTGGCAGCGGAAGCGGCAACGCCAGCCGAGCCGGAAGTCATCAAGAAGGGCAAGAAGGAAGTGGAAGGCGAAGAAGGCGCCGAGACGGAAGTCAAACCCAAGGTGGAGAAGAGCGACAAGGGCGAGAAGAAAAAGTAACGCATCACTGCGGGAGAAGAAGCCTGCGTTCGGCGGACGGCTGGAAAAACGCTTATGCGGCTCATTGTCGGACTTGGGAATCCCGATCCGGAGTATCACTGGACGCCGCATAACCTGGGTTTCATGGCCGTGGATGAACTCGCGAATCGCGGCGGGATTCGCGTGGAACGGCCCGAGGCCAAGGCGCTGGTGGGCCGAGGAAAGATCGCCGGGGAAGAAGTGATCCTGGCGAAGCCGCAGACGTACATGAATCTCAGCGGCATTTCCGTACGAGAGCTGCTGGAGAAGTACGAGCTGGATGTGCGAGATCTGCTGGTGCTGTGGGATGAGGCGCAACTGCAGCTGGGAACGATTCGAATTCATCCCGACGGCAGCGCGGGAAGCCATAACGGCGCGAAGTCGGTGATCAGCTTGGTCGGCACCCAGGAATTTGCGAGGCTGCGGCTGGGTTGTCGACCCGATCATCCGGTGACCAGCCGCAAGGAATACGTGCTGCGGCCGATGAAGAAAGCGGAGCTGGAAGTAGCGGCGGAAATGATCGGTGAAGCCGGGGACGCGGTGGAGATGATCCTGACTCAGGGCCTCGACGCGGCGATGACGAAGTACAACCGGCGGAAACCGGCCGACGTGGAAGAGCCGGAAGAGAAGTAGAGACGATTTTGCCGGGCTGCGTGCCCGGAGTGAATGGAAAGAGGTCATCATGGAAGAGCGTTATTACGATTTGGTTTTTATCGTGCGGCCGGCGACGCCGGAAGACGAGATCAAGAAAGTCCTCACGGTCATCGAGCACACCTGCGCGGAAAAAGGCGGCAAGATCGAGAAGACCGAGCACTGGGGCACACGCAAGCTCGCGTATCGCGTGGCCAAGCACCGCGAAGGTATCTACGTTCACCAGGAAATCCGCACCACGCATGGTGAGCTGATTGCCGAGCTGGAGCGCCGTCTGCGCGTGCAGGACCCGGTGATCAAGTATCAGACGGTACGGCTGGACGAGGATCTGAAGCGCCAGAAGAAGCTTTCGCAGAAGCGCGAGAAGCGCGCCGCGCGGCGTCCGCGCCGCACACCTGCTCCCGCACCAGCGGCGGCAGCGCCAGAACAGGCCGCGGCTAGCAGCTAGTTCTGCGCTCGCCGAAAGAGTTTTTTGAATCGAGAAAAGTGGCATCGGCTCGACCGGGCTCACCAGCAGATTGACACCGGCAATGCCGGGCGATGAGTGAAAGGGTGGAAGGTATGGCAGAAGAACAGAAACAAGCATCAGCGCCCGGCGGAGCTCCGCGGCGTGAAGGCGGTCATGGCGGAGGTCACGGCGGCCCGGGCGGCGGGCACGGTGGTCCGCGGCGCGAAGGCGGACCCGGCGGTGGCGGTCCGGGTGGTCCCGGTGGCCGGCCCCGGGGCAAGCGCCAGTATTTTCGCAAGAAGAAGGTTTGCAAGTTCTGCGTCGAGAAGATGGACTTCATCGACTACAAACGCGCGGACATCCTGTCGCAGTTCGTGCAGGAGCGTGGCAAGATTCTGCCGCGACGGATGACCGGCGTTTGCGCGCGTCATCAGCGCTGGCTGGGCGTGGCCATCAAGCGGGCACGCAACATCGCCCTGCTGCCATTTGCGGGCAGCGCCGCAGGAACGCAAGCGCCCCGCGTGGTCGTGCCTGGAGCGGCTCATGCCGCGCCAGCGCATGGAACACTAACGCCGGCCCCGGTGACACCGGTGCCAGCCGCCGAAGGGCCCAAGGCGTAGGCCCCCACGGGGGTAAAGAAACAGGAGCCAAGAGAGAAGATATGCAAATCATTCTTCAGGAAGACATTGAAAAGCTGGGTCGCCGCGGTGACGTTGTCACCGTGAAGCCGGGCTATGCGCGCAATTTTCTTCTGCCACAAAAGCTTGCCGTAGAGGCGACTGTAGGTAACTTGAAGGCGATTGAGCGGATTCGCACGTCACTGGCCAAGAAAACGGCCACCGAAGTGGAAGCCGCGCAGAAGCAAGCCGAACTGCTGAATGGCGTGGCGCTGAAGTTTACGCGCAAGACTGGGGAGAACGATCAGATGTTCGGCTCAGTTACCTCTGCGGATATCGTGGAAGGACTCGCGGCGCAGGGCTTCAAGATTGACAAACGTCAGGCACAGCTTGGCGAGCCCCTCAAGACCATCGGGGAATTTCCCGTGACCATCAAGGTGTTCCGCGATGTAACTGCGCAGATCAAGGTGAACGTCGAGAAGGAAGCTTAGAACAGCTCCGATCAAAACGGTTGCTCCCGGGGGGCCTCCGCTGCGGCGGAGGCCCCCGCTTTTTTGGCCTGGAAAGTTTTGCAGAGATTTCCGAGGCCATGCACAGGCACTCTAATTGACGCGCGCTTTACTTCCACCCACAATACGCCATCGCTTTGAGCAA